>Ga0308173_10000616_pt1 | contig 15669 bp, 13 predicted proteins | sample PhyPR1_FD_203716 | JGI IMG/M metagenome (GOLD analysis project Ga0308173, IMG submission 203716) | Soil microbial communities from UC Gill Tract Community Farm, Albany, California, United States - DLSLS.P.R1 | ecosystem: Environmental > Terrestrial > Soil > Agricultural land | place: USA...
CGGCGTTCTGAGTCTCATCTTCTGGTCGATGATGATCATCGTGACGCTCAAATACGTCACCATCATAATGCGAGCCGACAACAAAGGAGAGGGCGGAAGCCTGGCGCTCCTTGCACTGATCAATCGCACCCTGGGCGGAAAGAAGAAATGGACGAGCGGCATCATCATGCTGGGCGTCTTCGCGACAGCGCTCTTCTACGGGGATTCGATGATTACGCCGGCCATTTCGGTCCTTTCGGCCGTCGAAGGTCTAACGACGGTAAATGCCGGGTTGGAGGCCTTTGTTATTCCCATAGCGGTCGCGATCCTGATTGGACTCTTCGCGATCCAGTCGCACGGTACGGCTCGCGTCGGGCTCATGTTCGGTCCTGTGATGATCATCTATTTTCTAACGATCGCCGTGCTCGGAATCATGCACATCGTCGACGATCCGTCAGTGATCGTGGCGATGCTGAATCCGCTCAACGCTTATTACTTCTTCGCTGCCGACTTCGTGCGGGCCTTTATCGCGATGGGCTCAGTGGTTCTGGCCGTCACGGGAGCCGAGGCGCTTTACGCCGACATGGGACACTTCGGTCGTAAGCCCATCCGGACCTCGTGGCTCTACTTCGTCCTGCCGGCGCTTCTCCTGAACTACATGGGACAGGGTGCAATGATCCTTTCCGCCGCGCCGCATGAGGCGCTCGCCAAGGTGAAGGACCCATTCTTCTATCTCGCCCCCGACATGTTGCGGCTCCCGCTCGTTCTGCTCGCCACAGCGGCGACCATCATCGCCAGCCAGGCAGTCATTTCGGGAGCGTTCTCGGTAACCCAGCAAGCGATCCAGCTTGGCTTCGTCCCGAGGTTGAGGATAGCGCATACGAGCGAAAGTGCAGCCGGACAGATTTACATTCCGGCGATCAATTGGGCTTTGATGACGATGGTCATCGTCCTCGTTCTAACGTTCCATAGCTCCTCGAATTTGGCGGCAGCGTATGGGATAGCAGTGACCGGTGCGATGCTGATCGACAGCGTACTGATTTCGGTTGTGTTGCGGCAGATGTGGAACTGGAACCGGTTCGCCGTTGCAGGCCTGATTGCAATCTTCTTCGCCGTCGACTTCTCCTATCTCTCAGCCAACTTGCTCAAGATCCCCGCCGGCGGATGGTTCCCGCTATTGGTCGGTGCGATCGCCTTCACCCTGCTTACCACTTGGGCGAAGGGCCGGCAGTTGATGATTTCCCGAATGGACGAATCCAGCCTGCCGATCGAGGTTTTCATCAAGTCCGCCGCGGCAAGCGCCGCGCGGGTGCCCGGCACCGCGGTTTTCATGACCAGTTCGGCGAGCGGAGTGCCCCATGCGCTTTTGCACAACCTCAAGCACAACAAGGTGCTTCATGAGCGCATCATCCTTCTGACGGTCAGGATCCAGGACGTGCCCTACGTTCCCGAAGGGAAGCGTGGCGAGACAATGGACTACGGCTCCGGTTTTCACCGAGTGATCCTGCACTATGGTTTCATGGAGGAGGTGAACGTTCCTGCCGAACTGGTCAGGGTCGATCGCTGCGGTCCTGCCTGCAAGATGATGGACACCAGCTTCTTCCTCGCGCGGCAGACGCTCATTCCTTCGGCGCGGCGACCCGGCATGGCGATTTGGCGCGAGAAACTATTCGCCTGGATGCTGCGCAATGCGGAAAGCGCAATGGAGTTCTTCAAGCTGCCGACAAATCGTGTCGTTGAGCTCGGCAGCCAGGTGGAAATCTGAACCACCGAGCCAGCTGCGCATTCCGGTGAGCATGGCTGATACGATTTCCTGGATTGCAACGGTGGCGACAATCGTTGCCGCTTCAATGACCGCGGCCAATCTCGGCTCACGAATCACCGGCTTCGGCTTCGTCATCTTCACGTTCGGGGCGCTTTGTTGGATGGTGGTGGGCGCGGCGACACACCAGCCCGCACTCCTATGGACCAACGTCGTCCTCACGGTGCTCGACATGTTTGGGGTTTGGCGTTGGCTCGGTCGGCAATCACGCGTGGAGGAGGGCGCTCGAGCGGCTGCGGAAGCGAGCGAGAGCGAACCCGGTGAGGCTCTATTTCCGGTGTCGCTGCTGAACCGAGCACCAATCGAATCCGAGGGGGAGGAGATCGGGCATTGCATCGAAGCAATGGCTGGCTCCCACACCGGACAGCTTGCCTATATTGTCGTTTCCCAAGGCGGCATCGGGGGTGTCGGAGAGACGCTGCGCCGCGTGCCGTGGCGCGATGCACGGCTGGAGGGCGAGACCGTCATAGTCCAGATGAGACCGGCGCAAGTAGAAGCCTTGCAGGAGCTTGAGCGCGACCAGTGGCCGGGGCGTTGATCATCACTGCCGAGCTCAGCGCAGCGGACCAAGCTTGGCTGGATCGTCTGCGGAGTGCGCATTACCCCGTTGATCGCAATCAACTGCCAGCGCACCTCACCATGTTATATGCACTGCCGCCATCCTCAGAGGCTGAGGCACGTGCGCGATTATCGAGGCTCGCTAGTGCAAGAGCACCAGCGGCGACGATAGATGGAATTATGGATCTAGGAGGGGGCGTCGCCTTCCGGGTCGCCTCGGACGATCTCGACCGCATCCGCGACGAGCTCGCTAGCGATTTCCACGGACTCTTGAGCGCACAGGACGCACGAGGTTGGCGCCCGCACGTTACAATTCAGAACAAGGTGTCTTCGAAGGTTGCGCGCGCTTTGGCCCGGGCGCTGCGAGAGGAGTTTCGGCCGATGCCGCTGGCAATTCGAGGGCTTGGGCTGCACCGCTATGCAGGCGGTCCGTGGCAGGAACTAGTGATCTATCCGTTCAGGGGTCAATGAGCCGCCTCAACTGATCTCACCGATACCGGCACAACTTAGATCGAAGGCGGCGAGGCCGGATTCGAGAACAGACGCGAGCATCGGCTGCTCCATTAATTCGTTGATCGCGCCCTCGGTCCCGTCGCCCACCAACTCCTGAGCTTCCTCCATCGCTTCGTCCCAGTCAGCAGCGTCGTACGTCCCTTGCCCAACCCAAGCGAAGGCGATCACTTCTGCGAGCTGATCTTCGCCAAGGTCTTCAAATACGGCGTGAAGTTCTTCCTCGACACTCGTGTTGATGTCGTCTTCGAGTACGGAGAGTGTGCCCTCCTGCTCGTCGTCGACGTTGTCAGGATCTTCGTCCCGATCATAGTCGCTGGCGGTCTGCGCCTCATATTCGCGCGCCCGGAGGATGATCCGGCACAGGGTTTCGAGGGGGGTCAGGGGGTCCATTTAGCGTCTCTCCACAGGCGGTTTAACGAGAGCAGCCGTAAGCGGTTCCTCTGCGTTGACCGGTCAGGCACTCGCACCTATATGCCGCGCCTCCGGCGACCGTTACGCGGCGCCTTCCACGGCCTTTGGGGCGGAGTAGCTCAGCTGGTTAGAGCAGCGGAATCATAATCCGCGTGTCGGGGGTTCAAGTCCCTCCTCCGCTACCAACGCCAAAGCCCTTGCAAACGGCCTTTCCTGATAGGGCGAAGTGCTGGAAAATCGGCGAGTTTGCGCTTCAGCGCTGTGCTCGCGAATAGCGCGGGTTTTGGCCGTTTTCGGTCTCTTGCCACCCTCGATCGGACACGGCGCGTCCACGATCGAACTCGCAGCCGACGTCAGCCGAAGGCGGAGCGTTTGCGTTCGTCGCCGCCCTCTGCGTCTCCACAGGCGGCCGGTACCGGTCCCGCGAGCGACTGATTGATGCGCTGCTCCATAACGAAGCTTAGCGCCTTGAGCGCTCTCTCATGTTTCCGGTCGAGAACGCCTTCGCGGATCGCTCGGGCAATGGTGGGCTGGTCTTCGTAGAATGTTGAAAGAAGCGCTCTCGCGTCCTGGGTGATTTTACGCACACTGTGTCCTCTGGAAGCGGAGGGGCAACACGTAAGCCTATAAGCAGATCAATAACGCAGGGTAAACGCCTGCCGATTTTAACAGTTGTTGCACGATAGCAGGGGTAGACGTGGGCGACCGGTGAGACAATCGGTGAAGCAGCACAGCGACGGGCGACGAGCCGAACAAGACGCCATTTTTGCATTGAACGCCCGGACGAGCGCGGCTGCGTTGGACTCCGGAAGCTCTGGCGCTGCGCATGCATTGCACAGCCGGCCATCGATGAAGGTTCTATTCCGACGCGTCTGTCCTGTCGCTAACACTCTCTTAGGACGCTCTTCTTAAGTCTCCCTTTGTTGCAGGGGGAGTAATCGTGGTGCGCCGAGTGGCCGTTATGGTGTTGGCCCTGTTGTTGGCGAATTGCCGCGACTCGTCAGATGAAGTCGCGCAACCCTCAATTACCGTGAAGCTGCCGCCCGCGCGCCCTTACGCGCCCGAGCCAGCCTTCTCCTTCGGGCACGCGCCAACGACGCCACACTGACGCGCGGCGTTCAGCTATCGAAAATCTGGCCATGCTGTTCGGATTGCCGACGAAACGCGACCGGGGCCGTCGTGACTCGGCGCGAAATTCGGCCAAATAGCCGACTAAAACCCTGTTACCGTGACCTTTGCAGACTGCGGGCGACATCTTCAATGAGGTCTTCTGGATCCTCAAGCCCGATGTGCAGCCGAACGAGCGGCCGCGGCGGTGCTTCGGAAACCGTACGATGCGCCTGCACGGGAAGTGCGAGGCTTTCGTAGCCGCCCCAGCTGTAGCCAATACCGAACAGCTCGAGCCCATCGACGAACGCTTCAGGATCTCCCCGGAATTCGAACGAAAACAGGCCCGACGAGCCCTTGAAATCGCGTACCCACAGTTCATGGCCCGGGCAGTCGGGAAGAGATGGGTGAAGCACGTCTCCGACGCTCGGCTGCTCCTTCAGCCACTTTGCGACCATCAGCGCCGACGCCTCGTGCTGCTTCAGCCGTACGGCCATCGTTCTCAGACCGCGCGAGCCTAGCCACGCGTCGTCCGGCGATACGGCATGACCAAGTTCCCACGCCGCGCGCTGCAGACGTTCAAAATGCTCGCTGGTAGCCGTTGCCGTGCCGATCATAACGTCGGCATGGCCGCCGACATATTTGGTCGCCGCCATGATGGTGATGTCCACTCCCGCGGCGATCGCGGGAAAAAAGAGCGGCGTCGCCCACGTGTTGTCGAGCAGGGTTACTATCTTACGTTCGCGCGCAATGGCGCAGATCGCCGGTACGTCTTGGATCTCCATTGTCAGAGATCCTGGGCTCTCGAGCAGGATGGCACGAGTAGTGTCGCCGATGAGGCCGGCCATGTCTCGCCCGATCAGCGGATCGTAATAACGGGTAGCGACGCCGAACCGCTTGAGAATGGTATCGCAGAATCTGCGGGTGGGGCCGTAAACACTATCGGTGACGAGCACCTCGTCCCCCGCTGCGAGAACTGACAGCAGCGATGCGGTGATGGCAGCAAGCCCGGACGGATAGAGCGCCGTGCCGGCGGCCCCGGGCTCCAGTTCTGTAAGCGCTTCAGACAAAGCCCAATGGGTCGCGGTGCCCTGAAGGCCATAGTTATACTGACCCAGCGCCGGTCTGGTGTCGCGAAGTTCGGCAACGCTTTCGAAGAGTATCGTCGATGCGCGCTCTACAGGTGGGTTAACGAGGCGGCGGCGCCATTCCTTGCGACGGCCCCCGTCGACGATAACAGTCGATGGCCGCTTCGTTCTGTCAGTCATCCAATCAGCTTAGGAGGAGCTCCGCCGCGGCGCGAGAGCGTCAGCCCTTGACCTTCCTCACGCCAAATAAGCCGATCAGTCCGAGAAGCCCCAGCACGCCCCACGGGAAACCGCGCCGCTGCTCGTGTTTTACGCCGACCGCCGTACCCGTGTCGGCGGATGTGGCCACAGTAGGAGGGGCTGCCGCGCTTTGATCTGCGGGAGTGGTTGCAGTTCCTGTCGAGACTTGAGGCGCAGCCGCATTGGCGTCGACGCTGGCCGCGGCGTCGTTCCCCTCCGCGGCAGCATTGTCTTGAGCCGCAGCGGGCGACACGATGAACAGAGACGAAGCGAGCAGCAGGTAATATGAAGAGCGCATCGATGTGCCTCCTGTCCTATTCATCGAACGATGAAGGGTGATAGCTGTCTTCTTCATGCTGCGGCAGAAGTCCGATGAGTCCGATGAGCCCGAGCAGACCGACCAGGTTCCAGATCACGTCGCTACTCGAGTTCGAACTCGCGAGCCGATCTTGGGTCTCCGTAGTTAGGCTGCCTCGCTGACCTTGCGCGGACGCGGGGCCGATTGCTGCAGTCATAAAGAACAGCGCGAGCATCATGCGTTTTGGCATGGCTATTTCCTTCGCTGATCAAAACGCTTGTCGGACAAGAGCCCGACCAAGGATTTTGTTCCTACATCAAAGGGCTCGCCCAGACAAAACCAAAGGCAAATAGATATTCGCAAACGCAAACGCCCGGATCGACGTGCGATCCGGGCGCCCTGCGTGACGATTGCTCGTCAGCCCCCTTGTCTGTTGTCGCGAACGAACGTCCCCAGTCGCATCAGCCCGCGGCCCCGAACATACGATCCAAGGATCAGTCCGTTCGGTCGGTCGTTTGGTAAGCTCGGCCGCACCCCCTGTCACTGCGGTAAATGGATTGGGGTTGCTTTTGCGCAAACCCTGTGTCGGACCGGCCACAGCGGCTGTAGTTGCCAGCGCTACCACGTCACCGTAGAGCGCCGCCTATGCGCTGGTCCCGTGCTTTCCTCCCGGTGCTCAAAGAGAGCCCCGCCGACGCCCAAATCGTCAGTCACAAGCTCATGCTTCGAGCGGGCCTCGTCCGCCAGACGGCAGCAGGTATCTACGCTTGGCTACCGCTTGGTTTCCGGGTCCTGCAACGGATCGAACAGATTGTTCGAGAAGAGCAGGATCGCTCCGGCGCGATCGAGATGCTGATGCCGACGCTTCAATCGGCCGAGCTTTGGCGGGAGAGCGGCCGCTACGATGCCTACGGCCCGGAAATGCTTCGGATCAAAGATCGGCACGAGCGCGAAATGCTCTACGGACCGACCAACGAGGAGATGATCACCGCGCTCTTCCGCGACGAGGTGAGGAGCTATCGCGACCTTCCGCGCACGCTCTATCATATCCAGTGGAAGTTCCGGGACGAGGTTCGCCCGCGCTTCGGAGTCATGCGCGGTCGCGAGTTTCTGATGAAGGATGCCTACAGCTTCGACCTCGACGAGGCTGGAGCACGGCTGTCTTACTACACGCAGATGCTCGCCTATCTCAGGACCTTCCAGCGCCTGGGGATTCAAGCCGTACCGATGAAAGCGGACTCCGGTCCGATCGGGGGCGACCTCAGTCATGAGTTCATCGTCCTCGCGCCGACCGGGGAGAGCGAGGTCTTCTACGATGCCGCGTTCGAGCAGATCGATTGGCAGCAGTCCGACGTCGACTATGGCGACGAGCGAGACCTGCACCGGCTATTTAAGCAGGTCAGCGAGACGTACGCGGCAACCGACGAGACGCACGACGAAAAGCTGTGGAACAAAGTCAAGGATGCGAACCGGCGAACCGGCCGCGGCATCGAGGTAGGACACATCTTCTACTTCGGTGACAAATATTCCGCGGCAATGGACCTGAAAGTCACTGGTCATGACGGCAAGCTGGTGACACCGCTCATGGGAAGCTACGGCATCGGAGTGTCCCGGCTCGTCGCGGCAATCATTGAGGCAAGCCACGATGAAGCGGGAATTGTCTGGCCCGAAGCCGTTGCACCCTGGCGCGTCGGGCTGGTGACGATGCGTTCGGACGATCAGAAGAGCCGCGAAGCTGCCGAATCGCTTTATGGACATCTGTTGGGAGCCGGCGTCGAGGCTCTGTATGACGATCGCGACGAGCGCGGCGGGGCCAAGCTGGCATCCATGGATCTGATCGGTTTGCCTTGGCAGCTGATCGTTGGGCCGCGCGGGATCGCCACCGGACAAGTCGAGCTCAAGAAGCGCTCGAGCGGGGAACGCCATGAGCTGAGCATCGAATCCGCGCTTTCGCGGTTGGTAGGCGCATGATCCTCAATCGCGCCGAGCGAATGCTCGCTCGCCGTTACCTTCTCCCCGACAAAGGCGAAGGCTTCATCTTCCTCGTGGCGACGATCAGTCTGATCGCCGTTGCGCTCGGCGTTGCCGCCTTGATCATCGTGATGAGCGTGATGAACGGCTTCCGCGCGGAGCTGTTCGACAAGATCGTCGGATTGAACGGCCATGCGGTGGTCCAAGGCTATGATGGGCGGCTGTCGAACTGGCAGCAGATTGCGGTTCAAGCGAAGAAGACGCCCGGCGTAACGTCTGCTGTCCCGTTGATCGAGCAACCGCTCATGGCGACCGCGAATGGCCGCTTCGAGGGCGTGATCGTTCGAGGCATGCGGCTGGAGGACATTCGCAGCAATCCCACGCTCACCGGCAACATCGTGGCAGGCGACATCAAGTCGGTGACCCCAGGAAGCAACAGAATTGCTGTTGGCTCGCGCCTGGCCGAAACGCTCGGCCTGTATCCCGGCGGACAGATTACGCTGTGGAATCCCGAAGGCCGCTCAACCGTTGTTGGAACCGTCCCACGCGAGGTTACCTACACCATTGGCGCCATCTTTGAGATAGGCGTGTACGACTATGACAAGTCCTTCGTCGTCTTGCCTATGGAGGATGCACAGGAACTGCTCCTGATGGGCGATCAGGTGGGGATGATAGAGCTCCAGACGACGAATCCGGACAGGGTACAAGATATCCTCGCGCCTCTTCGACAAACCATTCAAGGGCGCGGCGCGATTGTCGATTGGCGGCAGATGAACTCGGCGCTGTTCCAGGCGCTGGAGGTCGAACGCGTAGCGATGTTCGTGGTCCTGTCGCTGATCGTTCTCGTCGCGGTCTTCAACATACTGTCCTCACTGATCATGCTCGTTCGGGCAAAGACGCGTGATATCGCGATCCTTCGCACCATGGGCGCGAGCCGCCGGGGCATGATGAAGGTTTTCATGACGGTGGGCGTTACGATCGGCACGCTCGGGATCCTGCTCGGGATCACCCTAGGCGCCATCTTCCTTTTCTTTCGTCAGGACGTGGTGAATGGCATCCAGGCGATCACTGGCCAGAACCTGTGGGATCCATCCGTTCGGTTCCTGACCGATCTTCCAGCGAAGCCTGATCCCGTCGAGGTCGGAGCGATCATTCTGACGGCATTGATCCTGTCGTTCCTGGCGACACTTTATCCCGCCTACAAGGCAGCGAGCACCGATCCGGTGCAGGTGCTGCGCTATGAGTGAGCCAGTCCTTGTTACGCAGGACCTCAGGCGAAGCTTCACTCAGGGAGACACCACCATTGAGGTCCTGCGCGGCGTCAATCTGTCGATTGGTCCCGGTGAGATCGTAGCCTTGCTAGGACCATCGGGGTCCGGGAAATCGACGCTGTTGCAGGCAGTCGGGCTGCTCGAGGGCGGGTTCGAAGGATCTATTAAGCTACAGAATGAAGAAGCATCGACGCTGGACGACGAGGGTCGGACGCGACTTCGCCGTGAGCTTCTTGGGTTCGTCTACCAGTTCCACCACCTGCTTCCGGAATTCAATGCGCGCGAGAACGTGATCCTGCCGCAGTTGGTGTTTGGCGCGGAGCCGCGCGCTGCGCAGGAGCGGGCGGAGCAATTGCTTTCATCACTGGGTCTGGGCCAGCGGCTTGATCACAAGCCTGCGAAACTGTCCGGCGGTGAGCAGCAACGGGTGGCGGTCGCGCGTGCGCTCGCCAACAAGCCGCCTCTGGTTCTGGCTGACGAGCCCACTGGTAACCTCGACGAGCACACCGCGGACATCGTCTTTGGAGAGTTTCTCAAGATGGTGCGCGACGAGGGGAGTGCTGCCTTGGTCGCGACGCATAACGAGCGGATCGCAGCGAAGATGGATCGTATTGTGCGGCTGCACGAGGGCCGGCTCCAGTGACGGAGCCTGAGCCCGGCGAGGGCGTTCATCGCTCCATGCGCCGGCTCAACCCCACTCTGATTGTGCTTCTCGCCGGGGTCGTCATTCTCATCCTACTCCTCGGCTATGTAGCGAGCACGAAGAACCCCAATCAGGACAAGCTCAAGGATTCACAGATCGGCCAGCCGAAGACCGTGGCGAGCGCGGAAAGGCGCTGCGCCAGTCAGGCAACCTACGATCTCCTCAAGCGTGAGTTGTTCAGGCGCGCTGCACAAATGCGCGCAAGCGATGAGGGCGCTTACGACCGGCTCTCTGCCTATGCGGTCGTTCGTATGGAGAACCCGGTTGTCGAGAGTGAAAACGGCGAAACGAGCGCCGTAAATTGCTCGGGATCACTGTCGCTCGATCTGCCGCCAGGCGTTGCGGTCGTCGGCGGCCGCCGTACCTTGACGTCCGACGTCGATTATACCGTGCAACCTGCAGCCGATGGTAGCGGCAGCGTCATTCTGTTGCGTAACGCCGACGCGATCATCGCGCCACTTGCAACGCTGGCGCGGACTGCCGAGCCACAGCAGTCCGCCACCGCCGCGACAGAGACCAATGGGGCCGCGCCCGTGACCGGTTCCGTTCAGCCGGCCCCGCAAGCTCCGGCTCCGGCTCCGGCTCCGGCTGCGCCCGAGGCGCCGCGTTCCGCCGCTACACGGCCAAGCTTCGATTGCGGGTCCGCGCGCACGCGCGGCGAGATTGCCGTTTGTTCCGACGCCGGCCTAGCAGCGCTCGATCGCAACATGGACGCGCAATATGGCCGCGCCGTTTCCGTTGCCTCCCGCGAACAACGAGAGCTGCTCAAGGACACCGCCCGACGCTTCTACGCTTATCGAGACCGCTGCGCCGACAATCGATGCATCGGCGATGCCTATGCCGGGCGCATGAGAGAGATAAGCGACATTATGGAAGGTCGCTGGCAGCCGGCCCGGTAATTCGTGGATAAGTTGTAGCGGGCGCTTTGCACGAGCGCCTGGCAATCCCATAGTCGCACGCGTGAATCACGTCTTCGTTCCGCTGCGTGTCTTTTCATCCTTCACTATGCTGGAAGGCGCGATGGAGCCGAAGACCGTCGCGGCTCAAGCGGCGAAACTCGGGTTCCCCGCAGTCGCGATAACCGACCGCAACGGTCTCTACGGTGTCATGCCGTTCAGCGACGCTTGCATGGAAAAGGGCGTTCAGCCGATCATCGGAGCGATGCTGGCCGTGGCTCGACCCGCGGACCTTGGCGGAGAGGCAGGTATCGATTGGCTGGCTCTCCTCGCAAAGGATGAGGCTGGCTATGCCAATCTCTGCAAGCTCGTCTCGTCAGCACATCTGGACCGCCCTCTCGAACTGCAGCCACATGTTGAATTCGCAAGACTCCAGGAACTGAACGAAGGGCTCATTGCGCTTACCGCAGGAGCGGAAGGCGCACTCGCCAAGCTGATCGCCGAGGGTCAGGAGCTCAAGGCCCATGCGTATCTCGATAGCTTGCAGACCCTTTTTCCGGACCGGCTCTACGTCGAAATCGCCCGGCGCCATGACGCTATCGAAGAGGCATCGGAAGAAGCGCTGATCGATCTCGCTTATGTGCGAGACCTGCCGCTCGTTGCGACAAACCCCGCTGCTTATGCGGACCCGGCCTTCCACGCGGCGCACGATGCGATGCTGTGCATTGCGAACTCGGCCTATGTCGAGAGCGCAGATCGGATAACCTCGTCGGCCGACGCCTGGTTGAAAACGTCGTCGATGATGAGCGAACTCTTCGCGGATCTGCCGGAAGCGATTGCTAATACTTTGATCGTTGCGCAGCGCTGTGCCGTGGCCGCGCCGAAAAGGAAGCCGATCCTGCCACGGCTCGGCGAGGACGAAGATGAACAACTGCGGCGGGATGCGCATGCGGGGCTCAAGGCGCGCCTGACGAGTAGGCCGGGAGAGCAACTGGAGGTCTACGCTAAGCGGCTCGACTATGAGCTCGACGTCATCATCGGAATGGGTTTTTCCGGCTACTTCCTGATTGTCGCCGACTTCATCAAATGGGCCAAGGCAAACGATATCCCCGTGGGACCAGGCCGCGGATCGGGCGCCGGTTCGGTGGTCGCTTGGGCGCTGACGATCACGGATCTCGATCCGATTGCTCTCAATCTCCTGTTCGAGCGCTTCCTGAACCCCGAGCGCGTGTCGATGCCGGACTTCGACATCGACTTCTGCGAAACGCATCGCGACAAGGTGATTTCGTACGTCCAGCAGAAGTACGGACGCGACAAGGTTGCCCAGATCATCACATTCGGACGGTTGAAGGCACGTGCGGTTCTCAAGGATACCGGGCGCGTGCTCCAAATGAGCTACGGCCAGGTTGATCGGCTCGCGAAGCTCATTCCGAACCTCCCCGCGGATCCCTGGACGCTTGAGCGATCGCTCAATGGCGTCGCCGATGTTGCTGCCGAGTACAAGGACCCGGACGTCAGGCGGCTTTTCGACCTTGCGATGAAGCTCGAGGGTCTTCCCCGCCACGCGTCGACCCACGCTGCCGGTGTGGTGATCGGTGACCGACCGCTCGACGAACTGGTGCCGCTCTACCGCGACCCGCGCTCCGACATGCCGGTCACGCAGTTCGATATGAAGTATGTCGAGGCTGCTGGACTGGTGAAGTTCGACTTTCTCGGCCTGAAGACGCTCTCGGTCCTCAAGGAAGGGCAGCGCCTTCTGGCGGATCAAGGCGTGCACGTAGATTTCGGTGCGTTGCCGTGGGACGATGACGCGGTCTACGAGCTACTTCAGCGCGGCGATACCGTCGGCGTGTTCCAGCTGGAATCCGAAGGCATGCGGCGAACGCTTTCGGCAGTCCGTCCGACCGGCTTCGGTGACATCATCGCGCTGGTTGCGCTCTATCGCCCCGGTCCGATGGATAACATCCCGCTGTTCGGCGATCGCAAGAACGGTCGTGCCAAAATCGAATATCCGCATCCGCTCCTTGAGGGAATTCTGTCCGAGACGTACGGGATCTTCGTCTACCAAGAACAGGTGATGCAGGCGGCACAGATCCTTGCCGGCTATTCGCTTGGAAGTGCAGATCTGCTGCGCCGGGCGATGGGCAAGAAGATCCAGTCGGAGATGGATGCTCAGCGCGCGACTTTCGTCGAGGGATGCGCCGCCCACAACAACATCCCTGCAGGCAAGGCGAACGAGCTATTCGACATGATCGACAAGTTCGCCGGCTACGGTTTCAACAAGAGCCACGCGGCTGCATACGCGCTCGTCGCCTACCAGACGGCCTGGCTGAAGGCCCACCACCGTGCTGAGTTCTATGCCGCCTCGATGAGCTTCGACATGGCGCTCACCGATAAGCTCTCCGTCTTCGTCGAGGATATGCGTCGCGGCGGCGTCGAGTGTCTTCCGCCCGATCTCAACCTCAGTCATGCGCATTTCACGGTGGACACCGGCGCCGTTCGCTACGCGCTTGGCGCTTTGAAGGGTGTCGGCGAAAAGGCGATGGAGGAGCTGGTCGAGGAGCGGGGAAGGGGCGGTCCGTTCATAAGCCTTGAAGATTTTGCGGGGCGCATCGATCCGCGCCTCCTCAATCGCCGGCAACTCGAAGGTCTTGCAGGCGCGGGCGCATTCGATGCGCTGAATGCGGATCGGGCAGCCGTCTTCTCAGGCGCCGAAACGATCCTCGCCCACGCGGCCAGTGCGCAGGACCAGCGGGTCAGCGGGCAGGCTGGCTTGTTCGGCGCGAATTCGGCGGAAGCTGCGCCGATCCGATTGCCACGCCTCGAAGCGTGGACTCTTGCTCAGCGCATGGCCGCTGAGCGAGACGCATTCGGCTTCTATTTCTCTTCGCACCCCGTTGACGCGGCCAAGCACCTTCTCGCCGCGCACAAGGTGAAGGCTTTCGCCGAATTGGCAGATGTGAGAATCAGCGAGGGAGAGCGCGTCGGGGCGACCATGGCAGCGCTGATCGAGGAAACGCGCTTCCGCACCTCCGCTCGTGGACGGCGATACATGATGGCAACCCTGAGCGACAGCTCTGGCCAGTTCGTGGCGACATGTTTCGACGACGAAGCCACTCCTGCGCTGGAGAACGCTGCGAAGGCCGGCCAGTGCGGACTGCTTACAGTTGAGCTCGACCGGCGAGCAGGGGATGAAACGCCGCGCGTCACGATCAAGCGTTTCCAGCCGCTCTCGGACTTGGCCAAGCGCACTCGCCTGCAGATGACCGTCAGTACGCCCGAGGCTCACGTGGTTGAGCGCGTTGGGCGAGAGTTAAGCGGAGCACGGGGCGGCAACGGTCTCGTGCGTTTCATCGTCCCGCTGGTATCAGGGGGCGAGGCAATAGTCGTTGCCGGTCGAGACTTCACACTAGACGGTGAGCTCGCAGCGCGTATCGAGAGGATCACCGGCGAGGGGAGCGTCGACCTGTCCGTACAGGAGCCGCCGAAGCTCGCCCTCGTCGGCTGAGGCTAGGCCATCCAGAATCCGTCGCGGTTCACCAGGCTGGTGATCTTCGCATTCTGCTGCGCATCAAGCGCGTTTTTGAAGGCCGGGAAGACTTCTTCTTCCTCCATGTGCGCGTGTCGCGAGACGAGCCCACGGAACTCCCGAACCTTCTCGAGCCAGGTACCCGATTGGGGGCCCATCTGGTTTAGCTCGTAAATGAACGTTTTGATGTAACCGTGCTCGCCCTCAAGCTGATCGGCGCTCACCGCTTCGTTTGCCTCGCGCAGCGCCGGATAGACGACCATCTCTTCCTGGTGGGCATGCTTGTCGAGAGCATGGGTAAGCTTCATTAGCAACATCTTGCGCTTGAACGTCTGCGTTTCGTCAGTGGCGAGCATCTTATCGAAGATTGCTAGCGCCATGTCATGCTCGGCGGCTAGGATCTCGTCCCAGTCACCAACGGCGGCTTCCATTCCCTGCATTAGCGCCTTGCGACCAAAGTTCGCGGCGAAGCCGATTGCGACGCCGGCTAATGCGGCACCGAGCATAGGGCCAGCGCTCTCGCCCCATGAAAAGGCACTGCGGTCCTGGCCTGAACGATTCTGACTGGTGGAATTGTCGCTTCGGGTCTCGCCCGAACTGCGGTTCGAATTGCTGCGGTTGGATGAACGGCTCTGAGTACGCGTCGCCATAAACTCCTCCTTGTCGAATATGTCGCACTAACGGACAGGGGAGAGGCGCCGTTCCGTCCGCGGACCTCTGTCGCGAACATCCCGGCGCAATAGCTAAACGCCGTTCGAAGGCTCCTGCGACTGTTCAGGTGGAGTAACGCTTTCACCACCGTTCTGGGCAGGAGCGGCTTGCGGCTCCGGCACATTCAATGGCTCCGTCGATTCCCTCGGGAGTTCCTGCACGACATTCTCGACGGGAGGGAGCGCCTTCGGACTCTCATACTCTTCGCCGGGGAGCGGGCGAGGCTTCTTCATTACTGGCGGCGGAGCCTTGTTCGCCGGAACTTCAGCGCCCTTGTAAACGCAAGCGTCGAGTCCACCGCGACCGACAATCGGAATTCGAGCCGCGATCGTGTTGCCATAGCGGCGCGTGAACCCCTTCGGCGCAATCGCGCCGCGCTCTTTCGGGAGCGGAAGGATCGCCGCGATACGGGCAGCCTCGATCACGCTCATGGCGTTAGCGTCATGCCCGAAATAGCGCTGCGACCCGGCGTTGACCCCGTAGGTGCCGATCCCTGTCTCTGCGAGGTTCAGATAGACCTCCATGATCCGTCGCTTGCCCCAGAGATGCTCGATGAGGAAGGTGAACCAAGC
>Ga0308173_10000617_pt1 | contig 15660 bp, 11 predicted proteins | sample PhyPR1_FD_203716 | JGI IMG/M metagenome (GOLD analysis project Ga0308173, IMG submission 203716) | Soil microbial communities from UC Gill Tract Community Farm, Albany, California, United States - DLSLS.P.R1 | ecosystem: Environmental > Terrestrial > Soil > Agricultural land | place: USA...
CGGGGCAGCGCTAATTAACCGAAACCGATACGAGTTCCGCCCGGAAAACTACGACCGTTCAGCGGCACTAAATCCGCGACCCCGGCCCTGAAAGGCGGACACAAATACCCGACGCGCATAAAACCCCCACGAAACGCCCCCAGACCCAAACCGAACAGTCCCGTCCCTCACCGGCGTACACTACCAAAACCGCAAGAGAAGCCCAGAAGAGTCCGCCGGAGAAACAAGTGCCCACGTCCGCGCACAAGCCGATCCCGAACGACAAGCTCGACCTCGCGCCGGTGTTGATCGTCGGCGCCGGCCCGACAGGCCTTGCCGCCGCGATGAGCCTCTCGCGCGCGCGCATCCCCGTGCGCCTCATCGACAAGGCGCGCACGCCGTCGCCATATTCGCGCGCCATCGGCATCCAGGCGCGAACCCTCGAACTGTTCGAACAACATCGCATCGTAGGGAAGTTTCTCGAACTCGGGCATCGCGCGCGCGTCGCCAATCTGTATTCGAACGGCCAGCGCCTCGCGCGTCTCGATTTCGATCCGCTGCAAACGCGCTATCCGTATCTGCTCTTTCTCGATCAATCGCAAACCGAGCGGCTGCTCGCCGAACATCTCGCCGAATCGGGCGTGCAGGTGGAGCGTGGCGTGGAACTGACCGATTTCACGCAAGGCTCCGCAGGCGTGCAAGCGACGCTGCGTCATCCGAGCGGACGCGACGAAACGCTGCGTCCGTCGTTCATGATCGCAGCCGATGGCGCGCACAGCGTCGTGCGGCATCGGCTCGATATCGGCTTCGACGGCAAGACCTTCGATCAGACGTTCCTCCTCGCCGACCTTCATGCCGACTCCGACTGGCCCGACGACGAGTTCCACATCTTCGCATCGGGCGAAGGGCTGGCCGCGATCTTCCCCATGAGCGGCGGCCGCGCGCGCCTCATCGCGGACCTGGCAACACACGCGACCAACGCCAACGCCAACGCCACGAAGACCGGCCCGACGCTCGACGAATGCCGCGACCTCGTCGAGCGCCGCGTGCATCATCGCGTGACGCTGTCGGATCTGACGTGGTCGTCGTACTTCCGCGTAAATAGCCGCATGGTGAGCCGCCTGCGCGCGGATCGCATTTTCCTCGCGGGCGACGCCGCGCACGTGCATAGTCCCGCAGGCGCGCAGGGCATGAACACCGGCATTCAGGAAGCGCTCAACCTCGGCTGGAAGATCGCGCGCGTGCTCGCGGGCGGCGCGTCCGAGCGTCTGCTCGATACATTCCACGCCGAGCGGCATCCGATAGAACGCGACGTGCTGCGTCAGACCAGCATCCTCACGCAGATGGCCGAAGCCGACCACGGTCCGATGAAGCTGATGCGCGAACACGTGATGCCCGCGCTGGCCGCCATCGGGCCGCTGCGCGACGCGATGCGCCGCACGGTCAGCGAGCTGTCGATCAACTATCGCAAGAGCACGCTCACGCTTGAACGTCTGCTCGACGGCGGCCCGCGCGCGGGCGAACGTGCGCCCGATGCGCGCGTGCACGTCATCGATGGTCCGCTCGGGCGCCTGCCGGGCGTCGGCTGTCTGTACGATCTGCACGATCCCGGCTGCTTCTCGCTCTTTCTGCTCCTCGATCCGACCGGCGAAGACGATATCGCTCTCGCGCCCGCGACGATCACCGTGGCGCACGCCATGCGCGACTCGAATGTCGACGGTCTCGCGCAATCCATCGAAGCGATTCTGCCGAGCGGGGTGCGCATCTGGCGCATTACCGATACGAGCGGCGACGGCGTGCATTCGCTCACCGACAACTACGGGCGCACCCGGCCCGCGTTCTATCTCGTGCGGCCGGACGGCTATATCGCCGCGCGCGGGCGTGCGCCAGCGGACACGGCCGCGCTGTTGCGTCACTGCGAGATGTGGTTCGGCTCCGAGCGCGTGAGCGCCGAGAAGCGCACGGCCGGCGAGTACCCCGAAGGCTAAAAGAAAACGCCCCAGTGAGCCGGGGCGCAAACGGACACTACAGAGAGACTGAAAATCCAGGTGAATCAGGCGGCGACCTTCGGCTGAAGATCCGCCTTGTGCAGAGTGAGCGCCTCGCGCACGATCGGCTCCATCGACGCGCTCGCTTCCGGGTTGTCCAGCGCGGTCAGAATCGCAATGCGCATGCGCGGCTCCCAGAAGCGGCGGATGTGATCCGCGACGCTATCGACCGCTTCCGGGCGATCCGGCATCGAATCGAAAAACTGGCCGATGCGGTTCGCCATGTCGATCAGATTATCCACGTCCATGTGTCACTTTCCTGAAGAAGCCGCGAGATTGAGCAGTTCGAGCTGCTGCGTGTTGAAGCGCGAATAATCCTTTTGCCATTGCGACGGCTGCTCCACCGGCAGAACCTGCACCGCCGTGACCTTGTACTCGGGGCAATTGGTGGCCCAGTCGGACGAGTCCGTCGTGATGACGTTCGCGCCGGATTCCGGAAAGTGGAACGTCGTATAGACGACGCCCGGCTGCATGCGCTCGGTGATCTTCGCGCGCAGCACCGTCTGCCCCGCGCGCGACTCAATGCCGACCCAGTCGCCGGTCCGGATGCCGCGATCCTCCGCATCGGCCGGATGAATCTCCAGCCGATCCTCCTCGTGCCAGCGCGAGTTCTCCGTGCGCCGCGTCTGCGCGCCCACGTTGTACTGCGACAGAATGCGCCCGGTCGTCAGCAGCAGCGGATACTTGCGCGTGACCTTCTCCGGCGTCGCGACGAATTTCGTGATGACGAAGCGCCCCTTGCCGCGCACGAATTCGTCGATGTGCATCGTCGGCGTGCCGTCGGGCGCCTTCTCGTTGCACGGCCACTGAATGCTGCCGAGTTCGTCGAGCCTGTCATAGGAGACGCCGTGGAAAGTCGGCGTCAGGCGCGCGATCTCATCCATGATCTCGGACGGATGCGTGTACTCCATCTCGTAGCCAAGCGCGCGGGCCAGCTTGATCGTCACTTCCCAGTCGGAGAAGCCGGCGAGCGGCGGCATGACCTTGCGCACGCGCGAAATGCGGCGCTCGGCGTTGGTGAACGTGCCGTCCTTTTCGAGGAAGGTCGAGCCGGGCAGCAGCACGTGCGCGTACTTCGCGGTCTCGTTGAGGAAGATGTCCTGCACGACGATGCATTCCATCGACGAAAGCGCGTCGGCCACGTGCTGCGTGTTCGGGTCCGACTGGACGATGTCCTCGCCCTGGCAATAGAGTCCCATGAAGGTGCCGTGCGTGGCGGCGTCGAACATGTTCGGGATGCGCAGGCCCGGCTCGGGCTGCAGCTTCACGTTCCACGCTTCTTCGAAGAGCGCGCGCGTCGCGGCGTCGCCGATATGGCGATACCCCGGCAGTTCGTGCGGGAACGAGCCCATGTCGCACGATCCCTGCACGTTGTTCTGGCCTCGCAGCGGATTCACCCCGACGCCCTCGCGGCCGACGTTGGCCGTTGCCATCGCGAGGTTGGCGATGCCCATCACCATCGTCGAACCTTGCGCGTGTTCGGTGACGCCCAGGCCGTAGTAGATCGCGGCATTGCCGCCCGTCGCGTAGATGCGCGCGGCTTCGCGCACCTTCTCCGCGGGAACGCCGGTGACGGCTTCCATCGCTTCGGGCGAATTGTCTTCCTGCGCGACGAAATCGCGCCATTGCTGGAACGCGCGCGGCTCGCAGCGCTCGGCGACGAACGCCTCATCCACGAGCCCTTCGGTGACGATCACATGCGCGAGCGCATTGACCATCGCGACGTTGGTGCCCGGACGCAGCGCCAGATGATGCGACGCCTTCACGTGCGGCGTATCGACGATATCAATGCGGCGCGGATCGATCACGATCAACTGCGCGCCTTCACGCACGCGGCGCTTGAGACGCGACGCGAACACGGGGTGGCCGTCGGTCGGATTCGCGCCGATCACGACGATCACGTCCGCTTTCTCGACCGACGCGAACGTCTGCGTGCCCGCGGATTCGCCAAGCGTGGCCTTGAGGCCGTAGCCGGTCGGCGAGTGGCAGACGCGCGCGCAGGTGTCGACGTTGTTGTTGCCGAACGCGGCGCGCACGAGTTTCTGCACGAGATACGTTTCCTCGTTCGTGCAGCGCGACGACGTAATGCCGCCGATGGAATCGCGGCCGTACTTGTCCTGAATGCGGCGGAACTCGCTCGCGGCGTAGTCGATCGCCTCGTCCCACGACACTTCGCGCCACGGATCCGTGATCTTCGCGCGAATCATCGGCTTCTTGATGCGGTCCTTGTGCGTCGCGTAGCCCCACGCGAAGCGGCCCTTCACGCACGCATGGCCTTCGTTGGCCTGGCCGTTCTTGTTCGGCGTCATGCGCACGACGGTGTTGCCCTTCATCTCCGCCTTCAGCGAGCAGCCGACGCCGCAGTAAGCGCACGTCGTCACGACCGAATGTTCCGCCTGGCCGAGCATGATGACGCTCTTTTCCTGAAGCGTCGCGGTCGGGCACGCAGCGACGCACGCGCCGCACGACACGCACTCCGATTCCATGAACGGCACGCTTTCGCTCGCCGCTACGCGCGATTCGAAACCGCGCCCCGCGATGGTCAGCGCGAACGTGCCTTGTGTTTCCTCGCACGCGCGCACGCAGCGATTGCAGACGATGCACTTCGACGGATCGTAAGTGAAGTACGGATTCGACTCGTCCTTCGCCTCCTTGAGATGGTTCGCGCCTTCATAGCCATAACGCACTTCCCGCAGGCCGACGACACCGGCCATGTCCTGCAGTTCGCAGTCGCCGTTGGCAGGGCAGGTGAGGCAGTCGAGCGGGTGATCGGAGATATACAGCTCCATCACGTTGCGGCGCAGCGATTGCAGCTTGTCGCTTTGCGTGCGCACTTTCATGCCGGCTTCGACCGGCGTCGTGCACGACGCCGGATAGCCACGTTTGCCTTCGATCTCGACGAGGCACAGGCGGCACGAGCCCCACGGTTCCAGCGAGTCCGTGGCGCAGAGCTTCGGCACGTTGACGCCCGCTTCGATCGACGCGCGCATCACCGACGTTCCCGCCGGCACGGTCACGGACTGGCCGTCGATTTCGAGCGTCACGTCGATATCGGCGTGGCGCAGCGGCGTGCCGTAGTCGGTTTCGTCGAACGGATCGCGGCGCTGCACGGACGCTGCGCTCTTGCACGCGCAGTTGCCGGAGCCGCAGCCGTTGATGGTGTTGGACATGCTGTCTCCTTATGCGGCTTTCTGTGCCGGCGTGCGCGGCAGGCCGAAGTCTTCGGGGAAATGGTCCAGCGCGGAGAGCACCGGGAACGGCGTCATGCCGCCCATCGCGCAGAGCGAACCGGCGACCATCGTGTCGCATAGTTCGCGCAGCAGGGTGATCTGCCTGACCGATGTATCGCCCTCGCGAATCTTCGCGATGACTTCTTCGCCGCGCGTCGAGCCGATGCGGCACGGCGTGCACTTGCCGCACGATTCGATCGCGCAGAAGTGCATGGCGTATTGTGCGAGTTCGGCGAGATTCGAGGTGTCATCGTGAACCACGAGGCCACCATGGCCGACCACCGCGCCGACTTTCGCGTATTCCTCGTAGTCGAGCGGAATGTCCCACTGCGTCTCGGGCAGATACGTGCCGAGCGGCCCGCCGACCTGCACCGCGCGCGCCGGACGGCCGCTCACCGTGCCGCCGCCATATTCATAGATGAGCTCGCGCAGCGTCACGCCGAACGCGAGTTCCACCAGGCCGCCTTGCTTCACGTTGCCGGCAAGCTGGAACGGCAGCGTGCCGCGCGAGCGGCCCATGCCGTAGTCGCGATAGAAGGCGGGGCCCTTCGCGAAGATGATCGGCACCGTGGCCAGCGTAATCACGTTGTTGATGACGGTCGGCTTGCCATACAGGCCGACGAGCGCGGGCACCGGCGGCTTTGCGCGCACGATGCCGCGCTTGCCTTCCAGCGATTCGAGCAGCGCCGTTTCCTCGCCGCAGACGTACGAGCCCGCGCCTTTCGCCACATACAGATCGAACGCGTGCGACGTGCCGAGCACGCTCGCGCCAAGCCATCCCGCCTCGCGCGCCTTCTCGATCGCGCGGTTGAGCGTCACGATGGAATGCGGATATTCGCTGCGCACGTAGATGTAGCCCTTCGTCGCACCCGTCGCAACGCCCGCGATGATCATGCCTTCGATCAGCATGTACGGATCGCTTTCCATCACGAGGCGGTCCGAGAACGTGCCCGAATCGCCTTCGTCCGCATTGCAGACGATGTACTTCTGATCGGCCAGCGCCGCGCGCACGGTCTTCCACTTGATGCCCGCCGGGAACGCCGCGCCGCCGCGTCCGCGCAGCCCGGAATCGAGGAGCGCTTCGCAGACTGCGTCGCCGTTCATGTCGAGCACGTGGCGCAAGCCCTGAAGGCCGCCGAGCGACGTGTAATCGTCGATGGAAAGCGGGTCCGTGATGCCGATGCGCGCGAAGGTCAGGCGCTGCTGCTTCTTCAGATACGGAATGTCTTCGACGACGCCGACGCTCTTGTCATGCGCCTTGCCTTCGTGAAAGCCGGCGTCGAACAGCGCGGCGATGTCGTCTTCATCCACGTTCGCGTAGCCGATGCGGCCTTGCGCCGTTTCCACTTCGACGAGCGGCTCGAGATAGAGGAGGCCGCGCGAGCCGTTGCGCACGACTTGTACGTCGAGGCCGCGCTGTTGCGCTTCGTTCGCGATCGCCTTCGCGATGCCTTCAGCGCCGAGCGCGAGCGCCGCGGAATCGCAGGGAACGTAGATGCGCGTCATGCCGTCACCTCACTATCGGCGTTGACCTTGGCGCTGGCCGCGTTGTACAGGCGCGCGAACTTCTGCGGCGTCACCTTGGCGTGCAGTTCGCCGTTGATTGTCATGTTAGGCGACAGCGCGCATTGCCCAAGGCAGTACACCGATTCGAGCTCGGTGCCTTCGGCGTGACCGCTGTCGAAATGGCAACCCGTATGGCCTTCGATGTGATCCTTCAGCGCTTCGCTGCCCAGGCTGCGGCACGATTCCGCGCGGCACAACTGCACGGTCACGCGCGCGGGCGGCGCGGAGCGGAAGTGATGGTAATAGGTGATCGTGCCGTGAACTTCGGCGCGCGACAGCGACAACGCCCGCGCGAGCGGCGCGACCACTTCTGGCGGCACGAAGCCGGCTTCGTCCTGGATGGCGTGCAGGATCGTCATCAACGTCGCGCCTTGCACGGCGTGACGGCGCACGACTTCCTCTGCGGCTGCGTCGGACAATTGCGGGTGTGTCATGGGGCTCCTCCAGCGCTCGGCATATGTTTTATCGGTGCATATTTCAGTCATATAATCAAGGGTGCCGAGCCTGTGAGCAACAATAGGCGTCGTGATATATCTTGGCAATAGGAAGGGACAATGCATATGGTAGACGTCGAATGCCGGTCGGAACTGATCTTGCGCGACGCCGATGGCCGGGAAACCAGTCTCAGCGCGGTTGTGCCGCTTTTGCGGCTCGTCGCGCAGACGGGAAGCATCGCGAACGCGGCGAGCGCTAAGGGTTTGTCCTATCGCCATGCATGGGGTTTGTTGCGTGAAATCGAGGCCCGTCTGGGCGGCGCGCTGGTCAACAAATCGCGCGGACGCGGCTCGGCGCTGTCGGAACTGGGCGAATCCGTGCTGCGTGCGCAGCGCATGTGCGGCGACCGGCTCGAAGCGCCGCTGCAGGCCGTCGCGAACGATGTCGCCATCGAATTGAACCGGCGGCTGGCGGGCGAGGTGTCGGATGTGCGCATTCACGCGTCGCACGGTTATGCCGTCGCGACGCTCGTGCGCGCGCTCGGCGACCGGCGCATTCCCGTCGACATCAAGTATCGCGAGAGCGCCGAAGCGGTGAGGGCGCTTGCGCGCAGCGAGTGCGAACTGGCTGGCTTTCACTTGCCCATAGGCGAATTCCGTTCGACGTGCGCGGAGATCTATCGGCCGTATCTCGATCCGAACAAGCATCAGCTGATTCGTCTCACGCGGCGCACGCAAGGCCTTTTTCTGCCGAAGGGCAATCCGAAGGGCATCGCGGGATTGCGCGACCTGGCCCGCAGCGACGTGCGCTTCGTGAACCGGCAGCCCGGCTCGGGCACGCGCATGCTGCTGGATCTGACGCTGCGCGGCGTGGGCGTCGATCCTGATCAGATCAACGGCTACGCGTCCACGGAGCTTACGCATTCGGCCATCGCCGCGTTCGTCGCGAGCGGCATGGCGGATCTCGGCTTCGGTGTGCAGCCTGCGGCGCAGCACTTCGGACTCGACTTCATTCCGATCCTCGACGAGGATTACTTCTTCGCCTGCGAACGCGCGCGGCTCGACGAAGCGCGGCTCGCGATGGTGCTGGGCGTGCTGCGCAGCGAGTCGTTCAACGAGAGCGTCGCGCATCTCGAAGGCTACGATCCGGAGCGATGCGGCGCGCTGGTCGACGTCGACGATGGGCTGCGCGGATGATTCGCGAAACGTGCCGTAAGAGGAAGGCGGATCGTCAAAACCGCCCGCCGCCGCGAATTGCGTTAACCTAGCGGCTTCGGTGCCAGGCATCGGTATTCCACTTCGTTCCAGACGCGGCTCGGCCGCGCGAATATCGCCATGAAATCTTCGTTGCTCGCTCTCACGTCGGCCGCGCTCGTTGCGGGCGCAATCTATCTCGTTCCCACTGCGTTCGCGCAGAATTCGCCGGGCATGCCGGGCGGCGTGCTGCAGGACGAGTTCCGCATCAACGAGCATCCGCAGATGCCGTTTGCCGCATCGGCGCCATCGGACAAGTATCAGCGCGGGACGTCCGCGATGCGTCGCCGTGGCGATGCAGGCGATCCGAACGGCTGTAACCTCAAGTGCCCGAAAGACGGCATCAACTGATCGTCAAGAGGCGCGATGAATCATGGCGCGCGCAATGCGCGCCTTCATCGCTCTTGTCTTCTTTCTTCCCCGCTTGGCATCACCCGTCCCGCGCAGACGCCGCCGTGTGCGCGCTGCCGCATTGCGCCCGCAATGTTTTAGGCAACGACCGAAAAGCACTACGAGATGGCCGACGTCTGACCTGAGGCGAGGAGTACCGTAACTCCGCGTGTCATCGTTCGCGAGTCCGGTGCGCACGGCTGTTATTTCTTCGAAACTCATAACCATAAAAACAGGAAGTGCGCGGCTACCCGCTGACGCGATCTATCGCGCATGGCAGGCGGCAGCGAGCCACGTCACCCCGGGCAGGACGCGTGACATCGGCGCACTTCGGACCACCGAGGGACTGCACAAATGCGAATTCTCCAGGTCATACTGGCGCCTCGCCTGTCGGGGGCGGAAGTACTTGCCAAGGGCGTCGCGATCGGGCATCAGCGCGCGGGACACGATGTCTGTATCGCCTCGCTGATGCCCGAGCACGACGACTTCGCCCACATCAGCGCCGAATTGCGCACGCAGGGCGTGTCCTGTCTCTTCCCCGCGAAGACGCCGACCAAGCTGGGCCGCCTGCTGGTGCTTCATCGCGCGATCCGCACGTTTCGGCCCGACATCATCTTCGCGCACGCGACCATTCCCGCGCTCTACGTGCGCGCCTTGCCGACGCGCGTGCCGATCGTCTGGGTCATGCACTCGGGCGCCAACGATTTCGCCAATGCCGCGCTGATGCGCGCGGAGCGGCTGCTGTCGAATCGCGCGAAGGCGGTGATCGGGGTATCGCAGAAGAATATCGACGAATACGTGAAGGAAATCCGTCTGCATCCTTCGATGATCGTCGTGCCCAACGGCGTCGATGTCTCGCGCTTCGCCGACGACGCCGGCCCCGGCGCGCCCGCGGCCCACAAGCAGATCGTGCAGGTGGGACGCTATATCCCCGAGAAGAACCAGTTGCAGACCGTCGAAGCGTTCGCGCACGTCGCGCGCGCCGATCCCGATGCGCGGCTTATGCTGTGCGGCGTGATCGAAAACCTCGCCTATCATGCGGCGGTGGTCGAGCGGGTGGCGCAACTGGGCCTGGAGGACCGCGTGTCGATTCAGGGGCCGCAGCACAATGTCGCGCAGATTCTGCGCGCATCGACGGTCTTCGCAATGCCTTCGAGCTTCGAGGCGCACAGCATCGGCTTTCTGGAGGCGCTGGCGTCGGGCATTCCGGTGGTGGCGAATGCCATCGCGTCGTTTTCGTTCGCGGGCGGTTTTCCGGGCGTGCGACTACTCGATACCGGCGATTCGGCTGCGTACGGCCGCGCGCTGCTCGACGCGCTCGCGCAGCCGCGCGCCACGCGACCACTGCATGGGCTCACGCTGCAGAGCACGGCGGACCGGTATCTCGCGATTGCGCGTGACGTGTTGAACCCGCGCGTCGGGCTGAGCTAGAGCGCCGCGCGTCGACGAACCGCGCCGCCCTTGATCGGGCGGCGCGGTTTTTTATTTGCCGCTCCAGTAGGCGAGGGTCTTGAGCCAGAGCGATTCGGAGAACAGCCCGGGCAGGTCGCCCCAGATCTGCACCGGGCCGAGCGCGAAGCCGGTATCGAAGTCATAACCGGATAAGCTCGGCGCGCCGCCCGTGTAATAGAACTCCTTGAGCAACGCATTGGCGCGCTGGAACAGCACGAGCGTCGCGTGATTGTCGTGCTCGTTGCGGCGGATGAGCGCCGGCATCGAATCGGCGAAGGATGTGTCGGGCAGCGACGCGGCCTCGTGCGCGGGGCCGAACGTCTTGCCGCCTTTGATCGTGAAGACGCGCGTGCTTGCGGAATCCGCGCGCGGTTCGAGAATCGCGAGATCGTCGATGCCGTCGCCGTCGATATCGCCCGCCGCGATTTTCACGGACGCCGCGCGGAACTGCGCATAGACGTTCGTGCGATAGCTCGCGGCAAACGCGCTTCCGGTGCTCGTCAGTTGCGAGAGGGCGAGCGCGCCGTCGACGTCTTCCATCGCGATGAGCCCGGCGTGCGTCGATCCGGCCACGCGCGCCGGCAAAAAGCGGGTGCTCGCGTTCAGCGCGCGGGCGTCGAGCCAGAGCGCGGGCGCGCTCCCCGCTGCGCCGTTCGACGCCACGACCCAAAGGTCCAGTCCCGCGTCGTTGCGCTTCTGCGCGATCATCACGTCGGCGCGGTCGTCGCCGGTGAAATTGCCGGCCACGTATTGCTGCGCAATGTCAGGCGTCCACGCGCCGCCCGTCTGAAACCACAGGCGCGGCGCCTCGAAATGCGTGCCCGCGCTCCTCAGCAGCCAGAACGCGGTGCCGCCTTCGCGCGGAGTGACGACCATGAGATCGGCGCGGCCGTCGCCGTCGAAATCGCCGAGTAGAAAGCGGGCGCTGTCGAAGCAGAGCGTGTCCTCCCCGCATGTCGGCGCGCTCGCGTGCGGATCGAACGTCACGGCGTTCAAGTACCACGCCGCGCCCTGATCGAAGCGCGACATCTCGGCGACCCAGACGTTGAAGCCGGGGCCGTCCTTGCGGCGCTGAACGTAGACGGCGCTGTCCCTTCCCTTGCCCCGCACGTCCCCATATAGCGCGCCTTCCTGTCGCGTGTCGGTCCAGACCGTCTGCGGCGACGGCGACCAGCGATACTCCGCGGTCAACAGCGAACATCGCCCGGCGGTGACGGCGCCATTCTTCTCGCCGAGGCAGTGATTGAGCGGCGTGTACACGAAGCCGAAGTCCCACGGCGTCCAGCGCTGCGACGCGCTTTTCGCATTGCACGCTTCCTCGACGAGCCCTGCGTCGCGCTCCGCGATGCACGCGTGCGTGGCGGCGTTCACGAGCAGCGCGTCGTTTTTGTCGCCGGGCGTCGCGGGAAGCTGCTGCCAGAACCAGTTCTGCGATGCATCGCCCGAGCAGGCTCCAAGGCGCGGCGGCTGTCCCGCGCCGCCGGATGCGAGGCATCGGCTCGAATATTCGTTGACGAGCTGAAAAGGGCGCAGCTGGAAGTCCGGACCCGCGTCTTTCGCGTGCGCGGTGCTCCAGTATCGGCGCGCGACCCAGTTGCCGTCCCACATGTATTCGCCGAAGACGTGGCCGGCGTCGTTGCCATCGACCGAAAAGTAGCTGCCGACCACATCGCGCTTTCGAAGCGTCTGTTCCGCGTCGAGGTTCTTCGGCAGGCCGCCGGTCGGATACGTCACGTGATAGCTGATCGGCAGATTGCGCTTGAGACTCTGCGCGACGACCCGCGTGATGCGCGCCGCGTAGATGTGATCCGGATGCTCCATGAACGCGACCGTGTCCGGATTGAGCGTGTAGAGTTCGGTCGCTTGCGAGAGGATCGCGCGCAGCGTCGCCGACAGCGATGCCCGGTCGTAGATGGCCGGACCGGTTCCATCCGCGTGCATCGGGTAGGTGGTGAGCGTCTGCCCGCGATCCCACAGAAGGCCGAGCGGCACCTTCCCGCCGCGCACGCCGCCGCCCGGCAGACGCAATTCGAGCAGTTTCACGCGCGGCTGCTGCGCCAGGACGAGCTGATGAACCGGCTTGCCGGCAAACGTCACCGTCGATTCCTGCCACTGGTCAGGCACGCCCGCCATGCGTGCATAGGCGAGCTTCGTGCCGCTCTCGCGCCGCAGCACATAGTCGAATTTTGCACCGTTCGCCCCGCCGATCAGGTGGACGGTGGTCACGCACCAGCCGGCGTCCAGCTTGTCGCTGATGCCGGGATTGACGAAGAGCAGGTCGTCGTCGAGATGGGCGACGACGGTGACCAGCGTGCCCGCGTGGCAATCAGCCGATGCCGCCGAAGTAGGCGGCGTGGCCGATTTGGGCGGCGGCGTCGTGGCCGCGCGGGTCTGTATCGAAGGGAGCAGGGCGCAGATCGCCCAGATCAACGCCAGCCATGCCGTTCGGATCGTATGTCTGTGCATGCTTTTCCCGCAGCGCGAGCGGGTTCACGGGATAAAGCAGGAGATTGCCGCGGCTTTCCCGATGCGGTCGGTTGCCGAACGAACACGTATGAAGGATGCAACGACCCGCGCGGAGGTCGAGCGAGGCGAAAGCCAAAAAAAAGCCCCGCCCAAAGGCGAGGCAAAAGTACTTGGAATGGCCCTTCGTTCGCGAAATGACGGGCACTTGCGCGAACGAACGGCCAAGACAGAATAGGCGCGATGCGTTGCCGGGAACATCGGATTCAGCCGAGTAAAGTGTCAGTGAGCCGTCTTACGCGCCGCTTAGTTGCCTACTATCAACGATGTAAACGCATCGTAGGCGAGCGGGCCGAGCGACCGAAAGTTAGCTGACGCGAAGCACTGGTGGAGCCGGTTCGATACGAGGCCTAAGCGGCGGCCTTGTAAGCGGCACGCGCGACTGATCGATGGCCCAAAAAGAAAACCCGCGACGCTTGCGCGATCGCGGGTTCACGGGAAGGGTGGTGGAGGCGGCGGGAATCGAACCCGCGTCCAGAAGCGCTCTACGAACAGTTCTACATACTTAGTTCTGTCTTTTGATTTAACCATAACGACGCGGACGAACACGCTGCGTTACGGCGATTCACTAAGTTTTCGACCTCGGCGTCGTGACACCACCGAGACTTATCTGACGTATATGACCTCTCGCGGTATTGCTACCCTAACCCGTCAGCGAATTAGTGAGAGGACGGCGGCCCTTAGGCTGCCAGTGCGAACGTATCGTCGTTTGCAGTTACGATTTTCCCATTGATTAACGAGGTGACGGGTCCTCGGTATGCCCTGACCGCTTCACAACCCCTGTCGAAACCAGGTCGCCCCCAAAACGGAACTGAAATTATCCCACGAAAAACCATATGAGGCGAACGGCGTCATTTTCAAGACGCCGACGCATCGAACTTCACGCGATGTCGCGCAGCAGTTGCTGCAGTTCCTCAGGCGAGTCGACGACGTGATCCGCATGCCAGCGACGCGGCGGGATATCGTCGCCGCAATAGCCGTAGGCGGCCGCGACGGTGACCATGCCCGCCGCGAAGCCCGCTTGAACGTCCCGGAGATCGTCGCCGACATAGACGATGCGCTCGGGCGCCACGTCCAGCAACTCGGCGGCATGCAACAGCGGCGCGGGATGCGGCTTCGAGTGCGGCGTGGTGTCCCCGCACACCAGACAGCCGGCGCGCGTGTCGAGGCCCAGCAGCGCGACGAGCGGCGTCGCGAGCCGCATGACCTTGTTGGTGACGATGCCCCAGCGGACACCGCGCGCATCGAGCTGATCCAGCAGTTCCACGATGCCCGGAAAGAGCGTCGTTTCAATGCACAGATCCGCCTCGTAGTTAGCGAGGAACTCCTCGCGCATCGAGGGGAAGTCGTGGTGTTCCGGACCGATCCCGAACGCGCCGCCCAGCAGCCCCCGCGCGCCTGCCGAGGCGTACGGCCGCAGCGCTTCCAGCGGACGCATCTCGAGGCCGCGGTCGTGACGCATCTTGTTGACCGCCGCGACGAGGTCGGGCGCGGTGTCGGCGATGGTGCCGTCGAGATCGAACAGCACCGCCTGGCATAGCTCAAGGGAGCGGCCCTCAGCGGCGCGCTGCGGCAGGGGCGTCGGATCGTCCGGCAAGGGCTTGGTCTGGACGACGCCCGTTTCGTCTTCGTCTTGTGGGGTCATGGCGTCAGGCTTCCCGGCGGCAAGCCATCATGTAGTTGATGCTCGTGTCGGTCGAAAGGCCGAAATGCTGCGAGAAAGGCCGGTATGTGATGCCCTTGATGTCGACGGGCAGCAACGAAGCCGTGCGCGCGAACGTCGCCAGTTCTGAGGGTTTGATGAAGCGGGCGTAATCGTGCGTGCCGCGGGGCAGCATGCGCGCGATGTACTCGGCCCCGATCACCGCGAACAGATATGCCTTTGCGTTGCGATTGAGCGTGGAGAAGAACACCCAGCCGCCGGGCTTCACGAGCGCGGCGCACGCGGCAACGGTGCCTGCGGGGTTCGGCACGTGCTCGAGCATTTCCATGCAGGTGACGACGTCATACGATGCCGGCTCCCGCGACGCCAGCGCTTCGGCCGAAATCTCCTCGTAGGCCACTTCCACGCCGCTTTCGAGACTGTGCAGGTCGGCGACGCCGAGCGCGTTCGACGACAGATCGATGCCTTTGACCGTCGCGCCGCGCGTCGCCATGGATTCCGACAGGATGCCGCCCCCGCAGCCAATGTCCAGGACTCGCTTGCCCATCAAATGCGCATGCGCGTCGATCCAGTCGAGCCGCACCGGATTGAGTTCGTGCAGCGGCTTGAACTCGGCGTTCGGGTCCCACCAGCGATGCGCGAGATCGCTGAATTTCTGCAGTTCGTGGGGATCGACATTGGTCATGAGAGAGGAGCCCTTGCTAAGACGTGAATCGTGAATCAGTTAGCACCGAGTATATAGGCGGTCATTGGAGCGGGCAAAACGCGCGGTACGCCGTTCGGCCGATCACAGCAAGAAACCGCGTGAATGCACGGCATTCGGGCATAAAAAAACCCCCGCCGGGGCGGGGGTTCGATCTACGGCAATCCGACAGCTTACTGCTGCGGCTGACGCGTCGTGCCGACAACTTCGACTTCCACGCGACGATCCGGTGCGAGGCAGGCGATAAGTTGCTTGCGGTTCTTCTGGCTGCAGCCCGTGGTGACCGGGTTACGCTTGCCCTTGCCTTCCGTGTAGATACGGTTGGCTTCGATGCCCTTGCTGACCAGGTAAGCCTTCACAGCTTGCGCACGGCGCAGCGACAGACGATCGTTGTACTTGTCCGAACCGATGCGGTCGG
>Ga0308173_10000618_pt1 | contig 15653 bp, 15 predicted proteins | sample PhyPR1_FD_203716 | JGI IMG/M metagenome (GOLD analysis project Ga0308173, IMG submission 203716) | Soil microbial communities from UC Gill Tract Community Farm, Albany, California, United States - DLSLS.P.R1 | ecosystem: Environmental > Terrestrial > Soil > Agricultural land | place: USA...
CTGCGGTTGGGTCGGCTATCAGCGGCTGATGCGTGCACTATGAACGACGGTCCCGAAGTCAAAGCAGCAAGGGCGGAAGTCGAACGCAGCCGCGCTCGCGTAATGGCCACCGCGCATGAGCTTCAGACACGGATCAGCCCCAAGGTGCTCGCCCGCAACACCTGGCAGGGCGCGAAGGAAAAGGGCGCGGACCTAGCCGAAGATGCCGTCGATGCGGTTCGCGCGCGGCCGCTGGCGGCTGGCGGTGTGGTCGCCGCAATTGCGATGTTCCTGGCGCGCGAGCCGCTAAAGGACCTCGCAGGCCAGCTCTTCGACAGCAAGGAAAAGAAACCCACCCGCAAAGCCCGCAAGGGTGAAACCAAGCAGGATGAAACGGAGAAAGCAGAATGACCGATAACGAGACCCGCACCGGCACTAATGACGAGCAAGCCGACGGATCCAGTCCGCGTCAACGGGCTATCGAAGCTTATGAAGGCGCTCGCGAGCGCGTGTCAGGCACGCTTGGAGAGGCTCCGCTCATTGCGCTTGCGGGTGGTATCGCGGCGGGCGCGCTGATCGCGGCCCTGCTCCCTCGCACCGAAGCCGAAACGCGGGCGATACGCCCGACTGCGCGCCGCGTGAGAAAGACTGCCCAAGATGCGTTTGCGGCAGCCCGCGATACGGGGACGCAGCGTCTCGACGAGCTGGGCATTAACCGGGCGAAAGGCGAAGAGACGATCCGCTCCCTGCTCGAGGGCGTGACGGACGCTGCGAAAGCTTCCGGTCAGGCAGCGCTCGACGCAGCCCGGAAGGGCTGACTCGGCCGCGCAAATCCTGCTAGCGGGCGCGCATGAGCAAGCTCCACTTGGTCTTCGGCGGGCGGGTCAAGGATCCGCAGGGTCTCGATTTCGATCTGAACACGATCGATCTCGTCGGCGTCTACGACAGTTATGCCGAGGCTGAAGAGGCCTGGCGCGGCAAGGCCCAAGGTACGGTCGACGATGCCGAGATGAAATATGTGGTCGTCCACCTCCACCGCCTGCTGGAGCCGGAAAGCGAAGGCATCAGGCGGCCGAAGCGGGCGGTCTAGGAACCTCGGCCGGCTCCTTGCCAGCTACTGCGTTAGCCGCCACGCTGCGGCAATGCACGGCAGATTTATCCCTGGTCTCATCATCGCCGCTCTCAGCGGTGTAGCGTCCCCATCCTTTGCTCAAGCGGCGGCTCCTCCGCCCGCTGCAGCGCCGCAATCGCCGGACGCCCGGTTGCGGGCGCTGTACGAGTCCTACGCCAGTTGGGATCAGAAGGAATCCGGCTACTTCGAAGACGCGAACGGCGAGAACCAGGGTGCCAATTACCTGCCGAAGGTCGATCCGGCGACGCAGCTCGCCCGCGCGGGCTTCCAGCAGCAGATGCTCGATCAGCTGAACGCCATCCCAACGAACGGCCTATCACCCGATGAGCGCGTGAACGCGGGCGTACTCCGCGCCATCCTCGAAGCCGCAGTCGCTGACGCGAAGTTCCGCGATTGGGAGATGCCCGCGAACAGCGACAGCAACTTCTGGACTTACCTGAACGAGCGCGATCCGCTCGACGACGCCGCCGCGTACCGCCGCTACATCGGGCGAATGCGGGACGTCCCACGCTTCTTCGACGAGAATATCGCGAACATGAACGCCGGGCTGAAGCGAGGCTTCACGCCGCCGCAGGCGACGCTTGCCGGCCGGGACGGCTCCATCGCTTCCTTCATCAAGCCTGCGGAGCAAAACGCCTTTTACGAGACGTTCCGTAAAATGCCGTCGAGCATCAGCGCTGCCGATCAGGCGAAGCTGCGCGCAGAAGGCAGGGCAGCAATCGATCAGGCCGTCGTGCCTGCCTATCAGAAGCTGCTGACCTTCTACCGCGACACCTACGTCCCTGGCGCCCGCAAGACGACAGCCGCACGCGACCTGCCGAACGGCGACGCTTATTACCGTGCACAGATCCGCAAATATACGACGGTCGACCTTACCCCCGAGCAGATCCACGAGATCGGCCTCAAGGAAGTCGCGCGCATTCAAGCGGAGATGCAGCAGACGATGCGCGACAGTGGCTTCAAGGGCACCTTCCCCGAATTCCTTCAATTCCTGCGCACCGACCCGCAGTTCCTCGCCCGCAACCCCGACGATCTGCTCGGCGTGTCGGCCTATGCCGCGAAGAGAGTCGACGGGAAGCTCAAAGACTATTTCGAGCTTCTGCCGCGCCGCCGCTTCACCATCATCCCGGTGCCGGAGGCCCTCGCGCCCTTCTACACGTCAGGCCGTGGCGGTCTCGAGAGCTGCCAGATGAACACCTACGACCTGCCGAGCAGGCCTCTCTACAATATTCCCGTGCTTACTTTGCACGAATGCACGCCTGGCCACAGCTTCCAGGCGGCCCTCGCCAAGGAAGGCAAGGCGCTGCCGCGCTTCCGGCGCAACATCTACTTCTCGGGCTATGGGGAAGGCTGGGGCCTCTATTGCGAATATCTCGGGATCGAGATGGGCATCTATCGGACGCCCTACGAACGCTTCGGCCAGCAGAGCTATGAAATGTGGCGCGCGGTCCGCCTCGTGATCGACACCGGCATGCACCGCTACGGCTGGTCGCGGCAGAAGGCGATCGATTATCTCGCCGACCACACCGCGCTATCCCATCACGAGGTCGAGACCGAGGTCGACCGCTACATCAGCTGGCCCGGTCAGGCGCTGTCCTACAAGCTTGGCCAAATGACGATCCTTCGCCTCCGCGCCGAAGCGGAGAAGGAGCTCGGCACCAGGTTCGACATCAAGAAATTCCACACGATGCTACTCGGGCTCGGCTCGGTGCCTCTGCCGATCCTCGAGGACGAGGTCCACCGCTTCATCGCGCGGAGCAAAGCGGCACCGGCGCCGGCGGCCGCTCAGGCCTTGCGGTAGTGGAAGAGCAGCAGAGGGCGCTGGAGCAACAGGCCCGCGGCGAACCCGCCGATATGTGCGGGTGTAGCGAGCAGATAGCCCTGCCCGCCGGCAAGCCAGCCCATCATCACCTGCAGAACGATCCAGGCAATCATCAGCCAGACCACGTTGATCCAGCGGTTGACGCGCAGATTGGTGCTGAACGCCCTGGCGCGGCCAAAGCTGAGCGCAAACGCGCCAACTACCGCGCTGATTGCGCCGCTGGCTCCGATCATCGGCGTCACCGAAGCCGGGTTGACCGACCATTGGAGCAGTGCCGACGCATATGCTCCGACTAGATAGAGCGTGATCAAGCCGGTCTTTCCGAGCACCCGCTCGACCTGGGCTCCACACCAAAGGAACATCAGCATGTTGAAGCCGACATGATACAGGCCTGCGTGCACCAGCGTTGCGCTGAGCGGGGTGAGAAATGCCGGAACTGCAGGCGAAACGCTGACCATCCCGCTGAACCGCGCCGGGATGAACCCCATCATGATCGCCGCGCGATCGGTGTAGCCGCTCAGCACCGCCGCCAGCCATGCCAGGGCCGTTATCGCTGTAATGGCGACCGTCGCTGTACGCGGAACCCGGTCCATCTGCGGAATCAGACGAATTCGATCTTCGCGATCTTGTAATAGCGGTCGCCGGACGGGGTCGAGACCTCGACCTCCTCGCCCTTCTGGCGCCCGATGAGCGCTCGGCCCAGCGGCGAATTATAGCTGATCCTGCCGTCCTTCGCGTCGGCCTCGACCTGACCGACCAGCTGGTATCTGACCTTCTTCTCATCCTCGTCGATCAGCGTCACGGTGGCGCCGAAGACGATCTTGTCGCCCGACAGCGTAGTCGGATCGATCACCATCGCGCGGCTCAGGCGGTCCTCGAGGTCGGCGATGGTCGCCTCAACGTGGCCCTGCCGCTCTTTTGCCGCATGATATTCGGCATTTTCGCTGAGATCGCCGTGCGCCCGCGCTTCCTCGATCGCCTCGACGATCGCCGGACGCTCCTCGATCTTAAGCCGCCGGAGCTCGTCGGTCAGCTTGCGGTGGCCCTCTGCCAGCATCGGCACCTTTTCGGCACTCGCCATTCTTTAACCCTTTTCAAAATCCTGCCGGAGCGCGCCGAAGTGGACGCGCGGATCCAGTGCAGATTGTCGTTGGAAGCTCTGTTTAGGCGGCGGAATAATAAGACTGGAGCGACGCGACTTCAAGCGCATGCCCGCGGACCGCCTCGATCGACCGTGCAGCTGCAAGGCTGGCCGGCGCAGTTGTGAAGTAGGGCACCTTCTTTTGAAGCGCCGTTGCGCGGATCGAGTGACTGTCCTTCAGCGACTGCCATCCCTCCGTGGTGTTGAAGACCACGTCCACTTCGCCGTCGAGCAGCTTGTCGACGATGTGCGGCCGCCCCTGCGCTACCTTGTTCACTTCCGCCACCGGAAGCCCCTTTGATTTGAGATGCGCCGCCGTCCCGCCAGTCGCGATTATCGAGAAGCCGAGCTCCACCATCTTCTCGACCGCCGGCACTATATTGTCCTTGTCGGCATCTTTGACGGACACGAACGCGGTCCCGCCCTGCGGCAAGATCATTCCCGCGCCGAGCAATGCCTTCGCAAACGCAACGTCGAAATTTTTATCGATTCCCATGACTTCGCCTGTGCTCTTCATTTCTGGTCCGAGCACAGGGTCGGTGCCGGGGAAGCGAGCGAAGGGAAAAACGGACTCCTTGACGGCGATATAGCTGTTGATGCGCCGTATCTCGCCCAACGCACTGAGCGACTCCCCGACCATGACCCGCGCGGCCATCTTTGCCACAGGCGTCCCGATCGCCTTTGCGACGAAGGGCACCGTGCGGCTGGCGCGCGGATTGACCTCGATGAGATAGACCTCGTCGTCCTTCACGGCGAACTGAACGTTCATCAGGCCCTTGACCTTCAGCGCCAGCGCGAGTTCCCGTGCCTGCCGTTCGATCTCGGCCACGATCTCGTTTCTGAGGCTGTAAGGCGGAATGGAGCAGGCGCTGTCCCCGGAATGGACCCCCGCTTCCTCAATATGTTGCAGCACGCCGCAGACCACGACGTCAGTTCCGTCGCAGATGGCGTCGACGTCTACCTCGATCGCGTCGCGAAGATAGCGGTCGATCAGCACGGGCGACGAGCCCGACACCTGCACCGCCGTGGCGATATAATGGTCGAGCTGCTGCGGCCCGTCGACGATCTCCATGCCTCGGCCACCAAGCACGTAAGAAGGTCGCAGGAGCACCGGATAGCCGATCCGCTCCGCTACCCGGATTGCCTCGTCGCGGCTCCGGGCAATGCCGTTCGCCGGCTGCTTGAGGTTCAGGCGTTGCACCAAGGCGGCGAACCGCTCGCGGTCCTCCGCGAGGTCGATGCTATCGGGCGAGGTGCCCAGGATCGGCACGCCCGCGGCTTGCAGCTCTGCCGCAAGCTTCAGCGGCGTCTGCCCGCCCAGCTGGACAATGACGCCGAGCAGCTCGCCCTTCTCTTGCTCCCGTCGCACAATCTCGAGCACATCCTCGGCAGTCAGCGGCTCAAAGTAGAGCCGGTCCGATGTGTCGGGGTCGGTCGAAACCGTCTCCGGATTGCAGTTGACCATGATGGTCTCGAATCCGGCGCCCTTTTGAGCGCCGCGGTCGCGGCCGAGCGCGAACGCCGCGTGGCAACAGCAATAATCGAACTCGATTCCCTGCCCGATGCGGTTGGGCCCGCCGCCAAGGATCATCACCTTGCGCCGATCGGAAACATCCGCCTCGTCCTCCGGCTCCCCGAAAAGGGGGGCCTCATAGGTCGAATAAAGGTACGGGGTCGTCGCATCGAACTCGGCGGCACAGCTGTCGATGCGCTTGAACACCGGCCTGACGCCAAGCCGCACGCGGTGCCTGCGAACCTCGTCTTCCGTGATCCCGCCCGTCATTGCCTTCATGGCGGTATGAACGGTGCCGGATCCGCCCGCTGCGACCGCTTCGCTCATGCCGCGCTCCACATGCGCGGACCGCAACGAGAGTTGACCCAGTCGGGCATCGGAGAAGCCCATGGCCTTCAACCGCCGCATGCCCCTCGCATCGCTGGGTAAACCATTGATGCGGACATCCTCCTCAGCTTGAACAATCTCCTGGAGGCGCCTGAGAAACCACGGATCGAAGCCCGAGATCTCGTTGATGCGCTCGACCGTGAATCCCTGCCGAAGCGCCTCTCCCGCAACAAGCAGCCGGTCCGGCGTCGCACGCACGAGGGCGCGCTCGATGGCGGCTGGCTCAGCGTTCTCATACTCGCGTACGCGGTCGAGCCCACACAGTCCGATTTCCAACCCGCGCAGTGCCTTCTGCAGGCTCTCCGCAAAGTTGCGCCCAATCGCCATCACCTCGCCGACCGACTTCATCGAGGTCGACAACAAAGGCTCGGCGCCCTTGAACTTCTCAAAGGCGAAGCGCGGAATCTTCGTCACGACATAATCGATCGTCGGCTCGAAGCTCGCCGGCGTCGCGCCGCCCGTGATATCGTTCGCGATCTCGTCAAGCGTGTAACCGACCGCAAGGCGCGCTGCCACCTTGGCGATTGGGAAGCCGGTCGCCTTCGAGGCCAGCGCCGACGAACGCGAGACGCGCGGGTTCATCTCGATCACGACCATTCGCCCGGTCTTCGGATCGACTGCGAACTGGACGTTTGAACCGCCTGTTTCGACGCCGATTTCACGCAGCACGGCAATCGAAGCCGAGCGCATCCTCTGATATTCCTTGTCAGTCAGCGTCAGCGCCGGCGCGACGGTGATCGAGTCCCCCGTGTGCACGCCCATCGGGTCGATATTCTCGATTGAGCAGATGATGATCGCATTGTCCGCTTTGTCGCGGACGACCTCCATCTCGAACTCCTTCCAGCCGAGCACCGATTCTTCGATCAGCACCTCGGTCGTCGGGCTCGCCTCAAGACCGCCGGTCACGATCTGCACGAATTCTTCACGGTTGTACGCGATGCCCCCGCCCGTTCCCCCAAGCGTGAAGCTCGGACGGATGATCGCCGGGAGTCCAACATGCTCCAGCCCGGCCAGCGCATCCTCGAGGCTATGCGCGATCGCGGAGCGCGGGCTTTCCAGCCCGATCTTATCCATCGCCTCGCGGAACTTGAGCCGGTCCTCGGCCTTCTCGATGGCCTGCGCGTTCGCCCCGATCAGCTCAATTCCAAGCCGGTCCAAGGTCCCATCCTTGAAGAGCGCCAGCGCCGTATTGAGCGCCGTCTGCCCACCCATCGTCGGAAGCACGGCGTCGGGCCGCTCCTTCTCCAGGATCTTGGTGACGATCTCCGGCGTGATCGGCTCGATGTAGGTAGCGTCTGCCGTCTCCGGGTCGGTCATGATCGTCGCCGGGTTCGAGTTGACCACGATTACGCGATAGCCCTCGGCCTTCAGCGACTTGACCGCCTGACTTCCGGAATAATCGAACTCGGCGGCCTGGCCGATGACGATCGGCCCCGCGCCGATAATCAGAATGGACGAGATGTCGGTGCGTTTGGGCATCTAGCTTTGCGGTTCCGGAGCTTGAGGTTCGTTGACGGCATTTATGATCACAAGAGTCAGATGGTTCTTCTGCGCCCATTGGTGCACGCAAACGCGCTGCTGAGCCTTCGGCGCAACGCGGTAGAGGAAGAGCAGGCGCTTTTCTTCATGCTCCTGCACCACCTCACCGTAGGAGAGACCGCAACTTAGGGCGACGTCGTTGAGCTGCGCTTCGGTGTGCAGCTGAGCCATTGTGCACGCCGAGAGCAGCGTGGCAGCAGAAACTGATAGAAGCGACCGTAAACGCCTCACTTGCCCCCCGGAAACATCGAAGCGACACTGATGTTCGCAACCGCCGGCGCGCTCGTCTTGCAGCTCTTGGCCGCACCCTTGACGACCTGGGCGACCTGCTTCTCGACCTTGCTGCGCAAATAACGATCAGGCGTCTTGCTGGTCTCGATCTCGCTGAAAGCCACCGGCGCGCAGTTGCGGAAGCCCGCAATCACCCGCACCGAGCCCTTGCTGTGCTCGACGCTGACGACGAGATCGCCCGAATTGAAACCCGCCTCGCACTGATCCTCGACGCAAGCGTCGGAGCCCTCCCACAAGTGCTTGGCATAGTGCCACTGGCCGGCGGCCAAGTGAAAAAGGTCATCGGGCCGGTAGACAGTCGGCGCCTTGCTCGGGTCGATTTTCTCGATGTGCTGCGCGGCCAACGGCGCCGCAATCAACCCGGCGGATAGAAGAAAGGCAAAACCGAGACGCATCTTACACCTCCTTCTTCATCTGGTTTACGAACTTCTCGAACAGGTAGAAGCTGTCCTGAGGACCCGGGGAGGCCTCGGGGTGATACTGCACGCTGAACGCCGGACGGTCAGTCAGTTCAATCCCGCAATTCGATCCGTCGAACAGGGAAACGTGCGTCTCGCGCACGTTGTCCGGCATACCTTCACGCTCGACCGAAAAACCGTGGTTCATGCTGGTGATTTCAACCCGGCCATCTGACAGGCGCTTGACCGGATGGTTGGCACCGCGGTGGCCCTGGAACATCTTGCTCGTGCGCCCCCCAACCGCGAGCGCCAGCATCTGGTGCCCCAGGCAGATCCCGAACAGTGGCTTCTTCGTCTCCAGCATCCGCCGGATCACCGGCACCGCATATTCTCCCGTAGCCGCCGGGTCGCCCGGCCCGTTCGACAGGAAGAAGCCGTCCGGCTCATGCCCCATGATCTCGTCGAACGTCGCGGTTGCAGGCACAACGGTTACCCGAGCTCCAGCCTCAACAAGGTTGCGAAAGATGTTGCGTTTGTTGCCATAATCGACTGCAACGACATGCGGTCGGTTCGGATCGTCGCCGCCGAGCTCATAGCCCTGCCCCCAGGCCCACTTCCCGCCAGTCCAGCGCTCGACCTGAAGCCGGCTGACTTCCTTGGCGAGGTCCATGCCCTCCAAGCCGGGCCACTCCGCCGCCATCTTCTGCAACTTCTCGATATCGAACTGGCCGTCGGCGCGATGCGCAAAAGCGATATTCGGCGGCCCCTCGGTCCGCACTAGCTTGGTCAGCCCCCTGGTATCCACTCCGGCGATGCCGATCCGCCCCCATTTGCGCATCCAGTCGGCAAAGCCCTGGTTCGCGCGATAATTGCTGGGCTCCGTCACCACCTCACGCACCAGGCAACCGAGCGCATGAGCTTCGCCTGCCTCAACGTCCTCATCGTTGGCGCCGACATTGCCGATGTGCGGGAAGGTGAAGGCGATGACCTGCTTCGCATAAGACGGATCGGTCATTACTTCCTGATAGCCTGTCATGGCCGTGTTGAAGCACAGCTCTCCGACCGCCTCGCCCTCGGCGCCGAAGCCCTTGCCCCAAATCGTCCGCCCGTCAGCCAGTACGATGACTCCCGTCGCGCCCTCAGGTGCGGACGCGTGCAGAGGTCGTACGTCGGCCATGGGCGGAGGAGCCTTCCGTCTAAGGATTTCCAGCGATGTCGCTAAGTCACCGCCGCTAAGCGCATTAGCCGTTCCGGTCAACGTCTGGTCAGGCCGAAAAAGCGCCGCTAGGGCTGCTCGTTTCCTGACAGAGACAAACAGATGATCCGCGACGACATCAAGGCTGCTACCATCAGCGCCATGAAGGGCGGCGACAAGGACAGCGTCAGCACCCTTCGCCTCGTCCAATCCGAGATCAAGAACCGCGATATCGAGGCGCGCACCGGCGGCGCGCCAGCGGACGACGACGCGCTCGTCACCGAAGTGCTGCAGAAAATGATCAAGAAGCGGCGCGAATCGGCGGATATCTACCGCAAGAACGCGCGCGAGGATCGTGCCGCAGCCGAAGAGGCCGAGATTGCCATCATCGAGCGCTTCCTCCCCGCTCAGCTCAGCGAGGAAGAAGCGCAAGCGAAGATCGGCGAGATTATCGCGGAGACCGGCGCCAGCTCGATGAAGGACATGGGCCGCGTCATGGCGCTGGTGAAGGAGCGCCTTGGCACCTCGATCGAACCAGCGCGCGCGAGCGCATTGGTCAAGTCAAGGCTCGCCTAACACGGGTCTTGGGTCACGCCGACTTGGGCGGCGCCGAACAATGTTCGTTGACGATGGACCAGTTCGCACTCGCATCCTTCCGGAAGACATCGGTGCAGCGGACGATCGCGTTGTTGCGAGGGATGGTGCTGCTGCTCATATCCCAAGTCCCGCTCATCACGAAGACGTCGGGCGACAGAACCTGGATTTTGCGTTCGACCTGTTTCGCCTGGTCGAGCTTAGCCGCAGCATAGTCATCCTGACGCTTGTCGAATTCAGTCCGATCCTTGGAAAGCCCTGGCGCGACAAAGTCGAAGGCTTCTACCGACGGAGCATAGAGCGCCTTGATCTTAGCGGCATCCATCGACTTCCAGACCTCGACCGTCGCATCAGCCACCTTGGCGGCGTCGGCCTCGCTAGTCGCCTCCTGCCCAGTGCCGGCGGCCTTGACGGGCTCGGTCTTGTTGCATCCTGTCGTGATTGCCGTGACGAGGACAAGTGCAACGGTGATAGCGGCTGATTTCATGGTCATGCTCCCGAGCGGTTCGAACGAACGCAAACAGGCGCAACGCGATCGGGCTATAGCCCATTCGTTCCGGGGCCGGAAGGACCCGGTATGCGAAAAAAAAGCCCCGCCGCGACGTGCGGCGGAGCCGAAGGTGCCACTTAGCGACTAATGCGTTGCTGCAGCCGGAGTCGCAGCGGTTCCGGTCGCGGTGAGGCCCATCACGCCTTCCATCACGAGCTCATAGAGCATGATGGCCATGGCGGTCGCGAGCGAACCGGCGGCTCCCATTTGGAGATTGCCGGCCACTGCCGTCAGCTGCGTGCCGATGGTCGGAATGTGCGCAAGCGCGCCGCCGACGATGGGCAAAGCGATCACGAGCGCAGCGAGCAGGACCATTCTGTCCCTTGGCACGGCCAAGCCGGCGACGAGCCCGAGGGCGACGAGCACCAACGTCACGTCCATCATGCCGAGGACGACAAACCCGGCAACTATAGCGAGAACAATGTAAAGAGCGCGGGAAAGCCCGCTGACCTTCTTCATCATAAAACCCCTCCCAAGTTCGTTCCGCCTCGCGATCTGGCGCCGCGTTATTGGCGGGACGGCTACAGATTAACCCCAACAGGCTCGTTTCGTGCATGGAATGAATGGTTCCAAAACAGGCACTTGGTTGCTTCGGCAAGTCAAATATTCACGCAGCCAGACCGACGGGCTCGATCGCTCGGTCGATTCGGCTCTGTGGATAACTCACGGTCGCGCGCTTGCAGGCGCGTGAGTCGGGATGCAACACACTGACTTTCCTGAATGACGCTGTCGCCTGCCTTCCTCGACGAGCTTCGCGCTCGAACGGTCCTTTCGGCCGTGATCGCGCCGTCGGTGAAGCTGATCCGCGCCGGACGCGAATGGAAGGCCTGCTGTCCCTTCCACAATGAAAAGACACCGAGCTTCACCGTCAACGATGACAAGGGTTTCTACCATTGCTTCGGCTGCGGCGCGCATGGTGACGCGATCCGCTTCCTCACCGACAATGGCGGCATGCCATTCATGGATGCGGTCAAGGAGCTCGCGTCGAAGGCCGGCCTCGACGTTCCAGCACCGGACCCGCAAGCGAAAGAACGCAGCGAGCGTACCACCACACTGACCGACGTCATGGGCGAAGTCGCCAAATGGTACGCCGACCAACTGCAGGGCCTAGGTGGCGCCGACGCTCGCGAGTACCTCAAGCGCCGCGGCATCGACCAGGCGGCGGTCGCCCGCTTCGGCATCGGGCTGGCGCCGGACAGCCGCAACGCCCTGAAGCGGGCACTTGGACATCTCGGAGAAGACAAGCTCATCGAGAGCGGCATGCTCATCCAGCCGGAGGAAGCCGGCAAGGAGAGCTACGACCGCTTCCGCGGAAGGCTGATGATCCCGATCCGCGACGCCCGCGGGCGGGTGATCGCGTTCGGAGGCCGCATCCTGGGCGAGGGCGAGCCAAAATATCTCAATTCCCCGGATACGACGCTCTTCGACAAAGGCCGCACCCTCTACAACATCGATCGTGCGAGCCCGGCGAGCCGTACCGCCCGGCGCCTGATCGTTGTCGAGGGCTATATGGACGTGATTGGCCTCGACCGCGCCGCAATCGCTGAGGCCGTCGCACCGAACGGCACTGCCGTCACCGAAGCGCAGCTCGAACGAATGTGGCGCCTCGATCCGGGGCCGATCATGTGCTTCGACGGCGACAACGCCGGCAGTAAGGCGGCCGTCCGCGCCGCTCTTCGCGCCCTGCCCCACATCACGCCCGAGCGCACCCTTCGCTTCGTGGAGCTTCCCTCGGGCCAGGATCCGGATGACGTCGTCAGATCAGGCGGCAAGGAAGCAATGGAAGCCGTCCTCGCCAACCCAGAGCCGCTCGACGCCCGCCTCTGGCGCCACGAGCTCGCAGCGGAGCCGCTGACCACCCCCGAGGCCTGGGCGGGCCTCAAGCAGCGCCTCATCGCCCACGCCTCCGCGATCGGCCACCCCGATCTCAGCCGGATCTACCGTGAAGACTGGCTCAGGCGCTTCTACGAGCACCGCCGCCCGCGCGATGCTTCCTCCCGGCCGTTTGCGCCTCAGCAGCAACGCCGCGGCACCTTCAAGAACGGCCGTTTCACGCCGCCACCGCTGCCCGTCGGCGGAGAAGCCCGGGCCATCGCTTCGTCCGGCATCGACGCACCCACGGCCCGTGCACTGATGCTCGGTTTCGCCAATTTCCCTGAGGAGCTGCCCGCCCATTGCGAGCAGCTTGCGGCCCTCCCCATCTCCGACAAAGGCACCGCGAAGCTCCGCGACGACCTGGTCAACGCGGTCTTCACCGGTGCCGCGCTTGATCAGGGCGCTCTTCACACCATATTGGGCGGCGATGGAGCAACGGGCGGTAAAGGCCCACGCACCATGGGCTTTTCCTTCACCCGTCGCGACAGCGATCCGGACCGCGCTCGAAGCGATCTGGCAGCAGCGGTCGAGATCATCGCGGCAGCTGAGGAGGTCGATAAGGCCCTCGTGAGTGCAACAGAACGGCTGATGCGGGACATGACCGACGAAGCCCTCGACGAACAAAGCCGCCTCATCGCGGCGCAACAAGGATTAAGGGAAAGGCTGGCGCAGCTGGCTGGCACCGATTAAGCGGCGGAAACAATGGCGAAAAACGAAGAACAGCAAATCGACACCGACGACGAGGGCGACGCCCCGCTCATCGACCTGAACGACGCATCGGTGAAGAAGATGATGGCGCGCGCCGAAAAGCGCGGCACCGTCACCATCGACGAGATCAATGCGGCGATCCCGTCCGACCAGAACGAGTTGATCGAGGACATCATGTCGCGCTTGTCCGAGCGCGGCGTGACAGTCGTCGAGAATGCCGAGGCTTCGGACGACGACGAAGAAGAAAAAGAGGCCGAGCCCGAGGACGAGGTCGATCCGCTCGACGACGGCGGCCCTCGCCCCGCTGCTGCGACCAAGAAAGAGCCGACCGACCGCACCGACGACCCGGTCCGCATGTATTTGCGGGAGATGGGCGCCGTTGAGCTCCTGTCGCGCGAAGGCGAGATCGCCATTGCCAAGCGCATCGAGGCCGGCCGCGACACCATGATCTGGGGGCTCTGCGAAAGCCCGATCACCTTCAACGCCATCATCGGCTGGTCCAACGCCCTCAACGAGGGGCGCATGCAGCTGCGCGAGATCATCGACCTCGAAGCCATGCTGTCGAAGGGCCCGACCGCCGAGCAGCTCAATGAGACCGAGGAAGGCGGCGAAGGCGCCGAAGGCGAGATCAGCGAGAAGGTCGCCGGCCCCTCGATCAAGGAAGAGGAAGAGGTCAAGGACGAGCCCGACGTTGACGCCAACGACGACGACGAGGACATGGTCGAGCGCCGCCAGCAGCCGCAGGCGGAGGAAGAGGACGAGGACAACACCCTCTCCCTCGCCCAGATGGAAGAGACGCTGAAGCCTCAGGCGCTCGAGAAGTTCGCGGAGATCACCGCGATTTTCAAGAAATTCTCGAAGATCCAGGGCAGCCGCATGGACGCGCTGGCCACCGGCCACGACTTCCCGATTTCCGACGAGAAGAAGTATCAGAAGCTCCGCGAGGACCTCACCGCCCAGGTCGAGAGCGTCCAGTTTCACGGCAGCAAGATCGAATATCTGGTCGAGCAGCTTTATAGCTACAACCGCCGCCTGACCGCGCTCGGTGGCCAGATGCTGCGCCTTGCCGAGCGCCACCGCGTGCCGCGCAGGGCCTTCCTCGAAAGCTACATGGGCCACGAACTGGACGAGAACTGGCTCGACGGCGTCGCCAAGGTCGACAAGAAGTGGGCCGCCTTCGCCACTGCGGAGGTCGACACCGTCGAGCGCATCCGCTCCGAGATCAACACGATCGCGCAGGGCACCGGCACCTCGCTCGCCGAGTTCCGCCGCATCGTGAACCAGGTCCAGAAGGCCGAGCGCGAAGCCCGCATCGCGAAAAAGGAGATGGTCGAGGCCAACCTCCGCCTCGTCATCTCCATCGCCAAGAAATACACCAATCGCGGCCTGCAGTTCCTGGACCTCATCCAGGAAGGCAACATCGGCCTGATGAAGGCGGTCGATAAGTTCGAATACCGCCGCGGCTATAAGTTCAGCACCTACGCCACCTGGTGGATCCGGCAAGCGATCACCCGCTCGATCGCCGACCAGGCGCGCACCATCCGCATCCCGGTGCACATGATCGAGACAATCAACAAGCTCGTCCGCACCGGCCGTCAGTTCCTGCACGAGACCGGCCGCGAAGCGACGCCGGAGGAGCTTGCCGAGCGCCTGTCCATGCCGCTCGAAAAGGTCCGCAAGGTCCTCAAGATCGCCAAGGAGCCGATCAGCCTCGAAACCCCTATCGGCGACGAGGAAGACAGCCACCTCGGCGACTTCATCGAGGACAAGAATGCCGTTATCCCGGTCGACGCCGCGATCCAGTCCAACCTCAAGGAAACGGTCACCCGCGTTCTCGCCTCCCTAACCCCCCGCGAAGAGCGTGTGCTCCGCATGCGCTTCGGCATCGGCATGAACACCGATCACACGCTGGAGGAAGTCGGACAGCAGTTCAGCGTGACCCGCGAGCGTATCCGGCAGATCGAGGCTAAGGCTTTGCGGAAGTTGAAGCATCCGAGCAGGTCGCGGAAGATGCGGAGCTTCCTGGATCAATAGCTAAGCGCCCGAACATAAGGGAGCGATTGCGCGAGCAATCGTGAGCTTATGTCGAAGAGAGCGCCAAGGCCGGCCGACGACCGCCTAAGGCGCGTCGATCGACGTCACGAATTTACTTCGCGACGGCGCACTTCCGCGTCATCCCCGGCTCGGGGTCCTGTCATTTAAGCGTCGGGATGATCGAGTTCGCCTCGTTTTCGGAAGGCGCGCTTAAGCCGATATAGGCCGCAATGCCGATCAGCACGGCTAGCACCACGGCGATCGCGTAGCATCCCCAGCGATTCGCCAGCATGAATTCCGGGATTTCCGGCCTGCGACGCACACGACCATCCAATCTTTTCCGAAGCTTAGATCGACCGCCGCTCCCCCGCCATCAGGGACTTTGAGGAGACAATCGAGCCGCCGAGCAAAAGGGAGCGGTCGCGTGGCAATCGTGAGCTTATGTCGAAAAGCCGGCGAGATGCAGGCGCAGGCGCAGCAGCAATGAAGTCTGAC
>Ga0308173_10000619_pt1 | contig 15644 bp, 15 predicted proteins | sample PhyPR1_FD_203716 | JGI IMG/M metagenome (GOLD analysis project Ga0308173, IMG submission 203716) | Soil microbial communities from UC Gill Tract Community Farm, Albany, California, United States - DLSLS.P.R1 | ecosystem: Environmental > Terrestrial > Soil > Agricultural land | place: USA...
CGCCAATATAGGGGACTTTGCCGTTCAGTTCGCTTTCATCGATATCGAACGATACGGTCTTGCTTTCGCCAGCGCCAAAATGCACGCGCTGAAAACCTTTCAGTTGCAGGTCGCCGTTTTGAGTTCGGAGATACAGTTGCGTTACTTCATCGCCGTCGCGTTTAGACGTATTCGTTACTCTCGCGCTGAGCCGCTGTTTGCTGCTACTGATCTCGGAGTAACTGAATTGCGAGTAGCTCAATCCGTAGCCAAATGGATACAGCGGCTTGCCTTTGAAATAGCGATACGTTCGCCCTTTCATGGAGTAATCTGTGAATGCCGGCAACTGATCCACCGATTCATAGAACGTCACGGGGAGGCGGCCGGCCGGATTGTTATCGCCCGACAGCGTATTGGCGATCGCGGTACCCGCTTCCTGGCCGCCATACCAGGCTTCGAGAATTGCCTGCGCGCGGTCTTGCGCTCCTTTTACCGCAAGGGCGCTGCCATTGATCAAAACGACAATCACCGGCTTGCCGGTATCGAGCACGGCATCGAGAAGTTTCCGCTGCTGTTCGGGCAGACCGATATCGGTGCGGTCGCCATGCGAGAAACCCGGGATGTCGATGGGAGACTCCTCGCCTTCGAGGCGTGAATTGAGGCCGATGCACAGAATCGCAAGATCGGATTTTTTGGCGAGATCAACCGCCTCCTCTAAAGTTGGCGCGGCAGGTGGCGCCCAGACCAGCTCTACGCCCGCTCCGCCTTCGTGCTGCGTGTATTCCATCTTGATCGCATATGTCTTTCCGGTTTCGAGGTGAACTGTCGAGCGAAAGGTCTGGTGGCCCGCATACGATCTCCGGTTCTCGTTCACAAGCAAACGATCATCCAGGTAGAGTTTCGTCGAGTTCGTTCCGGGGCAGCTATCGCATTCCTGACGCGCAATTCCGAGCTGGTACTCGCCGTTCGCCGGGACCTGTAGGTTGGTGGTCCAGCGAACCGAAAACGTGGGGTTCGGGAGCACGCGAATCACTGCCGGATCGTGCATCGCCCAGACGAAATATCCGCGTGGCTCGATCCGAGACAACACGGGTTGCCCTTGAAAAGTATCGTTGTCGAAGTACTCCGCGAGCACCCCGTGCTGAGCGTTGCTGGTCGCTGCAGGCGTCAACGCGCTCTCCGGCACAAGCGCCATGGAGGACTGAGCGTAGATGCTTCCCAAAGCCCAACGTACCTGGGTTTTGCCGCCGAATTTCTGCTCGATGCCCGCCAGCGGCGTGACAATGTGCGATGGAGTTCCGTAATAGTTGCCGAGCATTGCATCCGGATCGTCGGCTGCAGGTCCGATCACCGCGATTTTCGCGGGGACTTTTTCGAGTGGCAGAATCTGGTTCTGATTCTTGAGAAGCACCATCGACTTTTCAGCCGCTTCGAGAGCGGTCGCTGCATGGGCCGGCGACGCAACCTGATCCATGCCGATTTTCGAAAACGGCACTTTCTCGGGCGGATCGAACATGCCCAGGCGGAAGCGCGCCGTGAACAGCCTCTCGACGGCCTGATTGATTTCCGATTCCTGGATGTATCCCTTGTGGACCGCCTCGACAAGCGTTTTGTACTCGGTGCCGCAATCGAGATCGGTTCCGGCTTTCACCGCTTTGGCCGCGGCCTCCGCCATGGAATCGGCAAAGTGATGACCTTTGTAGATATCGCCCACCGCGCCGCAATCGCTGACGACGTAACCGGAAAACTTCCAGGCGGTCCGAAGATTGTCTTTCAGTAGAAACGTGTTTGCGCAGGCCGGAGCGCCGTTCACTGAGTTGTAAGCGCACATGACAGAATATGCGCCGCCCTGCATTACCGTTTGCTGGAATGCGTAAAGGTACGTATCGTTCAAATCCTGCTGGCTAACATCTACATTGACCTCATGCCGGGTAGCCTCCGGCCCGCTGTGTACCGCGAAGTGCTTTGATGTCGCCACCGTTTTCAGGTATTGTGGATTGTCTCCCTGCATGCCTTTGATGAAGGCGATTCCCATTTGAGCAGTCAGATAGGGATCTTCTCCGTAGGTTTCTTGCCCGCGGCCCCAGCGCGGATCGCGAAAGATGTTGATGTTAGGCGACCAGAATGTCAGGCCGTGATACCGGCTGTGATTGTTGTGCGCAATTGCATCGTTGTACTTAGCGCGGGCTTCGGTCGAAATGATGTCGGCTATGCGCTGTTGCAGGCCGGTGTCCCAGGTAGCAGCCAGTCCAATGGCCTGCGGAAACACGGTCGCGAGCCCGGCGCGCGCAACCCCATGCAGCGCTTCGTTCCACCAGCCGTAGGCCGGAATGCTCAGGCGCGGAATGGCCGGGGCGGTGTCCTGCATCTGGCTTACCTTCTCTTCCAGAGTCATCCGCGCTACCAAATCGGAAGCCCGTTTGTCCGGGGGCGCGGTGTCCTGTGCCCACATGCTTGCAGACGATAGCAGTGCTAAGAACAGCGTCAGGCGCATGTTCATCAGTCTAATGGGTCGATAGGACGAATCATCGCCCTCGCTCCGAGCGTCTCACATTTGTGCGATCTGTTCTTCGGATGCAGCGGCGGTGGCGCGAGGCGCGCATGTTTGTTCGTGCCATGGCATCCGCTAGCCATCCCATTCTGGCGCAGATCATCCCCATACGCCGCTGCAACCTGGCCTGCACGTATTGCAATGAATTCGACCGGCATTCTCCTCCGGTGCCGACGACGGAGATGCTGCGGCGGATCGACAAACTTGGCGAGTTGGGCACGTCGATCATTACGTTCAGCGGCGGAGAACCGACCCTTCATCCCGACCTGGATGTTCTAATCCGGCGCGTGCGAGACCACCGTGCGATCGCAACCGTTATCACGAACGGCTACTTTCTTGTCCCGGACCGGATCAAGCGCCTGAATGCAGCCGGGCTCGATTATTTGCAGATCAGCATCGACAACGTGCTGCCGGATGAAGTCTCGAAGAAAAGCCTGAAGGTGCTCGACCGGAAACTGGAATGGCTTGCGAAATACGCCGAGTTCGATATCACCATTAACTCCGTGCTGGGGAGCGATATTCGCGAGCCGGAGGACGCCTACCGGATTGCGGCGCGGGCGCGCGAACTCGGGTTCAACAGCACCGTAGGAATTCTGCACGACGGCGCGGGCCAACTGCAGCCACTGAGCGGGACCCAGACTTCCGTGTACGAACGCATTTTGGGGCTCGGAACGGGACTGTTTTCATTTGCTCACCTCGATTCGTTCCAGCGCAACACAATCCGCGGCCTTCCCAATGCGTGGCACTGCCCGGCTGGCGGCCGCTTCTTGTATATCTGCGAAGAGGGGCTGGTGCATTATTGTTCCCAGCAACGCGGATATCCTGCCATTCCGCTGGAACAGTACACCCGCGAAGATCTGATTCGAGAAGGAGCGAAACCGAAAGGGTGCGCGCCGTTCTGCACGATTTCCTGCGTGCATCAAACCGCTCTGCTCGATGAATTCCGGACCCGCCCGCGCGAAACGCTTTCCGGCATCATTCAACGCCGTAAAGAGCGAGACCCAAATTGGCAGACCCCGGTATCAGTGCGTCTGCTGGAGCGAATGTTCGTGCAAGATTCACGTACGCGCGACCGTTTCGGGGCGCTCGCTCTGCGTCTGTTTGGTGTGAGGAGATCAGAAAACTGATTCCGGCGCGTATCTTATGATTGTTGCTTATGATACGTGCCGCACAGGTATCGGCCTGCTCCTTCGCTCTCTTGCTGCTCGCAGGCTGCGGAGAGCCGCCCAAGCCGGCGGTTCCGTCCCTGAATCCGCAGCAGGCCGCGACGTTGCTGCATTACAACAGCCGGGCCGAGGTGTGGATGAAGCACGTCAAGATGAGCAATCCCAGTTGTGAATACAAGCTTGATCTCCCGGAACAGAATAAACATCCAACCGAGATCGATCTGAACCATATCGTAGTGTGCGGCGGAAAGCCAGCGCCGATAGAGTTCGATGCCAGCGTTTCTTTCGCCTATGACAAAGATCAGCAGAGATGGGTGATCACCAGGTTCTCGAGTTGAATTAAGTTCCAGTACCGATTCCGGCGCTGCGAGCGGAAACAAGCGCAAGACTGGACCAGTCCCAATCCTCCTGACCGTGCGCCATGGCAGAAATCAAATGGTCGCGAATGAGGCTGCCGAGCGGGAGGGGAACATTCAATTCCTGGGCCGCTTCGATTGCTAATCGAACGTCCTTGAATCCAAGCTTTAAGGCGAACCCGGCAGGCTGAAATTTCTGTTCCGCAACCGCTGCGCCGTAGTTCTTATAGACAGGCGAACCGAACAATTCGCTCACCACGTCGAGGAAAAGCGATCGTTTGATGCCAGCCTTCTCCATGGCCGCGAATGTCTCGCTGAAGGCCTCCAGCATGCTCGCAATCATGAAATTGCCGCAGAGCTTTATCAGGTTGGCCTGCATGGGCTCGGTGCCGGCGACAAAGGTCACGCGCCCGATGGCGTCGAAAAGCGGCTGGAATCGCTCGACAGCATCGTGATCGCCAGCCGGAACGACAATCAACTTTTTCGAATCGGCTGCTTCGGGACGGCCGAAGACCGGCGCGCTGATAAAGACCTGCTTCTTCGATCCATGAATCTGGCTGAGCTGGCGAGCTAAAGCGGTGCTGATCGTGCTGCTGGAGATATGCGCGGCTCCAGCCTTCAGGGTGGAGGCAATACCGTCGTCGCCGAAGACGATCTCCGAAACAGCGTGGTCGTCGGAGAGCATAGTGAAAACCGCCTCCGCATCGCGGGCCGCCGCGGCCGGGGAACCTGCCACTTGCGCGCCATCGCCGGAAAGCGCCTGCGCTTTCTCTGGGGAGCGGTTGTAAACTGCCACGCGATGTCCGGCGCGCAGCAGGTTTCGCGCCATTCCGCCGCCCATCTTGCCGAGTCCGATGAAACCAAGGTTCATATATGAAGCTGGACACCGGAGCGGAGGGTGAGGTTACGGGACGATCACGGCTGCGCCGTCGATGGAATCGGTTTTGACCGCGAGCAGGGCTTCATTCGCCTGATCCAGTGTAAATGTGGTTACTTTCGGTGTAAGGCGCGTTTCGGCGGCGATCCGGAGAAAATCCCGGGCATCGTCGCGGGTCATATTGGCCACGCTGCGGAGTTGGCGCTCGCCCCACAATAGCGTGTCGTAATCGAACTGGGGCATGCGGTCCAGGTGAATGGCGTTGATGGCCACGACCCCGCCTTTGCGCAGGCTGGAAAGCGCGGCGATCACGACGTCGCCGCTGGGCGCGAAGGTAACGGCCCGATCAAGTTGGAGGGGCGGCCGATCCGTCTCCGTCCCCACCCAGGCTGCACCAAGCGAGCGAGCAAGTTTCTGGTGCGATTCGCCGCGAGTGGATACGTAAACTTCGCAGTTCCAGGCGTGGAGAACGTGAATCGCGAGGTGCGCGGACGCGCCGAAGCCAAAAAGTCCGACCCGCTCTCCCTTTTCCACTCCGGCAACGCGCAAGCTGCGAAAGCCGATGATGCCGGCGCAGAGCAGAGGAGCGGCATGAAGATCGTCAAGCGCGGCGGGTAAGGGGAAAACGAAATCCGCGCGCGCGATTGCGCATTCCGCATAACCGCCGTTGCTGGAGTAACCGGTGAAGGTAGGAGAATCGCAGAGGTTTTCGAGGCCGCGCCGGCAATAGGGGCACGTGCCATCGACGCCGCCGATCCAAGAAACGCCCACCCGCGTGCCGGGCTGGTGCGTTGCCGTGGTGTCCTGCAGCACTTCTCCCACAATCTGGTGGCCGGGGATGATGGTCTCGTGCAGCGGAGCGAGCTCGCCCTCCACGATGTGCAGGTCTGTCCGGCACACACCGCAGACGCGCACGCGCAGAAGAACCTGTCCGGGTTGTGGTTCCGGTTGAGGCGCATCCTCGATACGCAAGGGACGGGATGTAATCGGGCCCGGCGAATGGAGGACGGCGGCCTTCATCAGTCGCCGCTCAAGCCTCCAGTGTCGGAAGAATCGGCATGGACCTGATCCGCTTACCGGTCGCGGCGCAAATGGCGTTGGCAATGGCGGGCGCGATGCCGACGATGGGTATCTCTCCCGCGCCAGCGGACGGCACGTCCTTGCGATCGATCAGAACGACGTCAATCTTCGGAACATCGCTGAATCGCGGCACGCGATATTTCGAAAGGCGATCGTTGAGAATGCGCCCGTCCGCGAAGTCGATCGCCTCAAACAACGCGCCTCCCAGGCCCATAACAATTGCGCCTTCGACCTGGTTTTTCAGGTGCTCGGGATTCACGACTGCACCGGAATCCCAGGCCTCCACGACACGTTCCACATGCACCTGGCGATCCGCCGAGATGGAGACTTCCACGCAGCAGCCAACGAAGCCACCTTTTTCGGTACCGCAGGCGAGGCCATAGCCGCGCGTCGGGCTCGATTTCTTACGCGACCACTCGAAGCGATCCGCGCCGGCTTGCAGGGCGGCACGAACGCGTTCGTCCTTCAGATTCTTCAGCCGGAACGCCAGCGGATCCATACCGGCGGCAAGGGCGAGTTCGTCGATGTGAGATTCGCGGGCGAAATGGTTGGCCGTAGCGGCCAAGCCGCGATAAGAGCCTTCGCGCAGCGGAGATTTTACTTCGTGGAATTCGACGTTCTGGTTGGGCGATTCATAAGGGCTCTCGATGGCCGATGGCCCTGACATGTAGTTATCAAAGTGCCAGGCCGTGAGCTTGCCGTCGGCTGTTACGATACTGCCAACATCGATCACTCCTGCGGGGCGGAAGTACGCCCAGGTGAACTCTTCTTCGCGGGTCCAGATCAACTTCACTGGCTTTCCTGCGCCCTTTGCGAGCCGCGCGGTTTCCACCGCACACTCGCCCGAGTGTTTGCCGCCGTAAGCCGAACCCATGTCGGGCATCAAAACGCGCACTTGATTTTCGGGCAATCCGAAAGCCTGGGCCAATTCGGTTCTGACGCCGAAGGGCCGCTGGGTTCCCGTCCAGACGGTCAAGTTTTTGCCATTCCACTGCGCAACGGCGGCGCGCGGTTCGAGCGGCGTGTGCGCGATGTAAGCGATGGTATAAGTGCTCTGAATAACTTTTGCTGATAATGGGGCGCTGACGGCTAGTTGACTGAACCCTCCTTTTGATCTGATATAGGTAAACAACTCTTTCGCCGAAATCTGCGGAACCTGCTTCCATTGCGCCTTAATGCTCTCGATCGCTTTTTGCGCGAGATGCTCGTCCGTTGCGGCCACGCCGACGAAATCGCCGTCGTGAGTCACAGTGACGCCGGGCATTTTGGCGGCAGCGCTAGTGTCAACCGACGTGAGCGTCGCGCCGAAGCTTGGCGGCCGGAGAACCTTGCCGTACAGCATTCCGGCGAGCTTGTGGTCGGAAGGATACTTGTGTTCGCCGGTGACCAGTTCGCGCGCGTTCAGTTTCGGCAGGCTGGTTCCCGCCACGGTCCACTTGTCCGGGGGCGTGATGCAATCATCGCGGCCGATGGTCTTCACCCAATCGATTTTCCCCGCGAGTTCGGCGAAGCTCAGACGCGCTCCCGAGGCGCGATTGACGACACATTCGTCCGCTACGTCGACTGCCTGGCGGCTTGTGTTCCAGCGGCGGGCGGCCGCATCGGCCAACATCTCGCGCGCGGTTCCGGCCATCTTTCGCATCACAGGCGCCATGGTCGGGGTGGTGCGGCTTCCGAAGGTGCCCATATCCCAGGGCGTCCGGGCAGTGTCACCCATGACAAGGGTGATCGAATGAGGCGAACATCGCAGCTCACCGGCGACCGCTTGCGTAAGCGAGGTGCGGATATTCTGCCCAACTTCTACTTTTCCCGTGAAGCCGGTGATTTCGCCTTTGGCCCCGATGTGCAGCCAGGCCGCAATGTCTTCCGGAAGGGGCTCGCGTTCCCGGCGATGGCCGCCGTGCCCCGATTCCTGCGCCTCGGCATCTGCGAGCGTGAAGAGCACCAGCACGCCGCCGCCGAGTGAGGTCAGAAAATCGCGGCGATTGACGGTAGGTGAAGTGATCTCAGGCATGGCGTCGCTCCCTGGTGGCAGCGGTGGTCGAGCGCGCGGCTTTCTGAACGGCTGCGACGATCTTGTTGTAGGTTCCACAGCGGCAGATGTTGCCTTCTAGCGCCTGCCGGATCTCGGGTTCCGAAGGCGTGGGGTTTTTGCGAAGGAGCGCCACGGTCGACAAGATCATGCCAGGCGTACAGTAGCCGCACTGCATAGCATCGGACTGGATGAAGGCGTCCTGAACGGGGTGCAGCTTTTCGCCGTCGGCCAAGCCCTCGATAGTGGTGATGTGCTTTCCGGCGGCGGAACCGGTGGAAGTGATGCAAGAGCGGTGCGCGACGCCGTCGATGAGGACGGTGCAGGCCCCGCATTGGCCCTCGCCGCAACCGTACTTTGCGCCCGTGAGGTCGAGTTCATTGCGGAGCACCCAAAGCAGCGGCCGCTCGGGGTCAACGTTCACGTGCTTATGCACGCCGTTGATGAGCAGATCCATGCATTCATTCTAGATCCGGAAAGCCCACCGGGTATTTCTGCCGGGCCAGCCGGCGGGTTTCATGCTCGCTATTCTGGGGAATTATGGAATCGCCCGGAAGAGTGCTGGTGGTCCGGGCTGGCGCTTTGGGTGACACCCTGATGGTCACTCCGCTATTGAGGCAGTTGCATAAAACCGCATCACAACGTGAGGTGGACGTGTTGTGTTCGGCTGGTGGCGCTTCGGTCCTCGCCAGCAGCGGCTACATTGCCAGAGTCCATATTTTGCAGTTTCGCAATCTTCCCTACTTTTGGTCTCTGGAAAAGCGGAGACTTGTTAGAGCACTTCGGGAGCGCCGTTATGATTTTGCAGTTGTTCTGGAAGCTGCGAATCGCTACCGGCAGATTGTGGAGAAGGCCGGCATCCGCGATCTCCGTGGATTCGCAGAAACAGCTTTCGATCCGGCCCAGCACTCCATCGTTAACAATCTGCGTGCAGCAGGGTTCACGAATTGCCGCGGCCCTGATCTGGATATGGATTTGCCGGTTTCTTCTTCAGCTTCGATGTGGGCCTCCCAGGCGCTGGCGGCATTGCCGAAGCCGTGGATCGGCATTCATGCAGGATACGGCCCCGCGAGCAAAAAGCAGAATCAAACCGAACGGCTTCGAGGATGGGCGCCTGAAAATTTCATTCAATTGACCAGGGAATTGGTCGCGACCGGCGCATCCATTATTCTCACGGGCTCCCCTGGCGATCGCGGTCTATGTGAGGCCATTGCGCGCGCCTTGCCCCGCGGTCGAATTATGAATTTCGCCGGCCAGACTACAATCGGCCAGTTAACCGGAATAATCGACGCGCTCGATTTGCTGATTTCGGTCGATTCCGGCCCCGCGCACATGGCTGCGGCGATCGGAACGCCCCTGGTTGTCTTATGGGGTCCGGGAATTCTCAACCAGACGCGGCCACTGTCCACTTCGACTCCGATTCGTATTCTCAACGCGAATGTTCCGTGTGCCCCTTGCTATGGAACACCGCTTATGAAGCAGTGCGTCCGGAATGTGTGCATGGAACAAATTTTGCCGGCCGATGTGCTATCCGCTGCTATTGATCTTCTAGCGGCCCCGTCGCGGCGATCCGCTAAGCCCTTACAATAAAGCTATGGCTTTTTGGCTCCGGCGCTGCCTTGTTGCCGCAGGGTTTTGCATCCTCAGCACCTGTTTGTTGTTTGCGCAGGACTGGAAAACGGCAGAGACTCTTCCGGGCGTCGATCTGACCAAGCTGTCCCCACCGCAAAAGGCGACTGTTCTTAAGATTCTGCGCGAGGGCGAGTGCTCGTGCGGATGCAATATGAAATTGGCGGAATGCCGCGTGGTGGATCCATCGTGTTCATACAGTAACGGCCTTGCGGCCGCGATCGCGGATGCGATTCAGCACGGAAAGAGCGAGACCGAAGCAATCGCCGCGGCCAATGCTTCAAAATGGGCGCACGTGCATGCACCGAAGCTGCTGGACGACCCGGTTGCGATTCCCACCGCCGGCGCACCGGTGCTGGGCCCACAGGCGGCCCGGATCACGATTGTCGAGTTTTCCGATTTTCAGTGCCCCTATTGCGCCGCTGCCGTACCGCAGATCAATGCCATTCTGAAGGCCTATCCCTCACAAGTGAAACTGATTTTCAAGCAGTTTCCGCTTGAGATCCATTCACAGGCCGATCTTGCCGCGGCGGCCGCGGTTGCAGCGCAGAAGCAGGGGAAATTCTGGGCTCTGCATGACGCCATGTTTGCAAACCGGAACGACCTGTCCAGGACGAATTTGCTTTTGCTTGCTAAGCAAGCCGGCCTCGATATGAAACGTTTCGAAACCGATATTGATTCAACAGAGGTTCGGGAGACCGTCGTGAGGGATGTCCAGGATGGCAACCGTGCCGGTGTTGAGGGTACCCCAACGATTTTCATCAACGGCCAGCGCTACAACGGCCCCATCAATATGGACACGCTGAAGCCCATTCTGGATGCGGAGTTGAAGCACGGCGCGCCGGCGAATCAGACGGCGCAGATCCACAGCACTATTACGGCCAAGCATTAGGACTCCGCTGCTAGCTTAAGGAACGAACGCGGATCCCGGGCGGGCGTAATAATTGCCGTTGATGTTGCCCCCGCCGTCTTAGCGATCCGGAATACGATCCTTGTTCGCGACTGGCTTACCCTGTGACCGGTAACGCCGCCCGCGCCATCCAACCGCCATGCCTGCCAGCCCCAGAGTTGCGAATACAAAAGTCCCCGGCTCGGGCACTGACGGCTCGGGCGCTGAACCGAATTGGGCTGCGGTCCAAGTGAACGGGAAGGTCGAACCCGGATCCGTCAGTGTGAATTGATACGTGGCGGGTACGTTTTCTGGTGGGGATCCACCACAGTTCCCGCCCCAGCAAAAAGAAGTTTCCGCAGTACCCGTGCCCTTGGTGCTGACCACATCTCCAAGTGAAAGCCCTGTGGCGTCCGGCGGGCCCAAATCTGCTCCAAACCTAGCTTCGCCACTGCAACTGCCGCCACCTAGAAGAACATCGTAATCACACGTATGACCCCCAGACGTGAAGCTGCCTCCGTGGGTGCCAATTGAAAAGTCAATGAAACCGGTATATGAATCTCCGCCTTGGATGGAGGCCCTCCCGCCTCGGAAAGGACCGAAAAAAGTAAGTCCGTTGTCGCTTCCGCTGCATACGGTCCCACTACATGTAGCTTCAAAACTGCCGAGCGAGCTCGCGCCAACCAGCGGCGCGGTTACTAAGAATATCCAAAGAATATTTCGCTTCATATATTTTTCCAATACATTGCGTCCTTTCCTCGACCCAGTCCGAACCTGTGTCGCCAGGCAGCGCTGCGCCTATTCTATTCCAAACAATGTCGCTGCGCGGAAATATTTCAGGGCCGCGACTTAAGTTAGCTGCTTAAGGGGCCGCCCCACACGCCACAAATCACTTTCCCTTGCGGAGTTCTTCGGAGAGGCCGCTCATGCCTTTGTGGCGGTAAATTTCCGAGAGCCGCTGCTCTTCCGGAGAGTTGGCGAGAGCACGTCGAAGCATTGGATCGCTGGTGGCCTGATCAATATCGACGCGGGTGGGAATCCACATTTTTCCGTCGGCGAACTCAACATCCTTGATGAACGTGAGAAGCGCGTCGATACTCATCGGCTGCCCGGTCAAATGTGAGAAGCGCAGAGTGCCGGGTTCGGTCATTCTGCCGGTTTCGATGGGTTGGAGTTCAAGAGCAGCGGGAACCGAACCGGCGACGTACTGCCTGCCTCGTTCATCGCGCACGATCCAGCCCATGTCGATGGTTCGAACGGCCTTCCGGGAGGTGTTGCGCAACTCCACTTCAGGAGAGGAAACTTCGCTGCCCTCAACCTGCGCTGCGCCCCCAAGGGCTTTCACGGGAGAGCTTGGAAACGCAACGGCTCCGACAGTAAGCGCCTGCTGGCGAGCACGAGCGGAGCCCGGAGCGCGAAGCAATTCCAGCCCGAGCTGTTGAGGAGTGAGATCCTGCAGGCCAAAATTCAGCTCTTCGCGGAGCTGGGCCAGTTTACCAGTCTGGAGAAGCGCGGTGAGGAAGGTGCGATCGCGGCGAGCCTCCAGTTCATAGACGATCAGCGCGCGCCGCGATTGAAGTTGATCCGGGCCGTAAGAGGAAAGATCGCTGAACAGCGCGCAATCGAGCGAGACCTGGACAATTGCGCCGCCTGCGCCGGCGGCATTGAACGGGCGGGACAGCTCCATGTCGATACGAACCGGAAAGACTTCCCCGGGTTCGACGCGGAGGCTGGGAATGGTGATGGAGCCTTTGCCGGAAGGCGTAATATCCTGCGCTTCCACGCGCAGGGTCAATCCGGATATGGACTTGGTTCCGGTATTGCGCAGAAGCAGCGACGCGTGCAGATCCAGGACCATGGACGCGCCCTGCACGCGGGCGGTGGTGAGGCCGAGATTGGAAGTGACCGGCAGTACCGGAGAATCACGCGGAAATTCGATGTCCAGCCAGCGTGCGCTGGAATCGGCAGCCGGAGACGCGGCCGGCAGAATCAATAACAGCGCGAAAGCCGCTATACCAATCCGCTGGAATCTATTGGCCATACACCTTCGTGATGGTCACCTGTCCGGTATCGTCATCAATATAGCGAGCCGATACGGCGGAAACACCGGAGAGCGATACGACTGCCGAAGGGGGATGCAGAATTGTCAGAGTTGCGCCCTGGGCGCCCACGGCGATTCCATCGGCAGTGGTGCGAAGAACCGTTCCCGCAGGCTGATGCGCGCGATCAAGCGCGACCAGACGGTGCAGGGAAGAGAAGAGATGATCTGTTTGCTCACGCGGGATGTGGGTCAGCCATCCCAAGGTGAATAATCCGGTAAGTCCCAAAGCGAATGCAACCCGGTAGATCACCTTGCGCTTGCGGCCGACTTTTTCGATGCAGCGGGCGGCAGAAAGGCCGACCCCGATATTGCCGAGCATTTCCCGTTCAAGCCGGTTCCAATCGGCAATAGCTTCGAAAGCAGTCAGCGTTTCCGTCTGCGCCTCGTGCTTCAGTTCCGTTTTCGCGGAACGGAAAAGCGCCAGACTCCGTTCGCATTCCGGGCAGCGTTTGATATGGCGGCCGATCCGCCATCGCGCGCCGCGCGGCAGGTCGCCGCCAGCGAAAAGCGCCAGGTCAGCAAATGCGGGATGGCCGGAGTTCTGGGGTTCGCCGGTCATGAGGGTTTCTTCGCCTCCAGGTAGCGCTTGAACTTGATCCGGGCGTTCGCAATATGGGACCGCACAGTGGCCGTCGAACAGTTCATGTAAGAAGCAACCTGATCGGCCGGCATATCTTCGACATCGCGCAGCAGGATTGCCATGCGCTCCCGCTCGGTAAGGATTGCGAGGCCCCCATCAAGGTGCAGTTTTCGCTCGCCGCGCAGTAGAATCTGCTCGGGACTTTCGTGCGCGTTGGGGGCGTTTGCCAGATGAGTTACATCAACAAAGGAGGTTCTTCGAGTTCTGCGCAGGAAGTCAATGGCGGTATTGGCGGCGATTCGCGAGAGCCAGTGGGCAGCTTTATCCAGGTTTTTGAGCTGCGACTGCCGCTGCAGCGCCTTGATGAACGTCTCCTGAGTGAGATCCTGGGCATCGTCGACATTGCCGACAATGCGGTAAATGAGGAGGAAGATCCGGCGGAGATTCTGCTGAAGAAACTGGGCCTGAGCGTCCGATTCGGCCTGCAACTGCGAATCTGAAATGGGGGGTAGCGGCTCGCTCACAGCGCGCTCCCATCGCGGAAACCGGTCTGACGCCTCGTCAAGCGCGGATGCGGTACTGTCCTGGACTGCTGCCATACCCCTCGAAGAGAATGACGAACTGGCCTCGAAAACGTGCAGGACTGCCCCGCCATGAACGCTATCTTAAAGTATATGAGGCCGGTTGCAGTCATAGGCATTGGGAAGACCGCTTTTGGCGCTTTTCCGGACCGGGATCTCCGGTCGCTGGCAGTAGAGGCCATCGAGCATGCTTTGGGAGACGCCAATGCGCCGTCTTCCGCGGTAGAAGCATTTTACCTGGGCAATTTCGCAGGGCCATCCTTTGTGGGCCAGAACCATCTTGCACCCTATATTGGCGCGTCCGTTGGCTTCGAAAGTATTCCGTGCACCCGTATTGAAGACGCGTGCGCATCCAGCGGTTCCGCATTTTTTCATGCCTGGCAGAGCGTCGCAGCCGGCATTTACGATGTAGTCGTGGCCGCCGGTGTGGAGAAAATGACGTCACAGCCCACGCCGCGCGTAACGGAGATTCTGGCGGGCGCCGGTGATATGTCCGGAGAAGGAAGGGCGGGCGCAACCTTTCCGGCCTTGTTTGCAATGATCGCCCGGCGTCATATGCATCAATACGGCACGACCCGTGAGCAACTGGCTGCCGTTTCGGTGAAGAACCATGCGAACGGCGCGAAAAATCCTCAGGCTCATATGCGCAAAGTAATCACCTTGGAGCAGGCGCTGGCGGGGAAACCGGTTGCGGAGCCTCTGACGGTTTACGATTGTTCGCTGATCAGCGACGGAGCAGCGGCTGTCGTGATTGTGCCGCTGGAACGGGCGCGGGAATTCACATCGCGGTTCGCAAAGGTGCTGGCGGTTGCGCAGACCTCCGATCACGTGGCCTTGGATACGAAAGCCGACATCACGTTATTTCCGGCGGTGAAATCGGCCGGCGAGAAAGCGTACAAAATGGCCGGGCTGGGGCCGAAGCAGATTGACGTGGCGGAGCTGCACGACTGCTTCACGATCGCGGAAATTGTTGCGAGCGAGGACCTTGGCTTTGTCGAGAAAGGCAGCGGCGGGCCATTTGCTGCGGCGGGATGCACCGCGATTAACGGGCCGCTACCAATCAATACCAGCGGCGGATTGAAATCGAAAGGCCATCCCGTAGGCGCGACGGGCGTTGGACAGATCTGCGACGTTGTGATGCAACTGCGAGGCGACGCAGGCGAACGCCAGGTGGCGCGGCATCGTATAGGTCTCACGCAAAACCTTGGCGGGTCAGGCGCGACCTGCGTGGTGACGATACTGGAAGCGGCGCAATGAGTCTGGAATCGCGCGACGGCATCGTCTACACGGAAACGATTGTGCATTCGCCTCCGGAGCAGTATGCGGCGGATGCCCCGTATCAGCTTGCGATTATCGATTTGCATAGCGGAGGGCGGTTGACGGTGCGGGTGCTGGGGAAGCGTGCCGAGGAGCGCGCGCATATAGGCGACCGGGTAACGTTCGTGGAAGAGAAGAACGGCGTCGCGTATTACAGGAAGGCGTAGGGAGAGAACGGTGAGGCGATAATGGATCTGGTGGATACTGCAGCCAATCCGGATCTGTCCAGAATCACGCTGATCCCGGGTCAACGCTCGGGCCAGCCCTGTATCCGGGGCCTGCGCGTCACAGTCTGGGATGTGCTTGACATGCTCGCCTCGGGCATGACAGAAGACGAGATTCTGCATGATTATCCCTATCTTGAGAAAGCAGATTTCCTGGCTATATATGCCTTTGCCTCTCAGTTTGGCCGGGAACGTATTACGCGTTGAAGCTTTTATTCGACGCCAATCTTTCTCCTAAGCTCGTTCGGCGCGTAGGCGAGTTGTTTCCGGGATCGGCCCACG
>Ga0308173_10000620_pt1 | contig 15636 bp, 15 predicted proteins | sample PhyPR1_FD_203716 | JGI IMG/M metagenome (GOLD analysis project Ga0308173, IMG submission 203716) | Soil microbial communities from UC Gill Tract Community Farm, Albany, California, United States - DLSLS.P.R1 | ecosystem: Environmental > Terrestrial > Soil > Agricultural land | place: USA...
AGCGCATGATCTCGCGGAGACGGTCAAGCGGCATGGGGGGCAAACTCGCACATTCCGATGTGGTAATCTCGAAGTATGATAATATGCATTATGTAAAGTCTCTCATGTAGATCAGGAGACGAGCACGAGCCATCGGCCTTCCACTCCCCAGCGGCTCAAGGACGACAAATAGTTCATGCCGAGGACGTTCAGGTCATCATTGTCAGCGACCTGAATGCCCACATCCTTCCGAATGATGTCCCCGACCCGAATTTCATCCGCGCGGCTGTTCGAAACACGGATGATGCCGTTGCCCGTTCTTACGAACTGATCTCGCCGGCCTGACGCCGGAACGCCCGCGATCGCTGCCGTGTCACGGTCGAGCGTCGTCATGGTGGCGCCGCTATCGACAAGAAACTTCACGTGCTTGCCATTCACTTTGGCATCCACCCAGAAATGGCCGTCGATCGCCATAGGAATGCGCGTTTCACGGCCCTGCTGCACCGGCGTACCGACAGCTTCTGCTTTCAGTCGCTGTGCAACCCACCCGAGATTGTCCCTGAAGGTGAATAGGACGAAGCCCGCTCCGAAGATTGCAATCCAGGCCAGCGCCATGGTGAGCAGCTTGGCGGCAGGCTCCCGCCGAACCATGAGCGCTCCCAGCACCAGCATCATGGCCATCAGCAAGTAAAGGCCGCCGAGCATCACGTCGTTCGTCACAGAACGATCTCCAAACCATCGTGCGCCGGCGCTGCCCAATCCGGCAGTTCAGCCACCAAAGTCCGGTAATCGAGACCGTTTCCCATGTGCGTGAGATAGAGTTGCCCGACGCGCAATTCACGCGCCATGCCAAGCAGCGCGTCCAGATTCATATGCGTCGGGTGTGGCGAACGCGTCAGGCAGTCCGCGATCCAGACGTCCGCATCTTCATACAGCTTTGCCATATCTGCTGTTAAGCTGTTGAAGTCGACTGCGTAAACGGCCGACCGTCCGTGCTCGTCGAAGCGGATGCCGAGTGCCGTCAGGCCACCGTGTGGCTGATCGACGAACCGCGCCCGAGCTTCCCCAAAGCCGAGCTCGGTCCCGATTCCCCGCGCTTCCGCGATTGCCCTGTAGAACTTGTGCTGCGCGAACGCATAAGCGAAGCGGAGCTTGAGCTCCGCAAGCACGTCGGAGCGCGCGTAAAGCGGCACCGGTCGGCCAATCGCCTGAGAAACGGGCCGCAGCTCATCCAGGCCGTGGCAGTGGTCGCCGTGCGCATGTGTGACAATGACACCATCGAGCCGGCTCACATCCGCAGCGAGCAGTTGCTGGCGAAGATCCGGCCCGCAATCGACCAGCACTCGGTCTTCGCCGCTTTCAACCAGGATCGAGGACCGCAGCCGGCGATTTCGAGGCTCATCGGGATCGCAACGACCCCAATCGTTCCCGATCTTCGGGACCCCGGTCGAAGTCCCGCAACCCAGGATCCTAAGCTTCACCCGCCGCCTTGTTGAAAAGTTTGAAAAAGTTCGCAGTCGTCGTCTCGGCAAGCTGCTCGGGATCTTCGGTCCTCAAGTTCGCAACGAAGCTGGCGGTGTCCGCGACGAAAGCCGGCTCACATTTACGGCCCCTGTGCGGGACGGGCGCGAGGAAAGGCGAGTCCGTCTCGACCAGCATCTGGTCGGCGGGCAGCCATTTGGCCGTCTCCTGCAGATCGCGCGCATTCTTGAACGTCACGATCCCGGAGAGCGAAATGAAAAAGCCGAGATCCAGCGCTTTCCGTGCAAGCCCCGCAGAACCGGTGAAGCAGTGGAGGACGCCGCGCACGCCACCCCGCCCAACCGCGGCGCCGAGAATTTCGGCAGTGTCCTCCTCGGCGTCGCGCGTGTGAACAATGAGCGGCAATCCGGTCTCGCGACCCGCCTCGATATGCGCCTGGAAGCGATCGCGCTGCGCAACCCGATCGGACTTGTCGTAATAATAGTCGAGGCCGCACTCGCCGATGGCGACCACTCGCCGGTTGTTCGTGGCTTCCACAAGAACAGCCGCGCCGAGGTCGGGGTGCGCATCGGCTTCATGCGGATGGACGCCGACGCTCGCCCAAACGTCCGCGTGACGCTCCGCGACGGAAATGACGTCACCCCATTCCCGCTGACGCGTCGAGATGTTGAGGAAGCCACGCACGCCGCGATCCCGGGCAGCGTCGAGGACCTCGTCCTGTCGCTCGACCAAGCCCTCGTAATTGAGGTGGCAATGGCTATCGATCAGCCTCACGCGGCGGCGTCCTCGTCCTCCGGCAGCTCAAGGCGCGGGAACAAGGGCGTGGGTTGCAGGATCGGGGCACCCCCCTCGCCCGCGTCCATCAGGCTGAGGAGCTTGTCCGCTGACTCAGGAATGATCGGAGCGATCGCCTGGGTGAGTTCGCGAACGGCCGCGACGAGCGTGCCCAGCACCGCTGCCATCCGCTCGGGGTCCGTCTTGCGCAAGGCCCAGGGCGCCTGCGTATCGACGTAGGCGTTACACGCGAAGACGGCGCGTAACCATGCTTCGATGCCCAACGAGAAAGCGAAGCGTTCGAACGCATCCGGCATCTCCCGCCTCGTCGCCCCGTTCACGACCTTCATCAATTGTTCGTCGTCCGAGGCGTGACCCGGCGCCGGAAGGACGCCTCCCAAGTTCTTGAAGATCATCGACAAAGTCCGTTGCGCGAGGTTGCCGAAGGTGTTGGCCAGCTCCGCATTCGCGCGGTTGACGATCGCCTCGGCGCTGTAGCTTCCGTCCTGTCCGAACGAGACTTCGCGAAGAAGGAAGTATCGCAGCGCGTCGACGCCGAACTTCTCGGCGAGGACCATCGGGTCGACCACATTGCCGACGCTTTTCGACATCTTCTCGCCGCGGCTGAGCAGGAAGCCATGACCATAGACCTGCTTCGGAAGGGCAATCCCGGCGCTCATCAGGAATGCAGGCCAGTAGACGGCGTGAAAGCGGACCACATCCTTGCCGATCAGGTGCACGTCCGCAGGCCAATAGCGTCGCCACAACTCCGTGTCGTCAGGATAGCCGAGCCCAGTGATGTAATTGGTGAGCGCATCCAGCCAGACGTACATGACGTGCCCGTCGCTGCCCGGCACCGGAACGCCCCAATCGAAGCTCGTCCGGGAGATCGACAGATCCGAGAGGCCGCCTTCAACGAAGCGCACCACCTCGTTGCGGCGGCTCTCCGGACGGATGAAATCCGGGTTTGCCGCATAATGATCGAGCAGCTTCTGCTGATATGCGGAAAGACGGAAGAACCAGCTTTCCTCGACCGTCCACTCGACGGGCGTCCCCTGCGGCGATAGCTGTTCCCCGCCGTCGCCGGCGATCAACTCACTCTCGTCGTAATAAGCCTCGTCGCGCACAGAGTACCAGCCTTCGTAACGGCCGAGATAGAGGTCCCCCCTCTCCTCCATCGCCTTCCAGATCGCCTGGCTGGCGCGGTAATGATCCGGCTCCGATGTCTGGATGAACCGGTCGTAGGAGATGTTAAGCGTGTCGCACATGCCCTTAAAAAGGAGCGACATTTTGTTCGAGAATGCGCGTGGCTCAACGCCTTCGCCGCGTGCGGCTTGAGCCATCTTCAGCCCATGCTCATCGGTGCCAGTCTGAAACCGGACATCGCGGCCCTGCTGCCGCTGGAAGCGTGCAATCGCATCGGCTGCGATGGCCTCATAGGCGTGACCGATGTGCGGCGGACCGTTGGGGTAGCTGATCGCGGTCGTGATGTAGAAAGGCTCGGACATTTGTTCCGAGCCCTAGCGGCGCGTGCCTAGCGCTTCAAGGAAGCCACTCCGGCGACTTCCGCGAGGATGCCGCCAATCTGAAACACGGTCGCAGCCGGATCGAGCGACAGGCGCGGCGCTAGAGCGGCAAGCTCACGCGCTTTTCCATACGCGTCCAGCGCGCGCTCGCGTCGTGCGCCTTCCGCGGAACGAGCCTCGCGCGCGATCAGGGAAGGCGCCAGTTCCAGGAACGCGGCATAGCGGTCGGCGGCGGACTTCTTGCCAAGGTCGTTCGCCAATTCGGAACGACGGCCGTTGGTCGGATCGCCCTGACGGATGATTGCCAGCGCTGCATCCTCGAGCTTCGCCAACTCCAACTCCGCAAAGGCAAGCGCTCGGCCCGCCGAGCCGAAAGACATGGAGATGATACGCTGGCGCTCGGCGCCGCTTACGTCCGGTGCCTGCCGCGCCAGGATTGACGCCATGGCGTCATCGTCCAGCGCTGTAAAATCCACCCTGCGGCAACGCGACCGGATCGTCGGGAGCAGCCTCCCGGGCGCATGGCTGACGAGCAGGAACACGCTGTTGGCCGGCGGTTCCTCCAGCATCTTGAGCAAGGCGTTCGCTCCGGACGCTTCGAGCTCGTCAACGGTATCGATCACGGCGACCCGCCAGGGCGAAAGCGCCGGACTGAGATCGAACAGATCACCAAGAGAGCGGACCTGGTCCACGCTGATATTGCGCGCGAGACCCTCCCCTCTCTCTTTCGGCAAGCGCTCCAGCCAACGCATATCGGGATGGCTGCCCGCCTCGACGAGCTTGACGATGGGATGATCGTCGGGCGCTTCGACGCCGGGCAGAGTGAACGCTGGACCCGCGGCATCGGCGAGCACCCGCCGCGCCGCGGCATGCGCAAAGGTTGCTTTGCCGACGCCCTTCGGGCCAGCGAGCAACCATGCATGATGGAGTTTGCGTGAAGCCCATGCGCTGGCGAACTGCTCGACGGGACGGTCCTGGCCAAGGATCACGGCAGCAAGTCCTCAAGCTCATCGAGCAGGCGCTGAGTCACTTGATCGGCGCTTCCCGATGCGTCGACGAGCCGTACACGGTCGGGCTCCTCTGCCGCGATGAGCCTGAACGCGGTCTCGACCTTATGATGATACTCACGCGGGCGGCCGCCGATACGATCCGGCTCATCCCGATCGCGTTCGAAAGCGCGCTCGCGGCCCTCGTCCAGCAGGAGGATCATCGTGCGGTCCGGGAATGCGTCGCCGATTCCAAATGCGTTGATCGATCGCACCGCCTCGATGCCGAGGCTGCCGGCTCCGCCCTGATAGGCAAGCGAGCTGTCGACGAAGCGGTCGGACAAAACCCACACGCCTTCTTTGAGTACAGGCAGAATGGTCTTTTCAACATGGTCGGCCCGTGCTGCGGCAAACAGGAGCGCTTCGGCCTTCGCCCCCCAGCGGGATTCGTCACCCTGCAGAAGCAATTCGCGGATGGCCTCGGCGCCAGCGCTGCCGCCCGGTTCGCGAGTGACGAGAGTGGAAATCCCGCGCTCTGCCAGTGCCGATGCCAGCGCCTTGACTTGCGTGGACTTGCCAACCCCTTCCCCGCCCTCGAGGCTGATGAAGCGTCCGCGCGACGTCACGCCATTCCGACGAGCTGCTTCAGGCCGATCCAGATCCGCGCGAAAAAGCCAGCCTTGCCCACATCCTCACCTGCCACCAGCGGCACAACCTGCGGCGGCGTATCGCCCGTCGTGATCACCAGGTCCGCAATATGCTGGCCCTTGGCGATCGGCGCAGCGATCGGGCTATCGTACCGGATCTTCATCTTGGTAGCGCCGCCGGAGAGCAGGCCGGCGGGGATCGTGACAGCGAGGTTTCGCGGAGCGACCAGCGACACTTGGCTCGAGCCGCCGAGCTGGACCTTCGCCGTGCCGACCTTGGCGCCCTGCTGAAACAATGGCTTTGCCTGCCACGCGCCGAAACCCCATTCCATCAGGCGCTTGGACTCGGTCACGCGTCCATTCCAGCTGTCCAGGCCAGCCACGACCTCGATCAGGCGGCGGCCGTTCTGCTCCGCGGAGCCGGTAAAACCATAGCCCGCTTCGTCCGTGTGACCGGTCTTCAGCCCGTCCGCGCCAGGAATGACGCCGAGGATGGGATTGCGGTTCTGCTGCGTAATGTCCTGGTTGGAGCCCAGGGTCTTTCCCCAGGTGAAGCTCGGAAGCGAGTAAAACTCTTTGTAGAGCTTGTAATGGTTCTCGATCTCATAGCGCGCCAGCGTCGCCAGGTCGCGTGCGGAGACATAAGTAACGCCATTGTCCGGCCACCCATTTGCCGTGCCGAAATGGCTGTTGGTCATGCCGATCTTCTTCGCGAGGGCGTTCATCTGGTCGGTGAAGGCCTGCTCTGTACCGCCAATGCACTCTGCCAAGACCACCGAAGCATCGTTGCCAGACAGCGTGACGATGCCCTTCAGCAGGTTTTCGACGCTGACCTGCTCGTTGGCGCTGAGGAACATCGTCGATCCGGCCTGCGGACCGTGCCACTTCTGCCAGGTCTCAGGCCTCACCGTGCACATCTTGCTGAGAGGGAGCTTGCCGCTGTCGATCAGCTCGAAAGCGACGTCCGTCGTCATCATCTTCGCCATCGATGCCGGCGGCATGCGCACGTCGGCATTCTTCTGGTAAAGCACCGCTCCCGAGGAAAGATCGATCAGAAACGCGACCTTGGCCGGCGTATCGAACTGGGGCGCGGCTGCTGGCGCTGCAGTAGCGATAAGGATCGAAGCGGCGGAGGCGGACAGGAGAAAGCGGCGCATGAAGGAGACCAGAATCCTACGCTAGGTTGGCGAGAACCCCTGTCTATCGCCGAGCAATCGCATCCGCCAGAACCCCGACGGAAATCGCGTAGAAATTCGAACAGTTGTAATCGAGGATTGCTCGATAGTTGGTGGTCAGCAGGTAGGCTCGCTCGTACGGGCCGTCCGGTTCGATAAGGCTGGCCATTTCATTGTCCGGAAGCGACCTGCCGATCGGCGTGATGCCGAGAGCGCGCCACTCGCGCATGGTCAGCCACCGGCTGTGACGGCGATAGACCTGCGGGCAGCGCTGCGCCGTGACCGTGGTGCGGATCGCGTTCCGGTTGAGCGTCGCCGGCGTGCGAACCGGAATGCCCCAGGCGACATTCGGCTTCCAGCCAGCGTCGCGCAGGTAAGCGGCGATGGATGCCAGCCCGTCGAGTTCGTCCGACCAGATGTTCGCGTATCCGTCGCCATCGCCGTCGACCCGAAGGCGCAGCGCGACCGAGGGCATGAACTGCGGAAAGCCCGTTGCGCCCGCCCAACTGCCCTTCAGGCGCCAGCGCGGCACGCCTTGGTCCATCAGCTTCAGCGCGGACACGAACTCATCCTCGAACATCGCCCGGCGACGGCCATAATAGCCAAGGCTTGCCAGCACCTGCAGCAGGTCGTTGCTTCCAGTGACCAGGCCGTAGCTCGTTTCATGCCCATAGATGGCGAGGAGGATGGTCGGGTCGACACCCCACCTCGCGCCGATGGCGTTCAAGCCGCCGTAGAGATTGGAATAATTCGCCTGGCCGCGTCGCACGAGCGTGGAGGTGACGTGCTTGTTTAAATAGGGCGCGAGCGCGCCAACGACACCACCGCTGCTCCGCGCCACGGGCTCCGTGCGCTCGAGCTCGATGACGGTCTGGTTGACCGTCAGGTTCGGGACATTGGCCTGGATCGTCGATTCCCTCACGCCCTGCTGACGCGCGAGGGCGGCCAAGCGGAGCTTGTATGAGTCCCAGGCGCTCATCGGCTGTGCGGCGTAGACGGGCTGCCCGTAAGTCGAGACCTGAGCGGACGCCGTGCCCAGCGACGCGGCCGACGCCGCGATCCAAAGCCAGCTGCTCATCCCCGTCAACACGCTCTCCTCGACCACGCTTGAGGCTAGAGTTCCTAACCCGCTTTCGACCAGCTTGGTTCACCGCGCGCCTTGCACGTCCCGTCCCGACACGCGATAGGCACTGCCATTCTGGAGAGGTGGCCGAGTGGTTTAAGGCAGCGGTCTTGAAAACCGCCGTGGGTGCAAGCTCACCGTGGGTTCGAATCCCACCCTCTCCGCCAAGCCCTAAATCACTGGGATGTGGCGGAGTGTGCCAGTCAACCGCGCCCTTCTTCGCGGAAACGATGGACTCTACTTCAAGCCTCTTCCGAGTATGCGGTCATGAACCGGTCGATGATCTTCGCGACGAACTCCCGCCGAACGTGCCGTCTGTCAGGAAGCCATGCTGCGTCCGGATTCGCCAAAGTCACCATTTCATAGCTCGGAAAATAGTCGATCAGATCGTCCGCCTGCACAATTTCCTGAGCTACCGCTCGCAGGACCGACTTGGAGTAAGTGTTGGCCACGACCACGTCGTCGCTGGAGAACGTCACGCGAAGCGGCACAGGAGAAACGGTCAATACGATCTTCAGATCAGGCCTGTGTTGCCTCAACGCGTCGATAAAGCGGCGCAGAGCTTCCAGGTTTTCTCTGAAATCGGTGACTCGGAGCTCATACCGATCACCTCGAATTTGTCCGTACGGTACCGTGTTGGTGTACGTGCTCGTGCTCTTGTCGAACCAGGTTTCGACCAGCCCAAGAGTGATGAAAAGCACATCCGCCTCGAGGACCTTTCTATGTATGTCGATGACAGCACGGCGCGTCTGGGCGGCGTCCTCGAGAGAACTGAATTTCCCGTAGCCGGTGTAATCAACGTACTGGTCGCCGACTTTAACGATGTTGTCTTCGCTCCAGCCGCCGTTGAGCGCGAAAGAGAAATCGTTGATGATGGCTTGAGTGGTATAACGATGGAAATATTCCTCGCCGATTCCGTCAAGGTTGGGTGTCCAACTAAGAACATCTTTCCCTTTCAAGAACAGGGCGCGTTCGATCTCTCGCGCGAAACAGGAACCTGACGCGAAGATCTTCATCTCCGCCGGCAGTTTGAATTTGGGCGAAATAATAGGAGCCGGGTCAGCGCCGAATACCCGGTCTGCTCCCTCGTTGGATCGAAATTGATCCCATCCCTCGCCGAGAACTGGGTCTCCGCTTGCCCAGCGCCCGCGGGCTCCATTTTGCGACAAGTTCTTGAAGGCGTCTCGACCGGCGAAGGCGGCAACACACCCCTCCCGAACGAGATGGGGATGCAGTTTGTCCAACATGTTCTTTTCTGATTGTCCGTCTGCAAAAATGTAGGACGGCGATTGGTGAAGAACGCGGCACCGCAGGTCAAGGAAGTTCGGGTGCTCTCACCTCTGATGGAAATGGACTTGCATCCACGCTACAAATGTAGCATTCTACAAATGTAGCGCGGCGAATCGGCTGCGCGTCGAAGGGATTATTAATGCTCAGCAAGCTTCCGCCGCGGGAACGGCAGATTGTAGACATCCTCTATGAGCGCGGGCCCGTGCTGGTCGCCGATATCTGCGAGGCGTTGCCGGACCAACTGAGCGGCTCCGCCGTTCGCGCAATGCTCAAGCGGCTCGAAGACAAGGGCTTCGTGACGCGCAGCGAATCCGATCGCGGCTATCTCTATGCGCCGACCCTATCGGACACCGTCGCGAAGAAGTCGGCCTTGAGCGAGATTGTTCGCGTCTTCTTCAACGGTTCGCCGGCGAGCGCCGCAAGCGCGCTGCTCGGCATGTCGGACCGTCTTAAGGACGATGAGCTGAGCGAGCTCGAAAAGATGATCGCCAGGGCACGGAAAGCCAAAGGGGGCCAGTAATGCTTGTGCTTCTCGGAATCGCGCTCAAGTCCCTGCTGATCGCAGGTACGACGTTGGCATTGCTGACCTTGATGAGGCGCCGCTCCGCCGCGGAACGGTCCTGGGTCGCGCATATCGGCCTGCTCGCGCTCGTCCTGCTGGCGCTGGCCCCGCTCGTACTCCCGAGCTGGAGCGTGGAGGCCCCTGCCCTGTTAGGCGGATCGCCGACGGTCGAAGCGCCCGCTGCGACGCCGGTTGCCGTCACAGGTTCCAAGCACGCCGAGAAACTCACCAAGTTCGAGATCCTGCCGCCGACAAGCGAACAGCCCACGGGGGCCGCTGCGGCGCCCTCACGCACTTCGATCGGCGCAGTTGCCGCGACCATGGCGCTCTATGCCGTCCCCGCAGCGATTCTCCTGTTCATCACCTTGCTCGCGGTCGGACGCCTCATCGCACTGCGCGCGCGCGCCGAAGTCCTCGTCGACGGGCATTGGCTGAGCGCGCTTGCTCGTGCGCAGCGCCGCATGGGTTTCAAGCACGGCACCGCGCTGCTCACCAGCGACGACCTCGCGTCGCCGATCAGCTGGGGCCTGATGCGGCCAGTCATCCTGCTTAACAACCGGGCGGTCGAGGCATCGGGAGAGGCCGAGGCAATCATTGCTCACGAGCTTGCCCACGTTGCCCGCATGGACTGGATCAAGCTCCTCCTCGCGCGTTTCGCGACCGCCTTGTTCTGGTTCAACCCGTTTGTCTGGATGCTCGCTCGCGAAGCGCACCAGCTGCGCGAAGAAGCGGCCGACGACGCAGTGCTCGCGGCCGACATCCCAGACACCGATTATGCCGAGTTGCTGGTCGGCGTTGCCCGCCATGAGTGCCCGGGTCTGCTGCTTGGCGCACATGGCGTCGCCCCGTCGAGGAGTTCGCTCGCGCGGCGCGTAGCGCGCGTTCTGGACGGCGCGTCGGTGCGTGGCCCAGTCGCCCGGTCATTCGCCGCAGGCGTGTTCGTTGGCGCCGTGGCGATCGCGGCCCCCCTTGCGGCGCTTACAATCACCCCGAAGGGATCGTCCGCGACCGCCGACAAGCCTATCACCGCCAGCAAGCTGGCCGCCGCCGAGCCTGGATCCGCTTACTATCCAGGCATCAGTGGGCGGGTCCCTGCCGACCTTCCCAGCATCATCACCCAGGGCGTCGCGACTTCGGTCCAGGGTGCCTTGGCAGCCGTCGGCGCCGGTGGGTCCGAGGACTTTACAGCCACAGCATCGAGCGGCGCCTCGGTGGTTTCGAATGAAGGCGTGATGGTCGCGCGCGCGCCGAGCGGCGCCACCGTGACGGTCTACCCGCCGGACTCCCACGGACGCCGCAAAGTCGTCGCCACGGCGCCGAACGGTGCAACCACGGTAACCTACGCCGATGCGGATGATGACATTCCCGGCGCGGTCTCCGCTCCCTTTCACAAGCATGATGATGCCATTCAGAACGCGATTGCGATGAAGGCAGTCGGCGTCACTCCGGAGTACATCGCGGCGATGCGCGCCAGCTCACGAGAGCTTCGCGATGCGGACGCGGACGATCTGGTGGGGATGAAAGCCGTTGGCGTCACTCCTGCCTATGTCCATGAGCTGTCCGCCGCAGGCATTCGAGATTTCGACGCCGGTGACCTTTCAGGTGCGCGCGCCGTCGGCGTCGACGGCAGCTACATCCGCGAAATGAGAGCGGTTGGCTTCGGCGATGCAGACCTCAGCGATCTCACCGGAGCACGCGCGGTTGGAGTAACGGGCGACTACGTGCGGAGAATGCGTCTAGCCGGTTATGAGGGCGACCTCGGCGACTTCATCGCCCTGCGTTCCGCCACCGCCGGGCGAACGCCTCGCCCGACACTGCCTCCGCTGCCCCCGGCTCCGCCGCCCCGGCCCCCCGGCGGCTGAGCAGGCCTGCTGACAGACTAGGACTTTCGAACTGAAGTTTTGAGCGCCCGCGAGGGCGGACGGGCAGACTTTGCCCAAGACATTTGAAGGAGAGTTGCGATGATCCGTCCTATTGCACTGCTGGCCGCCTTGGTCCTGACGGCGATCAGCGTTTCAAGCGCCTGCATGGCAAGCCCAGGCCGCTCAATGGCGTTCACGCTCCGCGCTTATCCCGATCGGTCCGATGTCCAGTTCAGCTTGAGGCGCGGAGACAGTCCGAACCATGGCATGATGTCGAGTTCGTTCGACGCGGCGCAGCTGTCGGGCCTGGACGTGGCTACGCTTCGCGGAGCGGGACAGCATCCAATCCACTTCGCATTCAACCGAGACGCCGGCCGCGTCGATTGCGATGGTTCAGGTGGCAATTCGGTTGCGAGCGGCCGTTGCACGTTCACCCAGGACGCGGGCTTCGCCGATTTCCTTGCAGCTCGCGGCGTTGGGCGGCCCTCCTTCGAACAGGCTTACGATCTGACCATGACCGGCGCGACGCGTGATCTGGTCAATGCACTCGCGCAATACCGCTATCCCAGACCGAACATCGACAAGCTGACCGAGCTTGCAGCTGTCGGCGTCAAGCGCAGCTACATCGCTGGCCTCGCCGGTCGCGGCTTCACTCCGAAGACGCTGGACGAACTGACGGAGTTCGCGGCGCTGGAAGTGACCCCTGAATATATCGATGCGCTCGCAAGGTCGGGATATCGCGGACTTTCGGGCGAGGAGATCACGCAGCTGAAAGCCGTCGGCGTCGACCCGGCCTTCATCGCCGCGCTTGCTTCCGCCGGTTATCGCAATCTCAGCACTGACGAGCTCGAGCAGATGGCGGCGCTTCAGATCGACCCGGCCTTCATCAACAGCTTCGCTCGCGTGGGTTATGCGGACCTTCCGGTCGACACGCTCGTGGAGCTGAAGGCTCTTCGAGTGACCCCAGAATATGTGCGGTCACTCCAGGCGCAGGGTGTGCATCCCAGCTCCGCCGATCAACTCGTCAAGTTCAAAGCCGCCGGCCTCGACGACAACGGCAAACGCTAAACTCGGCTCACGAGGAGAGTGATATGAAGCACGTACTGATCTTCATCGCCTCGCTGTTTCTGGCACTCGCGGTGATTTCATCCACGGCGAGCGCCAGCCCCTTTGAATGGGGCGCCGCCGCCCGAGCATCCGCTGCTGCGGAAGAGACCGGAGGCTCCGGCAACATTGCGTCTTGGGCGACAGTCCCGAGGCCGCGCCTTTTTGCGTTCGTCGACATCCAGCTCTGAAGCGTCGCGGGGGTGGCGCGGCTCGGGCGCCCCCGCTAAGGACGCGCGACTTCTCACAGTTTCGGAGCCGCAACGCCGTGGGCGAGCCTGCAATCCTTCCGTTCGACTGGGCCGATCCATTCGATCTCAACCACCAGCTGACGGACGAAGAGCGTCTCGTGCGCGACACCGCCGAAGGTTTTGCGCAGGAAAAGCTGCTCCCGCGCGTGACGTCAGCTTACCTTGAAGAGCGGTTCGACCGCGAGATCATGAGCGAGTTCGGCGCGCTTGGCTTGCTCGGCGCCACGATCCCCCACGAATATGGCGGCGCCGGGCTCGGTTATGTGAGCTACGGGCTGATCGCCCGGGCCGTGGAGCGCGTCGACAGCGGCTATCGCTCCGCCATGTCCGTACAGTCGAGCCTCGTGATGTATCCCATCTTCGCATACGGATCGGAGGAACAGCGCACGAAATACCTTCCAAAGCTCGCGACCGGCGAATGGATCGGTTGCTTCGGCCTGACGGAACCCGATGCCGGCTCCGATCCAGGCGGCATGCGCACGCGGGCGCAGAAGGTGCAGGGCGGCTACGTACTATCCGGCACCAAGATGTGGATCACCAATTCGCCGATCGCGGACGTGTTCGTTGTCTGGGCGAAGTCCGAAGCGCATGACGGGAAGATCCGTGGCTTCCTTCTTGAAAAAGGCGCCGCTGGGCTCACCGCTCCAAAGATCAAAGAAAAGCTGTCGCTCCGCGCCTCCATTACGGGCGAAATCGTCATGGATGGCGTCGAAGTCGGCGAGGATGCGCTGTTACCGAACGTCGAGGGCCTAAAGGGCCCGTTCGGCTGCCTCAACCGCGCGCGCTATGGCATCAGCTGGGGATCCATGGGAGCAGCCGAGGCCTGCTACAGCGCTGCCCGCCAGTACACACTAGACCGCAAGCAGTTCGGCCGGCCTCTCGCCGCCAACCAGCTCGTGCAGCTGAAGCTGGCTAATATGGCGACTGAGATCACGCTCGGGCTCCAGGCATCGCTTCGCGTCGGCCGCCGTCTCGAAGCTGGCGAGCTGATCCCTGAGACGATCAGCCTCATCAAGCGCAACAATTGCGGGAAGGCTCTGGAGATCGCGCGCGTCGCTCGCGACATGCACGGCGGCAACGGCATTTCGGCCGAGTTCCAGGTCATGCGCCACGCCGCGAACCTCGAGACCGTGAACACGTACGAGGGTACGCATGACGTCCACGCGCTCATCATGGGCCGCGCAATCACGGGTCTGAGCGCCTTCTAGCGAACAACCGTAAACGGCCCTATGTTCGCCCAGGAGTAAATCCGGGGGGATCACATGGGAATGGTGGGTTGGATCATTCTTGCGGTAGTCGTCGTGCTGCTGCTCTACCTTGTTGGCATCTACAATCGGCTGGTCCGGCTTCGCGCATTGGTTAAGGAAGGCTTCAGCGGAATTACGGTGCAACTCCGCCGCCGCGCCGACCTCATTCCAAACCTCGTCGAAACGGTCCAAGGCTATGCGACGCATGAGCGCGAGGTCTTCGAGGAAGTGTCGAAGGCCCGCGCTGCTTCCGTGAATGCAGGAAGCGTGGCGGCTACCGCCCAGGCCGATGCAACGCTGACCGGCATGCTGGGGCGCCTCTTCGCCGTCGCCGAGGCCTATCCCGAACTCAAGGCGAACACGAACTTCCTGCAACTGCAGGATCAGCTCGCAAATATCGAAGGCGAGCTCCAAAGCGCGCGACGCTATTACAATGCGACCGTCCGCGATCTCAATTCCACGATCCAGAGCTTTCCGCCGGTTCTGATCGCTCGGCCGATGGGCTTTACCGAAGAGCCCTTCTACCAGGATGACGATCTCGCCATCCAAAGCGCACCCAAGGTGTCGTTCGCCCGTCCGGCGGCCTGAAATGATGCTCCTTCGGCGGGCGCTCTGCGCCCTGGCGATGCTTGCAGCGCCTGCTGCGGCGCAGGCGGACGAGCGGATCCTGCGCTACGTCAGCGACGTCCAGATACAAAAGGACGGTTCGCTCGAGGTTGCCGAGACGATCGACATCCGAGCCGAGCACGATCGCATCAACCATGGAATCTTCCGCGACTTTCCGACGCGATACCAAGGGCCGCACGGAAGCCGGATTCACGTCAATTTCGCGTTCGAAGGTGCGACTCTGGACGGGGCTCCCGTTCAAGCCTCGACGGAGCCCGTTGACGGCGGCGTCCGGATCAAGGTCGGCAATCCGGACACCCTCGTGGACATCGGCGAGCACATCTACGTTCTGCGATATCGCGCTTCCCGCGAGCTTGGGCGTTTCAAGGATTTCGACGAACTGTACTGGAACGCCACGGGTAACCGCTGGCTCTTCCCGATCGACCTCGCTCAGGCACGCATCCGGCTTCCCGAGGCTGTGAAGTTCGGTCAACGGGCCGCCTACACCGGCTCGCAAGGAGCGACGTCGTCGAACGCGCAGGTCGTCGAAGAATCGCCCGGCGATATCACGTTCCAGACGACGCAGCCGCTCGGGCCCTACGAGGGCCTCACGGTCGCCGCGGCATTCCCGAAAGGCATCGTCGCGGAGCCAAGCCAGGCCGCCAAGGCCGTCTGGTGGCTCGCCGATTATGGACCGCCAGCTCTCGGCATGCTGTCCCTGCTCGGCCTGATCGCATTCTACTACCTGGCATGGCGGCGCGCAGGGCGCGATCCCAGAGCCGGCACGGTGGTGCCGCTGTTTTCGCCGCCGGATGATCTGACGCCCGCGGGCATGCGGTACGTAACGAAGATGGGCGCTGACAACCGCGCGTTCGCCGCCGCGCTCGTCGACATGGGCGTTCGCGGCCATATCAAGTTGGAGGAAGAAAATCGGGGGTGGTTGTCCGGAAAGCACACGCGGCTTGAGCGGTTGAGGGCGGATTCGGCCCTTCCGAGAGAAGAAGAGGCGGCGCTCAACTGCC
>Ga0308173_10000621_pt1 | contig 15623 bp, 12 predicted proteins | sample PhyPR1_FD_203716 | JGI IMG/M metagenome (GOLD analysis project Ga0308173, IMG submission 203716) | Soil microbial communities from UC Gill Tract Community Farm, Albany, California, United States - DLSLS.P.R1 | ecosystem: Environmental > Terrestrial > Soil > Agricultural land | place: USA...
CCCTGGCCGTCCGTCACAGGCTCGAATACCTCTGGGAACGCCCGCACACCCTGTACGGCTGGCTCTCCTCCGTCGACCACAAGGAGATCGGCAAGCGCTACATCGTCACGGCGTTTGCGTTCCTGATCGTTGGTGGGATCGAGGCAATTCTCATCCGGACGCAGCTGGCCCAGCCGAATGCGTCGGTGCTGAGCCCGGAAGCGTACGACCAGATCTTCAGCATGCACGGCATCACGATGATCTTCTGGTACGCGTCGCCGATCCTGTCCGGTTTCGCCAACTACCTCATTCCGCTGATGAGCGGCTCGCGCGACATGGCCTACCCGCGCCTGAACGCGTTCTCCTACTGGGGCTTTCTGCTCTCCGGGCTGTTTCTCTACGTCAGCCCGCTGATGGGCCAGTCGCCGCACGCCGGGTGGTTCGCGTACGTGCCGTACACCCTCAAGCAGTACTCGCCCGGCTACAACATGGATTTCTACGCGCTGGCGCTGCTGTTTCTTACCATCTCGACCACTGCTGGCGCCATCAACTTCATTACGACGATCTTCCGCTTCCGGGCGCCCGGGATGGCCGTGAGCCGGATGCCGCTCTTCTTCTACAGCACGCTGACCGTCTCGATTTCCATCGTGCTGTCACTGCCTTCGCTCACCGCGGCGCTGATATTTCTCGAGCTCGATCGCCAGTGGGGCACCCACTTCTTCGACGTGTCGCACGGCGGCAGCCTGCTGATGTGGCAGCAGCTCTTCTGGTTCTTTGGTCATCCCTGGGTCTATGTGATCTTCCTCCCGGCGACCGGCATGATCTCGATGCTGCTGCCCGTGTTCGCCCGCAGGCCCATTGTCGGCTATGCCTTCGTCGCGCTTTCCACCGTGCTGACCGGTCTGGTCGGGTTCGGCGTCTGGGTCCATCACATGTTCGCCACCGGCATGGCGCAGATGTCGATGAACTTCTTCAGCGCCGCGAGCATGACCATCTCGATTTTCAGCGCGGTGCAGGTGTTCGCGTGGGTGGCCACGCTGTGGAACGGGCGCCCGGTGATGACCGCGTCGATGTGGTACGCCCTCGGGTTCCTGTCGGTCTTCGTCATCGGTGGGCTGAACGGCATCATCACCGCCGTCATCCCGGTGGACTGGCAGCTGACCGACACCTATTTCGTGGTCGCGCACCTGCACTACGTGCTCGTCGGCGCGAACATGTTCCCCGTCTTCGCGGCGCTCTATTACTGGATGCCCAAGATCTCCGGCCGCATGCTCGACGAACGGCTCGGGAAGATCAGCTTCTGGATCATGTTCGCCGGCTTCAATCTCACCTTCTTCCCGATGCACCTGGCGGGGCTGGTCGGCATGCCGCGGCGCATCTACACCTACCCGGCGGGGATCGGCTGGACCGGGCTGAACCTCACCGAGACCATCGGCACATATGTGCTGACAATCGGAATCGCGATCTCGCTCTGGAACTTCCTCACGTCGATCCGCAACGGCCCTCACGCGGGGCGCAACCCCTGGAACGCCGACAGCCTCGAGTGGGACGCTGAATCGCCACCGCAGGTGTACGGAACCGATCGCATTCCGACGACCGTCACGCGGCATCCGCTGTGGGATGACCACGACGAACACGACGACCCTGAGGGCGATCGCACGCTCGATTACGCGCGGATCACGCCGGCACTCACGCCGCTCGACGCAGTCCCGTGCGCGATGGCCAAGATGCCGGACGACACTTCCACGCCGTTGCTCCTGAACATCGGCCTGGCGATCCTGTTCGCCGCGCTGCTGTTCAAGGCGATGTGGATTGCCCTCGCCGGCGTCATCGCCTGCCTCGCCGCCGCCGCCACGTGGCTGTGGCCCGAACCGGAGCGCACCGTATGAGCGTGCTCACGACGTCGCCCGCATCGGCGCCAGCCCCATCGGGACACACCCCCGAACCGCTCTACCGGATGCCGCACGGGGTGGTCGATACCGCCCGCGGCACGTGGGCGATGGGTCTGTTCATCACGACCGAAGCGATGCTCTTTTTGATGCTGTTCTTCTCGTACTACTACATGGGCCACTCAAACCCCGTGTGGCCGCCGGAGCCGCCGAAGATGCGGCTTGCGCTGATCATGCTCGCCGTTCTCGTGAGCAGCAGCGTGGTGCTCCGGATTGGTGAGAACGCCTCGAAACGCCGCGAGTTCGGCCGGGCGCGTGCGGCCGTCACCGGAACGCTCGTCCTCGGAGTGACGTTCGTCATCCTGCAGGTGCTCGAATACGCCGACCACCTCACGCACCTCAGGCCGACCACCAACGCGTACGGCTCCATCTTCTACACGATCACGAGCATCCACGGCGCCCACGTGGTGCTCGGGCTGCTCATGCTGTCGTACGTCATGGTGCTGCCGACCGAGCACATGGGCAGTGCCGGAAAACCGCCGCACCACACGCTCAGGAACGCGTCCATGTACTGGCACTTCGTCGACCTCGTCTGGATCCTGATCGTCGGCCTCCTGTACGTGCTGCCGAATGTGAATCGATGACCGAACCCGTGAGCCCTGACGTCAGCCGCCTCAGACATCACCGCGATGTGCCGGAAGGCCGTTTGTGGTTCGGCGTTCTCGTGGCGCCGGCCGCCTGGATCGCGCAGGGCGCGCTTGGCTGGTTCTTCGGTTACCGGGTGTGCACGTCGATGTCCATCGCAGCGGTGCGGACGACGCTCGGCGTCATCAGCGTGCTCGCGATTGCCATGACCATCGCCGGGCTGATCACCGGCGTCATGAACTGGCGGCAGACAGACGGCGACGTTGGAGTCGAGGCCTGGGACCGCGTGGCTTTCATGTCGCTCGCCGGCGTGTTTGTCAGCGCCTCGTTCCTGGTCGCATCCATCTGGGCGGGGCTGACACCCGTGCTCCTGAGCAGTTGCGGAGGGATGCGATGAGCGCCCTCCGTCTTGCGGCCCTGTCTCTCGCGATCGTCGGCGCGACCGCCTGCCGCGGGAACAATCCGGAAATTGCCTACGCCTACACGGTGCCGACGGGCGGCGACGCCGACCGCGGAAAGGCTCTCATCCAGCAGTTCGACTGCGGGTCGTGCCACACCATTCCCGGCATTCGCGGCGCCAACGGACTGGTCGGACCACCGCTGCTCTGGTTCGCGCGCCGCACGTTCATCGCCGGCATACTGCCGAACTCGCCGGCCAATCTCACGACCTGGATTCGTGCGCCGCGATCGATCGAGCCGAGAACCGCCATGCCGACGCTGGGCCTCAGCGAGGACCAGGCCCAAGACATCGCTGCGTATCTCTACACCTTGAGGTGACGCGTGAACGGATGGAGCAGAACTGGATGCATGGTCGGCCTCGTCACGATTCTGGCGGCAGCCGGCGCCTGCGGCCGCGACCCTGAACGCGCGAGCGCTCAGACTCCCATGCAGCAGGCAACGACGAATGGGCAGGCTGCAGCACCCGGCGCTCCGGCCGGCTTCCGTGCGATCGCCGAGCTGGCGAAAAACGAATGGACCATGCCGGCAGGCGACTACGGCAACCTGCGCTACAGCCAGCTGAACACGATTACGCCGGCCAACGCGAAAGATCTTCACGTCATCACGACGCTGTCCACCGGCGTCAACCATGGCCACGAAGGGCAGCCGCTCATCGTCCACAACACGATGTACGTGGTGACGCCGTATCCCAACAACCTCATTGCCGTGGATCTGACCAAGCCTGGCGGCGCGGTGAAGTTCATCTACGAACCCCATCCCGATCCACGCGCGGTCGGCATCGCCTGCTGCGACATCGTCAACAGAGGCGCGTCGTATGCCGACGGGAAGATCATCTACAGCCTGCTCGACGCGCACGTGGTGGCGGTCGACGCGGAAAAGGGCACCGAGGTATGGCGCACGCGAGTTGGCGACATCAACATCGGCGAGACCTTCACGGCGGCGCCCGTGGTGATCAAGGACAAGGTCATTGTCGGCAATTCGGGCGGAGAAATGGGCGTGCGCGGCTACGTTGCCGCTCTCGATGTGAAGTCGGGAAAGGAACTCTGGCGCGCCTACAACACCGGGCCTGACGCGGACGTGAAGATCGGTGCGTCGTTCAAGGCGTTCTATCAGAAGGACCGCGGCGCCGACCTCGGCGTCAAGTCGTGGCCCCCCGACCAGTGGAAACTCGGTGGCTCCAACGTCTGGGGCTGGATCTCGTACGACCCCGAAAGCAATCTCTTCTACTACGGCACTGGCAACCCGGGCGTGTGGAATGCGGACATCCGCCCGGGTGCCAACAAGTGGTCGTGTTCCATCGTCGCGCGCGATGCGGACACCGGCGAGGCCCGCTGGGTCTACCAGATCAGCGAGCACGACGCCTGGGACTACGACGAGATCATGGAGAACGTGCTCGTCGACATGCAGTTCAAGGGTCAGCCACGCAAGCTCCTCATCCATCCCGGCCGCACCGGCTTCGTGTTCGTCCTCGATCGAACCACTGGGGAACTGCTCTCGGCGGAACCCTTCGAGCCGGTGAACTGGGCGCAGCGCTATGACCTGAAGACCGGCCAGGCCGTCGAGAACCCCGAGAAGCGCACACACTACGGCAAGGTCACCACCGGCATCTGTCCTTCCTCGACCGGCGCCAAGGATTTCATTCCCTCGGCGTTCTCGCCACGCACCGGCCTCCTCTATATCCCGGCACACAACACCTGCATGGATTACGAGGGGATTGAAGCCAACTACATCGCAGGAACGCCCTATCTGGGAGCCAGCGTGAAGATGTATCCGGGACCCGGTGGGTACCAGGGCGAGCTCGTTGGCTGGGATGTGGTCAACAGCCGGAAGGCCTGGGGAATCAAGGAAGCCGTACTGCCGGTCTACAGCGGCGTGCTCGCCACGGCAGGCGATGTCGTCTTCTACGGGACGATGGATGGCTGGTTCAAGGCGATCGATGCCCGCACGGGGAGTGAACTCTGGAAGTTCCACACCGCCTCGGGCATCGTCGGTAACCCGGTCACGTACCTGGGTCCGGACGGAAAGCAGTATGTGGCCGTCTATTCAGGCGTCGGCGGCTGGATGGGCGCCGTCGCATTTCCAACCGTGTCAACCGACGACCCGTACGCGGCGCTCGGCGTCGTCGGCGCCATGAAGGACATCAAGAAGTACACGGCGCCAGGAAGCACGGTTTATGTCTTCGGGTTCTAGCCTGCGTGCGGCCGTGACGATCTACAGCCTCGCGGCTATCGCCGTCGTTGCCGCGACCGGGTTTGCCGCGGCAGGCCACAGGGCGCCGCGGCAACACGTCACTCACCTCTTCGTGCCACGTGTCGAAGAGCCGCGCATCGAGCCGGCAGACCCGAACGTCCTGCGCGTCTGCGCGGATCCCAACGATTTGCCGTACTCGAATGCTCGCGGCGAGGGCTACGAGAACGCCATCGCGCAACTCGTCGCCACCCAATTGCACAGGGCGGTGCACTACGTCTGGCAGCCGCAGCGTCGCGGCTTCGTCCGCACGACGCTCAAGGCGGGCGCGTGTGACGTGGTCATGGGCGTGCCCGAACATTTCGACCTGGCGTTGACGACCCGGCCGTACTACCGCTCGACGTACGTGTTCGTCACTCGGCGGGACGGCCGTGCGCATGTCCGGTCGCTCGACGACCGCAGGCTGCGAGCGATGCGCATCGGCGTCCAGATCGTCGGCGAGGACTACGAGAACCCTCCGCCGGTGCAGGCGCTCGCGATCCGCGGGCTTGCGGACCGAATCCACGGCTACACGGTCTACGGCAACTACGCGGACCGAGCGCCGCAGCGTCCGCTGATAGACAGCGTGGTTCGCGGAGACGTCGACGTCGCCATCGCCTGGGGACCGCTCGCCGGTTACTTCGCGGGCCGCTCGAGCGTGCCGCTCGTGCTCGCGCCGGTTCCCGACGTGCACGACCCGCTGACGCCGTTCGCTTTCGGCATTTCAATGGGTGTGCGCCGCGACGATGCGGAGCTGGCACGACAGCTGGATTCAACGATCGTGCAACGCGAGGGCGAGATTCGCAGGATTCTCGAGCGGTTCGGCGTGCCGCTCGTCAGCTGAGGACGCCATGCGCATGCATCTAACGGGGATCGGACTGCTGCTCCTGGCCGGAATCGCCACGGGGTGTAACCAGCCTCCAGGCGTCTCTGCAGCCGCGGCTTCGATGCCGGCCATTCGTACGCCCGTCGGTCCCGTGCCTGGCCCGACCGTCGATCCGCGCCGTCCGCAGAATCCGCTGGGCGGCAATCCTTCAGCGATGGCCGAAGGACGGCAGTTGTTCGTCCGGATGAACTGCTCTGGGTGTCACGGCGGACACGCGGGCGGAGGCATGGGCCCGAGCCTTCGGGATGTCGACTGGATGTATGGCAGCACCGACGCCCAGATCTTCAGCTCGATTGCCGAAGGTCGCGCGCACGGAATGCCGGCGTGGGGGACGAAGCTCCAGGACGATCAGCTGTGGAAGCTCGTTGCCTATATCAAGGCGATGCGGACACCGGACGAACCGGATCCACCGAGCTAGGAGGCAGTGGCGTTGCTGAAACGTGTGTCGGTTCCCGTGGCCGCGGCCCTCCTGTCCGCGTCCTGCAGTGTGATCAACGACCAGAACATGCTGCGGCCGGGAGGTCCCGCCGCGAGAACGCTGGCCAGCGCGAACACGTTCATCCTGTGGCTGTTCGTCGGCGTCGTGGTGGTCATGTGGGTGCTCCTCTGGTGGATTCCCATGCGACGCCGCGGCACGCTGACGGAGCACGCGAGCTGGAACGACGGCGGCGACCTCCGATGGGTGTTCATTGGCGGAATCACGGTGCCGGTCATCGTGCTGGCGGGCGTGTTCCTGATCAGCCTGAGAACGATGGCGGCGTTTCCTCTTGGTGACCAGGCGATGCATGGTCCCAGGCCGGTCGTCCAGATCATCGGTCACCAGTGGTGGTGGGAGGTGCACTACCTGTACGGAAACATGAGCGAGCAGTTCGCTGATGCGAACGAGATCCACATTCCGGTCGGCCAGCCGATCGATATCGATCTCGAATCGCACGACGTGATCCACTCCTTCTGGGTGCCCGAGTTGCACGGGAAGGTGGACCTCATTCCAGGGTTGATCAACCGCATCCGGATCCAGGCGGACCGGGCCGCGATTTTCCGCGGCGAGTGCGCCGAGTACTGCGGGCCGCAGCACGCGCACATGATCCTCGCCGTTCGTGCGGATGCGCCGGAGGACTTCGCCAAATGGCTCACGCACGCGCGTCAGCCTGCCGGGGCGCCTGCCGAACCGCTGGCCAGGCTCGGGCAGCAGGTCTTTCTCAACGCGCAATGCGCGCTGTGCCACACGGTCCGCGGCACACAGGCGCACGGCCTGGTCGGACCAGACCTGACGCACGTCGGATCGCGGCTCGGAATCGCGTCACAGATGCTGCCCAACAACGTCGCGAACGTCGAGGCGTGGGTGACGCACGCGCAGTCGCTGAAACCGTACGCGCAGATGCCCAGCCTCAGCATGTTCACAGGCGAGGAAGCGCAGGCGCTCGCTGCCTATGTTCGATCACTGAACTGACCCGGGAGGAGACCCGCATGCGTCGATTTGTTCACGTGCTGTTCGCAGGCCTGCTTGGCATCGCGCTCGTCGGGTGCTCCAAGGTCGAATCGCAGCGGGCTCAGCCGAACCAGCCAGAGACGCAGGGCGGCGCGGCGGCGGACATGAACAACGGGCCGCGTGCCGGTGCCGCGAGCGCGGGCTGCAACGACCTGCCGTCGGCCGACGACTTGAAAAAGTGGCTCCGCGACGCGCCGTCGCAGGCTGAAGCCGGGGGACTCTTTTCCGGGAAGATGGAGTGGGCCACCGTCGTGAACAGGAACGGCGAGATCTGCGCCACCGCCGTCGCGACCGATGACCCGGCGAGCGCATGGCCCGGAAGCCAGGCGATCGCGAAAGCCAAGGCTTACACCGCGAACGCCTACAGCACCGATGCTCAGCCGCTCTCCACTGCGCGTCTCTACACGCTGACGCAGCCGCAGCACTCGTTGTGGGGTGTGGCCGAGCCCAACCCGTTCAAAGCCGACTGCATCGTCTCGCCGCAGGACTCGAAGAGCACGAACGGCAAGGTGTGCGGCGGCTCCATCGCCTTCGGCGGAGGCGTTCCGCTTTACCGGAACAAGACACGCGTGGGAGGACTTGGCCTCAGCGGCGACACCGCGTGTGCGGATCATGAAATTGCGAAACGCGTGCGCCACATGGCCGGTCTCGATCCTGAAAAGGGCGAATTCGCCGACGACATCAGCTACAGCAGCGTGGACGGTCCGTCTGCGTTCACGCATCCTCTGTGCGCGAACACGTGGCTCAACGGCAAGAAGATCGGCGACGAGGCCAAGGCATCCGGCTATTGAGTGACGTCGCGAGGCACCTCGCTTGCAACCGTAATCGCTACTCGACGCGGGACAGTGTGTGGCTCTGCCGCGGGCGAACGTCGCCTGACGCGAGTTCATGGGAGCGGGATGTATGGCGAAGACCACGTCAGATGTGCTTGTTGAGCGTCTCATCGACTGGGGTGTCGGCGTGGTGTTCGGCCTGCCGGGCGACGGCATCAACGGCATCATGGAAGCGCTCCGGACCCGGCAGGACCGCATTTCGTTTCTCCAGGTGCGGCACGAAGAAGCAGCCGCGTTCATGGCATGCGCTTACGCGAAGTACACGGGGCGCCTTGGTGTGTGCCTCGCGACATCCGGGCCAGGCGCAATACACCTGCTGAACGGCCTGTACGACGCGAAGATGGACGGCGCACCGGTTCTCGCGATTACCGGCCAGACCTATCACGACCTCATCGGCATGCGCTATCAGCAGGAAGTCGACCTGCTGTCGCTCTACAAGGACGTCGCGGTCTACAACCAGCAGGTCCTTGGCGCCGGCCACGTCCGTAGCCTCGTAGACGCCGGTTGCCGCGCCGCGCTGTCGCTGCGCGGCGTCGCTCATATCACGTGTCCGGTGGACATCCAGGAACAGGCCGTCAACGACGATGAGGTATCGCAAAAGAAGGTCGAGGGGCACACATCCGATGTGTGGCGACCGCCCATCGTTGTGCCATGCGATGCCGATATCCGCGCAGCTGCCGACATCCTGAACTCTGGAACAAAGACCGTGATCCTCGCCGGACAGGGCGCGCTGGGCGCCGGCGCCGAGCTCGAGCGGCTGGCCGATCTGATGGCCGCGCCGATCGTCAAGCCGCTGCTGGGCAAGGGGGTGGTGCCCGACGACTCGCCCTTCACAACTGGCGGAATCGGACTCCTTGGCACCGAGCCATCCGAAGTGGCCATGGAACAGTGCGACACGTTGCTGATGGTCGGAACGAGTTTTCCGTACATGGAGTTCTATCCGAAACACGACCAATGCCGCGGCGTCCAGATCGACCGCGATCCGTCGCGGATCGGCCTGCGCTTCCCTGTCGAACTCGGGCTGTGCGGCGACGCGCGAAGCACGCTCGAGGTCCTGATTCCGCATATCCGCCGCCAGGAGAATCGCGCATTCCTCGATTCGGCACAGGGCGGAATGCGGGAATGGCGGACGCTCCTCCGCACGCGCGCAGAGCGCGATGACGTGCCGATGAAGCCGCAGGTGGTCGCGAACGCGCTCGACGGATTGCTGGCGCACGACGCGATCATCTCGACCGATTCCGGAACGATCACCACGTGGGTCGCGCGGCACATCGAGATCAAACGAGGCCAGCTCTTCTCCTGCTCAGGCAACCTCGCGACGATGGCGCCGGGGCTTCCGTATTCCATCGCGGCACAGGTCGCCTATCCCGGCCGCCAGTCGATTGCGTTCGTCGGCGACGGCGGCTTCACCATGCTCATGGGGGAATTCGCGACGGCGGTGAAATACCGGCTACCGATCAAGGTCGTCGTCATCAAGAACAACGCACTCGGGATGATCAAGTGGGAACAGATGGTGTTCCTGGGCAACCCCGAATACGGCGTGTCGCTCGAGCCGATCGACTTCGTCCGGTTCGCCGAGGCGTGCGGCGGGGTCGGTTTCCGCTGCGAGCGGCCGGAGGAGGCGCGGCCGGCGCTCGAGGCCATGCTGCTGGCCGATGGCCCCGCGCTCTGCGAAGCCATCGTCGATCCGTTCGAACCTCCGATGCCCGCGCGCGTGAAGGCGAGACAGGCGCTGCACATGGCCGAGTCGCTCGCCAGGGGAGAGCCGAACCGCGGCCGGATCGCGCTCACCCTGTTCCGTGACAAGGTTCATGACTTCAGGGGGCACTAGCACGCGGGCGAGCGCCCGATGACCACCGACGCATCCATCGTTGCGGCGAAGGCACGGCTGGTGCGTCTGCCTGTGGATCCACCACGAGGTGATGCGATTCAGCAGTTCGACGCGCTCGAACTGCCGATCGTCGAGATCAGTGATCGCGCCGGCCGGCGCGGCGTCGGTTTCGGGTACACGATCGGCACCGGCGGAAGTGCCGTCCTCTCGCTCCTGGAGGACGAGTTGCTTCAGCGCGTCATTGGCGGCGACAGCCGGTGGATCGTGCAGATGATGGAGCGGCTGCGCAAGAGCATTCACGCGCTGACGCCAGGATGCATCGCATCGACTGCGCTCGCGGCCATCGACGTGGCGCTCTGGGACCTCGCCGGTCACCGTTCGAACGTCCCGCTCTCGATCCTCCTCGGAGGCGCCCAGGATCGCGTCCGTCTGTACAACACGCACGTCGGATGGCTGAACCGCAGCCTCGGTGAAATGGTCGCCTTGTCACGCGAGGCGGTAGAACGCGACGGCTTCACCGCGATCAAGCTGAAGGTGGGCAAGCCGGATCCGGAAGAGGATCGCGAACGCGTCGCGGCGGTGCGCGAGGCGATCGGCCCGCAGACGACGCTCATGGTTGATGCCAACCAGTCCTGGACCGTCGATCAGGCCATCAACAGGATTCGACGGCTCGAACCGTACGACCTGTACTGGATCGAAGAACCGATAGACGCGACCGATCTTGCCGGCTTCGAGCGGCTCGGGCGGCACGTCGCCACTGCTCGCGCAGGCGGTGAAAGCCTCTACAGCCCTGCGGCGTTTGCCGACGCCGTCAGACGGCAGGCGCTCGACATCCTGCAGCCCGACGTGGCTCGCGTCGGCGGCATCACTGGCGCCATGGCCGTGTGCCACCTTGCCCAGGCGGCGAACCTGCCGGTTGCCCCGCACGTCTCGCCTGAATTGAGCATCACGGTTGCGGCAGCCGTGCCGAACAGTGTGTTTGTCGAGTACATCCCGCAGATGGAGCCGCTTCTGAAGCGGCCGGTGCGCCGTCGCGAGGGCTACGGCATCCCGTTCGATGCGCCCGGCCACGGCATCGAGTTCGACCCGGAGGCACTCGAGCGGTTCACGGTCCGCGCGATCGACCAACCGGCCACCTCGCCAGAGCGGCGTGTCGCTGCAACAACCGCCGGACATTCGGAGCGTAAACAATGAGACAGACGGTAGTGGTGACCGGCGCGTCGGCCGGCGTTGGCCGTGCGACCGTTCGCGCGTTCGCGCGACAGGGCGCCGACATTGCTTTGATCGCCCGCGGCGAGGACGGGCTCGACGGTGCGCGGCGCGATGTGGAAGCGCGAGGCGGGCGGACGCTGGTGCTTCCAACCGATGTGGCCGATGCCGACCAGGTCGAGGCCGCTGCGGAACGAACGGAACGCGAGCTCGGCCCGATCGACGTCTGGGTCAACAACGCCATGGTCTCGGTGTTCTCGCCCGTCAGGCAATTACAGCCAGACGAGATCAAGCGCGTCACGGAAGTTACCTACCTCGGAGTCGTCTATGGCACGCTCGCCGCCCTGAAACGAATGCTGCCGCGCAACCGCGGCTCGATCGTCCAGGTCGGATCGGCACTCGCGTACCGTGGCATTCCTCTCCAGGCGGCATACTGCGGCGCCAAGCACGCCATCCAGGGATTCACCGAGTCGTTACGCTGCGAACTGCTGCACGACGACAGCGGCGTTCACGTCACGATGGTGCAACTGCCGGCGATGAATACCCCGCAGTTCGACTGGGTCAAGAGCCGGATGCCGCGCGAGCCGCAACCGGTCCCTCCGATCTACGCGCCCGAAATCGCAGCCGATGCCATCGTCTGGGCCGCGGCGCACCGGAGGCGGGAACTCAGCGTCGGCGCTCCGACCGTCGTTGCCATCTGGGGCAACAAGATCGCTTCCGGCCTCTTCGATCGCTATCTGGCACAGACCGGCTTCGACTCGCAACAGACCGATCGGCCGGCTGATCCTGGGAGGCCGGACAACTTGTGGAACCCGGTCGCCGGCGATCACGGCGCGCACGGGCGGTTCGGAGCCCGCACCACGACCAGAAGTGCGCAGCCCTGGGCCAACGAACACCTCGCGACTCTCGCCGGCCTCGTCCTGGGAGGCGCCGCGATCTTCTGGAGCGCACGCGAGTGGCGACTGCGCCATTGATCGTCCGCCGACGGACTGCGTCGGGGCACCAGGTCGATCCCGACCTTGCCGGCGACCTGCTCCGGTCGGTGCGCGGCGAGGTGAGGTTCGATCGCGGCAGCCGCGCGCTCTATGCGACCGACGGCTCCAACTACCGCCAGGTACCGATCGGCGTCGTCGTCCCTCGTGACGTGGACGATGTCGTGGCAACCGTCAGGGTGTGCCGGCAGCACCGCGTACCGATCCTGTCGCGCGGAGGCGGCACGAGCCTCGCCGGCCAGTGCTGCAACGCTGCCGTCGTCATGGACATGTCCAAGTACGTCAACCGCGTGATCAGCATCGACGGCCGACGCAAGATCGCGCGGGTCGAGCCTGGCGTGGTGCTCGACACCCTGCAGAAGCACGCGGCGGCTCACGGTTTGATTTTCGGGCCTGACCCGGCCACGCACACGCACTGCACGATCGGCGGGATGCTGGGCAACAACTCGTGCGGAGTCCACGCGGTGATGGCGCAGTTCTACGGACCGGGCGCGCGCACGTCCGACAACACCGAGCGGCTCGAGATCCTGACCCCCGACGGAGTTCGCATGTGGGTCGGCCCCACTTCTGACGATGAACTGCGCGAGACCATCGCCGCCGGCGGACGCCGCGGCCAGATCTACGAGGCCCTGCGCACTCTCCGGGACAGGTACGGTGACCTGATTCGACGGCGGTATCCGAAGATCCCGCGTCGCGTGTCGGGGTACAACCTCGACGAACTGCTCCCCGAGCGTGGCTTCAACGTGGCGCGGGCGCTCGTCGGCACCGAATCGACGTGTGTCACCATCCTCCAGGCCGACATGGTTCTGCTCGACCGGCCCCGGGCAAGGTCGTTGCTCGTGCTCGGCTATCCCGACGTGTACAACGCGGGCGATCACGTGCCCGATATTCTCGACTTCAGGCCCATTGGCCTCGAAGGCATGGACGACCGTCTCATCGACGACATGAAGAAGGCCGGCATTCATCCGGGCAACGTCACACTGCTGCCCGAGGGCAAAGGATGGCTTCTCGTCGAGTTCGGCGGCGCCTCGAAAGAGGAGAGCGACGGAAGGGCGAGGGCCGCAATGGCCAGGCTGCGTGCGCGGCCGCATGCGCCGACCATGAAGCTGTACGACGATCCCGTGGCCGAGCAGCAGCTGTGGAAGGTTCGCGAGTCGGGCCTTGGCGCGACGGCGCACGTGCCGGACGCGCCGGTGACCTGGGAAGGGTGGGAAGACTCCGCGGTCCCGCCGGACCGCGTTGGCGACTACCTCCGGGATCTGCGAGAGCTCTTCGACCGCTACGGCTACGGATGCGCGTTGTACGGACACTTCGGGCAGGGCTGCATCCACACGCGAATCGACTTCGACCTGGAATCCGCCCCGGGCATCGAGAAATACAAGGCGTTCATGGACGACGCGAGCTCGCTGGTCGTGTCGTACGGAGGGTCACTCTCCGGCGAGCATGGGGACGGGCAATCGAAAGCGCAGTTCCTGCCGAAGATGTTCGGGCCAGAGCTGGTTCGGGCGTTCGCAGAATTCAAACGGGTCTGGGATCCCGACGGCTTGATGAATCCAGGCAAGATCGTCGATCCGTACCATATCGACGAGAACCTGCGGCTTGGTGCGAACTACCATCCACCGGACCCGGCGACGCATTTCATCTTTCCGAAAGACCACCGCAGCTTCGCGTTCACCACCATCCGCTGTGTCGGCGTCGGCGAGTGCCGACGGCACGAGGGTGGCACGATGTGCCCGAGCTATCGCGCCACCGGCGAGGAGGCACATTCGACGCGCGGACGCGCACGTCTGCTCTTCGAGATGCTGCAGGGCGACCCGCTCACCGGTGGCTGGAAGGACGAGCACGTCAAGGACGCGCTCGATCTGTGCCTGGCGTGCAAGGGCTGCAAGAGCGACTGCCCCGTGAACGTGGACATGGCGACCTACAAGGCCGAGTTCCTCTCGCACTACTACGAGGGGCGCCTGCGGCCGCGATCCGCGTATGCCTTCGGCTTCATCCATCGATGGGCGAAGCTCGCATCGTTCGCGCCTCACCTCCTCAACCTTGTCACACAAATGCCCGGGCTGTCGGGCGTCGCCAAAGCTGCAGCCGGCATCTCTCAACGCCGTTCCGTTCCACGTTTTGCGGAGCGGACATTCGCCAGCTGGTTTCGATCGCGTCCGTCCCGTTCGAAGAGTCACGGTGACCGGCGCGTTCTGCTCTGGCCGGATACATTCAACAACCACTTTCACCCGGAGAGCGCCGTCGCAGCGACCGAAGTGCTCGAGGCGGCGGGCTGTGAGGTCGCTCTACCGGGCGCCGCGCTCTGCTGCGGCCGGCCGCTGTATGACTACGGGTTTCTCGAAGAGGCCAGGCACCTGCTCCATGGCGTCATCGATGGACTCCGGCCCGACATCGAGGCAGGCACGCCGGTCGTCGTGCTCGAGCCGAGCTGCTACGCGGTGTTTCGCGACGAGCTCGTCAACCTGTTCCCGGACGATCCGCTCGCGCAACGACTGTCCCGGCAGACGTTTCTGCTGGCGGATTTCCTCAGAACGCAGGTGCCGGGCTACACACCCCCGCCGCTTGGCCAGCACGTGCTGCTGCACGGACACTGCCACCACAAGGCAATCGCCACCCTCACCCATGAAGAAGCGCTGCTGCGCGACATGACACGCGACCTGGAGGTGCCCGACTCAGGCTGTTGCGGGATGGCGGGCAGCTTCGGGTTCGAAAGCGATCACGCCGATGTCTCGAAACGGGTCGGAGAACTCGTGCTGCTGCCGGCCGTTCGCCACGCGGCTCCGGACGCGCTGATCGTCGCAGACGGATTCAGCTGCCGCGAGCAGATCGCACAGGAGACGGGGCGTCGCGCCGTCCACGTGGCGCAGGCGCTCCAGTTCGCCCTGAAGGGCGGTCAGCGCGGCAACGCGCCTCTGATCGAGGACGAGATCCTGCCGGCGCGACCGAGCGGCCTGGACGGCCGCGAGGTGGCCGCGGTGGCGGTCATCGCCGCTGGTGTCGCATTGGGGTTGGTGGGGTGGCTGACACGACGACCCCGGCTGAAGGCGTGAATCGCCCGGCCGGCGGCGGATCGTCCATAATGGCCGCCAAATCATGGCGACTACGACGCAGCCGTTCCCGACCGACCCGGGCGAGCTCACGGCCGAGTGGCTGACCAGCGTTCTCAGAACGGGCGGCGCGAT
>Ga0308173_10000622_pt1 | contig 15620 bp, 10 predicted proteins | sample PhyPR1_FD_203716 | JGI IMG/M metagenome (GOLD analysis project Ga0308173, IMG submission 203716) | Soil microbial communities from UC Gill Tract Community Farm, Albany, California, United States - DLSLS.P.R1 | ecosystem: Environmental > Terrestrial > Soil > Agricultural land | place: USA...
ATTCAGGAACTGGAGATTCCCGTCGATACCATTCCGCTTTCGGTGCAGCCCAACTCGGAACTCCAGCTGGTTAATTTCTCGATACCCGAGCAAGCGTATGCTAACGAGCAAATTCCCATCGATCTAACGATTTTCTCTTCGAAACAGACCAGCGCCAACGTGGAACTCTCCGCCGATGGGAAATCTCTGGGTAATAGCCGGTTCCAGCTTCAAAGCGGCATCAACAAAATTCGTATTCACGCTCGCGTGAGGAGTAACGGACCTACTTCTGTATCGGGACGGATCTATGGACAGGCCACGCAAGATCTGACGTTTGGTGGGGCGATGGAACTGCAACGTGCGAAGGTGCTGTATATCTCTGGGGACGCCCCTGGTCCGGACAGCAATCTTCTTGCCGCATTTAGCAGTGCCGACTACGAACTGACACGTAGCAAACCCGATTTCCTGCAAGATTTGAAGAACTTTCAGCTGGTTGTACTAAATAATTTAGATCTGGATAGTATTCCAAAGGCGGCAAAGGGGCGGTTGGCGCAATACGTTGAGAAGGGTGGCGGACTTCTACTGATCGGCGGTGAGCGGCAGGCGTATAAAGATCCCGGACAAATAGACGCGCTCGACCGCATTCTTCCGGCCAAACTTGCGCCTCCGAGGAAACCGGAAGGAATGTGCGTTGGCCTGATTATCGACAAGTCCTCCTCGATGGAAGGAAAGAAGATTGAACTGGCACGGCTCTCGGCGGTCGGTGTCGTAGATCATCTAAAGCCGACGGACACCATCGGCGTGTTGATGTTCGACAACTCTTTCCAGTGGGCCGTGCCGATGCGACATGCTGAAGATAAGTCGCTGATCAAACGTCTGATCTCCGGCATTACTCCGGACGGGGGAACGCAGATTGCGCCGGCTCTGGCGGAAGCCTACCGACGTGTCCTGCTGTCCGGCGCTGCGTATAAGCACATCGTACTCCTGACTGACGGTATCTCGGAGGAGGGCGACAGCATTGATCTGGCCAAAGAGGCGGCGCAGCATGACGTCACGATTTCAACCGTGGGACTCGGGCAGGATGTGAATCGATCGTATTTGGAGCGGATTGCGGCCATGTCGGGCGGAAAGACTTATTTCCTGAATGATCCGCAAGGTCTGGAACAAATCCTATTGAAAGACGTGCTCGACTACAGCGGCTCCACCGCCGTGGAAAAATCATTAACGCCGATTGTGCAAAGCGATGCGGAAATTCTGGAGGGCATTGACATGCGGTCCGCGCCAGCACTGAAGGGATACGTGCGTTTTGAATCCAGGCCAACGTCCCAGACCATCTTGACGATCGACAAGAGCAAGAAGGATCCGCTCTACGTGCGGTGGCAGTATGGGCTGGGACGTGTGGGCGTATTCACATCCGACGCAAAAAGCCGGTGGGCGGAATCGTGGGTTGCCTGGCCTGGATTCGATAAATTCTGGATCAATGTGAGTCATGACCTTCTTTCGCGGACCAATGAAGGAGAGGCCCGTGCCGATTACGACAGTGCGAATGGAAGATTGCTAGTCAGCTATCGCCTCGGTCCGGACATCGACACGTCCGGCAGTGCGCCGCCTGTTTTCGTGTTTGGTCCCTCTGGACTCGAACTTCCGATGAATATCACGATGGCTGCCCCCGGCCTATATAAAGGCAGTGTTTATGTCGGTCAGCGAACCGGCCTTTTTCGCATCCGTCCCGCAATGGAATCTAAGGCCTTCCCGGAACTCAGCTATTATCGTCCGGACGAAGAGACAAGCGTACGTGGAACAAATGAGAGCTTGCTTCGAGAGATTGCCGCCTCTACCGGTGGGCGTTTTAATCCAGATATGACCTCCATCTTTCGTGCCAGCGATAAGCCGATGGTCAAAGCTTGGCCGCTGTGGCCGGGTTTGCTGGGGTTAGCAATCCTGCTAACTGTCGCAGAACTCGTGGTCCGTAAATGGGGCGGATTATCGGCTTGGTTCAGGGGGCGGACCTGAGCTATTTGCGCCGGAGGTGAACGACAGATTCAAAGTGATAAGTCTGTGGAAACAGGTCGACCAGGGTGACGCGGTTGATCGTATAGCTAGTCACCAGTTTCTGTAAGTCACGAGCCATAGTGGACACATCGCAGCTTACATAGGTAACCTGTACCGGCGCAACACGTAGGATTTCCTTCGTTGTGTCTATCCCCAAGCCGGCGCGTGGAGGATCTACCAGCAGAAACTCGGGAGTTTCCGTTACGCCTCGCAAGAAATCGTCCGCTGACCTCTGGGCCGTGCGGACATTGGTAACCTGCTGCGACGTGTTCCATTGGAGGTCGCGATAGGCAGGCCCGCTACGCTCGACGGCATCTACGGCCTTAAATCTTCGCGCAAGCGGCAGCGAGAATAAGCCAACGCCGGCGTATAGATCTATCGCCTGCTCCCCGCTAATGTCCCCCAACGCCTCCTGAACGAGTTTCCCTATCAGAAAGCGGTTCACCTGAAAGAACGATCCCCGACTCACTCGAAACGGGTATTCCGCTACATTGTAGTTAATCGAATTCTGAACGAGCGATGGGAAAAAGCTCTCGCACCACGTGAAGAATCGCGCTGCTACGGGCCGCTCGGAATCAAGAACATTGAACTGAATCTGATCTTCGTTTGTAAACACCTCGAGTGATCGAAGGAACTCTGGCCATTCCCGGCGCCTTACGGCTTCGTTCAGCTTTGCTATGACGTCATTTATTGCAGGTGAGGAGATTTCACAGTGAGTGATGGGGCGAAGATCGTGGGACTCAGACTGCCGGAAGCCCACGCGCCGCTCACTGAAGTGCAACTGAACACGATTCCGGTAATTCCAGGGCTCGCTATTAATTTCCGAAATCTCTTCCTCGTACGTGATCCCACCTAGCCTCTGTAAGGTCTCGCGAAGAATTCCACGTTTCGCTTCCAATTGAAGCGCATAATCCGCGTGTTGGTATTGACATCCACCGCATGTCCCGAAATACTCACAGCGCGGCACAACCCGTTGCAATGAAGGGCGAAGGATCTCTGGCGAGGCGCCTCGAAGCAGGCCCGCCTTGGCGCGTTTTGTGAGTACCTGGATCCGTTCGCCAGGCAGGACAAAAGGAGTTAGCAGTACCTGTCCTTCGACGCGCGCCAATCCTTCTCCACCGTAGACAAGCTTCTCAACCTCTGCCGTGACGGTTGGCCTTGGGTCCTCATCTTCGGTGATAATTGTGGGCATCCTTTACGATAAGGAAACGCACCCTAACTTCTGTCTGTAGTGCGTAATCGGTGAAATCTCTTCTAATTGCATGAAAGCACGTGTTCTATCCGGCGTCCAACCTAGCGGACAGCTTCATATCGGTAATTATCTCGGAGCCATAAAAAACTGGGCTGAAATTCAGAGCCGATATGAAAGCATTTTTTGTATCGTCGACCTTCACGCTATCACTGTTTATCAGAAGCCGGAGGAATTGTCGGCCAAAATCAGAGAGACGGCGGCCCTTTTCATAGCGGCCGGAATAGATCCGGAACAGTCCTCCATTGTCGTTCAGTCGTCCGTGCCCGGGCATGCTGAACTGGCGTGGCTCTTGACCTGCGTAACCCCGCTCGGCTGGCTGCAGCGAATGACTCAGTTTAAAGCTAAAGCGGAAAAGCAAGACACGATTGGCGACGGCATACTGCAGTATCCGGTATTGATGGCCGCCGACATTCTGCTATACCAGGCGGCGATGGTTCCCGTTGGGGAGGACCAGTCGCAACATCTGGAGCTTACGCGCGATATCGCACAGCGGTTCAATTCGCTTTACGGAGAAACGTTCGTGATGCCCGCCACCAGTCTTCCGGCTGTTGGGTCGCGGATCATGGGCTTGGATGACCCTACGCAGAAGATGAGCAAGTCCGCAACCGGCGCCGGACACGCAATCGCACTCTTGGACGAGCCGAAGGTTATTCAAAAGAAGATCTCCAGGGCTACAACGGATTCGCAACCTGCCGTCGATCCGGAAACGATGGGGCCTGGTGTGGCAAATCTACTAACTATTGGGGAAGCGTGCGACCCTTCGCTTACGAAACAGGCGGTTGCGGGAATGCGCTACGGAGACTTCAAAAAACGTGTTGCGGAGGCGGTTATTGCCCGTCTGGAGCCAATTCAGCGGCGCTATGCCGAAATCACTTCTGATCCCGGATTCGTAGACGCGGTACTCAGGGCGGGAAGAGAACACGTGTTGCCGATTGCGGAAGACACGGTAAACACCACGAAGCGAGCAATGGGTGTTTACGTGTAGGGACTAGTTTTTGAGTGGCGTGCCCTTCCGCAGAATGTGTTGAATACGCTCCTGCGTTTTCGGCATTCCACATAAGCTGAGAAAGACTTCCAATTCCAAATCCAGCAAACGTTCTTCCGTGATAGTGGATCCGGGAGCGAGGCGGCCTCCGCTCAATACGTAAGCAAGTCTGTCCAGTATGACGGAATCATGCTCTGTGAATGCGCCGGATACTCTTCCTGCTTCGATTCTCTCTCGCATTCGCTCGTATCCGCTCTCGCCCGACACAAAGATCCCTTTCGCTGGGCGGCCGGGGCGGTAAGCGTTGGTAAGTTCCAGGGCAAGCGTCTTGGCATCTCCGATTAGGAAATCGCGATTCATTGTGATTCGGTCTTCCGGTCGCAGCAGGCCAAGCTTTCTGGCTTCCACCGCGCTGCCTGAGACCTTCGAGGTGGCGATCAAATTCAATCCGCCAAGCGGATCTGAAAAGCGCATGGCTAGCTCCTTTGTGCCGCCACCGGCAGGAATCAACCCGACATTCAGTTCCACCAGGCCCATATAAAGTTCGGCCCACGCTTGAACCCGATGACTTTGCAAGACAACTTCGCATCCGCCGCCCAGCGCACGTGAAAATGCTGCACAGACCACCGGTTTGGGAGCATACTTCAAGGACATCAACGCCTGCTGGAAGTTTTTGATGAAGCTTTCGATGGCCCTAAACTCCCTTGCCTGTGCGGCGCTTAACAATGTAGCCAGGTTTGCTCCCGCGCTAAAGTTCTCGCCCTCATTAGCTATAATCATGGCCTGAAAATCCGTCGACAACAGGTCTACGCCTCGGCCCATCATCTGCAACGTGCCGTGGCCGATCGCGTTCATTTTGCTGTGAAACTCCAGGCAGAGTACTCCTTCTCCCAAATCGATGAGAGAAGCTTCGTCATTCCGATCGACTTCGCCGTAAGTATCCTTACGGTCTTGTAGAACTACCACACGGGATCGGCTTTCCAATTTGTGAAACTGTCTTTGGCCAAAATCGAAGTACTCAGCTTTTCTATAGAACGAGGAAGCTCCTGCCGAAAGCATGCGTCGCCCATTTTCGGGGAAATCTATCCCGTCGCTTTCGATTCGTTTGGCGATCTGCTGAAATCCGAGTGCATCCCAAAGCTCGAAGGGACCAAGCTTATGGCCAAATCCCCAGCGCATTGCCCGGTCAACTTCGACAATCCTCTCGGAGATCTCCGGGATCATGGCGATAGAGTACACAAAAACCTCTCGTAGAACGCGCCACAAAAGCCAGCCTGCCCTGTCGTTTTCTTCAATTAAGGAGCGAATACGCGCAGCAACATCGGGGACTCGGCGGATTCGTTCCACGCTTTCGAACGAAACGCTCTGGACCGGACGGTATTCAAGCGTCTTCCAATCCAGTACCTCAATATGATTCCCCAGCCCGGAGCGCCGGTAAAACCCTTGTCCGGCTTTCTCGCCCAGCCAACCCTTTTCGATCATCGCATCGGCGTAGGGCATGGGTCTAAAACGATCACGCCACCTGTCCTCTGCGTGTACGTACAGGTTACGTGCAACTTGCATCCAGATATCCAAGCCGACGATGTCGATCAGGCGGAATGTCGCGCTCTTGGGTATTCCTATCAAAGGCCCGGTCAGCGCATCTATTTCTTCAATGGCGTACTCACCTTCCACCATTGCCGCTTGTATCGCAGCGCTATAAAAGCTCCCAATCCGATTCGCAATAAAGTTAGGGGTGTCCTTGCAGACCACAATGCCTTTTCCCAGGACGTCTTCCCCGAATTCACTAATCCGCTGAACAATGCTCAAATCAGTTTCGTTGCCCGGAATTACCTCGAGCAGATGAAGGTAGCGGGGCGGATTGAAGAAATGAGTGCCTAAAAATCGCTGTTGAATAGACCGCGGGAAGTTGCCCGTGATCTGACCAAGTTGAATTCCGCTGGTGTTCGTCGACAGAACTGTGTCGCGCCCGCTGTGGGCGGCGACACGTTCCCACAGGGCGCGTTTCACGCCAAGGTCTTCGGCCACCGCTTCTATGATCCAATCGCACCCTCCAACTCGCGCCAGGTCGTCGTCAAAATTTCCGCATTCGATCAGGTCAGCGAATTCCGGCAGAAAAAAGGCACTCTGCCGTTGCTGCAACATCCTAGCTACGGCGTTCAGCGAATTTGCGTTTCTAGTTCTTCCAGGCGAAGAAAGATCCAGAAGCAATGATGGGACTCCCGCGTTTGCAAAAAGAGCTGCAATTTGCGAACCCATTGTTCCTGCGCCTAGCACGGCTATTCGGCTGATTTTAGGCATGCCTCGAAAGTGTACCGAACATTTACTGGACGTGACGGGGGCCAGGTCAAAGTCATCTTACGCGGGTTATGATGGGGGCTTGAGCACGCAGACCGCTCCTACCCAGGCCCTTGAGCGCAGACGTAACTATAGATCGTGGGCGATCCTCATCGCAACGAATCTTATCTCCTTTGCTTGTCTAGGTTGGGTATTGCATGGCGCGGGCCTGCAACACATCTGGGGCGAAGTCCAGAACATGAGATGGGGCTGGGTAGCGATCGCCATGGTCGCTGACGTGGGCGTATACATGCTTGACGGCTGGCGCTGGAAAGTGCTGCTCCGGCCTATTGAACGAATCCCTGTCCTTTACTCGATTCGGGCGATCTACGTTGGACTTTTCGCCAATGAAGTTCTGCCCTTGCGCGTAGGCGAGGTCGTGCGTTGTTTCCTGCTCTCCCGCACGACCTCGGTTCCTCTTTCTGTTTCGTTTGCATCGGATTTGATCCTGCGCATTTTCGATGGCATCTGGCTGATGGTCTGCTTCTTTTATTGCCTCCACATGGGAAAACTACCGGGTGTTTTGCTCAAGGGCGGCTATATATTGGGCGGGATGATCGTAGTTGCCGCTGTGCTTCTTGGGTTCGCTATGTATGCAAAACGGCAGGCATTTGACAGGATCTTCGGCTTTTCCTGGCCCCGATGGCTGAACACGCTGATCGAAGATCTTCATCTGGTTGGTCACTCGCGGTATTTGTACTTCACGTTTTTAATCAGTGGTGCCTACCTGCTTTCACAGATGCTTCCCATTTACTTCCTGGTGCTGGCGAACGATCTTGCCGTGCCGTGGACTGCCTCATTCACGATGATGGTCCTGCTACGTCTCTCCAGCATCGTTCCGCAAGCTCCCGGGAACCTTGGCTCATTCCAGTGGGTGACGGCAAGAACACTGATCATGTTTGGTCTTGCAGTGGGACACGCCAAGCGCTTCTCCCTGATTCTATGGGCGGTCGTAACCCTTCCATTGATCCTCATTGGATTTATCGCTCTTTGGATTACGGGCATGAAGATGAGCCACCTGCAAAAAGAGGCTGTCGCGGCGACACGCCGTCCGTAACCGCCGGTACAATAGCAGACGGGACAGTTTGCATGCCTACTCTGCTGTTCAACGGGGCGTCTTCACACGGTCTAGTCCAGTCGGTTCTCCTTACGGTCCTACTTTTATTTGCTCCAGCCTCCAGCGACCGCTTGGCGGCCGAGCACAATCCAAGCAAACGGTCTGTACTTGCATTGAGCTTGGCAGCATCTGCGCTGACAGACGCTAGCAACTGCTACAAATTGGGCGACGTTCATAAGGGGGATGCGGAGCTCGATGAAATGATTCAGGATTTGAGGGAATGTGTAAAGTCACTGCGGGCAGCCCGCAAGAGCGGCAACTACAAAAGAGCTGAGTTGAAAGTTGCTTCCTTACAGCGTCGCCTGCATGATCTGGTCAGTGACCTAAGCCTTGAGAATCGGGGCTGGGCCGAACAGACGGAGCGCACAGTAGATGAGATCCATGAACAAATTCTAACCGGAGTGATGAAAAGATGAGCCGCAGACTTTCGTTTTCGTTGACAGCTTTGGGATCGGCACTATTGTCAGTAGCTCTGTTCGCTCAAGATCGCGATTTCCTCACTCCGAACGAGGCGGATCAAGTGCGTGAGGTGCAGGAGCCGAATGAGCGCCTGCAATTGTACATTCATTTCGCTAAACAGCGGATGGATTTGGCGGAGCAGTATTTAGCCAAGGACCAGCCTGGACGTAGCATTTTTATTCACAATGCGCTGCAAGACTACAGTCGCATTATAGAGGCAATCGATTCGGTCTCAGACGATGCCTTACGGCACAAACTTGCTATCGATAAAGGGCTGATTTCGGTCATTGCTGCTGAAAAGGACTTCCTCGAAGAGTTGAAAAAGATCGAGGACAGCAGCCCGAGAGATCTTGACCGTTATAAGTTCGCGCTGAACGATGCGATCGATACAACAAGCGACAGCAGAGATCTGGCATTGTCGGATTCCACCAAACGGAGCGCCGAGTTGGCTGCATCCGACGCCCGGGAAAAAAAGGGCCGCGAATCCGTTATGACGACAAAAGAAATTTCTGAACGAAAAAAGGCAGCTGAACAGCAGGACGAGCAGAAAAAGAAAGTTCCGTCGCTATTGAAGCCCGGCGAGAAGCTACAGAAATAATTGGCCAGATAGAACTCAAGCGGCGCCTTGAACCTTGCATAGTGAAACACCAACTGTCGTAAATTGGTGATAGAGGCTCATCTGTTTGGGGCACCATCATCAGCATGTACATGGCACCAGTTGGGTTCTGTGGCTGTCGTTAGTCGCAACCCTGGCGTTTACGGCTTTCGAAGTCTACGCCGGATTCCGTGCGGGAAGCCTTGCGCTGCTCTCCGATGCGGGCCATAACTTCACCGACGCCCTTGCGCTCCTTCTTGCGGCCATTGGTGTATACCTGCAAGACCGGCCCGCGGATCAGGTTAAAACATTTGGTTATCAGCGCGCTGGTGTCATTGCAGCCTTTTTGAACGCATCTACGTTGCTTGTCATTTCGCTGTTCATCTTCTGGGAAGCTGCGGCGAGAATTATTCACCCTGTGCCTGTTGACAACCGAACGATGATCGTCGTCGCCGCAGCCGCGGTCGTGCTGAACGGGGCCATCATGCTGGGGTTGCATCGCGGCCAAAAGGCTGATATCAATATACGGGCCGCGTTCATTCACATGCTCGGCGACGCGGTTGGGGCGGTGGCAATCATTCTCGGTGCGGTCCTGATCCGCTACACGGGATGGACCTATGTCGATCCGATTCTGTCCATTCTTCTTGGCCTCCTCATCATATATACGGCCTGGGACATTATTCGCGAATCCGTCAATATCCTCCTGGAGGGGCTTCCTCGGGGTATCACGTTGGAATCCGTTACGGCGGCAATGTCCGGCGTGGACGGGGTGTTGGATGTTCACGACCTCCATATCTGGAGCTTGGGATCTAACACTCACGCGCTCAGTTCACACGTCCTGATCGAGGATATGCCTCCCTCTGAGAGCGATCACATTTTGACCCGAATCAATAGCATCTTGCGTGATCTGGGGATTCAGCACTCGACCATTCAATTCGAGCACCTGCCGTGCGTCGTTTCTGACTCTGGTTGCTGCATGACAATGGACAAATCAGCCAAGCAAGACCATTCGCATCCGGGCCATCAACATTAGCGAATCCGAGATTCTATTCCTCTTCGAACCCTGGCTCAACCGGGGGCAGCAGGTCACCCTCACCTGCTACCCAAACATAAAGCACCGGAAGTACGAAAATACTGATCGCCAGAGTGGCGCTTAGCCCGCCTACAATTACGATTGCAAATGGCCGCTGGGAATCGGATCCGATGCCACGCGACAGCGCTGCGGGCAGCAGTCCCAGCGTTGCAACCAGCATCGTCATCATGATTGGCCGTAGCCGAAGCACAGCGCCCTCTACAGCCGATTCCTCCACTGAATGTCCGCGAGCTCGCAGCTGATTGATGTATTCAATCATGATGACGCCCGTCTGAACCGAAACGCCGAACAGGGCTAATGCGCCGATCCCGGAGGATACGCTGAAATGTGTTTCCGTAACAAACAAGGCGAGTAGCGCCCCAATCGGTGCAATCAGCACCGTCACCATCACTAGGCCTGCCCACTTGAAAGACCCGAACATTGAATAAAGTAAGAAGAAGATCATTGCAACCGTAATGGGAACGATGACGGAGAGTCGCTTGTTTGCCCGTTGTGCGCTTTCGTACTCACCGGCCCATTCTGTTGTGTACCCTGCGGGCAGCCTTACTTTTTCCCGCACGTCGCGCATCGCTTCTTCGACGGTACTGCCGAGGTCACGCCCGCGAACGCTGTACTTCAGAGCAACATAACGGGAATTGGCTTCCCGATAGATCTGTGATGCGCCATCCTGAGTGGATATGGTACACAACTGGCCTAGAGAAACTCGCTCACCGGAAGGTGCAACGATTCGAATCTGTTGTATTTCAGTTGGAGTTATCCGGAATTGCGGCTGGTATCGCACGGTCAGATCATAGACCTGCTCCCCGCGCAAGACCTGAGTAACGGCGTTGCCCCCGATAGCCGTCTGGACTGCATCCTGTATATCCGAAACGTTGATTCCGTACCGGTCCGCCGCTGCTCTGTCGACGGCGATGTTCAGATTAGGTTGGCCGATAACACGAAATAAGCCAAGGTCCTGGACGCCTCGCACGTGGCTCATTACGTTCACCATCTCCTCGCCCTTTTCTTCCAGCGTTTTTAAATCGGAGCCGTAGATCTTAACTGCAAGCTCACCTTTGACGCCGCTCACGGCTTCTTCCATGTTGTCTGATATAGGCTGTGAATAGTTCCAGAGGACACCAGGAATCTTCTCCACTTCCCGGTCCATAGCCCGAATCAAATCATCTTTGTTTTCTTTGAACACCGGCCGCCACTGTTCCTTCGGCTTTAAATCAATGAAGTACTCCGTGTTGGAAAATAGCGAAGTGTCCGTGCCGTCGTCCGGTCGTCCTACCTGAGAAACGACTTGCGTCACCTCCGGGAAGCTCGCAAATAAGAGCTGTGCTCGCTCCATCACCGCAGCGCCGTTCATTGGCCCCGTGCTTGGGGCAAGCGTCCCTCTGGCCCAAATAGCACCTTCGTCCAAATGCGGCAGAAATTCTGAGCCAATCCGCCCACTGATGAACAGCCACAGGGCGAAGCTGAGCAGTGCCGCTACAGGAAGGAGGACCAGCACTCTCTGCCGAATTGCGCGATGCAGGAGAATGCGGTAGGTCTTGGTGAGGAATTCGAGTACGGGATTGTGCCACTCGCGAGCGTTCCTTCTGAAGAATAAGCTGGATAGAACCGGCGCGATCAGGATAGAAAAGAGCAAGGCGCCTGCCAGCGCGAAGGCCACCGTCAACGCCATGGGCCGGAATAATCGGCCCTCCACTCGTTGGAGTGTAAAAATGGGCAGATAGGCGGTGATGATAATGGCAATCGCATAGAAAACAGGCCTTTGTACTTCGTGCGCTGCCTCCCGAATCTTTTCTAAGGGTGTCCGTTCCGCATTCTCGCGCCGCCCCATGTGGCGCAAGATGTTTTCTACCATCACTACTGCGCCGTCCACCACCATGCCGAAGTCCAAAGCTCCGAGCGAAAGCAAATTGGCCGGCACCTTGTCCAGATCTAAACAGATGGATGCAAACAACAGCGAAAACGGAATGGTCAGTGCCACAATCAGTGCCCCGCGCACGTTTCCGAGAAAGGCAAATAAGATTACGGCGACTAGAATGATTCCTTCTGCCAGATTGTGCATCACGGTGTGGGTCGTGAAATGCACAAGATCGCTACGGTCCAGAAAGGGCACGATTTTAACGCCCGGAGGCAGCAGGTGATCGTTTAGCTCAGCCACCTTCTTGTGCACTCCTTCCAGCATTGCCTCCGTGCTCGCGCCTTTTCTCAGTAAAACGATTCCTTCAACTACATCCTCATCGTCCAAGATCACTCCGTCTTTGCGATGAATTGCCTTGGCAACCTGGCCCAGCCTGATTTTCGGCCCTTGCGTAACTATGCCGATATCTTTTACGCGAATAGCCGTTCCGTTTGAACTCTTTAGGAATGTCGCACCAATGCCGCTAGCGTTTTCGAACAGGCCCAGCTGCCGGACATTGACCTGTTGATTACCTTCCTGAATAAAGCTCCCGCCAGAATTTGTATTGTTGTTCGAGAGTGCCTGTTCCACCTGCGGGAGGCTTAGACCATAAGAAATTAGTTTGTTCGGGTCTACCTGCACCTGGTACTCGCGCGTCAATCCCCCAAAGCTGGAAACATCAATCACGTCGGGAACCGACTTCAGCTGCTTCTCGACGTACCAGTCTTCCAAGGACTTCAGTTCCATCAAGTCATATCTCGGGTCCGTGCTCCTCAGGGTGTACCAATATAATTGGCCCACGGGACTGTAATCGGGACCGATCGTCGGCTGCAAACCTGTCGGAAGGTTCACCATCGATAGGCGCTCTAAGACTTTTTGCCGGTTCCAGTCGTTTACCGATTCGTCATCGAAGATCATCGTCACGACCGATAAGCCGAATTCGGAGATAGACCGCAGGGTGGCCATATGGGGAAGGCCATTCATTCCGACTTCGAGCGGAATCGTTACTTGTTGCTCTACCTGCTCCGCCGCACGGCCCGGCCACTGCGTAATGACCTGGACGTAATTATTTGCCACGTCCGGGTAAGCTTCTACCGGCAGATTCTTAAAAGAAATCGCTCCCCAGATGAGCAGCAGTATCGCCAGCGCCAAAATCAAAATTCTGTTCCGAAGCGCAAAATCGACCAGCGCGCGAATCATATCCCTTCCCTCATTTCACTTGCGACTCTCTAGGGTTGACTCTCGGTGTGCAGTGCCAAGGCGTCGGTCACTAATTGCTGATCGGGGAGGATTCCTTTTAGAACCTCCTGGTTGTTGCCGATGATTTTGCCAGTGACAACTTCCACTCGCCTGAACCGGTCTGATCCCGCCGGGACATAAATCCAGTCGCGGTCATGGAGATGCAAAATTGCGCTGGCCGGAACAGTGGCGTAGACCTTTCCATGCTTGCCGTAGAAAGTAGCCGTGGCAAACATTCCTGCGCGAATCATTCCCGGATTGGATACAACAATTCTCACTTTCGCGGTGCGGATGCCGGGATCGAGCACTCGTGCGATATTGCTGATATATCCATGAAAGTTAACATCCGGATAAGCGCTTAGCTTCACGTCCGCACGATCTCCCATTTGCACCATTGAAAGATCGTTTTCGTACACGTCACAAATGACCCAAACGTTTCCTAGGTTCGCAATCGTAAATAGATTCTGTTGATTGTCCGGTGTATGTACGCTGGCGCCGCTCACCGTATTCTGCTCAACGATTGTTCCAGACGCGGGCGCATAAATGTTCACCACCGGGTTTGGATGATTTAAGTCCGCTCCCAGCGTGTGAAGAACTTGAATCGCTGCATTCAGTGCTGCCTGCGTTTTTTGCTCGGCATCTTGCGCCACCTCCAGATCGTTCTCGGAGATGGCGCCGTGAGCATACAGAAGCTGTGCTCTATCCAACTGCCTACGCGTCAAGATTTCGTCCGCTTTGGCCTGGTTGTAGCTAACAAACGCGGTGCTGATGTCATTGCTCATGACTTTCAGCAGCAATTGTCCCTTCCGTACATCGTCGCCAAGCTTGGCGTAAATTCCCACCACTCGTCCAGATGCAAGAGAGACGACTGGAATCGACCTCTCGATATTCGGACTGACTACGCCGGTTGCGTTTAGCTGAGGCTTCTCCTCCAGCTCGCCTGCGGTCGAAAGCAAAAATCGTTCCGGCCGGTCTACCTGGATAATATTGACGTCCGTCACGTACTCCACTTTGGCGGGCGGCGGCGCTGTGGCTGCCGGGTCGATCTTCTGTTTGGAACCGCACCCCGCAGCCGCTAGAACCATCAGCATGCTCAACGTTGTAAAGGCCCACCCTGCTTTCTTCATCGAATTACCTCTCGCCCCACGGCAAAGTTCACCTGATTGGCCGCCGACAAGTAAGCTCCAACTAGATTCAAGTAATTCAGTTCTGTATCCCGGTACTGCTTCTGAGCGTTCAAAAATTCCAGCAACGATGCTGCCCCATGAAGATAGGAAAACGAAATCGTCTCTCGTATGTCCTTTGCTTCCTCCAGGTACTTAGCCCTATACGGACGGAGCAGTTGCAACGTGCTTTGCAGGGTCGTATATGCCGAGTCTACGTCGTGCAAGACGCCGGTCTCCGCCGCGTCGCGCAGCTTCTCCGTGCGCCCGATATCAATTTGGGTACGCAGCTTTTCGCCTTGGTTCTTGTCGAAAATTCGCAGTGGAAAGCTTATGCTAAACCCGACATAAGCTTCCACGGGAACCTGCCTCGCGACATCGAAGCCGAACGTCGGATCGCTCGATCCGTTGGCAATTGCTAATCGGTGATCTGTCCGGGCTTTGTCGAGTGATTCTTCTGCTTGTTTCAAATCCGGCCGGGTATTAATTGCGAGCTGGTGGAGGTCCTCTAGGTTGGAAGGGGTATCACTAAAATCGAACGGCTCAGTGACATCGAACTGTTCAACAGGCGTTCTATCTCGCAGCAACGCCAGAAGGTCGATTTTAGCCGTGCGGACATTTACTTCTGCGGTTACAACGTCGGACTGAAACTGCACCCGCTGTAGTTCGACGCGCTGGAAGTCCACCCGAGCTATGCCTCCAGCCTGATATCGTTCGCGGTTAATGGCGATTTCCTTGTCGTAGTAATCGAGATTTTCCCGCGCGACTTCCAATACCGCCTTTGCCAGCAGCACACGGACGAACGCGTCGCGCAGGTTGTACATTAAGTTCCGCTCTAAATCAGCCTGCGTCGACATCGCTATGCCGGTTGCCTGTTGAGCGCTGGCAAACCGCAGCTCGCGCTTATGCTCGCGCTCATGTAAATATTCCACAGACCCGGACGGGATTAGGTTTGCGAATGGCCGAAACGGATTATAGGTAAGAATTGCTAGGCTGTCAGCCGTAAACGTCAGATTTGGATTTGGACGTAAATGTGCCGTAATCTCGTCGGCACGAAACTCATCGATCGACGCCTGCCCGGCTAACAACGTCGGGTTTCTAAGCTTAAATTCTGCTTGCGTGTCCTGCCACGTCAATGCTCGCGTCGGAGTGGCATCCTGGGCCACGCATCCGGCCGCAAGCAGAAGGCTGGATAGCAAGCGCCACGTGTGACACTGCATTGTCTCTTATTCCTTTGCTTGCTTCCTGTCGGCTTATGTACAGACGAAAAGCTACGCTGCCCGCCGCTCGTGCCAAGGGCGCCATTGTTGGCGTGCACCGGCCTCGAACGGAAAGGTGATGACTGCGTAGAACTCCGCTGCGCAATCTAGCTGAAAAGAGGAGGAGATCTGCCGGAACAGTTGGGAGCGGAACGGTATGTAAGCCTTAATGCCGGAGAAAATAGCAGAGCGACGA
>Ga0308173_10000623_pt1 | contig 15584 bp, 15 predicted proteins | sample PhyPR1_FD_203716 | JGI IMG/M metagenome (GOLD analysis project Ga0308173, IMG submission 203716) | Soil microbial communities from UC Gill Tract Community Farm, Albany, California, United States - DLSLS.P.R1 | ecosystem: Environmental > Terrestrial > Soil > Agricultural land | place: USA...
ACCAGCCGATGCTGGAGGGGTACACCGCGCTGGGCTTCCTGGCGGGGCTCACGTCGACCGTCGAGCTGCAACTGCTGGTCACCGGCGTCACCTACCGCCATCCCGGCCTGCTCGCCAAGATCGTGTCGACCCTCGACGTGCTGTCCGGCGGCCGGGCCGTGCTCGGCATCGGGGCCGCCTGGTACGAGCGGGAGCACCGGGCGCTCGGCGTCGCCTATCCCCCGCTGGCCGAGCGGTTCGAGCGCCTCGAGGAGACGCTGCAGATCGTCCGGCAGATGTGGAGCGAGGACGACGGACCGTTCGAGGGCCGGCATTACCGCCTGGCCGAGACGATCAACTCACCGCAGCCGCTGCGCACCCCGCCCGTCCTCGTCGGCGGCAGCGGCGAGAAGAAGACCCTCCGGCTGGTGGCGAAGTACGCCGACCGCTGCAACCTCTTCGCCGGCCCCGACCCCGACGGCCCGGCCATGGTCGCCGGCAAGCTCGACGTGCTGCGCGAGCACTGCGACCGCGAGGGGACCGACTACGACCGCATCCGGAAGACCGTGCTCTACGCCGCTCCCCTGTCCCCCGGTGCGGAGGCATCGGCACGGTTCGCCGATGCGATGAGCGCGTACGCCGCGGTCGGGATCACCGAGGTGCACGTCATGCCCATGGACGGCGACCCGGTCGGGTTCGTCCGGAATCTCGGCGAGCACATCGTCCCTCGGGTGGCCGGCCTCTGACCGCTGGATAAGGTCCCGCCACGCGGACGAGGAGGAGGCCGGACCTGTGTCGATCGTGAGCGTCCTGGCGACCGGCGGCACGATCGCCAGCCGGTCCGGCACCGGCGGCGCCGTCGCCCGGGACAGCGGGGACGACCTGGTGGCCGGACTCGACCTGCCCGACGGCATCGAGGTCCGGGTCCAGGACGTCACCCGCGTGGGCGGGTTCCGCATGACGCTCGCCCACGTGCACGAGGTCGCGCGCGCGGTGGTCGCCCACCTGCGGGACGGCGCGGTCGCGGGCGTGGTCATCACCCACGGCACGGACACGATCGAGGAGACCGCCTTCTTCCTCGACCTCGTCCACGACGACCCTCGGCCGGTCGTCGTCACCGGCGCCCAGCGCGCGGCTGACGCCCCCGACAGCGACGGCCCCCGCAACCTGGCCGACGCCGTGGTCGCGGCCGCCGAGCCGGCCACCCGCGGGCTCGGCGTGCTCATCGGGTTCGGTGGCCAGCTCTTCCCGGCGCGCGGCACCCGGAAGACGCACACCCTCGCGGCCGACACCTTCGCGAACCCGGCCGGAGGCCCGCTCGGCCGGGTCCACGGCGCGGACGTCGCCGTCGTCACGATGCCCCGCCGCGGGCCCGCCCTGGATCTCGCCGCGTTCGATCCCTCCGGCGTGCGGGTGGACGTCGTCCCCTGCTACCCGGACGCCGACGCCACGGCCCTGCGCGCGTGCGTGGCGGCCGGCGCGCGCGGCATCGTGCTGGAGGCGACCGGCGCCGGGAACGCCAACCCCGCGATCTGCGCCGCGGTCGCCGAGGTCGGGGCGGCGGGGGTCGTCGTCGTCACCTCGACCCGGGCGGCCGCGGGACCGGTCACCCCGATCTACGGGGACGGCGGCGGGGTCGACCTCCTGGCCGCGGGCGCCCTGCCGAGCGGGTTGCTGCGCCCCTCCCAGGCGCGGATGCTGCTCGCCGCGCTGCTCGGCATGCACCGCGACCCGGACGTCGTCCGGCGGGCGTTCCAGGAGCGCTCCTACTGAGCGCTGCCCCCACGCCGGCCCTGCTGGATCGCCCACGTGTTGCCATCGGGGTCGTCGAAGAAGGCGAACGTGGCGAGGTCCTGGTCCTGCGGATCGTGGCCGGGCACCATCTGCCCGTCCTCGAAGTGCACGGGGCCGGTGAACTCGACCCCCGCGGCCTCCAGGTGGGCTGTCGCCTGCCGGATGTCCGCGACGACGAACTGATTGCCCTTGACCGACCCGGGCGGCCCCTGCGGAAGCCCCTTCCCGAAGACGATCGAGGTGGCCGAGCCGGGCGGCGTGACCTGCACGACACGGAAGGCGTCGTTCGGCCGGAAGTCCGTGTCGACGGGAAAGCCCAGCGTGTCCCCGTAGAACTGTTTGGCGCGATCGACGTCGCTGACCGGCACGACGAGCACTTCGAGTTTCCAGTCCACGCTCTCCTCCTCTGCCGAACCTGTCATCGGTCCCGAATTGTGCCGCCTCGGGCGCGCCGGCGGGGTGCCGAACGGGCTGCTGCGCCCGTCACAGGCGCGCATCCTGCTGGCCGCGCTGCTCGGGATCCCCTGCGACCGGGCCGCGGTGCGCGAGGCGTTCGAGGAGCACGTGCGCGCCTGAGGACTCCTACGCTGCGGTCGTGCAGCCGGTCGCACCGCTCGAGGGGGTCACCCTCGCCGAACTGCTTGCGGCGTTCTCGCTCGCGACCGCGCCCTTTGCCGACCTGCTGAAGCGCTACGAGGCCGCCGGGTGCAAGGCACCGTGCCCATGTGGAAGTGGATCGGCGACGAGGGCGCAACCACCTTCAGCTACTGACCCCGTTCGGCGCCGGTGATGTGCGCCGGCGCGGGATGTGGATCCGGCGCAGCGCCTCAGCGGCAGGTCGCTCGACGTCGCCAGATGCGACGGCGACGACGATCAAAGCGGTGAGTCCCAGCCCGGCCCAGAGAAGGGTGCTGGTCGCCCAGCCGTCGTGTACCGGAAAGACCGGAACCGAGTGCGGTGGCGGGTCGAACAGGAGAAAGGCCAGGAGCGTTGCGCCCGTGAACGTTGCAGTGACCTCTCCCGGCTCGCGGAGGCCGGTCCACCGCAGCACCGCGGCCCCGGCAAGCACGACGGCCAGCGCGCCGGCGCCCTCGACCAACAAGCCCCGAACCGGCGTTTGCGGATGGCGCACCGCGAGCCCGAGAACCGCGGCCGTCCAGACCCCCAGCGGCACGAGGGTGGCGATCAACCGAACGGCGGTCCGGCGCCGGCGCGGAACCGGCACGGCGTCGACCACGGCGGCCGCGGGCTCGTCGAGCACGAAGGCCGTCGCACCGACCAGGGCGATCAGCGCCAGCCGGACATAGGTCAGCGGCAGCCCCTCGACGGGTAGCGCCAGGCAGAGCAGGAGCACCGTGGCGCCCAGGGCGGCGCCGCCGAGAACCACCCGCCAGTCGACCCCCCGGAGGATCACAGCGGGATCCGGGCGGGATCGGGCAGGACCGCGAGCACGAGGCACACCACGGCCACGACCGCGAGCGAGCCGAGCACCCGGAGCACCCGGGTCCGCCGTGGCCCGGTCGACCCGGGGAACAAGGCCGCCGACGCCGCGAGACCACACAGCAGAACCAGGTACGCGAGGTACCAGCCCGGCGAGCCACCGGCGACCCAGGCGGCCGAGCGCGGGCTGTCCATCGAGACCCAAGCAGTGAACGGCGCGCTCAGGTGCAGGAACGTTCCCGAGCGCGACGGCGGCTGGGCCAACGACACCGTGCTGAGCAGGGTCCAGCCGGCCAGGACGACGACCGCAACCAGCGCAGACCCGGGAAAGCGTGTCCACCGGGCGACGAGAACTCCGAACAGGGGTCCGCCCACGGCACACACCGCGCCTGACAGCAGCATCGCCGCACGGGCACCGGAACTGATGGACGCGGAGAGCGGAATCCTCCACATTGCCAGCGCGGCGGACATCCAGCCGACCCACACGAGGGCCACCACGCCCGGCACCAGGCAGGCCAGGCAGAGGGCGGCAGTACGACGGACGCGGTCCGAGGGCGTCGCACCGAGCGCTTCGTCGGCCCCGTCCAGCGAACGGGTCAGCTGATGCCCGACGAAGACGCCGAGCAGGCCGAGGCAGAACGCCGGCAGCAGATCGAGGTCTCCAGGGTCCGCGGTAGCCGCGTTCTTGGCGAGATCGCCGGTGGCCACGGTCGTCGTCCAGACGAGCAGGGATACGCCGATCAGGAAGAGCGGGGAACGGGCGTACCGGCGCGCCTCGAGGGCGGCGAGCGAACGCAGCGCGAGGGTCTGCGCCGGCGCGGCCGGGCGCTCGAGCAGGCCGGCGCTCATGCCGCCACGCCCGTCGTCTGGCCGCGACCACCGAGCAGCAGCAGGTACGCGTCCTCCAGGGTCGGCTCCGTGGGCTCGCTCCCTCGAGGGGCGAGCGCGCCCACGTTGCGGTGCCTCCCCGTGCCGGTCCGCCATGAGGCGCGGGCCTGCGGGTCGGGGGCGTCGGCCAGCCAGACCCGGCCCCGGGCGGTGCCGACCAGGTCCCGGACGGAGCCATCGAACAGGATCCGGCCGCGGTCGAGGACGACGACGCGGTCGCACAGCGCCGCTACGTCCTCGGTCTGATGGGTCGAGAGCACGATGGTGGACCGCTCCCCTGCCGTCGACAGCACCTGGCGAAGGGACACTCGCTGCTCAGGGTCCACGCCGGTCGTGGGCTCGTCGAGCAGCAGCAGGTCCGGGGCGCCGAGCAGGGCCTGGGCGAGCCCCACCCTCCGGCGCTGGCCCCCGGACAGCGCCCGGACTCGCCTGGTCGCGACATCCCCGAGGTCGACGAGGTCGAGCACCCGCCGCACCTCCTCGTGACGGGAGTCCCGGGCCGTCCACTCCTTCAGCACGGCCACGTACTCCACGAAGGCGAACCCGGTGAAGCCCCGCGGAAAGCCCATCTCCTGCGGGAGGTAGCCGAGCCGCCGCCGGATCTCGGCCAGCGCCTCGGCCGACGTCGGCACCCTCCCGAGCAACCGGACGACGCCGGCGTCCGGAGCGAGCACGGTCGCGAGGATCCGCAGAAGGGTGGTCTTCCCCGCACCGTTGGGGCCGAGCAGGCCGGTGATGCCGGGACGCAACGACAGATCGACGCCCTCCAGCGCGGTGGTGCCGCGATAGCGCTTGGTGATCCCCGTGAGTTCGACGCTCGCTGTGGTGTTCACAGAAGGCTCCTCGGTGGAGTAGGTGAGTGAAGTCGGAGGCGGAGCACGAGCGCGGCGGCGATCCCGACCACGGCGTAGCCAACGAGTAGGGCGGGGTCGAGAACAGCGGTGAGATCCCGGACGATTCCGGCCGTCACCACAGCCCCGGCCCACCCGGCGCCGAGAACTGCAGCGACCTGGACGGGGCGGAACCAGGTGGAGGCGGCCAGCACCAGGACGGAGAAGGCCAGCGCGGGAAGCAGCCAGGTGAAGGCGACGCGGCCCAGGCCCGGCACCAGCAACGAGGTCCCCGCGACCAGCGGCAGCGACGTCGTCAGCACGGCGGCGGTCCGGAGCAGGACCAGCCGGGCCGCCGGATACGGCGTGCCGAGCGCGACCTCGTAGACCGGATCGACGTCGGGGCCGTAGGCGAGGGCGACACCGGCCACCGGTACCAGTGGGGCCACGAGCAGGAAGAACGCCAGGCCTTCGTTCCCGCCGAGCTTCGCCGCCAGCACGACGAAGCCCATGCAGGCCAGCAGTCCGAACAGCCACGACGACCGCAGCGACGGAGCCGAAGCGACGAGCAGGGCGTCGGACTCCGGCATGCGCAGGCGGAGCAGCACCCGCTGCAGCGGCGTGGGCGCGGGCGCCTCGGCCTGCTGCCGGATCCGGCTCCACACCAGCTCCAGCGGCGCGGTCGGCTGGTGCGTCGCGATGCGTGCCCGGCACTCGGAGCACTGCAACAAGTGCTGCTCGAGCGACGCGCCGTTCACCGGACCGGCGTCGCCGGCGACATAGTCGGCGAGCAGGGCATCGTCGGCGTGCCACGTGGTCATACCCGGCTCCCGGTGAGATCGAGTCGCAGGTGTGCCTTCGCCCGGCGCAGCCTCGTCTTGACGGTGTTCTCCGGGATGCCGAGCAGCCGGCCGGCCTCCCGCGTGGTGAGTCCGTCGAGCACTGTCGCCTGGAGAACCGCCCGCATCTCGGGCGAGAGTCGCAGCAGCGCCGCCCCCAGATCGCCGTACTCGACGCCCAGGAGGACCTTGTCCTCCGCGCTGGGCTCGGACGGACGGCCGGCTTTGACGTCCTCCAGAGGCAGGGCGAGCGCCTCGCGGTGACCGCGCAGCCGGGACACCATCCGGCGGACGGCGATGCCCCAGAGCCAGGCGGCGACCTCGCCGTCGCCGCGCCAGCGTTCGGCGCCCTTCCACAGCGCCATGAACGTGTCCTGGAGGACGTCGGCGACCGCTTCCGGCGAATTGCACCGACGGTTCAGCCGGGCGGTGAGCCAGGGAGCGTGCCGGTCGTAGAGCAGACGCAGTGCGCCGAGGTCCCCGCCGGCCATGGCGGCCAGGAGTTCGGGATCTCTCCACGCCGGATCTGCGCGCACATCAGAACTGTCGCCTCCGAGCCAGGAAATGGTTTCGCTCGTTGCGCGCGGCTTTCGCTGAGGCGCATCGCATTCCGTTCCGCCGCCTGTGTCAGGGTCGCGGCATGTCGCGCAGGCCCGCAGCAGAACTCGTTTCCGCGCTCGCCGTGGCGCTCGTCGGCGTTCCGCTGCCGCTGGGCCTGCGCTGCTGGGACGGATCCGAGGCGCCGGGGCCGCCCGGCTCCCCGACCCTGGTCGTTCGGACCCCGCGGGCGCTGCGGCGGATCGTCTACGCGGCCGACGAGTTGGGATTGGCCCGCGCCTACGTCAGCGGTGATCTCGATGTCGAGGGCGACCTGTACGCGGCGCTCCAGTTCCCGGACACGCTGGCCGCACGCCCCCGTCTACGACTGGACCGCCGGGCGCTCCGGCCGCTGCTCGCCGACCTGCTCCGTACCGGAGTCGTGGGATGGCCGGTCCGACCACCGGCCGAGGAGGCGCGGATGCGGGGCCGGCGGCACTCGCTACGACGGGACGCCGCGGCGATCAGTGCCCACTACGACGTGGGCAACGACTTCTACTCCCTGCTCCTGGGTCCGTCGCTGGTCTACAGCTGCGCCTACTACGAGACGCCGGCCGTAACGCTGCAGGACGCGCAGCGCGCCAAGCTGGACCTGGTGTGCCGCAAGCTCGGGCTGCGGGCCGGAATGCGCCTGCTCGACGTCGGCTGCGGCTGGGGGTCCCTGGTGCTGCATGCCGCCGCGGGCTACGGGGTGCGGGCGGTGGGCGTCACCCTTTCCGTCGAACAGGCCGACCTGGCACGACGTCGGGTCCGCGAGGCCGGGCTCGAGGACCGCGTCGAGATCAGGGGGCAGGACTACCGCGACGTTCCCGACGGGCCCTACGACGCGATCGCCTCGGTCGGGATGGCCGAGCATGTTGGCCGCGCACAACTGCCGGTCTACGCGGCCCGCCTGCATGCGCTGCTGACGCCCGGCGGCCGGTTGCTCAACCACGCGATCGCCCGCGGACCCGACGCCGGCCCGGACGACGGCGGCTCCCGGTCGTTTCTCACCCGGTACGTCTTCCCGGACGGCGAACTGCAGCCGCTGGAGGAGCACGTGGGGGTGCTCGAGCGCGCGGGCTTCGAGGTCCGCGACGTCCAGGGGCTGCGCGAGCACTATGCGCTGACCTGCCGGGCGTGGGTGGCCAACCTCGAGGACCGCTGGGAGGAGGCCATCGCCCTCGTCGCGCCGGCCCGCGCCCGCGTGTGGCGGCTCTACCTGGCCGGATCCGCGCTGGCGTTCGAGGGTCGCCGGGTCGGGGTCAACCAGGTGCTGGCCACCAAGGAGGGAAGCCCCGCCCGCGAGACCGATTCCTGGCCGATGCGCCGCCCCGACTGGAGTTCTCCGGCCGCCTGATGTCAGGTGCCGGTGATGTGCTCCGGCCGGATCGGCACCCGGCGCAACGGCTTGCCGGTCGCGGCCCGGATCGCGGCGGCTACGGCCGGCCCCGACGAGATGGTCGGCGGCTCCCCCACCCCCCGCACGCCGTAGGGCGCGTGCGGGTCGGCGTACTCGAGCACCCGCACCTGCATCGGCGGCATGTCGAGGATCGTCGGGATCAGGTAGTCGGTGAACGACGGGTTCCGCACGTGCCCGTCGGTCACGACGATCTCCTCCATCAGCGCCAGGCCCATGCCCTGCGCCGAGCCGCCGTGGATCTGGCCGACGACGGCGTCGGGGTTGATCGCCTTGCCGACGTCCTGCGCCGTGTCGAGCGCGATGACCTTGACCAGGCCGAGCTCGACGTCGACGTCGACCACCGCCCGGTGCGCGGAGAACGCGAACTGCACGTGCGCGTTCCCCTGCCCGGTCTCCGGGTCGATCGCGTGGGTGGGCCGGTGCCGCCACTCGACGGTCTCCTCGACCGCGTCGTCCCCGAGCACGTCGGCCAGGCCGGTGAGCACCTCGCCGGAGGCACCGACGATCTTCTCGCCCTCCAGCCGCAGGCCGGAGGCATCGCGGCCGAGGGCCACCGATGCCCGCTCGAGGACGACGGCCCGCACCGCCTCGCAGGCCGCCTTCACCGCTCCCCCGGTGACGTAGGTCTGCCGGGACGCCGACGTCGAGCCGCCGGACCCGACGGAGGTGTCCTTCGGGTGGACGACGACCCGCTCCACCCCGAGCTCGGTGCGGCAGATCTGCTGCTCGACGGTGATCAGACCCTGGCCCACCTCCGCGGCTGCGGTGTGCACCGTCGCAACGGCCTCGCCGCCGGTCATCTCCAGCCGCACGCGAGCGGTCGAGTAGTCATCGAAGCCCTCGGAGAAGCCGACGTTCTTGTAGGTCACGGCGTAGCCGATGCCGCGCACGACCCCCTCGCCGTGGGTCGTGTTGTTCACCGCGCCGGGCAGCGAGCGCAGGTCGGAGTTCTCGCCCCGCTCGGGAGGCAACGGGAGCTCGGACACGATCTGCAGCAGCTCGCCGACCGGCGCCGCGGAGTCGATGACCTGCCCGGTGATGTTGAGGTCGCCCTCCCGCATGCCGTTGCGCTGCCGGATCTCGACCCGGTCGACACCCACCGTGTCGGCCAGCTCGTCCATCAGCGCCTCGTGCGCGAACGCGGCCTGCACGCAACCGAACCCGCGCATCGCCCCGCACGGCGGATTGTTGGTGAACACCCCGTAGGCGTCGACCGCCACCGACGGGAAGCGGTAGGGCCCGAGGCCCAGCGTGCCGGCGTTGCCCACGACCGCGCTGGTCGAGGAGGCGTAGGCGCCCCCGTCGAGCAAGATGTTCGCCTTCGCGTAGACCAGCGTGCCGTCGCGCTCGGCGCCGAACTCGAAGGTCATCGCCGCCGGATGCCGGTGCACGTGCCCGTAGAAGGACTCCTCGCGCCCGTAGTTCATCTTCACCGGCTTGCCGGTGCGCAGGGCCAGCAGGCAGGCGTGGATGTGGATCGACAGGTCCTCGCGGCCGCCGAACGCACCGCCGACGCCGGCCAGCACCAGCCGCACCTTCTCGGGCGGCATGCCGAGGGCCAGGCAGATCTGGCGCTGGTCGACGTGCAGCCACTGGGTGGCGACGTACAGATCGACCCCGCCGTCCTCGGCCGGCACCGCCAGCCCGGACTCCGGGCCGAGGAAGGCCTGGTCCTGCATGCCCACCTCGAAGTCGAGCGAGACGACGACCGGGGCGGTGGGGTTCTCCTCGCCGCGGCGCAGCTTCAGGTGCCGCACCAGGTTGCCGGGCCGGTGCACCGCCGGCGCGTCGGCATCCATCGCGCGGCGGGGATCGGTCACGGCCGGCAGCACCTCGTAGTCGACGACGATCCGCTGCGCCGCGCGGCGGGCGGTCTCGGGGTGGTCGGCGGCGACCAGCGCAACCGGTTCGCCCTCGTACCGCACGAACTCCGCAGCCAGCACCGGCTGGTCGGCGTGCTCCAGGCCGAACGCGTTCTCGCCCGGCACGTCGTCCGCGGTGAGCACCGCCCAGACGCCGGGCACGGTGAGCGCGTCGGTGATGTCGATGCGGCGGATGCGGGCGTGCGGGTGCGGACTGCGCAGGGTGACGCCCCAGGCCATCTCGTCGTGCCACAGGTCGCTGGCGTAGGCGAACTCACCGGTGACCTTGAGAGTGCCGTCCGGCCGCAGCGGACTGTCCCCCACCCGGCCGGCCGGCGGCGCCTGGGTGGTGACCCCGGTACCCGCCGCGGTGCTCACGGAAGGGCCTTTATGGCCATAAAGGCCCCTCATGACAGGCCCTGACGGGTGGCTGCGAGGCGGACGGCGTCGAGGATCTTCTCGTAGCCGGTGCAGCGGCAGAGGTTGCCGGCCAGCGCCTCCCGGATCTCCAGGTCCGACGGACTGGGCACCCGCGCGAGCAGGTCGTGCGCCGCGACGACGAGCCCCGGGGTGCAGAAGCCGCACTGCACGGCCCCGCACTCGACGAACGCCTCCTGCACCGGGTGCAGCGACTCGCCGTCGGCCAGCCCCTCGACCGTCGTCACCTCGCGCCCGATCGCCTGGCCGGCAGCCACCAGGCAGGCACACACCGGCTCGCCGTCCAGGTAGACGGTGCACGAGCCGCACTCGCCCTGTTCGCAGGCGTTCTTCGACCCGGGCAGGCCCATCCGCTCGCGCAGCACGTAGAGCAGGCTCTCGCCCGGCCAGACGTCGTCGACCTCCTGCACGGTGCCGTTGACCGTGGTGGTGATGCGCATGTCAGGCCGCCTTCCACAGATCGTTCCGGTAATCGGCCCACGCCCAGGTGATGGCCCGCCGCGCCATCACCGACAGCGAGTGCAGCCGGTAGGCCGCACTGCCGCGGACGTCGTCGATGGGGGACGCCGCTGCCGCGACACGCTCGCCGAACGCCCGGGCGAGACTCCCGGGCATGTCCCCGCGGGAGTCCCACAGCCCGGCGCCCTCCAGCTCGCCGGCCAGGAAGTCCTCGGCGTCGGGAGCGCGCCGGGGCGTGGGCGCGGCCGAGCCGATACCGGTGCCGACGGCGCGACGGTCGGGGTGCAGCGCGCAGGCGAACGCCGACACCGCGATGACCATCGCGTTGCGGGTGCCGATCTTGCAGAACTGCTGCGGCCCGGCCGCCGACGGGATCAGCACGGCGGCGATCAGCTCGTCGGGCTCCAGCGCATTGCGCTTCACGCCGGTGTAGAACTCCGCGGCCGGGATCTGTCGGGCACCGCGGGCGGCGGACGCCACCTCGACGACCGCCCCGGCGGCCAGCAGCGGCGGGTGCGCGTCACCGGCCGGGGACGCCGACCCGAGGTTGCCGCCCACAGTGCCGCGGACGCGAATCTGCGGGGAGCCGACCGTGCGGGAGGCCATCGCCAGGCCGGGCAGCTGCACGGCCAGGTCGTCGACGACCCGCGCGTAGGGCACGCCCGCGCCCAGCCGGACGACACCGTCGTCCGTCGACCACTCCCGCAGTTCGCCCACCCGGCCGAGGTCGAGCAGCGCGCCGGGGCGCCGCCGGTCGAAGTTGATGTCGACCATGACGTCGGTGCCCCCGGCGATGGGGACCGCGTCGGGACGCTCGGCCCTCAGGTCAAGAGCCTCCCGCCACGACGTCGGTTGCAGGAAGTCCACCGGCGCTCCTCGCTGTGGTCCGTAGATCTTCTGCGAAGACAACAGGGCGCCGGGGGGGCTGGCAAGGGCGTCGCGACCGTTGGCACCGGTTCGTGACGCTCCGGAGACGCGAGAGCCGCGGCCCACCCCCGGAGAGGTGGACCGCGGCTCGTGTCGCGCGGAGAACTACAGGCCGTACCGGGCGGCTCCCTCGGCGCGGGTACCCGGACGGCGCATCGCCAGCGGCGTCGCGACGTCCTCCAGGGACTTGCCCTCGGCGGAGACACCGATGAAGGCCGCCACCAGACCGCCGACGATCATGACGCCGGCGCCGAGCAGGTAGCCGCCGAACAGCGGACCCCGGTCCGAGCCGTCACCGATGAGCGCGCCGTAGATCACCGGCCCCAGCGCACCGAAGCACTGGGCGATGGCGAAGAAGACCGCGATCGCCTTGGCCCGGACCTCCTGCGGGAAGATCTCGCTCACCGTCAGGTAGGCCGAGCTGGCACCCGCCGAGGCGAAGAAGAAGATCAGGCACCAGGCGATGGTCTGCGTGGTGGCGGTCAGCGCGTCGGCCTGGAACAGGAACGCCGTGATCGCCAGCAGGATCCCGGACAGGATGTACGTGCCGGCGATCATCTTCTTGCGGCCGATGGTGTCGAACAGGTGCCCGAGCACGAACGGCCCCGACAGGTTGCCCACCGCGAACGCGATGAGGAACAGCGGCGCCTTCTTCTCGTCCACGCCGTAGAAGTTGGCCAGCACGAGGGTGTAGGTGAAGAAGATCGCGTTGTAGAGGAACGACTGCGTGATCATCAGCGTGGCGCCGTAGATGGCGCGCTTCGGGTACTCCTTGAACAGCAGCCGGGCGAGGGCGAAGTAGCCGATGTTCTCGGCCGGCTTGATCTCGACCGCCTTCTCCTCGGCCACCCGCGGCAGCTGGAGGCCGCCCACCTCCACCTCGTGCTCGATGAAGTCGATCGTCTTCTCGGCTTCGGCGGCGTGGCCGTGCATGACCTGCCAACGAGGGCTCTCCGGCAGGTTCCGGCGCACGAAGATGATCACCAGGCCCAGCACCGGGCCGAGCAGGAAGGCGACCCGCCAGCCGATGTTCGGCGAGAGCTGGTTCAGGAAGATGTAGGTGCCGAGGGTGCCGATGATGGCGCCGGCCCAGTAGGTGCCGTTGACCATGATGTCGACGCGCCCGCGGAAGCGGGCGGGGATCAGCTCGTCGATCGCGGAGTTGATCGCCGCGTACTCACCACCGATACCCATCCCGCTGATGAACCGGGTGGCGTACAGGAACACCAGCCAGCCCGCGCCGTTGCTCAACGTGAACGCCGTCAGGCCGCTGCCGATCAGGTAGACGGCCAACGTGATGATGAACAGCTTCTTGCGACCCAGCTTGTCCGACAGCGACCCGAAGAAGAGCGCACCGACCACCTCGCCGGCCAGATACACCGTGGCGATCAGGCCCGCCTGGGTCGAGCTGATCCCGAGCGCCTCCTGCTTGGTGAGCAGGGCGACGACGGCGCCGGCGACGGTGATCTCCAGCCCGTCGAGGATCCAGGCCACACCGAGTGCCACGACCATGCGGGTGTGGAAGGGGGACCACGGCAACCGGTCGATCCGCGCGGGTATGAGGCTGCGGATCGCCCCGGGTGTCGAAGCCTCGTTGGTCGTCGTCATTGATCGCCTCCGGGCTGGACTGAGGGTGGGACGTGTCGGCTCCCACTTCCCCGGGAATCCACGGGTCAATCGTTCCGGCACGCATCCGTTACCCGATCGGGGAACTTTGTCGCCGCGACAGACGTTGAATGCCCGCCCGCACCCGTCCCGCGCACGGGGGACATCACACGTTCCGGCGCATCGAAACCCCACCTCGTGGATATGGCCGAACCATGCGTCTGCCCGACCCCCGGGGGCCTCTGAGCGAGGCCCTGTTCCGCGACCTGGCCCGGAGTTCCCTCTCCGCCGCCACCACCGAGGCGGCCGAAGGGGTGCCCGGCGGCGTCGGGGTCCTGACCGACGACGATCTGCAGATCTCCCTCGCCGTCTGTTACGAGCTGCACTACCGGGGCTTCGACGGCGTCTCCGAGGACTGGGAGTGGGATCCGGAGCTGATCCGGCTGCGGGCGCGTCTCGAGCAGCGGCACCTCGGCGCCCTGCGCGAGGCCGTCGGCACCGTGCCGGCGTCCGGCGAGTCCGTCGACCGTCAGCTGGCCGCGCTCATCGCCGCCGACGACGGCCCGTCGCTGTCGGCCTTCATGGCCAGGAGCGGCACGCTCGAGCAGTGGCGCGAGTACCTGACGGTCCGGTCGGTGTACCACCTGAAGGAGGGCGACCCGCACACCTTCGCGATCCCCCGGCTGTCCGGCCGGGCGAAGGCGGCGATGGTCGAGATCCAGGCCGACGAGTACGGCGGCGGCAGCCCGCAGCGCATGCACAGCGAGCTGTTCGCCGGCCTGATGCGCGACCTCGAGCTGGACGCGACCTACGGCGCCCTGTGGAACGGGGCCCCGGCCGCCGCGTTCGCCTCGGTCAACACGATGTCGCTGTTCGGGCTGCACCGCCGCTGGCGCGGCGCCGCCCTCGGGCACCTGGCCTGCGTCGAGATGACGTCGTCGGAACCCAGCCGGCGGTACTCGGCGGGGCTGCGCCGGCTCGGCTTCGACGAGCGGACGACGGTCTTCTACGACGAGCACGTCGAGGCCGACGCCGTCCACGAGCAGATCGCCGCGGTCGACATGTGCGGCTCCCTGGTCGCCGAGGAGCCGGGGCTGCTGCCCGACGTCCTCTTCGGTGCGGCCTGCTCCCTGGCGATGGACGGCGTCGCCGCCCGGCATCTGCTCGGCGCCTGGGAGGGCGGCCACTCGGCCCTGCGCGGGGAGCACCCCGCCGCCGCCTGATCGGGCTGCCTCAGTCCTCGGGCTCCCGAGCGGCGCGCAGGAGCTGGGCTGCGGGGCGCGGCCGGCTCGGGGCGCTGGGCGCCGAGAACCCGGACCGCTTGTGCGTGCCGTCGCAGAAGGGCTTGATGCCGGACTTCCCGCACCGGCACAGGGCGATGGTCTGCCGCCCGGGGTCGATCTCGGCGCCGTCCTGGTCGACGAGCCGGAAGTCCCCGCGGACGACGAGCGGCCCGTCCCGGTAGGGCGTGATGGTGGCGCCGGTGCCCTGCAGGGGCACGGACTCGGCGTCCTCGGGCAGCTCGGGCAGCGGGTGGGTCACGTCCCCTTCCTGCCCTGCCCACCCGCCGGGCACACGCGGGACCACCTGGACGGGCGGTCAGGACCGCCTGCGGTGTCCGCCCGTCGTCCGGGAGCCGGTGCCGTCGCTCGGGGGTGCCGGCGCCGGGACCTGCACCGGCTGCTCGTCCTGCGGCAGCTCGGCACCGGTCCGGTCGACGGTCGCCGTCCCGGCGGCGGCCTCGGCCTCCCGGACCGCCTCCTCGGTGACCAGTGGAGTGCTCAGCCCTCGGACGGCGACGTACGCGATCGCGGCACCGATCAGCGGCGCGACGATGAACAGCCACACGTGGGCCAGCGAGGAGCCGCCGGCGAAGAGCGCGGGGCCGAGCGAGCGGGCAGGGTTCACCGACGTGCCGTCCAGCGGGATGCCGATCAGGTGAACGGCGGTCAGCGCCAGGCCGATGGCGAGCCCGGCGAAACCCGGGGTGGCCGCGCGCCCGGTGACCAGCAGGATCACGGCCACGAAGACGAAGGTGAGCAGCACCTCCAGGACGAAGGCGCCGGGACCGCTGATGTGCTTGCCCCAGTTGTTGGAGCCGAGGGCGCCGGTCTGATCGGTCACGTCCCCGAAACTGCTGGTCATGAGCTTCAGCAGGGCCGCGCCGAGGATGGCGCCGGCGAACTGCGCGACCCAGTAGTAGGCCGCCTCGGTCGCCGTCATCCCCTTGGCGAGGAGGACGCCGAGGGTGACCGCCGGGTTGATGTGGCACCCCGAGATCGGCCCGATCGCGTAGGCCAGCGCCAGCAGCACCAGGCCGAACGCCAGGGCGACACCGAGCGGCCCCATGGTCGTGATGCCGCCGACAGCCGAGCCGACCGCGATGGCGACCAGGATCGCCGTCCCGACGAACTCGGCGGCGACCGAGCGGGCGAGGGTGGGAGACATGCCGACCTCCGGGCAGCGGCGGTGGGGCCGCGGCCAGGGTGCACTTCCGCCGCCCCGACCCGCCAGACCCTTCGGC
>Ga0308173_10000624_pt1 | contig 15576 bp, 13 predicted proteins | sample PhyPR1_FD_203716 | JGI IMG/M metagenome (GOLD analysis project Ga0308173, IMG submission 203716) | Soil microbial communities from UC Gill Tract Community Farm, Albany, California, United States - DLSLS.P.R1 | ecosystem: Environmental > Terrestrial > Soil > Agricultural land | place: USA...
CAATCGACCTCGCCGTCCTGAAGCTCATCGCCGAGGACCCGGCAATCGCCTCCCGCAAGGGCGTCCAGGCGCGGCGCCTGTGGGCAGTTTGCGGGCTCCCCGACTTCCGTAAGATCGGACCGATGCACCACGCTCGCATGGTCCGCCGCTTGTTCAGCTACATCGGCGAAGGCGGCCACGTGCCCCACGAATGGTTCGCGGCCGAGGTCTCTCGCCTCGATAACGTGAGCGGCGACATTGAGGCGCTCGCCGACCGTCTCGCCGGTATTCGCAGTTGGGCCTACATCGCGCATCGCGGCGACTGGCTCAAAGATCCGGCGAAGTGGGCCGAGCGAACCCGAGAAGTCGAGGCGCGCCTTAGCGATGCGCTTCACGAGCGGCTGACTCAACGCTTCGTCGACCGTCGTACCGCCGTCCTCGTGCGCGACCTCGGTGCGCGTGGCGCCGACGCGCTACCCGTTACCGTGGCTGCAGACGGCGAAGTTAGTGTGGGCCCGGAGCCGATCGGCCATCTCTCAGGCTTCGAATTCCGAGTCGATCCCTCCGCTCGGCTTGCCGACAAGCGCCTCCTGCTGGCCGCCGCTGAGCGCCGGCTCGGCGACGAACTCGATCGCCGCGCCAAAGAGTTGGTCGATGCGCCCGATCAGATCTTCACTCTCACGGTCGAGGAAGCTGGCGGCCTCGCGATCTCCTGGAGGGATCATGTTCTCGCCCGCCTCGCGCCGGGTCGCTCCCTGCTCGAGCCAGCCGTCCGTACGGCTCGCCCGCTCGACCGGCTCTCGGCACCGAGCAGGGCGGCGCTTCGCGGGCGCCTGGAACGCTGGCTGGAAACGCAGATCGACAGGCACTTGCGCCCACTGAAGACGCTCGCGGCGGCGGCAACCGACCCATCCGCCTCGCCCGGCGTGCGCGCCGTCGCGGCAATGCTCGCCGATGCGGGCGGGGTATTGCCGCGCAAGGTGATGCTGAGCGCCATCGCGCATCTCGAGCAGGCCGACCGCCAATCGCTTCACAAGCTGCGGGTCCGCCTCGGCCCACTTGACGTGTTCGTCGATCCACTGCTCAAACCCGCAGCCCAGCACTGGCGCGCCGCGCTTCTCGCGGTTCGCACCAATCAGCCAATGCCGAAGCTAGCCTCGGCCGGCGCGGCGACGCTTCCGCCCGCAGCCGACCCGCGCGGCGCGGCACTGGCCTACCGCAGGGTTGGCCGAGACTGGATCCGCATCGATCTCGCCGACCGCCTCGCCAGTCATGCGCGCAAGGTCCGGTCCGCCGGCGGCGACAATCCAGTGAACGCGGAGCTCGCGACCTCGGTGGGCCTTTCAGAAGACGCCGTCGCTCTTCTCATGAAGGAAGTTGGCTTCATGAAATCTGGCGAGGCATGGAAATGGCGCGGCCGGCATGCGCCGCGACACGATGGACATGCGCCCCGCTCCCACGCCTTCGCAGAACTGGCCAAGCTCAAGAAGAAGTGAGGATCGACCGCTTTCTCTTCTTCATCCGCCTGTCGAAGAGCCGCACGCTTGCTCAGTCGATCATCGCCCAGGGGTACATCCGCCTCGATGGGCACCGCGTCGAGAAACCCAGCGACGAGGTGCGCGTCGGAAGCATCATCGCGCTTCCGCTCCGCGGCAGGGTCCACGTCCTGAGGGTGCTCGCCCTGCCGCAGCGGCGCGGCCCTCCGGCCGAGGCACGCAGCTTCTTCGAAGAGCTGGGAATTGACGAGCCCGGCTCCGCCTCTTAGCGAGCGGCCAAAGGGAGCGAACTTCAATGACCTACGTCGTCACGGACGCCTGCATCAAATGCAAGTACATGGACTGCGTCGAGGTCTGCCCCGTAGACTGTTTTTACGAAGGCGAAGTGATGCTGGTCATCAATCCCAACGAGTGCATCGACTGCGGCGTCTGCGAGCCGGAGTGCCCGGCCGAAGCCATCCTGCCTGACACCGAGAGTGGGCTTGAGAAGTGGCTGGAGTTGAACACCAGCTTGTCTGCGGACTGGCCCAACATCACGCGCAAGAAGGACAGCCCTGCGGACGCCGACGAGCACAAGGGCGAAGAGGGCAAGTACGACAAGTACTTCACGCCTGAAGCCGGCTCCGGCGACTGAGGCACGACGGCAACAGTAACGCCGCCGCAACAACTTCCGGAAACTCTTGGCGGCTGTCATAGTTGTCCCCAAAAATAGGGGACTCTTGATGCGTCGATTCACCTGCGCGTTGGTTGCAGCTTGCCTTGCTTCACCCTCGCTTGCCCAACGGGCGCCGCTGCCCAGCCCCGAGCAGTTGCAGGATCGCGACATGTTCACTGTCGGCGTGGGCGCCGCGATCCTCCCCGATTATGAGGGTTCAGACGATTACCGGATCATCCCGGCCGGCGCGATCCGCGCGAAATACCACGGCGTGTCGATCACCACGAACGGGCCATACCTCTACGCCGACCTCATCCCGAAGCACGGCAAGGTCAGCGTGGACGCGGGTCCGGTCGTCGGACTACGCTTCGATGATCGCCATGGTAGCGACGATCAGGTCGTCACACTTCTGCCCAAGCGGAATACGGCCATCGAGGCTGGGGCGTTCGCCGGCCTCAGCTTCCGCGGAGTATTCGAGCCGTATGACACGATCGCAGTCCACGTGGACGTGCTTCACGACGTCGCCAATGCGCACAAGTCAACAATCGTCAGCCCGAATGTGAGCTTCTCGACGCCGGTCTCGCGCAAGACCTACGTGAGCCTGACCACGGCGGCGGACTTCGCCGGTAACGGCTACGCCGACTACTATTTCGGGGTGACCCCCCAGGATTCGCTCCGCACGGGCGGCGTGCTTCCGGTGTATAATCCGAGCGGCGGTCTGAAGGACTTGAAGGCGAGCTTACTGGTCAATCAGTCAATCACCGGCGATTTGCTCGGAGGCTTCTCCATCTTCGGCCTCGGCCAATATTCGCACCTCCTCGGCGACTTCAAACGATCGCCGATCGTGTCCGATCGCGGGAGCGCCGGTCAGTGGGTCGGAGCGCTCGGCCTCGCATATACCTGGTAGGCGTTACCGGCGCTTCAGCAGCTCTTCGACGATCAGGTCCGCGGCCTCATCGGCGTCCACGGCCGTCGTATCGATGCGGATCTCCGGCGCTTCGGGCGGTTCGTAGGGGCTGTCGATGCCGGTGAAGTTCTTGATCTCGCCGGCGCGTGCCTTGGCATAGAGGCCCTTCACATCGCGCTTTTCGGCTTCGGCGAGGGGCGTGTCGATGAAGACTTCGAAGAACTCGCCGTCGGAAACCATCCGCCGGACCATGTGCCGCTCGGCGCGGAACGGCGAAATGAAAGCGGTGAGCACGATCAGTCCAGCATCGCTCATGAGGCGGGCGACTTCGCCCACCCGGCGGATATTCTCGATACGGTCGGCCTCAGTGAAGCCGAGATCGCGATTGAGCCCGTGTCGCACATTGTCGCCGTCGAGGAGGAACGTGTGCCGTCCGCGCGCAACGAGCTTCTTCTCGACCAGGTTCGCGATCGTCGATTTGCCCGCGCCGGAAAGACCCGTGAACCACAGCACCGCCGGTTTCTGACCCTTCAGCGTGGCGTGTGTCTCCCGACTAACGTCCAGATGCTGGCGATGAATGTTGAGCGACCGCCGGAGTGCGAAGTGCAGCATCCCGCAGGCAACCGTAGCGTTCGTCAGCTTGTCGATGAGGATGAAGCCGCCGAGTACCCGATTCGGGCTCTGCCCCTCAGGCGCGTACGGCTCGAACACGATCTCCTGATCGGTCGCGATCTCCGCAACGCCGATCCCGTTCAAGCCCAGAGACGGCGCAGCGAGATGCTCGAGCGAATTGACGTTGATCTCATATTTCGGGTGCTGGATCGTGGCCGTGACCGACTGCGTTCCGATCTTCATCCAATAGCCGCGCCCCGGCAGAAGCTCATGTTCGTCCATCCACACAAGGGTCGCTTCGAACTGGTCCGCGGCCTGCGGAGGATCGCTTGCCGCTGCGACAACATCGCCGCGTGAACAATCCACCTCATCGGCGAAAGTCAGTGTGACCGACTGGCCGGCGATTGCCTCATCAAGATCGCCGTCGGCGCTGACGACACGCGAGATGGTCGTCTTCCGCGCGGAGGGAAGCACGCGCACTTTATCACCTGGACGTACGCGTCCCGCAGCGATTTGCCCGGCAAACCCGCGGAAATGCTGGTCTGGCCTGTTGACCCACTGGACTGGCATCCGCATCGGTTTCGCCGCATCCGCGTCGGCGGTGAGATCGACGGTATCTAGATGCTCCAGCAGACTTGGCCCCGAATACCACGGCGATGCGCGGCTGCGGCTCATCACGTTGTCGCCGTTGAGCCCCGACACTGGGATCGCAATCCAGTCCTCAATGCCGATGCCGGACGCAAACTCGCGATAATCGGCAACGATCGTGTCGAACGCGGCCTGGTCGTAATCGACCAAGTCCATCTTGTTCACCGCCAGCACGAACCGCCGGATACCGACCAACTTCGCTAAGTAGGAATGGCGGCGCGTCTGCGTCAGCACGCCCTTGCGTGCATCGACCAGCAGCACCGCAAGGTCCGCCGTCGACGCGCCGGTGACCATGTTGCGGGTGTACTGCTCGTGGCCGGGGGTATCGGCAACGATGAACTTGCGCTTCTCGCTCGTGAAGAAGCGATAGGCGACGTCGATGGTGATGCCCTGCTCTCGCTCCGCGGAAAGGCCGTCGACCAGGAGCGCGAAGTCGATCGCTTCACCCTGCGTACCGTGGCGCTTGCTGTCGCTTTCCAGCGCGGCAAGTTGGTCATCGAAGATCTGCTTGCTCTCGTAGAGCAGCCGACCGATCAACGTCGACTTACCGTCGTCGACGCTACCGCAGGTGATGAATCGCAGAAGCTCTTTGGCTTCCTGCGCGGCGAGCCACGCCTTGACGTCGGCGGGCGAGTTCAAAAGTAACCCTCCTGCTTTTTCTTCTCCATGCTCGCGCTGCCCGCGTCGCGGTCGATGACGCGGCCCTGCCGCTCCGAGGTGTTGGAAACCAGCATTTCGGCAACGATGTCCTCGACCGTCACCGCATCGCTCTCGATGGCACCCGAAAGCGGATAGCAGCCAAGCGTACGAAACCGCACCCGTCGCAAACAAACTTCTTCGCCGTCCTCCAGGCGCATGCGCTCGTCATCGACCATCAGGATCGTACCGTCCCGCTGCACCGTTGGGCGCTCCGCCGCGAAATAGAGCGGCACGATGTCGATCTTCTCCCGCAGAATGTATTGCCAGACATCGAGCTCGGTCCAGTTAGACAGCGGGAAGACGCGGATGCTCTCGCCCTTGTTCTTGCGGGCATTGTAAAGCGACCACAACTCGGGTCGTTGCCGCTTGGGATCCCAGCGGTGGTTTCTGTCGCGGAAGCTGAAGACCCGCTCCTTGGCCCGGCTCTTCTCCTCATCGCGGCGGGCTCCGCCGAACGCCACGTCGAAGCCGAATTTGTCGAGTGCCTGCTTCAGCCCTTCGGTCTTCCACATGTCCGTGTGCAGCGGGCCATGGTCGAAAGGATTGATGCCCTGCGCTTCGGCCTCGGCGTTCTTGTAGACGATCAGCTTCACCGCCACGTCGGCCGCGACCTTGTCGCGCAGCGCGTACATGTCCCTGAACTTCCACGTCGTGTCCACGTGAAGCAGCGGGAAGGGCAGCGGCCCCGGGAAAAAGGCCTTCTTGGCCAGGTGCAGCATCACGGCGCTGTCCTTACCAATCGAATAGAGCATCACCGGCCGCTCGGCCTCGGCGACGGTTTCGCGCATGATGAAGACGCTCTCCGCCTCCAGGCGGTCGAGGTGCGTAAGCGGGCGTTGCAGCTGCGGACTGTTCATGGACATCTGCGCTTTGCCCGCTTGCCGCGCGCATTAAAAGCCGCGCCCTTCTGTTCAACCGCCTTTCAGCGTTATACCTTCACTGCCGAAGCACACCTTCTGGGAGACCGATCGTGCCCAACAGCCTGTTCGTTGCAGCCACTGCGGCTACCATCGCCTTCTCTTCGGCCGCGGTCGCACAGACCCAGCCCAATCAGTCCGTGAGCAAAGCGGCGTTGGTGAAGGATCTCGACACCCGTTTCGCCTCGGCCGACGCGAATCACGACGGCATCATCAGCAAGGCCGAACTTGCGAGCGCGCAGAATCAGGCGCTGCAGCAGCTTCTGGGCGCTCGCAACCAGCAGGTCCGTACCCAGTTCGATCGCCTCGATACCAACAAGGACGGTAAGCTCAGCTATGATGAATTCTCGGCCGCGGCACCGACGGTGAAGGCCAACGAGACGCCGGACCAGCTGTTCACGGAACTCGACACGAACAGGGACGGCAAGATCAGCGCCGAGGAATTCCGGGCGCCCAAGCTCGCCCAGTTCAACGCGGTCGACCTCAACCACGATGGGGTCGTGACCGCGGACGAGCTTCGCCGGGCGGCCGCCGTCCAGAAAAAGTAACGGCCTAGCGCGTCACTGCGCGCGAGCCTAAGGACCATTCTTCCCTGGGGAGCCGCGCGAACTCGCGGCTGAGATCGGTGAAGCGCATCGAGACCCATCGAACCTGATCCCGTTTGCACGGGCGTAGGAAGAGGAGTCTGAAATGGCCGACGTCCCGGCACGTACCGAACTTAAAGTTACCACCGGCTCGATCCGCGGCAGCCGCAAGATCCATGTCGGCGACCTCAACGTCGCAATGCGCGCCGTCGATCTCGAGCTATCCTCCGGCGAGCCGCCGGTCGTCCTTTACGATACGAGCGGTCCATACACCGACCCAGCCGCGCGCATCGACATCATGACCGGACTTCCCGAACTCCGCCGCGACTGGATCCGCGCCCGCGGCAACGTCGAGGAAGTCGCGCAGCGCGAGGTCCGCCCCGAGGACAACGGGCAGCTCGGCCCCGACCGCAGCGGCGGCGTCCAGCCTTTTCCCAATGTCCGGAAGAGGGTTTTGCGAGCACGTCCGGGCGCCAATGTGACCCAGATGCATTACGCCAAGCGCGGCATCATCACCCCGGAGATGGAATATGTCGCGTCGCGCGAAAACCTCGGCCGCGAAGCCGCGCTGAACACCGCCCACGACGGGAAGGATTTCGGCGCCGCGATCCCCGACTTCGTCACCCCCGAGTTCGTCCGCGACGAGGTCGCCCGCGGCCGCGCCATCATCCCCAACAACATCAACCACCCGGAATCGGAGCCGATGGCGATCGGCCGCAACTTTCTGGTCAAGATCAACGCCAACATCGGCAACAGCGCCGTCGCCTCCGACGTCGCGGCCGAGGTCGACAAGATGGTGTGGGCGATCCGCTGGGGCGCCGACACGGTCATGGACCTCTCGACCGGCCGCAACATCCACGACACGCGTGAATGGATCGTCCGCAACTCGCCCGTGCCCATCGGGACGGTGCCCATCTATCAGGCGCTGGAGAAGGTCGGCGGGATCGCCGAGGACCTCACCTGGGAAATCTACCGCGACACTTTGATCGAGCAGGCCGAGCAGGGCGTCGACTATTTCACGATCCATGCCGGCGTCCGCCTGCCCTACGTGCCGCTGACCGCCAAGCGCGTCACCGGCATCGTCAGCCGCGGCGGGTCAATCATGGCCAAATGGTGCCTCGCCCATCACCGCGAAAGCTTCCTCTACGAACGCTTCGAAGAGATCTGCGAGATTATGAAGGCCTACGATATCGCCTTCAGCCTCGGCGACGGCCTTCGCCCGGGAAGCACCGCCGACGCGAATGACGAAGCGCAGTTCGCGGAGCTCTACACCTTGGGCGAACTGACGAAAAAGGCTTGGGAACACGACTGCCAGGTGATGATCGAGGGGCCCGGCCACGTGCCGATGCACAAGATAAAGGAAAATATGGACAAGCAGCTTGAAAGCTGCGGCGAGGCGCCCTTCTACACTCTCGGGCCGCTCGTGACGGACATCGCTCCGGGTTACGACCACATCACCAGCGGCATCGGCGCGGCGATGATCGGTTGGTTTGGCACGGCGATGCTCTGCTACGTCACGCCCAAGGAGCACCTCGGCCTCCCCGACCGCGACGACGTGAAGGTCGGCGTGGTCACCTATAAGCTCGCCGCCCACGCCGCTGACCTGGCCAAAGGCCACCCCGCGGCGCGGCTCCACGACGACGCCCTGAGCCGCGCGCGCTTCGAGTTTCGCTGGCGCGACCAGTTCAACCTCTCGCTCGATCCTGAAACCGCGGAGCAGTATCACGACCAGACGCTCCCTGCCGAAGGCGCCAAGACCGCCCACTTCTGCAGCATGTGCGGACCGAAATTCTGCAGCATGAAGATCACGCAGGAAGTTCGCGAATTCGCTCGACTGCAGGAAGAACAGGCCGCATCGGCTAACGCCGAGGACGGCATGGCCGAGATGAGCAAGCGCTTCCACGACGAAGGCGGCGAGCTCTACGTCCCGGCGGCGGAGTAGTCGCGCCGCACGATGCCGCTGCTCTTCTCCTATGGCACACTGCAGCAGCGCGAGGTCCAGCAGTCGACCTATGGGCGTCTGCTCGCCGGCACGCGTGACGTGCTCGCCGGCTATCGGCTGGAACCGCTGGAGATCAGCGATCCGGACGCCGTGCGCGTGTCCGGCAAAGCGGTGCACGAGATTGCGCAGGAGACCGGCGACCCCGCGGACCGGATTTCGGGCGTCTGCTATCACCTCACGGACGAAGAACTCGCCGCGACCGATCGCTACGAAGTGGCTGCGTACGTCCGGGCCGAGGCCGAACTCGAAAGCGGCATCCGTGCCTTCGTCTACGTCGCCACGCCGCCGAGCTGAAGCGTTCTCGAGAGGACTCTGTCAGTTGCAGCGGCTACGAAGCCAGTCGCAGCAATCTTGCGAAACGCGCGTTTACGGCTGATCCATGCGCGTCTTCTCTCAACTGCTGGACGACCTCGTCTACACGCGCTCGCGCAATACCAAGCTTCAACTAATCGGCGACTATCTCCGGGCAACACCCGATCCGGACCGCGGGTACGGGCTCGCAGCGCTAACTGGCACCCTCGACATCCCGCACGTGAAGCCGGCAGCTATACGGGGTCTCGTGGAAGAACGAATCGACCCAGTCCTTTTCTACATGAGCCGCGACTATGTCGGCGACACCGCCGAGACGGTCTCCCTGCTCTGGCCGAAGCGAACGGGCGAGCCGCCGGAAGTGGACGACGCGACCATCAGGATCACCGACGCGCTTGACCGCCTGCGATCCGCTTCGAAGCTGGAGGCGCCAAGGGTGCTGGCTTCGATGCTCGATCATCTGGACGCGTCGGGCAGGTATGCGCTGCTCAAGCTTGCGCTGGGTGAGCTCCGCGTCGGGATCAATGCCCGGCTTGCCAAGCAGGCGCTCGCGCAGGCGTTCGGGCTTCAGGTCGAAGCGGTCGAGGAGGTCTGGCACGGACTGAGACCGCCGTTCCAGGAGCTGTTCGATTGGGCGGAAGGGCGCAGTGACCAACCCACCGTCCGTGACCTGCCCGTCTTCCGCCCGTTCATGCTTGCACATCCGCTCGACGACACCAGAGTTTCGCTCGATGACTACGCCGCCGAATGGAAGTGGGACGGAATCCGCGTTCAGCTCGTCCACGCCGGCGGCGAAACGCGGCTCTACAGCCGCACCGGCGACGATATCTCCGGAAGCTTTCCTGACGTCGCAGCGGCGTTTCATACTCCTGCGGTCCTCGATGGTGAGCTGCTCGTTCGGGGCGAGGCTCAAGGCGCGGGGCTGGAGGTCGATTCCGCCGCCAGCTTCAATGCGCTGCAACAGCGGCTCGGACGCAAGAACGTCAGTCAAAAGATGCTCGGCAGCTACCCGGCGTTCGTTCGACTCTACGACATATTGTTCGACGGCGAGGAAGATCTGCGAGAGCTTACGTGGGAGCAGCGCCGGGGCCGCCTTGAGAAGTTCGCGCCTCGCCTCGATGCCGAACGTTTCGACTTCTCCCAGCTAATAGAGGCACGTACTTTCGAAGCGCTCGAGGACCTCCGTCTCAATGCTCGCGACGTCGCAATCGAAGGCATCATGCTGAAGCGCCGAGACAGTCCCTATGTCGCCGGCCGCCGCACCGGTCTCTGGTACAAGTGGAAGCGGGATCCGCTCACTGCCGATTGCGTGCTGATGTATGCGCAACGCGGATCCGGAAAGCGGTCGAGCTATTATTCCGACTACACGTTCGGCTGCTGGACAGAGGAAGGCGAGCTGCTCCCAGTCGGTAAGGCCTATTTCGGCTTCACTGACGAGGAATTGAAGTGGCTAGACCGCTGGATACGAGGCCACACCGTCCAGCGCTTCGGCCCCGTCCGCGAGGTTGAGAAGAGCCTCGTGCTTGAGGTAGCGTTCGATTCCATCCACCGCAGCTCGCGACACAAGTCCGGTCTCGCGATGCGCTTTCCTCGCATCAGTCGAATCCGCATCGACAAACCGGCGAATGAGGCCGACCAACTGTCGACGCTTACCGCAATGGTAACTTGAAGCAGGCGCGGCTGGCGTTAATCCTCCGCGATCTTCGAGAGAGGGGATCTCATGCTCAAACATCTGCTCGCCGGCGCGGCAGCGCTGGCGGTGGCAAGTGCCGCTCAGGCCGACACCTACGCAATCCAGGCCGGACATTTGATCGTCGACGCCGCCCAGCCGGCGCGCGGCGCGTCCACCGTAGTCGTGGAGAACGGCAAGATCAGCCGCGTCGAGAGTGGCTTCACTACTCCGGCTGGCGCGACCGTTATCGATGAGCGCAACCGGACGGTGATGCCGGGCATGACCGACGTCCACGTCCACCTGACGCAGACTTCCGGAACGCCCTGGTACATGGGTTTCACTCAGAAATATTCGAACGCCTATTCGACGACGCTCGGCCTAACGCATGCGTTGGACATGGCGCGCGCCGGCTTCACCACCGTGCGCGACCTCGGCGGCGATACGTCGTCGGTGATCGCCGTACGCGATGCGGTCGCCGAAGGTCGCTTCCCTGGTCCGCGAATCAAGGTTTCCGGGGCGCCTCTGTCGATCATTGGCGGCCATGCCGATGCTGCGACTGGCCTTCCTCCCGAGCTCGCCGAAGCCGTGAACGAGGGACACCTCAATCCTTCGGTCTGCACCGGCGTTGAGGAGTGCCAGAAAGTCGTACGCCAGCTCGCCGCCGCAGGCGTGGACGTCATCAAGGTAATGGCGACCGGCGGCGTTCTCGACCCGGGTACTATGGGCCTGGAGCAGCATTTCACGGATGCGGAGCTCAAAGGCATCGTCGACATGGCGCATGCAATGCATCTCAGGACTGCCGCCCATGCGCACGGCGCTCACGGCATCCTGGCGGCGACCAATGCCGGTATCGATTCGATCGAGCATGGCACCTTCCTCGACGAGGCGGGCGCTCGCGCGATGAAGGCGCGTGGCACCTATTACTCAGCGACGCTGATGGCGTTCAGCGGAGTCAGCCGCGCACTCGGCACCGGCAAGATGACGCCGGCGATGGAGTTGAAAACACGCGAGACGCTCGGTGTCTGGGGCAAGGGCCTGAACCTCGCGTACCGGACCGGCGTGAAGATCGCGCTCGGCACGGACAGTGCTGTCGCCCCGCACAGCGAGGCGAACAAGGAAGTCGAACTGATGGTGACTAAAGGGGGCATGAGTCCGCGTGACGCACTCATCGCGGCAACCAAGGGCGGTCCTGATCTCATGAACCTGTCGAACGAGACAGGCACGCTGGACCCCGGCAAATCCGCGGACCTGATTGCAGTCGACGGTGACCCCCTGACCGATCCGACTGCGGTCCAGCGCGTCGGCTACGTGATGGTCGAGGGCAAACCGATCCCGATGAAAGGACAATGATGCGTTCGTCTCTGCTTGCTCTCTCGCTTCTGCTTTCCAGCGCGGCGTTCGCCGCAGACACGCCGCCGGGCGATACTCCGCCCAAGGACACGAAGGCGGCAGACGCACCGAAGCCCGATGCGGACGCGGTGAAGGCGAGCGTCGAGGAAGATGCAATTTCCGTGCGGCGCTCTATCCCGCTGCGCGGCCGCACCCTCTCCTACACCGCGACGCCGGGGCACCTCACGATTCGCAACGACAAGGGTGAGCCGACCGCAAGCATGTTCTACGTGGCCTATACGGCAACCCCGGCGGGTGGCCGGCAGCGGCCCGTGACGTTCTTGTTCAATGGCGGCCCCGGCTCCTCGACCATGTGGCTGCACATGGGTTCGTTCGGCCCGATGAAGGTCGACGCGTCGACCCCGGAGACGATCGCTGGACCTCCGTTCCGCTACGGCGCGAACCCCGATACCCTGCTCGACGTCACCGATCTGGTCTTCATCGACGCGCCGACCACGGGCCTCTCGCGCCTGCTAGGCAAGGCAGAAAACAAGGACTTCTTCGGCGTCGACAAGGACATCGATGCCTTTTCGCGAACCATCCAGCGCTACTTGTCCAAGTACCAGCGCTGGAACAGCCCGAAATTCATCATCGGTGAGAGCTACGGCACCACGCGTGCGGCGGGACTATCGTCCAAATTGCTGGATCAGGGTGTCCAGCTGAACGGCATTGCGTTCGTGTCGACGGTGTTCAACTTCGCCGACTTCCAGGGCGATCAGTCGCTGGTCAACTTCCTGCCGACCTACGCGGCCGACGCCTGGTACCACGGCAAGATCGCCAACAAGCCCGAGCTTGGCGGCTTCATTGAGGAAGCGCGCCAGTTTGCGGCGGGCCCTTATACGCTCGCGCTGCAGAAGGGCGCCTTGCTCACGGACGAGGAAAAGCGGTCGATCGCTCAGCGAATGTCGCAGCTGACCGGACTCTCGACCGACTATCTCATCCGATCGCACTTGCGCGTGGACCCGGAGCGTTTTCGTCGCGAGTTGCTGCGCGAGCGCCATCAGGTGATTGGCCGAATCGACTCGCGCTATGTGGGCACCGAGCCCGACAATGCGGGTGAAGCTGCTGATTACGACCCGCAGGGTAGCGCAATCACCGGCGGATTCGTCGCGGCGCTGAACGATTATCTGTTCCGCGATCTCGGCTACAAGACGCCGCTCACTTATCGCCCGAACAATTATTCGGAGGTGTTCGCCGGCGGCGGCCCTGATGGCTGGAGCTTCCAGCACAAATCCGAAGCAGGGCCGCAACAGATCGCCGACACTGGAGTCGATCTTGCTTCGGCGATGCGGCAAAACCCGCGGATGAAAGTGCTGTCGGTGAACGGCTTGTACGACCTCGCCACGCCTTTCCACGGTGCCGAATACGAGTTCCAGCATCTGGCGTTGGAGCCGCAGGTCGCCGGCAACATCCGCTACACTTATTACCCCGCCGGTCACATGATGTATATCGATCCGGCCTCATCGCGGCAGCTGAAGACTGACCTCGTCGCCTTCTACAACAGCGCGATGTAGCAATAGAAAAGGGCCGGAAGATTGCTCCTCCGGCCCTTCCGCCCCCTTTTAAGGGATTAGTCGACTTTCGATTGCAGGTTCACCGCGGCATATTTCCCGCGGCGGTCAACCTCGAGCTCGAATTCGAGTCGATCGCCTTCGTTGAGCGTCGGCAATCCGGCGCGCTCCACCGCCGAAATATGCACGAATGCATCCGGCTGGCCGTCATCGCGCTGAATGAATCCGAAGCCCTTCATCGAATTGAAGAACTTGACCGTTCCGCTGGCCTTTTCGCCCGTCAGCTGACGCTGCGGACCGCCCTGGCCACCGCCGGCTGCGCCGCCGGTACCGCCACCGCTACGCTCGACGGGCATCGGATCGCCTTCGATTCGCAGGTTGGTGGCCGAGATGCGGCCGCCGCGATCGACGAGCGTGAACTCCAATGGCTGACCGTCGGCCAAGTCGGTGAGACCCGCCTGCTCGACCGCCGAGATGTGAACGAACACGTCCTCACCGCCGTCATCACGGACGATGAAGCCGAAGCCCTTCTGCGGATTGAAGAATTTGACGACGCCTTTGCCTTCGCCAACGACTTGGGGAGGCATGCCGCCGCCGCCGCCGCCGCCGCCGCGGAAGCCGCCTCCGCCGCCGCCGCCGCCGCGGAAGCCGCCGCCGCCGCCGCCGCCGCCGTAGCCGCCACCGCCGCCGCGATCACCGTAGCCGCCGCCACCGCCGCCGCCGAAGCCGCCGCGATCACCGAAGCCACCGCGTCCGCCTCCGCCGCCGCCGAAGCCGCCGCGCTCCTGGTATGCAAATTCGCCACCGCCGCCGAAACTGTCTTCGCCGAAACTTTCGCGCTTGTCGCGGCCGCGACCTCCGCGATCCCCCTTGCGCCCTCTATCGAAACCCATGCTTGTCCAAACTTCCGTGAGCCCGCAATGACTTAGAACCAACGCGCTAGGGCCCCATGCGCAACCGGTCACGGCGCGTGTTCCACTCACACACCGTTCACGTCCTTAGCTCAAAATTCCGCGATGCTCTAGTGACTCAATCGACCCATCGATTCTGCTAGGGCTGGAATGCCGGGCGCAAGGGGGACTAAAGCGTTCCGTTGACGCAATTCGGGAGTTCAAATGGCCGTTCATTTCCACGAGGAAGACCTGCCTTCGGCCGTCACGTTCGACGGGCCCATCGCGGTCGATACCGAGGCAATGGGCCTGGTGCCCGGACGCGACCGTTTGTGCGTCGTACAATTGTCCGACGGCAAGGGCGACGAGCATCTCGTCCGATTCAAGCGTGGCAGCGAGTATGCGGCGCCGAATCTGAAGACGCTGCTGGCCGATTCGCACCGCCTCAAGATTTATCACTTCGCCCGGTTCGACGTCGGCATCATGCAGGCTTATCTCGGGATCATGGCCGCGCCGCTCTACTGTACGCGTACGGCTTCGCGCCTGATCCGCACCTACACCGATCGCCACGGCCTGAAGGACTTGGTCAAGGAGCTGCTCAACATCGACCTGTCGAAGCAGCAGCAGACCAGCGACTGGGGTGCGGATGAGCTCTCCGATGCCCAACGCGAATATGCCGCGAGCGACGTACGCTATCTTCACGCGCTGAAGGAGAAGCTTGATCAACGTCTCGAGCGGGAGGGCCGGATGCCGCTCGCGCAGGCATGCTTCGATTTCCTCCCGTCGCGCGCGTTGCTCGATATCGCAGGCTGGCCCGAGCAGGACATCTTCGCCCATGATGGGTGATTCGCACATCGCGGCGGAGGCTTGCAGCAATGTCTGACGCGGCGATCCGCGGGCGCGGAGTCAAGCAACGCTGGGCTGTACCTGGAAGCGCGCACGACCGCCTTATCCGCTGGAGCAAGATCCTCCTGCCGGCCGCGGTCGGCGTGCTGATCGCCATCCTCACGCTCGCGCCGCTCGACCACAAGGGTGACGTCAGCTTCATCCTGGACAAGAAGAAGGTTCAGAGCGCGCAGGAGCGAATGCGAGTCGAAGCTGCTCGCTATTTCGGCAGCGACAACCAGGGAAAAAAGTTCGTCATCCATGCGCAGAACGCAATCCAGCACAGCTCGGATGTGCCCGTTGTGGATATCAGCGGAATGCAGGCGCAGCTTGAGCATCCGGACGGGCCGATCAACCTCGTCGCGAATAAGGGCCGTTACAATCTCGATGAGAAGCAGATCGCCATTGATGGACCCGTGAG
>Ga0308173_10000625_pt1 | contig 15566 bp, 12 predicted proteins | sample PhyPR1_FD_203716 | JGI IMG/M metagenome (GOLD analysis project Ga0308173, IMG submission 203716) | Soil microbial communities from UC Gill Tract Community Farm, Albany, California, United States - DLSLS.P.R1 | ecosystem: Environmental > Terrestrial > Soil > Agricultural land | place: USA...
CGCGGCTCCGGCGATTGACCAAGCAAGTAGAAGTCGAACCATCATGAGAGGAAACCGATGAACGAAATCAGCCAGTGGCCGTCAACTTTGTGCAACCGGAATCGGGCGATGTGCCGTTCGACATCGTACGACACTGGAGTTGCGCCGGCGCTTGGAAAAGTACGCCCGGACAGGTATTGGAGCGCCGCGTCAACCGTGGCAGACCCTCCGGCAGTGGAAAGAGGCCTGCTCGCTACGACCAGCCATCCCCTTGTCTCGAAGTGCCCGCCGTCGCCATAGACGCTCTCGATCGGTGCGATCGAGTTATGGCAGGTCCGGCATGACCGCTCACTCAGCGCCTGGACTGAGGCCACATTGCCGTCCTGCAACGCTTCGTTGCGCGCCTTCACCCAGGCCCGCACGGTCTCCTCGGGCGACAACGCTTGCTGCGACGGGCTCGGGGAGCCGCTGGTCGGCGTCGGGGCTGGCGACGACGGCTCCACCTTGGGCACCGGATCATCGCCGGAGCATCCCGAGAGGGTGAGTCCGACGAGGAGAGCTACGGCGACGGCGTTGACCGCCCGAGTCCCGGCCATGGGCCGATCATGCCCACGACCGGCGCCGCATCGGAACCACCGCGGACCGATCTGTGGAGAACCGGGGACGGATGTGACGTCAGAACATCACGGTGGCGAAGCGGGCCGTCTCCCGGAAGCCGGCGCGCTCGTAGGCGCGCCGCGCGGGGGTGTTCCACTCGTTGACGTAGAGCGACACGACGGGGGCGACCTCGCGCCGCACGAGCGCGACGACGGCGGCCATCCCGGCGCTGGCCAGGCCCTGCCCCCGGTGGGAGGGCGCGACGTAGACGCCCTGGATCTGCGCGGCGTACGGCGTCGCGCAGGCCACCTCGGCCTTGAAGAGCACCGTGCCGTCCTCGGCGTACCGCCCGAAGGACCAGCCCCGGTTCACCAGCTGCCCCACGCGCGCCTGGTAGAGGTCCCCGCCGCCGTTGAGCTCGGGCGAGACGCCGACCTCCTCGGTGTACATCGCGACGCACGCGGGATAGAGCTCGTCCAGGTCCCGCAGGGTCGACCGCCGCACCTGCGGGTCCGGCTCGATCGCCGGCGCGGTCGAGATCTCCATGTGCGGCTGGTCCCAGCGGGCGTCGCGCGGCGGTCCCCAGGCGAAGCCGATGCCGTCCCAGAGCGCCCGCACCGCCTCCTGCGGACCGACGATCGTGGAGACCGTCCGACCGCGGGAGGCGGCGCGCTCGGCGAACGCGGCCGCGTCCTCGGGGCTCGCCTGCACGGGCACCAGGTTGGCGCCGACGTGGCAGGCGGCGACCAGGCGCCCGTCCTCGAAGCGGCCCCACATCTCACCGCCGAGCCAGCGCGGCTCGAGGCGGGTCGTGGTGGCGCGGTACTCGGCGAACACGTTCACCACCGGGTCCAGACGCGCCAGCGCCAGGAACTCGTCGAGGTCCGCGGCCCCGAGGATCCGGACGCCGCGACGGGTGGTGAGCACGTCGGCAGCCTACGGCCCGGAGCCAGGATCGGCGTACGCCGCCGCGCGGCCCGGTGGAGTCGGGCGGTCGGTCAGGAGACGGTGACCTCGGCGGCGGCGCCGTCGACGGCCTCCATGCCCTCGGCGATCCGCATGGCCTCCTCGATCAGCGTCTCGACGATCTGCGACTCGGGCACGGTCTTGACGACCTCGCCCTTGACGAAGATCTGCCCCTTGCCGTTGCCGGAGGCGACGCCGAGGTCGGCCTCGCGGGCCTCGCCGGGGCCGTTGACGACGCAGCCCATGACCGCGACGCGAAGCGGCACCTCGAGCCCGTCCAGGCCCGCGGTCACCTCCTCGGCCAGCTTGTAGACGTCGACCTGGGCGCGGCCGCACGACGGGCAGGACACGATCTCGAGCCGGCGCGGCTTCAGGTTGAGCGACTCCAGGATCTGCAGGCCGACCTTGACCTCCTCGACCGGCGGCGCCGACAGCGACACCCGGATGGTGTCGCCGATGCCGCGCGAGAGGAGCGCGCCGAACGCGGTCGCCGACTTGATCGTGCCCTGGAACGCCGGACCGGCCTCGGTCACGCCGAGGTGCAGCGGCCAGTCGCCGCGCTCGGCGAGCATCTCGTAGGCACGGACCATCACGACCGGGTCGTTGTGCTTGACCGAGATCTTGAAGTCGTGGAAGTCGTGCTCCTCGAAGAGGCTCGCCTCCCAGACGGCCGACTCGACCAGCGCCTCGGGCGTGGCCTTGCCGTACTTCTGCAGCAGCCGCTTGTCCAGCGACCCGGCGTTGACGCCGATCCGGATCGAGACGCCGCGGTCCTTGGCGGCGCGGGCGATCTCCTTCACCTGGTCGTCGAACTGGCGGATGTTGCCGGGGTTGACCCGGACGGCCGCGCAGCCGGCGTCGATCGCGGCGAAGACGTACTTCGGCTGGAAGTGGATGTCGGCGATGACCGGGATCTGGGAGTGCTGCGCGATCTCGGGCAGCGCTTCAGCGTCGTCCTGGCTGGGGCAGGCGACGCGGACGATGTCGCACCCGGCCGCGGTGAGCTCGGCGATCTGCTGGAGCGTGCGGTTGACGTCGGCGGTGAGCGTCGTGGTCATCGACTGCACCGAGATCGGGTGGTCGCTGCCGACACCGACCTTGCCGACCTTGATCTGGCGGGTCTTGCGGCGGGGCGCGAGCACCGGCGGCGGGGCCGCGGGCATGCCCAGGTCGATTCCGGTCATGCTCTCGATCCTAGGCGGGGACGTGGATCGGGACGACGAGGTCCCCGACGATCAGCACGACCCCCATGACGAGGAGCACAGCCGCGACGCCGTAGGCGATCGGCAACAGCTTGGCCACGTCGACGTAGCCCGGGTCCGGCCGGCCGCGCAGCCGGGCGATCCCCCGGCGTACGGCCTCCCACAGCGCGCCGGCGATGTGCCCTCCGTCGAGCGGCAGCAGCGGCACGAAGTTGAAGAGCCCGACGAACAGGTTGAAGCCGGCGATGAGCGAGAGCAGGAAGGCGACCTTCTCGGCGACCGGGAAGCCGTGGCTCGAGACCGTCTCTCCCGCGAGCCGGCCGCCGCCGACGATGCTGACCGGGCTGTCGACGGCGCGCGGCTGGGCGCCGACGATCGCCTCGGCGACCCCCCACACCTTGACCGGGAGCGTGCCCAGCGCGACGACGGTGTGCCTGGTCATCGTGCCCATCTGCTGGAGCGTGTAGACCGGGCCGCCCTTCTCCACCAGCACGTGCGAGGTCGGGGTGACACCGAGGAAGCCGACCTGGCGCAGGGTCTGGTCGGTCCCGGACGTGGGTCGCGCCTCGACGGTCGTGCTCGTGGCGCCGGTGAGCTGCTTCCCGTTGCGCTCGTAGCCGATCACCGCCTTGCCGTCACTGTTGCCGCGGATCAGCTGGCGCAGCTGGTCCCAGCTGGTGATCGGCGTGCCGTTGAACGAGGTGACCACGTCGCCGGGGCGGAGGCCCGCCTCGTACGCCGGCGCCGGGGGGTCCGCGGGGCGGCAGCGGCGCCCCTCGTCGGCGTACGGCAGTACGCACCGCGACACCTGGTCGATCACGGGACGGCCGGCGTCGGGGACGAGGCTGTGCTGGCCGTAGGCGCCGAAGACGATCCAGAACAGCACGAACGCGATCAGCAGGTTCACCGTCGGGCCGCCGGCCATCACGATGACCTTCTTCCACCAGGCGAGCTTGTAGAAGAGGCGGTTGCGGTCCTCGGGGCGGATCGTCTCCCACTCGGCGTTGCGGGCGTCGGAGATGAGCTGGGTGAAGAGGCCGGTGCTCGAGCCGCGTACGGCGACCTCGCGGCCCTGGCCGTCCGCGTGCTGGCCGTCGTCCTGGCCGGGCGGCAGCATCCCGACGATCTTGACGTAGCCGCCGAGGGGGATGGCCTTGACGCCGTACTCGGTCTCCCCGCGCCGGCGGCTCCAGACGGTCGGGCCGAAGCCGATGAAGTACTGCGTGACCTTCCCGCCGAACTTCTTCGCGGGGATCATGTGCCCGAGCTCGTGGAGCCCGATCGAGGCCAGGATGGCCACGAAGAAGATCACCACGCCCAGCGTGTAGTAGACCGCGCTCACGGCACCCCCTGCCTCAACCTTCCTCGACGAGACGCTGGGCGGTCCTGCGGGCCCACGCGTCGGCGGCGAGAACGTCCTCGACGGTCGTCGTCGCCGACTCCGAGGGTACTTCGTGGCGGCTGAGAACGGCCTGAATCGTGGCCACGATGTCGGGGAACGCGAGCCGGCCCGCACGGAAGGCCGCCACGCAGGCCTCGTTCGCGGCGTTGTAGACCGCCGGCGCGGTGCCGCCCCGCTCCCCCGCTGCGCGCGCCAGGGACACCGCGGGGAACGCCGCGTCGTCCAGCGGGAAGAACTCCCAGGTCTCCGGCTTCGTCCAGTCGACCGGGGGCGCGACGTCGGCGAGCCGCTCGGGCCACGCCAGCCCGAGCGCGATCGGGATCAGCATCGTCGGGGGGCTCGCCTGCACGATCGTGGACCCGTCCACGAACTCCACCATCGAGTGCACCACGCTGGTCGGATGCACGACGACCTCGATCCGGTCGTAGGGGATGCCGAAGAGCAGGTGCGCCTCGATCACCTCCAGGCCCTTGTTGACCAGCGTGGCCGAGTTGATCGTGATGACCGGGCCCATGTCCCACGTCGGGTGCGCCATCGCCTGCTCCGGCGTGACGGCGGCGAGCTCCGCCCGGCTCCGCCCGCGGAACGGTCCGCCGCTGGCGGTGAGCACCAGGCGCCGTACCTCCTGCTCCGTCCCGGCCCGCAGGCACTGCGCGAGCGCGCTGTGCTCGGAGTCGACCGGGACGATCTGGCCGGGCCGCGCCCGGTCGAGCACCAGGGGGCCGCCCATGATCAGGGACTCCTTGTTGGCCAGCGCCAGCGTGTGGCCGGCGTCCAGCGCGGCCAGGGTCGGCCGCAGCCCGACGGCGCCCGTGATGCCGTTGAGGACCACGTCGCACGGCAGGCCGGCGGCCTCGACGCTGGCGTCCTCACCGAGCCCCGAGAACAGGCCGGGGCACGCCGTCGACAGCTCGGCCACCTGTCGCTCGAACAGCTCCCGGCTGGACCCGCCGGCCGTGATCCCGACGACCCGGAAACGGTCCGGGTTCGTCCGCACCAGGTCGAGCGCCTGGGTGCCGATCGAGCCGGTGCTGCCGAGGATGACCAGGTCCTTGCGGTCCTTGTGCGCTGCACTCACGCGGGCAGTCTTTCGCACCGGTCGGGTCTACGCTGCAACGCATGACCGAGACTGCTACCGGCGGCCCCGCTCTGCCTCAGGAGCGCCGCCTCGTCACCGAGATCCCCGGGCCGCGCTCCCTGGAGCGTCTGGACCGCAAGAAGTCGTTCGTGGCCGACGGCGTCGGCACGACCCTTCCCGTGTTCGTCGTCGCGGCCGGCGGCGGCGTGCTCGTCGACGTCGACGGCAACTCACTGATCGACCTCGGCTCCGGCATCGCCGTGAGCACCGTCGGCAACTCCGCACCGGCCGTGACCCGCAACGTCCACGCGCAGGTCGACGCCTTCACCCACACGTGCTTCATGATCACGCCGTACGACGGCTACGTGGACGTGTGCGAGGCCCTGGCCGAGCTGACGCCCGGCGACCACGCGAAGAAGAGCGCCCTGTTCAACTCCGGCGCGGAGGCGGTGGAGAACGCCGTCAAGATCGCGCGGGTGGCGACCGGCCGGGACGCGGTCGTGGTGTTCGACCACGCCTACCACGGCCGGACCAACCTCACCATGGCGATGACGGCGAAGAACATGCCGTACAAGAACGGGTTCGGGCCGTTCGCGAACGAGGTGTACCGGGCGCCGATGTCCTACCCGCTGCACGACGGCCTGAGCGGTGAGGAGGCCGCCGCACGGGCGATCGACGTCATCGAGAAGCAGGTCGGCGCCGCCAACGTGGCGTGCGTGGTGATCGAGCCGGTCCAGGGCGAGGGCGGGTTCGTCGTCCCGGCGCCCGGCTTCCTGCCCGCGCTCGCCGCGTGGGCCCGGGAGAACGGCGTGGTGTTCGTCGCCGACGAGATCCAGTCCGGCTTCTGCCGCACCGGCGACTGGTTCGCGTCCGAGCACGAGGGCGTCGTACCGGACCTGATCACCACCGCCAAGGGCATCGCCGGCGGCCTCCCGCTCTCGGGGGTCACCGGCCGCGCCGACCTCATGGACGCGGTCCACGGCGGCGGCCTGGGCGGGACCTACGGCGGCAACCCGGTCGCCTGCGCCGCGGGCCTCGGCGCGATCGAGGAGATGCGGGAGCACGACCTCCCCGCCCGCGCCCGGGAGATCGGCGCGCTCATGCAGCGCCGCCTGGACGCGCTCCGCGCCGACCACCCGGTCATCGCCGAGGTCCGCGGCCGCGGCGCCATGATGGCGATCGAGCTCTGCAAGCCCGGCACGACCGAGGCCGACGCCGCCCGCACCGCTGCGGTCTCCGCCTACTGCCACCAGCACGGCGTCGTCACGCTGACCTGCGGCACCTGGGGCAACGTGTTCCGCTTCCTGCCGCCGCTGTCGATCGGCGACGCGCTGCTCGAGGAGGGGTTCGACGTGGTGGCGGAGGCCTTCGCCGCCACGGCCTGACGCTCCCGGCCGATCGGGCCGGGCGCGGGGGCACGTGCCGGTCGGCCGGGCCGCCCAGGACCGGGGCCAGCCCTCAGCCGGCCAGGTGCCCCCACGTGGGCGCGAGCTGGGACCAGGGGCCGACCGCGGCGACCCGGCCCTCGACGAGCACGACGACCCGGTCGGCCTGCACGAGCGCGGCCCGCTTCGACGTGGCTCCGACGACGGTCGCCCCACGCTCGCGCAGGGTGGACCACAGCTCGACCTCGGTCGCGGCGTCCAGGGCGGACGACACGTCGTCGGCGAGCAGCAGCTCGGCGTCGCACGCGAGCCCGCGGGCCAGGGCGAGGCGCTGCACCTGGCCGCCGGAGAGGCGTACGCCGCGGTGCCCGACGAGCGCGTCGGGACCGCCCGCCGCGTCGACGTCGGGCCCGAGGCGGGCGGCCTCGAGCGCCGGTACGACGGCGCGCTCGGCGTGGTCGAGGCGCACGTTGTCGGAGAACGTGCCGGACAGCACCCGCGGGACCTGGGCGACGTGGGCGACCCGGCCCGGGCGCAGGAACGTCTGCGGGTCCTCGACCGGGGCGCCGTTCCACCGGATCACGCCGCTGCTGGTGACCAGCCCGGCGAGGACCGAGAGCAGGCTGGACTTGCCGGAGCCGACCTGGCCCAGCAGGAGCACCAGCTCGCGGTGCCGCACGGTGAGGTCGACGTCGCTGACGCCGATCGTGCCGTCGTCGTGGACCGCGGTGACCCCGGCGAGCTCCAGCGTCCGCAACGGGTCGCTGACCCCGGGCTCCGGGTCGGGCGCCCGGCCCGCGACCAGGTCGACGCCGGCCGGCACGTGCATCAGGTCGCCGCCGCCGGCCAGCCGGCTCGTCGTGCGCATCCAGGCGCGGGTGCCCGGAGCCTCGGTGACGACGGCGCCGGCGACGCGGCCGAACCAGTCGAAGCCGTTGACGGCGCCGGCGACCAACAGCGCGGTCGCCACGCCCCAGCCGCCGCTGACGAGGACGGCCCAGGCGGCGACCACGCCGCCCTGCACCATGACGATCGGGACGCCGTCGAGCATCGCCTGGACGCGGTGCTCGCGCACCGCCGCCTCGACGCGACCGCCGTCGACCTCGCGCAGGTGGGCGTGGACGCTCGGGGTCGAGGCGGCGAGCTTCACCGTGCGGACCGAGTCGAGCGCCGACACCAGCGACCGGCCGAAGCGGGCGCGCGCGGTGGCCGACTCCGCCGCCGAGCGGCCGGCCACCCGGCGGCCCAGCGAGGAGGCGAGCGACGCGGCCACCATGACGGCGAGCAGCACCCCGCCGGCGAGCAGGCTCTGCGCGACCAGGGCGGTGACCCCGGCGATCGCGAGCCCGTTGACGAAGTCGACCCAGCGGTCGGCGTAGCGGGCCAGCCGGTCGGCGTCCATGGTCCGGCCCACGACCTCGCCCGGCGGCGTCCGCTCGAGGCGGTGCTGGGCGGTCTGACCGGCCAGGACGCTGGTGCGGACCCGGAGCATGACCGCGACCCACCAGCGCGGGTAGCGGCGGAACGCCTCGGCCAGGAACAACGGCGACCCGACGAGGGACACCACGAGGAGCGCGGTGAGGAGGGTCGGGGTGTGGCCCTCCTGCAGGGACACCACGACGTGGCCCCAGATCCAGCCGGTCAGGGCTCCGAATGCCCCGGACAGCGCCGCGACGAGGAACAGGGCGACGCTCACCACGCCCCAGCGCGGCTCGATGAGGAGCGCGGAGAGGGTCGCGCGGGCGAGGCTCGGCGTCGGGGCGAGCTCGGGCGGCGCGGGTGGCTCACCCGAGCGGCGGGCGGTGCCGACGCCGACGACGACCGGCGCGCCACCGTCCGCGGTGGCGCCGAGTCCCCGGTCGCCGTCCGGCTCGGGCTCGGCCGGGGGCACGTCCTCCTCGGCGGACGCGTCGAGGAGCGCCCGGAACGGCCCCGGCTCGGCGGCCAGCCGGGCGCGCTGACCGTGCTGGACGACGCGGCCGCCGTCGAGGACGGCGACCTGGTGCGCCCGCTCGGTGGTCGAGAGCCGGTGGGCGACCAGCAGGCCGGTGCGGCCGGCCAGCAGCCGGTCGGCGGCGCGCACGACGTGCGCCTCGGTGACCGGGTCCATCCGGGCGGTCGCCTCGTCGAGCACGACGACCCGGACGTCGCGGACCAGCAGCCGGGCGAACGCGACCAGCTGCTCCTCCCCCGACGACAGGGTCGTGCCGCCCGGACCGAGCAGCGTGTCCAGGCCCTCGGGCAGCCCGGCGACCCAGGCGTCCAGGCCCAGCTCGGTGACCGCGGCCTCGACCTCGTCGCGGCCGACCGGCTCGAACAGCGTGATGTTCTGCGCCAGCGTGCCGGCCAGGATCTCGGTGCGCTGGGTCACCACGCCCACCGCGGAGCGCAGCCGCTGGAGGTCGAGGTCGAGCACGTCGGTGCCGCCGAGCAGCACCGTCCCGCGCTCGGGCTCGACCGCCCGGGAGAGCAGCGCGGCCAGCGTGGACTTGCCGGAGCCGGTGCGGCCGACCAGGGCGCTGGTGCTGCCGGCGGGGACGTGGAGGTCGACGTGCTGGAGCGCGAACCGGCCCTCCTCGTAGGCGAAGTGGAGGTCGCGGAACTCGACGTCCAGCGCGCCTGCCGGGAGCTCCTCGCCGCCCTCCGGCTCGCGCTCGGCGCCCAGCAGGCTGCGCAGCCGCAGCACCGCGCCGAACCCGGCCTGCAGGTCCGGCAGGTGCCGGGCGAGCATGTCGACCTGGCCGACGAACATGGTGGTGACGAGGAACAGCGTGACCAGGGCCGCGGTGCCGAGCCGGTCGGCGGTCACCAGGGCGACGCCGAGCACGGCCGTGGCCGCGAGCACGCCGTGCAGCAGGGTGCCGGTGCGCCGGCCGATCATCGCCTCGAGCCGGAGGACGGCCGCGAACTTGGCGTGCACGTCGGCGGCGAGCCGCGTGCACCGTCGAACGACGTGCGCCTGGCCCAGGCTGGCCCGCAGGTCGTCCCGCCCGGCGATGCCCTCCTCGAGGGCGGCGGCGTGATCGGTCCAGGCGGCCTCCTCGACCACCTTGCGGGCGGAGACCTCGGGCAGCAGCGGGCGCACGGCGAGCAGCGCGGCGAGGCCGGTCACCGGGAAGAGGATGAAGGCCGGCCACCACGTCACGCCGGCCACGATCCAGAGCGGGCCCGAGGCGAGGATCGTGCGGATCGCCTGCCAGGCGCTCTGGCGCAACAGGGTGCCGACCTCGTGGGTGTCGTCGTCGACCCGGTCCAGGACCTCGCCGACCGCCTGCTCGGTCAGCGCCGCCAGCGGCTGGTGCAGCGCGGCGTGGAGCAGGTCCGCCCGGAGCCGGCCCTCGGCACGGTCGACGACGCCTGCCCAGAGCGTGCGGGCGATCGTGTCGAGCAGGGCCGCGCCGATCACGCACAGCGCGAGGATCCCGACCAGCCGCTCGGTCGCGTGGTCGGCCAGCCGGCCCGCCAGCAGCGAGCCGAGCGAGGTGCCGACCGCGGCCACCGCGCACGCGGCGAGCGCGGTCGCCGCCACCGGGCTGCGCAGCCGCCGCCAGTCGACGGTGTGCGCCGGCGCCGCCGGAGGTGGGGTGGTCCGGACGGGGCGGTCGGCGAGCAGCGAGGACATCGCCACCGAACCTACGTCGGTGCACCGACATCCGTCGCGCGACTTTCCGCCCGCGCGGTGCGGGATCGACGCGTCCGAGGGGTGGCCTGCGTCACCCGGCGGGCGTGCCCGCCTCAGCGGCCGCCGGTCATGGCCTCGGCGGCGGTGCCGGAGAGGCGCTGGGCGAGATAGATCGGGATCGCGGAGAGGACCACGAGGACGGCGGCGACCACGTTGACCACGGGCGCCTGGTTGGGACGGAACAGGTTCTGGAAGATCCAGAGCGGCAGCGTCTGGGTCTGCGGGCTCGCGGTGAACGTCGTGACCACGATCTCGTCGAACGACAGCCCGAAGGCCAGCAGGGCCCCGGCCAGGAGCGCGGAGCGCAGCATCGGGAACGTGATCAGCCGGAACGTGGGGAGCCGGCCGGCGCCGAGGTCCATCGACGCCTGCTCGAAGCTCGTGCCGAGCCGCTGGAACCGCGCCTGCACGTTGTTGAACACGGTGACGATGCAGAAGGTCGCGTGCGCGACCACGATCGTCCAGATCGAGAGCTGGATGCCCAGGATCGTGCGGAACTCGTTCTGGAACGCCAGCCCGGTGACCACGCCGGGCAGCGCGATCGGCAGGATGATCAGCAGCGAGACCACGTTGCGCCCGAAGAAGCGCGACCGCCGCAGCGCCATCGCGGCCAGCGTGCCGAGCAGCAGGGCGACTGCGGTCGCGAGGCACGCGACCTCGACGCTGGTGAGCAGCGCGTCGCGGGCGCCCTGGCTCTGCCAGGCGACCCGCCACCAGTGCAGGGTCAGCCCCGGCGGTGGCCAGCCGAACGTGTTGTCGGTGTTGAACGAGTTCAGCAGCACCAGGGCCAGCGGCACGTAGACCACCACCAGCACCAGCCCGGTGAAGACCAGGAGCGAGGACCGCAGGCCTCGCGACAGGACCGACGTCTGTGCCATCAGAGGTTCTCCAGGGCTCCGGTACGACGGGCGGCGGCGAGGTAGACCAGCATCACGACGATCGGCACCGTGGCGACGGCCGCCGCGAACGGCAGGTTGTTGGCCGCGCCCTGGTTGTCGTAGACCACGTTGCCGAGCAGCTGCGTCGTGCCGCCCACGATCTTGACCGCGATGTAGTCGCCGAGCGTCAACGAGAAGGTGAAGATCGAGCCGGCGACGAGCGCCGGGAACACCATCGGCAGCACCACGCGGCGCAGCGTGTGGCCCGCGCCGGCGCCCAGGTCGGCCGACGCCTCGAACAGCGAGTCCGGCACGCGCTCGAGGCCGGCGTACACCGGCAGGATCATGTACGGCAGCCACAGGTAGGCCAGGGTCACCGTGGTGGCGAACAGCCCGTAGCCGGGGGTGTCCAGGCCGAACGGCTGCAGCACCCAGGCGATCGGCCCGTCGGCGGAGAACATGCCGCGCCAGGCGTACGCCTTGACCAGGTAGGACGCCCACAGCGGCATCAGCACCGCGATCACCAGCAGCCGCTGGACCCGCGGCGAGGCCACCTTCGCCATGTACAGCGCGATCGGGAACGCCAGCACGGCGTCGACGACCGTCACCAGGGCGGCCACCGCGATGGTCCGCACGGTGATGGAGCGGTAGACGTCCACCGTCAGCAGCGTGCGGAAGTTGTCGAGCGTCCAGATGCGCTCGATGTCACCCGTGAAGTCGTTCTGCGACCACAGCGACGTGACGAGCAGCGTCGCCAGGGCGCCCAGGTAGGCCACGCCCAGCCACAGCATCGGCGGCGTGAGCAGGAGGCCCACCCGGAGGCCCGGGCGACGGTCGATGATGCTCAAGACAGGTGCAACCTTTCGAGGGGACCGAACCGGAGGGCAGGGCTCAGCCCTTGACCTCGGTCCACGCCGTGGTCCAGTCGCCGTAGTCGGTGCAGGTCACGTCGGTCCGCCCGTCGAGGCACTGCGAGATCGGCGTGGTCCAGTAGTGGATCCGGGCCGCGTACGCCGCGTCCTTGGCGTGGTAGGTGTCGCAGAACGACTTGTCCGAGGTGTCGTCGCAGGCCGCCTGGTTGGCGGGCGCCTCACCGAAGTACTCCGCGACCTGGGCCTGCGGCTGCGGGCTGGTGATGTAGTCCATCCACAGGTAGCCGCAGTTCGGGTGCTTGGCCTTCGAGCTGATCATCCAGGTGTCGGACCAGCCGGTGGAGCCCTCCTCGGGCAGCACCGCGTCGACCTTGGCGCCCTCGCCCTGCGCGACCGAGGCGATGACCTGCCACGTGGTGCCGATGACCGAGTCGCCGGACTTGAAGGCCTGGACCTCCTTGAGGTAGTCCGACCAGTACTCCGACACGTCCTGCTTCTGCTTCTTGAGCAGGTCGACGGCCGCCTGGAGCTGGTCCTTGTCCAGGGCGTACGGGTCCTTGATGCCGAGGTCCGGCTGGTGCTTCATCAGGTACAGCGCCGCGTCCGCGATGTAGATCGGCGAGTCGTAGGCGGTGACCTTGCCGGCGTACTTCGACGCGCCGTCGAAGACCGCACCCCAGCTCGTCGGCGCCGGCTTGACGTCGTCGGTGTTGTACATGAGCAGGTTGGCGCCCCAGCCGTGCGGCACGCCGTACATCTGGCCGTTCACGGAGTTCCACGGCCGGTCCTTGAGGAACGGCGAGATGTCGGCGTAGCTCTTGATGAGGCCGGTGTTCACCGGCGCGGCGTCGCCCGACGCGACCAGCCGCAGCGTCGCGTCGCCGGAGGCCGACACGACGTCGTACTCGCCGGTCTTCATCAGCTGAACGGCCTCGTCGGAGGTGCCGAAGTACTTCACGTTGGCCTGGCAGCCGGTCTGCTTCTCGAACGGCGTGACCCAGTCGACCGACTTGTCGGTCGAGCCGTCCTCGGCGTAGCCCGGCCAGGCGAGGATGTTGACCTGCCCCTCGGGCTTCCCGATCGACTTCTGCATCGGGACGTCGGGCGCGGTGAACCCGCCCTGCTGCTTGTCCGCCTGCGCACCGCCGCCGCTGTCGCCCGAGCTGGTGCCGCACGCCGTGGCCGCCAGCGCGAGCACGCCGGCGCACGCGACCGCGGCGAGCCGCGAGGTTCCTGTCTTCCTCATGCTGTCTCCTCCTCAGGGGACGTCGACCCGGGCGTGCCCAGGGACACCAGGTGGTCGCGCCGCCAGCTGAGGACGACGCGCTGGTCACGCCGCTCGAGGGCGGCGTCGATGGAGGTGTCGGTGTTCGGGTGCGACACCGTCACGGTGGGACCGGCGTCGAGCTCGACGACGGTGTTGGTGAGCGCGCCGAGGTAGGCGACCTCGCGCACGACGCCGGGCGCGAGGACCACGCCGTCGGCGCTCGCGGGCCCCGCGGCGTCGGCCGCCGTCATCCGGACCTTCTCCGGTCGGACCACGAACGTGCCGTCCCGGCCGAGCAGCTCGCGCGCCGGGGCGCCGGTGATGACGTTGGAGGTGCCGACGAAGCCGGCGACGAAGGCGCTGGCGGGCCGCTCGTAGAGCTCGACCGGGGTGGCGAGCTGCTCGATCCGGCCGTTGTCGAACACCGCGACCCGGTCGCTCATCGTGAGCGCCTCCTCCTGGTCGTGGGTCACGAAGACGAACGTGATGCCGACGTCGCGCTGGATCTGCTTGAGCTCGATCTGCATCTCGCGGCGCAGCTTGAGGTCGAGCGCGCCGAGCGGCTCGTCGAGCAGCAGCACCTTGGGGCGGTTGACCAGGGCCCGCGCCAGCGCCACGCGCTGCCGCTGGCCGCCGGAGAGCTGGTGCGGCCGCCGCCCGGCGTACTCCGCCAGCCGGACGCTGCCCAGCGCCTCCTCCGCACGGCGGCGTCGCTCGGCGCGCGGGACCTTCTTCACGCGCAGGCCGTACTCGACGTTCTCGAGGACGCTCAAGTGCGGGAAGATCGCGTAGTCCTGGAAGACCGTGTTGACGTCCCGCGCGAACGGCGGGCGGGTGGTGACGTCCTCGCCGCCGAGCAGGATGGTGCCGCTGGTGGGCTCCTCGAAGCCGGCGACCAGCCGCAGCACGGTGGTCTTCCCCGAGCCGGACGGGCCCAGCATCGAGAAGAACTCGCCGTCGGCGATGTCGAGGTCGAGGTCGTCCACGGCGCGCACGTCGCCGAAGTGCTTGCTGAGCCCGCGCAGCGAGATCGCCGCCGCGCGGCCGGCCCCTCCCGCCGCCTGTCCCGCCGCCTGTCCTGCCGCCGAGCCGGTCGCGGACCCGGCGGTGGACCCCGCCGGAGTGCTCGCCGTCGCGGGCATGGTGCTCCTCTGGTCGAACGAGTGGTTCACGTCATAAGATATGGAACCAGTCTTTAGATTGAAAGTCCCGACACGTCACGAATTCGTTGCGGCCGCCGGAGGGAGCTCGGATGGCGGAGGTACGGCGGCACGGCAGCCGCGCGCGGAGCGCGATCTTCACCCCCCTCAGTGACGTCGGCCGGGCGGGGCAGGTGGAGCGCCGCCTCACCGAGGCGATCCGCTCCGGCGTGCTGGTCGAGGGCGAGCGGCTGCCGAGCGAGCCGGAGGTCGCCGCGATGCTGGGCGTCGCGGTCGTCACCGTGCGCGAGGCGTTGATCGGGCTGCGGTCGCAGGGGTTGGTGACCACCACCCGCGGCCGGGGCGGCGGCACATTCGTCGCGGCCGGGGCGGCCGCGGACGAGGACGCGCTGGCCGAGCGGCTGGGATCCATGTCGCGCGCCGAGCTCCACGACCGGGCCACCCAGTACGTCCTCGTGCTGGCCGGGTGCGCGGAGCTGGCCGCCGAGCGGGCCGACGGCGCGGACGCCGCCGCGCTCCGCGGGCTGCTGGCCGGGCCGGACGCGGACGTCGGGGTCTGGCGGCACGCCGACGCCGAGCTCTGGCTGTCGGTCGCCGCCCTCACCCAGTCGGCCCGGGTCACCCGCGAGGTGGTCCGCCTCGAGGCGGACTTCGGGACGATCGTCCGGATCCCGCTCGGCGACCGGAGCGCCCGCACCGCCGCGCGCACCGCGCACGAGGCGCTCATCGGCGCGATCGAGCAGGGGGACGCCGAGGCGGCGCGCAGGTGCGCCCGGACCCATCTGCAGGACACACTGGACCGTGTCGCCCGCACCCAGGCGAGCGTGCACGACCGCCGACGTCGCACGAGGAGCGCCTGATGACGACCGCGACCCCGCTCAGCCAGCCGGCGGCCTCCGGGGTCGACGCGCCGGCGCGCTGCGCCGACGCCGTGTCGGCGTACTTCTCCGCCCTCTTCGCCTCGCTCGACGTGATCGCCGCCGACGTGGTCGCGACGTTCGCCGGCGCGGAGCCGGTCACCGCGACCCTGCTCGGGAACGCGCTGCAGCCGGTCACCGGCGCGATGCTCGGCGCACACCCGATCGTCGGGGGCGGCTT
>Ga0308173_10000626_pt1 | contig 15563 bp, 14 predicted proteins | sample PhyPR1_FD_203716 | JGI IMG/M metagenome (GOLD analysis project Ga0308173, IMG submission 203716) | Soil microbial communities from UC Gill Tract Community Farm, Albany, California, United States - DLSLS.P.R1 | ecosystem: Environmental > Terrestrial > Soil > Agricultural land | place: USA...
TGACCGCGCCCCGCGCAGCCGCAGGGCACATCGCGACGCCGGTCCGTCCCCTCGGGGGCGGGCCGGCGTCGTGCTGTCCGGGTCCGGCGGAAGCAGGTCGAGCCGGCGCCGTGGTCGGGGCGCGACATCGTCAGGGCCGAGAGTCCGGGTCCGGTGACCCGGTCGCCGGCACCGGGGCCGCCGCCGGCGCCGCCGCCCGGGACGCCGCCCACGGCCGGCCGGAGTAGCGGAAGGCCAGCACGAGCGCCAGGACGAGCGCGACCAGGCCGACCAGCAGCATCACCCCGACGCTCGCCGTGCCCGTCGCGAGCACCAGCACCGGCAGGGCACCCGCGACGACCGTGAGCGTCCGCGCCCAGCTCAGCCACCGCGCCGCGCCGCGGTCGCCCGCGTCCGCGGCCGCCGCGCCGAGCGATCCGGTGAGGACGGCGACGGCGGCCACCTGGGGGAGGGACGCCGCCCAGAGCAGCGAGTCGTCACGGTCCGCGAGCCACCCGTCGACCCCGGGCAGCCACAGCACCACGGACACCAGCAGCGCCGCGGCCACCACGGCGGCCACGGTGGACCGGCGGGGCAGGACGGCGAGCCGGTTCACGCCGTACAGCACGAGCCCCCAGCCGAGCGGGTCCGGGAGGAGGTCGACGCCGACGGCGCGCGCGGCGAGGGCGACGACGACCAGGCCCATGCCGATCGCCTGCAACGGCTTCACCCGCGCAGCCTACGACCGGACGGGTGCGCCGGTGACCAGCCACCGGTCGCCGCGGGCGCGGTGCACGAGGACCACGAGCCGCGCGCCCATGAACACGGCGCCGAACGCCACCCACACCGCGACGAGGCCGGCGCCGGTCGCCGCGCACGCGAGGACCACCGGCGCGTAGACGACGAGGGTCAGCAGGCCGGCCCGGGCGAGGTAGACGCCGTCGCCGGCGCCGATCAGCACGCCGTCGAGGACGAACACCACACCGGCGACCGGCTGCGCGAGCGCGGCCACGAGCAGCACCGGCAGCAGCCGGTGCACGACGTCCGGATCGGCGGTGAAGAACCGCCCGATCACGGGAGCGACGGCGGCGAGCAGCAGCCCGGTCACGATGCCGCTGACCACGCCCCACCGCACCATCCGGCGGGTGGTGTCCCGCGTCCCGGTGACGTCGCCGGCCCCGAGGGAGCGCCCGGTGAGCGCCTGGGCCGCGATCGCGACGGCGTCGAGCACGAAGGCGAGGAACGTCCACCACGTCGACGCGAGCTGGTGGGCCGCGAGATCGACCTCCTGGGTGTGCGGCGCGGTGGCGGTGCGCGCGACGGCGTACGTGGTCAGGAGGAGGGCGAGGCGGAGCGTCAGGGTGCGGACGACGAGGGGTACGCCGGCGCGGCCGGCCGCGCGGATGCCCGGGAGGTCCGGACGGAGCGGTGCCCGGTTATGGCGGGCGGCGCGGACCACGACGGCCAGGAACGCCGCCGCCGACGCCACCTGCGCCAGCACCGACCCGAGGGCCGACCCGGCCAGTCCGAGGCCCGCCGGGTAGACCAGCACGAGGTTGAGGACCACGTTGAGGGCGTTGCCGGCGACCGCGACCACGAGCGGGGTGCGGGTGTCCTGGAGGCCGCGGAGCACGCCGGTCGCGGCGAGCATCACGAGGAGCGGGACGGTGCCGAGGCAGGCGATGCGCAGGTAGGTGACCGCCGCGTCGGTGACGTCGCCGCCGGCACCGAGCAGCTGGGCGGCCGGCCGGGCGAGGAGCACGCCCGCGACGGTGGCCAGGCCGCCGATCAGCCCGGCCAGCCAGAGCCCGTCGACGCCCTGGGCCAGCGCGCCGCGGACGTCCCCGGCGCCGAGGTGCCGCGCCACCCCCGCGGTGGTGCCGTAGGCGAGGAACACGCAGAGGCCGACCACGGTCTGGAGCACCGCGCCGGCGATGCCGAGCGCGGCGAGCGGGGTCGTGCCCAGGTGCCCGACGATCGCCGAGTCGGCGAGCAGGAACAGCGGCTCGGCGACCAGCGCGAGCAGGGCGGGAAGGGCGAGCCGGACGATCTCGCGGTCCCGGGGGTCCGTCATCGGCTCGACCTAGTCCCGGTAACAGTCATGTGCGCGCAATGCTCCGTACCGAACTAGTTATCAACACCTGTGGACAAGCTTGGGAAAACGTGCGTGCCCACGCTATGTCGACAAAGGACCGGCCCGTCGCAGCCCGGCGTCCGATGAAACACGACAACTTGCTCCGATATTTCCTCTCCACACCTGTGCAACCACGTTTTCCCAGGTCAGCGGCGTGATGCCCGGTCAACCGCGGCGGTCGTCCACAGGTGCCTCCCCAGGCTGTGCACACCGGTCCGCGTGTCGTCCACGGGTGCCCTCGGCGTTTTGCACAGGCTTGTGCGGAGCCTGTGGACAAGGTGCTGTCGCGGAGGGGTGCCCAACACGTACGGTCCGGAGCTGTCGGTGGTTTCCAATAGCCTCCGCAACATGTTCGAGGCCGCACCTGGCCGGGGGCGGAGGTCAGCTTGGACGACAACGGAACGGGTCGACGGTCGACCGGGGGGAGGGCCTCGAGGTGAGCGTCACCGAGCAGGATGCGCGGAACAGATCGGAGCCGCCGTTCGAGGACTGGGGCGACGGGCCGGTGTCCTACGCGCCGGGGGAGCGTCCCAGCTCCCCGGGCGACCGCACGCCGCCGCAGGACATGGCCGCCGAGCAGTCCGTGCTGGGCGCGATGCTCATCTCCAAGGACGCCATCGCCGACGTGACCGAGACGGTCCGCGGCGTCGACTTCTACCGGCCGTCGCACGAGACGATCTACGACGCGGTCCTCGATCTCTACGGCCGGGGCGAGCCGGTCGACATGGTCACCGTCGCCGCCGAGCTGCAGCGACGCGGCGAGCTGCAGCGGATCGGTGGGGCGCCGTACCTCCACACGCTCTCCGCCAACGTCCCGATCGCCGCCAACGCGGGCTACTACGCCGAGATCGTGCGCGAGAAGGCGATCCTGCGCCGCCTGGTCGACGCGGGCACCCGGATCGTGCAGATCGGCTACGCCGGCGAGGGACAGGTCGACGACATCGTCGACACCGCGCAGGCCGAGATCTACAAGATCACCGACAAGCGGTCGTCGGAGGACTACGCGCCGCTGAGCGACATCATGGACGGCGTCCTCGACGAGATCGAGGCGATCTCCAACCGTGAGGCCGGGCTCTACGGCGTGCCGACCGGCTTCGCCGACCTCGACGACCTCACCAACGGACTCCACGCCGGACAGATGATCATCGTGGCGGCGCGACCCGCGATGGGGAAGTCCACGGTCGCCCTGGACTTCTGCCGCGCGGCGTCGATCCAGAACAACCTGACCAGCGCGTTCTTCAGCCTCGAGATGACGCGGTCCGAGATCACCATGCGCCTGCTCTCCGCCGAGGCGAAGGTGCCGCTCAACCACATCCGCAACGGCAACATGAACGACGACGACTGGGCCAAGCTCGCCCGCAAGATGGGCGAGGTCTCGTCGGCCCCGATGTTCATCGACGACTCGCCGAACATGACGATGATGGAGATCCGGGCGAAGGCGCGCCGGCTGAAGCAGAAGCACGACCTCAAGCTGATGGTCATCGACTACCTCCAGCTGATGTCGTCGGGCAAGAAGGTCGAGTCCCGTCAGCTCGAGGTCTCGGAGTTCTCCCGCCAGATCAAGCTGCTGGCCAAGGAGCTCGGGATCCCGATCATCGCGCTCTCCCAGCTCAACCGTGGTCCCGAGCAGCGCGGCGACAAGCGCCCGATGATGAGCGACCTGCGCGAGTCGGGCTCCATCGAGCAGGACGCCGACATGGTGATCCTCCTGCACCGGGACGACGTCTACGAGAAGGAGTCGACGCGTCCCGGCGAGGCCGACCTGATCGTGGCGAAGCACCGCAACGGTCCGACGCGTGACATCACGGTCGCGTTCCAGGGCCACTACTCGCGATTCGTCGACATGGCGCACTGACCGCGCCGCGCGGTCATCGAACCTCGCAGTCACCCGGTGACGGGGAGCTTCCCCCTCTGAGCGGAGGGACGGGAGTCTTTCTCGGTGGCGCCCGCGCGGATCCGCCTGATGGAGTGGTCCGATGCTGCCGAAGGAGACGCCGCGTCTCGAGCGCCCGCCGGTGACGTTGCGCGCGTTCGAGCCCCGCGACGCCCCGCTCGTCGTGTCCGTCGCCGACGACCCGCTGATCCCGCTGATCACGACCGTCCCGGCCTCGGGCCGGGTCGTCGACGCCGAGGCGTACATCGAGCGGCAGCACGACCGGATCCGCTCCGGTCAGGGGTACTCGTTCGCGGTGGCCGACTCCAGCACCGACGACGCGGTCGGGCAGATCGGATTGTGGATCGGCGACCTCGCCGCGGGCCGGGCGACGACGGGCTACTGGATCGCACCGGCACACCGGCGCCGGGGTCGGGCCCGCGCGGCGCTGGCGGCGCTCACCGAGTGGGCGTTCACGATCGACGAGGTGGCCCGGCTGCAGCTCTGCGTCGAGCCGTGGAACGAGGGCTCGTGGCGCACCGCGGAGCGCTGCGGCTACCGGCGCGAGGGACTGCTGCGGTCGTGGGAACAGGTGGGCACCGAGCGCAGGGACATGTTCATGTACAGCGTGGTCCGCTGACCCGAGCCGCCTCTTGACCGCGACGGAATGCGGACGCAACCTGAGGCATGGGCACGGGGGCCCTGGTCCGTCGGGCGACCGCGAGAAGTGTCGGCGTCCCGCGCGGACCCGCGCCTCGACACGGTTGGATCCTCGTGGCCGCGCTCCTGGCGTCGGGATGCGCGAGCCAGGTCCAGGCGGTCGGCCAGCGCGGGCTCCCGCAGGCGCCGACCCCGGCCGCCTCCCCGATCGCCTCCCCGGTCGCGATGCCGACCGGCCCACCCTCGCAGGCCGTCGCGGTGCCGCACGCCGTGCACCCAATGCTCGCCGGGTCCGAGGGCTGGCGAACCCGCCGGGACCTCCCGCAGGTGATCGAGGGCTACACGACGGTCGCGAGCGGGCCGCCCGGCACGGTGGTCGGGCTCAAGGTGTCGACCACCCGGTCCCGCTACCGCGTGCTGGCGTTCCGGATCGGGGCGTACCGCGGAGGATCGGGGCGGCTGGTGTGGCGGTCCGGCGACCTGCCCGGACACGTGCAGCCGGGTCCGACGTTCGCTCCCCACGTCACCCGCACGCTCGTAGCGCCCTGGCGGACCAGCGTGCGCGTGCGGACCGCCGGCTGGCAGCCGGGGCTCTACGTGCTCAAGCTGAGGACGTCCGGCGCGGCGGCGCAGGTGCCCTACGTGGTGTCGTCGCGCTCCACGGTCGGCACGGTCGCGCTCTCCGTGCCCGTCGCGACGTGGCAGGCCTACAACGACTGGGGCGGTTACAGCCTCTACACGTCGCCGGCCGGTGATCACCACGCGTGGGCGGTCAGCTTCGACCGGCCGTACGGCGGTCTCGGCGGCTACAACGACTTCCGCACGGCGATCGTCCCCCTGGTGGTCGCGGCGGAGCGGGTCGGCGTCCGCCTGTCCTACCTGGCCGACGTGGAGCTCGCGGAGCGGCCCGACCTGCTGATCGGGGCTCGCGGCTACGTCTCGCTGGGCCACGCCGAGTACTGGACGCCGGGGATGATGACCGCGGTGCTGCGGGCGCGGGACAGCGGGACGAACCTGGCCTTCCTCGGCGCCAACACGGCGTACTGGCGGGTCCGCCTCGGTCCGCGCCAGGGTCGTCCGGCGCGCCTGGAGACGGGCTACCGCGACGACGCCGGGCTCGACCCGCGCCGCGCGACCGATCCCGCCGCGACCACCGCCCGGTTCCGCGACCGCCCGGCCCGCCGGCCCGAGAACGGCATGGTCGGGATGCTCTACGAGTGCTACCCGGTGACCGCCGACTACCGGATCGTCACGCCGCGGTGGTGGGGCTTCGCGGGCACCGGCGTCCACCGCGGGAGCGTGGTCCGGGGGATGGTGGGGGGCGAGACGGACCGCGTCTATCCCGACCGCCGCACCCCGCGGCCCCTCCAGGTCCTGAGCAACACGTCCTACAGCTGTCGCGGTGCGCCCACCAGCAGCCAGGCCGTCTACTACACCGTGCCGTCCGGTGCCGGCGTCTTCGCCGCCGGCACCCTGCGCTGGGGCTGCGCCCTCGTCGACGCGTGCGACGAGCCGGTGGGTCGCCCCACCGGCCGGTTCGTGCGGATCGTGACCGGGAACCTGCTGCGCGCGTTCGCCGCCGGACCGGTGGGCGCCGTCCACCCCGCCCACGACAACGTCGACCGCTTCCGGCTCCCGTTGCGCAACGGCGTGACGGCGAGCTGACCGGCCCGACCCGGCCCGGCGCGCCCGGACCCGCCGGGTCGCTCAGCGCCCGGCCAGCCCCAGGGCGGCGTCCACGATCGAGGCGGTGTCGATGCCGTGCAGCGCGTAGGCGTCGGCGAGGCCGGTGGACTGCCCGAAATCGGAGACGCCGAGGCAGCGGATCCGGTCGCCGCGCGCGCCGGCGAGGAACGCCAGCGTGTGCGGGTGCCCGTCCTGCACGGTCACCAGCGGCGCCGGCGCGTGGCCGGGGAGGAGCTCGTCGAGGATGCCGCCGCCGGCCCCGGCGACCCGTGACCCCCGCTGCTGGAAGGACCTGAACACGAGGTCCGGGCTGGTCAGGCACACGACCCCGGCCCGGCAACCGCCCTCGGCGAGCAGCGCCGCCGCGGAGACGACCTCCGGCATCATCGCGCCGACACCGACCAGCGTGACGTCGTCCTCGGCGGCCGGGTGGCCGCTGAGCCGGTAGCCGCCGGCCACGGCCTGCCGTCGGCGCCGCTCGACGAGGGCCGGGTCTGTGGGGAGCCGGGCCAGCTCGGGATCGATCGGCCGGGTCGAGAGGCGGAAGTACGACGACGTGCCGCCCGGCACGCCGACCCGGCTCATCGCGTGGAGGAACGTCCACTCGAGGTCGTGGGCGAACGCCGGCTCCCAGGCGACGCAGCTCGGCTGCTCGAGCCCGATCGAGGGCGTGGTGATGGACTGGTGCGCGCCGCCCTCGGGCGCCAGGCTGACCCCCGACGGCGTGCCGACCAGGATGGACTGCCCGCCGGCGTACATGCCGTAGGACCAGGGCTCGAGCGCCCGCGTGACGAACGGGTCGTAGATCGTGGCGACCGGGATGAGCCGCTCGCCCCAGCGGGACCACGTGGTCCCGAGCTCGCCCAGGAGCCCGACCAGGTTGACCTCGGCGATGCCGAGCTCGATGTGCTGGCCGGACTCGCGCTCCGACCAGCGCAGCAGCCGCTCGGCGTCGTCGGCGAACCAGTCGTGGCGCTCCTTGACCGACCAGACGCCGGTCTTGTTGATCCAGCCGCCGAGGTTGGTGGACGAGGCGACGTCGGGGCTGCACGTGACGACCCGGGCGGCGGCCCCGGGCGCGTCGCGGACCAGGTCGGCGAGCAGCCGGCCGAGCGCGGCCTGGGTCGAGACCGGCTTGCGGTGCGGGTGGCCGAGCGATGTCGGCACGGCGACGGGTGGCGTGTGGTCGACAGGGGCGCGCCGGAGCGCGGCGCCCCGCTCCGCGCACAGCTCGCCCTCGGGCGACCCGCCGGGGAACCGCGCCCAGGGCTCCTCCGGCGCGACCCCGGACGCGTCGGCCAGCGCCCGCATCTGGTCCCCGGTGAGCAGCGCGGAGTGGTTGTTCGGATGACCCTCGGTCGCGAGGCCCCGGCCCTTGATCGTGTACGCGAACACCACGGTCGGCCGGTGCTCGTCCACCGCGTCGAACGTCCGGGTCAGCAGGCCGAGGTCGTGGCCGCCGAGGTCGCGCACCGCCATGGCGAGCTCCTCGGCGCTCAGCTCGGAGACCAGGTCGCGCAGCGCCGGGGACGACTGGGCGGCGAGGATCCGCTCGCCGACCTCGGCGGCCGGCACGCGCAGCATCCGCTGGTACTCCTCGTTGGACATCGTCTCGAGCCGCTGCCGCAGCTCGGCGCCCCCGGGGCGGTCGAAGAGGCCGCTGATGAACCGGCCCCACTTCAGCGTGACGACCTCCCACCCCGCGGCGGTGAACATGCCCTGGAGCCGCTCGATCTGGATGTCCGGCACCACCCGGTCCAGCGACTGCCGGTTCAGGTCGACCACCCACAGCAGCTCCCCGAGCGAGGCGACCTGAGGATCGGCGACCGCCTCCCAGATGGCGCCCTCGTCGAGCTCGGCGTCGCCGAGGAGGCTGACGAACCGGCCGGCCTCCGGGGTGGAGTCGAAGTGGGAGGCGGCGTACCGGTGCGCCATCGCGGCCCACAGCGCCGCGGTCGCGCCGATGCCGACCGATCCGGTGGAGAAGTCGACGGTGTCGGGGTCCTTCAGCCGGCTCGGGTAGCTCTGGAGGCCACCCTTGTCCCGCAGCGTGGTGAGGTAGGCGGCGTCGAGGTCGCCGAGCAGGTAGTTGACCGCGTGGAGCACCGGCGAGGCGTGCGGCTTCACCGACACCCGGTCCCGGGCGTCGAGCGTGTGGAACCAGAGCGCCACCATGATGTCGACCATCGACGCCGACGACGCCTGGTGGCCGCCCACCTTCACACCGCTCGTGTTGGGCCGGCCCCGGTTCGCGGCGTCGACGATCGCCGCCGAGAGCCACAGCACCCGCTGCGCGATCGCGCGGAGGACGGACTCGTCGGCGGCGCTGGTCCGCGGGCTCTCGACTGCTGTGGTCACGGGGTGATCCTCGCTGGTCGGGCGTGCAACAAGCAATGCACTGCAAGTGCAGTACGGTGCACAACATGGAAGACGGCATCGCGGCGGTCGCCGGAGCCATCGGTGCGCGCGTCCGGACGACCCGCGTCGCCCGCGGCTGGACGCTGGACCAGCTCGCCGCGACCGCGGGCGTCAGCCGGCGCGCGGTGGTGAACCTCGAGCAGGGCACCGCCAACCCCAGCGTGGGGACCCTCCTGCGGATCAGCGACGCCCTCGGCGTCGGGCTGCCGGCGCTCGTCGAGGCTCCCGAGCCGGAGGACCTCGAGGTCACCCGGTCCGGCGACGGCGCGGCCCTCTGGAGCGGCGCGGCCGGCGGACGGGGCGTCCTCGTCGCCGGCACGCGGCCGCCCGACGTGGTCGAGCTGTGGGACTGGACGCTGGCGGCGGGTGAGGAGCACCGGAGCGAGCCGCACGCACGCGGCACCCGGGAGCTGCTGCAGGTCCGCGACGGCCGGGTTGCCGTCCACGTCGGTGACCGGACGGTCACGCTGGCGGCCGGCGACGCGGTGAGCTTCGCCGGCGACGTCGCGCACGGCTACGCCCATGTCGACGGTGCTCCCGCACACTTCACCCTCGCGGTCTTCGAACCGGGCGTCGTCCCGGCGTCGCACGCCGGAGGTGCTCGTGGCTGACCTGGACCGCGTCCTGGCGGCGGCCCGGGTCGACGCGGAGGTGTTCGCGCTGCGGCCGGACTACCGCGTCCTGCTCGTCGCGGTGGACGGCATCGAACCGGCACCGGGTGACGAGCTCAGCCGGCGAGTGCTCCTCGCGGCCGAGGAGTCGGCGCGAGCGGCGGTGGCGGAGCAGCGGCCGGTCGAGGAGCTTCCCCACGTCGCCTCGTGGCGGGCCGCCTACCGGGCGTTCGGCGCCAAGCCGCAGCGCACCCGCAACAGCGCCGAGGCCCTGCTCCGCCGCGCCGCGTCGTCCGGCCTGCCGCGGGTGAACCGGCTCACCGACATCTACAACGCCGTCTCGGTCATCCATCAGGTACCGCTCGGCGGCGAGGACCTGGCGCGCTACGTCGGCGCGCCCCTCCTGCGCCGCGCCACCGGCGGCGAGCCGTTCGAGACCACCGCCTCGGGGAGCCCCGTCGTGGAGCACCCGGACCCCGGCGAGGTGGTCTGGTGCGACGAGGCCGGCGTCACCTGCCGTCGGTGGAACTGGCGTCAGACGACGCGGACGCAGCTCACCGACCACACCACGTCGGCGCTGTTCATCCTCGACGCCCTCGACCCCGTCACGGGACCGGCCCTCGAGGCGGTCGCCGACGACCTGGTCGGCCACCTGGCCCGGCTCGGCGCCGACGTCCGGGTCGCACGCCGCACCATCACGGGACCGGGAGCCGCCGGGCCCTCCACCTCCACCAGCGCCGAAGGAGCCTGACATGCTCGTCCACCCCTGGGACAGCCCCGTCGATGCCGCCGAGTGGCAGGAGTGGCTGGCGGCGACCGAACGGTTCGGAATGCTGGTCGTCAACAACGTGGACCCGGCGCACGCCCCGTTGGTCGTCCCGACCCACTTCACCCTGGCCGGGTCGGAGGTCCTGCTGCACCTCGCCCGGCCCAACCCGGTCTGGCCGCACCTCGAGGCGGCCGCCGAGGTCCGTGTCGTGCTCGCCGGTGACCACGCCTACATCCCGGGCTACTGGCGCGCGGCCGGCGACGCGCCCGCCGAGGACGGCGTGCCCACCAGCTACTACAGCGCGGTCCAGCTCGTCGGCCGGCCGACGGTGGTCGACGACCCGGCCGGGAAGGCCGAGATCCTCACCGCCCAGCTCGGCGACCTCCAGCCCGAGGGCCGGCACGCGGTCGTGGCCGCCGATGCCGGCCCCTACGCCCGGATGCTGCCCGGCATCCGCGGGATCCGGCTCGCCGTGCAGCGCGTGGAGGCGAAGTTCAAGTACGACGACCAGAAGCCGGTCGAGCACCGGGAGCGGGTGAGCAGCGCGCTCGACGGGCGTGGTCGTGGCCGGGACCCGGCCGCCGCCCGCCAGCAGCGCCGCCGCCTCGCCGAGATCGGGGACTGGCAGGCCGGTCACCGGAACGGCTGACCGAGGGTCGACCGGCCCGGCGCCCTCGGCAGTGGCTAACGTCGCCCGGGTCGATCCCGTCGTCTCCGAGGAGCCCTGCCCGCCGTGCCGTACTTCGTCCGCACCGGAGCCACCACGTTCGTCCCGACCGAGCACGTCGGCGGGGCCTGGAACGTCGAGGAGCAGCACATCGCCCCGGCGTTCGGCCTGATGGCGCACCTCGTCGAGGCGGACCGGGACGCGCGGCGGGACGACGAGCTGGTGCTGGCGCGGCTGTCCTACGACATCCTCGGCGTGCTCCCGATGGACGAGTGCGAGGTGACGGTGCGGGTGGTGCGGCCGGGTCGGACCATCGAGCTCGTCGAGGCGTCCCTGAGCCACGCCGGCCGGGTGGGCGTGGTGCTCCGGGCCTGGCTGATGACCCCCGGCGACACGACCGCGGTCGCCGCCGGCGACCTGCCGGCCATGCCGGCCCCCGACGAGGTCCCGGAGTGGGATCCCACCGCGGTGTGGCCGGGCGGGTTCATCGCGGCCGCCCGGCTCCGGCGCGCGCAGGAGCGGCCCGGTCGCGCTCGGTTCTGGGCCCGCACCGACGTGCCGCTGCTCGACGAGCCGACGAGCACCACGGCGCGGGCGGTCGGTCTCTTCGACATCGCCAACGGGATGACGGTCCGCGCCGACCCGCGCGACGTGCTGTTCCCCAACCTCGACCTCACCGCGCACCTGTTCCGCCAGCCGGTCGAGGGCTGGGTCGGCTTCGACACCACCGTCACCTTCGGCCCGACCGGCCAGGGCCTGACCAGCAGCGTCCTCCACGACGAGGCGGGCCCGATCGGCACGCTCGCGCAGGTCCTGACGGTCCGCCCCGGCGGTCAACCCCTCGCGGGGCGGTCCACCCGGGCCGCGAGGTGCGCAGGGGCGCGCAGGCAGTAGGAGTCGGTGAGCAGCTCGGTGAGCTCGCTCCAGTCGGTGTGCTCGTCGATCAGCATCCCGACCACGTTGCGGCCCCACTCGGCGCGGAAGTAGGGATCGCCGAGGTGCTGGAGCGCCATCACCTCGTCCGGCTCGGCGCGGAAGGTGATGCGGAAGCGGCCGTCCTCGCCGCCGAACACGTGCGCCACGGTGCGCGACGCCACCCGCCAGCGGACGCCGACCCAGGCCTCCTCCCGCTCGCACTCCGGGAAGTCCTCCAGCACCGAGCCCAGCCGGCGTACCCACTCCGGTGGCACGTCGGGACGCTCGCCGTGGCTCATCGCGGGTCGTCCGGGGTCACGCCTGCGCGCCCTCGCTCTCGCTCGCGCGCGCCTGGAGGACCGCGAGGTCGCGCTCGGCGTAGAGCCGGTGCGCCCACTCCTCGTTGAGGATCGCGCCGAGGCAGCGGGCGACGGGGAAGCTCTCGGACTCGGGGTAGCCGGGCGCCGTCACCGGCTCGGTGGACCCCGCGAGGCGGTCGTCGGTCAGCTCGTCGAGCACCCGGCGGACCACGGCCATCCGCTCGGCCCGCGCCGCCAGCACCTCCTCCAGGCTCGGCCGCGCGTCCCGGTCGTGGGGCACGCCGTCGACCTCGCCCATCTCGGTGTGGGGCAGGCCGAGCGGGTGGTACGGCGCCGGCTGGCCGAGGTAGGCGCGCAGCACCCAGGCGTCGGTGGCGAGGAGCAGGTGGCGCAACGTCTCGATGAAGGACCACTCGCCGTCCACCCGCGCGTGCAGCAGGTGCTCGGGGAGGGCCCGCGCCCGGGTGACCGTGTCGCTCCAGCGCCGCTCGAGCATCTCCCAGGCCGCCCGGTAGCCCGCGGCGTCGGTGGCCCGCACCAGGACCCGGTCGGGGTCGCGCCGGTCGAGCTCGGCCTCGACGAGCGGCGCGACGTCGACGCCGTTGATGACGACGCTGCGGAGCTCGCCGTCGATGTCGAGGCGCTCCAGCCAGGCACCGCGCATCACGACGTCCTGGAAGTAGACGTTGTGGAACCGGGAGCCGCTGAAGTCGACCTCTTCGAAGCGGCTGCCGCTCCAGTCCTGCTTGACGTGCTCACCCATGTCCGCACCCTGCCACGGGGCACCGACACCGGCCAGCGAGCGGGAGGGACGGTCGGTCAGCAGGCGTGGTGGTAGCTCGTGCGGTGCAGCCGGTGGGCGGCGGTGGGCCTGGCGTCCGGCCGCTTGAGCGTCCAGTAGCGCAGCCAGTCCATCTGCATGCGTGAGCGGTTCATCCGTTGGTGGCCGACGCCCTTCATCGTGAACCGGACGGCGAACGGCGTGCCCGTCAGCGCGTCGCGGCGCTTCTCGGTGCTGACCACGTGGGCGTCGACGAACCACGAGATCCGGTTGTGGGTGACCTCGACGGCGAACGTGTGCCACTGGTTGTCGTGGAGCGCGATGCGCCGGTGCGTGACGTACGCGTGGTTCGGCGTGCTGCGCACGTAGTGGGTGGCCTGGCGGCGGCGGGGGGTGTAGGACTCGAGGGCGACGTTCCGGGCGCCGCAGCGCTGGGCACGGGAGCCGGCCGGGACCAGCTCGGTGAGGACGCGGTAGCTGTGGTGGCCGGTCCCGAACTGGGCGGAGCGGAGGCGGGTCTCCCACCGTCCGACGGCGTGGCCGCGGGTCCGCTCGGTGGCGCTGACGCTGCCCCGGCCGGCGGTGTTCAGGGTCAGCATGCCGTGCTGCTCCCGCACGAGGCCGCGGCCCGAGATCCGCCAGTCCTGCCGGTCGAAGCCGCCCTCCCACTCGTAGCGGGTGGCCATGTCACCCCACTTGTAGGTGTTCCCGGCGTTGACGGGACCGGGCGGCTGCGCGTGGTGCGCGTCGGCGGGGACGGCGGTGGTCAGGCCCAGCGCGACCGTCAGCGCGACGGTGGCGGGGGCGATAGCGGACAGGAGCCGGCGGGTTCGGGGCGTCGTGCTCATGGGGATCCACCGTAGGTCGAGGTCCCGGATCCGTCGAAACGGCGACGGCGATCAGGAGTCGAAGCCCAGGCCGGCGGCGTCGAGCGCCCGGAGGAAGGTGTTGCGCCGCCCCTCCCGGTGGTCCGCGCGGTCCAGGGACCAGCGGGTCAGCGCGATGCCGACGCCGGCGACCGGCTCGGGCGGGAACGGCAGCGGGTGCCGGCGCACCATCTCCAGCTCGGTGCGCTCGGTCCGCTCGCCGGCCAGCCGGTCGAGCATCACCTCGGCGGCGAACCGGGTGGCGCCCACGCCCAGGCCGGTGAAGCCGGCGGCGTAGGCGACCCGTCCCCGGGCCGCCAGCCCGTGGAACGCGGCGAACTGCGTCGAGGTGTCGATCGCGCCGGCCCACCGGTGGCTGAACCGGACGCCCTCGAGCTGCGGGAACGCCGTGAGGAAGTGCGAGGCGAGGCGCCGGAAGGTCTCGGGGCGGTGCTCGTACGACGCGCGCACCCGCCGGCCGCGGTGGTAGACCGCGTCGTAGCCGCCCCACAGCACCCGGCCGTCGGCGGTGAGCCGGGAGTAGTGGAACTGGTTGGCGAGGTCGCCCAGCCCCTGCCGGTTCGCCCACCCGAGGGCGGTGCGCTGCTCGGCGGTCAGCGGCTCGGTCATCAGCACGTAGTCGTAGACCGGGACGGTCATCAGCCGGGTCCGCCGCAGCAGCGAGGGGAACACGTTGGTGGCCAGCGCGACCCGGTCGCTGGTGACCGTGCCGCCGCCGGTCCGCACCCGCACCGGGCCGGGGCCGCGGGTCTCCAGACCGGTCACCGTCGTGTGCTCGTGCACCTCGACACCCAGCTCGGCCGCCACCCGGGCCAGCCCGTGCGCGAGCCGCGCCGGGTGGACCAGCGCGCAGTCGTCGCGGTCCCACTCGCCGGCCAGGAAGACCGGGCTGTCGATCTCGCGGCGCACGGACTCCTGGTCGAGGAACCCCTCGGAGCCGCGGATCCAGTCGACCTGGTGCGGCTCGACGGCCACGGAGAGCATGCCGGTGCGCTCGAGCTGCGCGTCGATGCCGAGGTCCCGGACGTCCTTCTCGAGGGCGTCGAGGTTGGCCCGGCCGAGGCGCGTCAGCTCGTCGTGCTCCGCGGGCCACCGCCGCCGGCCGTTCTCCTCGCCGTGGGTCAGGCTGGCCTCGCAGAAGCCGCCGTTACGCCCCGACGCGGCCCACCCGACCCGCTCCGCCTCGAGCAGCACGACCCGCGTGGACGGGTCGCGGCGCTTGGCGAGCACGGCGGTCCAGAGGCCGGCGTACCCGGCGCCGACCACGGTGAGGTCGGCGCGCGCGTCCGCGGCGAGGGAGGGGTACGACGGCGAGCGGCTGTCCTCCAGCCAGAACACCGCCTGCCGGCTCCCGGCCAGCGACCGGTCGACCAGTCGCGGCTCGGGAGTCCGGCGCTCGTAGACGGTACGGTGGGTGCTCGCCGCGCTCCTATCCGGCCACATGGGCGTCGCCGGCCTTGAGCGCCTCGTCGAGGATGGCGAGGCCTTCGCGCGCCTCCTCGTCGCTGGTCGTGCACGGCGGGACCAGGTGGACCCGGTTCGTGTTGGTGAACGGGAGCAGGCCGGCGTCCTTGCAGGCCGCCGCGACCTCGGCGAGGGCGGCCGGCGGCAGCATCGCCTTGCTGTCCGGGTCGGTGACCAGGTCGAGGGCCCAGAAGGCGCCGACGCCGCGGACGTCGCCGACGCACGGGTGGCGTTCGGCGAGGTCGGCGAGCCCCGGGCCGAACACCTCGCGCCCGAGCCGGTCGGCGTTCTCGACGACGCCCTCCTCGCGCATCGCGTTGATGGTCGCGACCGCCGCGGCGGTGGCGAGCGGGTGCCCGGAGTACGTGAGGCCGCCGGGGTAGGCGCGGTGGTCGAACG
>Ga0308173_10000627_pt1 | contig 15548 bp, 14 predicted proteins | sample PhyPR1_FD_203716 | JGI IMG/M metagenome (GOLD analysis project Ga0308173, IMG submission 203716) | Soil microbial communities from UC Gill Tract Community Farm, Albany, California, United States - DLSLS.P.R1 | ecosystem: Environmental > Terrestrial > Soil > Agricultural land | place: USA...
CGGGCGCCGATGGCGGCCTTGATTCGGGCCCCAGCTACGTGGCCAGACAACCAATCAAGAAGGCGATGCGACTAATTATGCTAAGAACGTCGTATAGCTGAGTGGACGGAAAACGGGGTCACGTCAATATGACAAGTTTCCGGTCTGGCGATTCTGTCTGGGCCAACAATCAGGGCTATGCAGGGAGACAGGGAACATTTGCCGAGTATTGTTCCATCGATGAATCCCTGCTTTACCATCTGCCTGCAAACAGCGATCCGGCGCAAACCGTGATTGTCGTGCATTCCGCGCTTACGGCTGTCGTGGGCCTTTGCTTCAGAGCGCATCTGAAGGCGAATCTGTCTTCGTGAACGGTGGAGATGGCAACGTGGGCACTGCCGTATTGCAAATAGCCAAAGCTAAAGGCGCGCGTGTGGCGGTAACGGCTGGTAACTCGGCCAAGGCTGCCTGGTGCCGGGACCTTGGCGCAGATCTTGTTATTAACTACAAAACCGAAAACCTGCGCCAGAGGATTCTGGATTTTGCTCCAGGCGGTGTGGACTTGTATTGGGATACGACCCTGAAACCGGATTTGGCTCAAGCGGTCGATGTAACGGCGCAGCGTGGCCGGATTGTCCTTATCGCCGGGCGTTCTCACGAATCGGTCTTCCCCGTCGGCTCATTTTATTTAAAAAATCTGACCCTGTATGGTTTCACCGTGTCAGACGCCACGCCGGCTGAACTCGGAGAATACGCCCGCGAAATCAATCGCTATCTGGAACATGGGGTTCCGAAAGGGAAGACAGCTTGCCTGTTGCCGCTTGCGCGGGCCGCCGAGGCGCACCGTATGGTTGAGAATGGCGGCTTGTTTGGGAAGGTCGTGCTCTTACCGTCCGCCGGCTAATTTTCGAGCCTTTTCGTTTCCTTTCATCTGTCTCCGTTCACTTTTCTCTTGACAGAGGGCTGCAGTTTCGCTTTTAATCGGTGTAACTTGGCGCAGAGGCCTTGGGGAGGTTGCGTGCGGCATTTTCCTGTCAAATTCTCAATTCTACTTGCAGCGGTGTTTGTCGCTGCGCTTTATGCACAGGGTCCCGTTGGAACGCTTAACGGAACCATCACTGATCCAGCCGGCGCAGTCGTGCCAGGCGCTACGGTGGTGGCGACCCACAACGCCACGGGCGTCGAGTCGAAAACGACCTCTACGTCGAGCGGCACTTACACGCTGCCCTATCTTCCGGCGGGGACTTATACAATTCGCGTCAATGCTCCGGGGTTTCAAACCTCCACGGCCGAGAACGTGATTCTACGTGTGGCGCAAACCATGACCATTAATCTCAGCCTCACAGTCGGCACTATGAACCAGACGGTGGTGGTCAGCGCTACTCCGGAGTTGCTGGAATCGGACTCCGCGGAAATCGGGCAATATATTACGACCGAAGAGTATAAGGACTGGCCCATCATGGTGGATGACGGGCAGCGACAGTTACAGTCTTTCATTTTTTCCAGTCTGCCAGGTACGACGGGCGATACCTTTGCCGGATCCATCAATGGCGGGCAGCAATATTCGCACGAGATTCTGATCGATGGAATCCCGGTGGGCCGGTCCGACCTTTCTGGCGGCAATAACGACGAGTTTAGTCCTTCGGCAGAAGCCGTCGGGGAGTTCAAATTGCAGACCGGCGCGATCTCAGCCCAGTACAACGGCGGCCAAACCGCCGTCGCGAACTTTGAAATCAAATCGGGAACGAACAGTTTGCACGGATCGGGGTTTTATTACCTCGGCAATGAGGATTTCAATTCCGTTCCCGTTCAGGACAAGACCTTCGGTGGAACAAATCCTGAGAACCGACTGAACAACTGGGGTTATTCGCTAGGCGGTCCGGTTTACATTCCCAAGGTCTATAACGGCCGGAACAGAACCTTTTTCTTCACGAATTTCGAAAAGACCAATACGGTTACGCTGCCCTCCAATGGGTTCGTCACCCTACCTACGGTGGCCCAGAAGAATGGTGATTTCTCATGCCTGTTGAATCCGGCCTGCACGGGGAATGATCAGTCCGGATCAGCAATCGGTACGGACGGCCTCGGACGGCCCATCGTTTTCGGGCAGATCTACGATCCTCACTCCACGTCAGTGGCGCCCGATGGCAGTTACGTGCGAAATCCATTCCCGGGCAACATCATTCCGCAGTCGGCCTGGGATCCGGTGGCAAAGAATATTGTCCAGGGCATCGGGATCACAAACCCGCAGTTCGACAAACTGATCAACAATATGCCAAAGCTGGGCACTTGCTGCGCGTACTTCCGTTTGCACACAGTCGGACTGAAGATCGATCACCAGATCAATTCGCGGAACCAGATTTCGGGCTATTACAACCAGAGCTACCGCTTCCGCAATAACAATAGCTGCGGTGGCGGCGTTCGCGGGCCGTATCTTCCCATCCCCGGACCCGCGACTACATGCATCAAAGACCAGATAACGCCGGGAAACATGGGTCGCCTTTCCGTGACTTCCACCGTGACCCCGTCCATTGTCAATCGTTTCGCCGCCGGTGTGAACCGGTTCCTGAATGAGAATGGCGTCCCGACCCAAACCGTTCCGGGAGGCTATGGCGCGAAGATCGGATTGACCGGGCTCGCACCGTCGGCCGCATTCCCTGTCATCAATTTCTCCGGAAATAACTATCAGGGAGGAACTATTGATCGGTTTGGCTTCGGCGCCGAGGACTACAGCCCGAACGGGAGCTATATCTTCCAGGATGATGTGACCTGGATCCACGGCAAGCATACGGTCCGCTTCGGTTACGACTATCGCCGCTATGTGTACAACGATCGCACCTCCAATAGCCCGGGAACTTTCAATTTCAGCCCGCTGCAAACGGGCCTGCCGGGCTACAGCACGCAAACCGGAGATGCATTTGCCAGTTTTCTGCTGGGCGGAGCGAATAGCGCAAGTCAAAACATTGTCGGTTACAGCAGCGGTTTCCGCCAGCCAGAACACGGTATGTACGTGACTGATGACTGGAAGATCACACCAAAGCTGACCATGAATATTGGATTGCGCTGGGAGATTATCCCGCCGCTTTATGAAGTAACGAACCGGATGTCAGAGGTTTCCCTCAGTGTCCCGGATCCAAATGCCGGCAACCGGCCCGGCGCGCTGATCTTCGGCGGCCCATTCAATGATACTTATTGGAAGGAATTCGGACCGCGTTTCGGTCTGGCTTACAGGTTGTCGAATAAAATGGTCATCCGCGCCGGGTACGCCATGACCAATACGCCTCCCATCGCCAATAGCTTTGGATATAACTTCACCTACGGGTACAGCGCAACCGTGAACGTGAAGGCACTGGCCAATCCCCACAATCCGGCCATTTATATGAGCCAGACGTTCCCCAGCCTCACGAGTCCCCTGCCGAACACAGATCCGTCATCGGCGGAGGGGAATCAAGCATTTACTACCGCGCGCGATGCGAACCGGCCGGGTTACGTGCAGAACTACAACTTCACGATCCAATATGAATTGCCGGGTGCAACCGTTCTGGAAGTCGCTTATATAGGCAACAAAGGCACCCGGCTGTGGGGCGGCGCACCAGGTTCCGGAGGATTTACCGAATTGGATGCTCTACCGTCCCGTATGCTCGCCATGGGCGATATTCTGAACGATGCAGTCAGCGACCATCCGCAGTACATCCCGTACGCGAACTTCGATACCAGCAATACCGTTTCGCAGGCAATGCTGCCGTATCCGCAGTATTTCGGCGTGGAAGAGACCTTCCCCTACAACACTAATTCGAATTACAACTCGTTTCAGGTAACGGTTACGCGGCACCTTACAAAGGGGCTTGGCTTTCTCGCCGGCTACACCTGGTCGAAAGCTATCGGCTATGTGGACCAGAACGGAGCAGCCTCGTATTACACCGTCGCGCAGGACTACTACAACCGGGGCCTCGAGCGCTCCGTAACTTCCTTCAATTTGCCGCAGAGTTTCAAACTGACCTGGGTGTATGACACGCCATTCGGAAAAGGCCGGCGCTGGGACCTTCACTGGTTGAATCCGGTCCTCGGAGGTTGGCAGCTTTCGGCGATTCACAACTATCAGTCGGGAATGCCGGTTCAAGTTAGCGAATCGGGTCTCAACATTCCGCCGGGTTTCGCCTTCGGGATCCGTCCTGACGTGCTCACCGGAGCGCCGCTTACCGTCGGGAGCGCTTCCCAAAAAGTGGACGTGCAGGATCCTACGCAATGGCTTAATCCAGATGCCTTCGCGCTTAGCCCGCAGACGGCGGCGGGCACTCCTTTGCGAGTAGGTACCGCGCCCAGGTTCTTCCCCACTCTGCGCGGACCCACCAACTTCAGCGAATCATTCCGCATAGCTAAGCGGTTCCGATTCTATAAGGAAGGCCAGTATTTCGAGATCGGGGCGGTCATGACCAATCCGCTGAAAAGAACGTACGCAACTATCAATGACAATACCGTCGGAGACGAGGGTTTCGGCACGCTTCTCCAGAACGGCGGAAACCGGGTGTTGCAGCTATCGGCAAGAATCCAGTTTTAGCGGGGGAGGTCCATCTCACCTCAGGATTTTGGTGCGGAGAGGGGGACTTGAACCCTCACGGTGTTACCCGCTAGCACCTCTGAATCACCGGCACGATTCTACACGAAACAATGCCTTAAATGATTTACTAACTCGGGTCGAGCAGAACGGCTTCTCGATGCCGAAGCGTGGTTCGAATTGCTTCCAATCCACTTTCAAGGGCTGGCAGGTTTTGAAGAATAGCGGCGGCATGCTCGCCGGTCACCATGGATCGCAAAAGCTCGTACTGGCCGACGAGTTGTTCGTCGTGATGGATTAGCATTCTTACCGTGGCTGCTTCCGCGCGATACCGCTGTATCATGCGATCGTTTCCAGGAACCGGTTGCTGCTGAATGAATGCTTCGAGCCCACCGATTTCGCGCGCCAAATGCTCCAGGCGCTGTGCTGCCGAAACCGCCCCGGCATCCGGAAGGGGATGCTCTCGTGAGGGCGGCGGAAGAAACTCGCGCCGGTATTCGCTTTCAGCATCTGTTAAGCTCGCCACCGCAATGCCGAGCAGGCTTGACGCTTTGCTCCTGACAAGCTGGTCATCAGCTCGCAACTGATTTTCGACGCGATAGAAGTTATAGCCCCAGCCGTAGAACAGGTTCGTGGCAAGCTGCCGCAGCAGGCCGGCATCGTAAAATGCAGAGCTTGGCATCTATTCCTCGGCGGGCTTTTTCGGAGGCAAGCCGGTTTCCGCCCCAGCTGATAGAAGCCGGCGGCAGGGCTCCGATGCTGAACGGTACGCCGGCCGCGGCATTCGGCGCAGACACAAGGCCCTTCTCAGCCATTCGCAGCGCAGATAGTAGCGCACGGCTTCGATCGGACTTAAGTCTATCGCTTGAAGCGAGATCAACTCCCGCATTCGCTCATCCTTCGGCATAATCAGGATCTTTAATCGTTCAGCGTGATGCCGTAGATCTTTTAAGAAATCGGACAGATGGCTTTTGACTAACTCGCGGATCTCGCCGATGTGCTCATTGATGTTCTCCATTTTTGTCACTTGCACGACTTGATTGATCGCTTGCTCAATGGCTGGACGCCGCGTAGTCGGAGACTTCTTTCGTATCAATCAGGTGCGCGTTGAACGACAAATGAGTGATCAATTGCAGTGCGTCCTCTTTCGTGTCAGCGTGGATGTAATAATCCACCTGATACGCCATCTTGGCCATTTCCTGACTGGTAGCGATGCCCTCGCTTCGGATCAACAGTTTGGATCTGTTGATGTAAATGACCTCGAAAACCCAGGGCGACGAGCCGCCGAAGAGCCCCTGAGCAATTGAACCAAGAATCGGCTTATCGGGAGTCGTGAGCGCGTATTGTCCCGTCTCGTAGATATTCAATACCGCGCCCCGTGCTTTCAACACGTAAAAGTGGTTGCTTTCCACCGTCAAGAGAGAACCGGAAACAATGCTCTCGTCTGCAATCTTGACAGCGAGGCTCTTTGTCCCGAGTATGTCCGTTCCGTCACGCAGAAGGGACGTGATAACTTGCCGAATAACCGCAATGTTCGTATTAGATGATACCCGCCCGCCGAATTCGTCTCAGATAGAGTGCCGTGTACAAGACTAACAAGTCAAGCACAACACTCCTTCCGCGTGAATCGCCAGAAGGGACTCGCTTATCGTAGCATGAAAACCACGACTGGCGACATATGATTTTCCCCACCAGATTGCAGGTATGCTTTAAACGAAATGATGTACACAGTCGAGAACGTGACGCGTGGCGGAAAGCTCGGCGATAAGGTAAGCCGCGCGGAATCGAGCCGCGAGCGCCGAACCGGACTCCTGAAGCGTGCGAGCCTACAAACGGGAGAGGGATTATGGATCGATCCGTGCGAGGGCGTGCATACATTTTTTATGAAATTTCCCATCGACGTCATTTATCTCGATCGCAAGCATCGGATACGGAAAATTCGCCATGCCCTTGGGCCGTGGCGAATCTCGTTGTGCCTCACCGCACGTTCGGTCCTCGAAATGCCGGCCGGTACTGCACGGCGCACGGGAAGCGTTGCAGGCGACCGGCTCGAGTTCCGAGAGGTGTGAATTTACGTTGTAAAAGGCCCGTGAACTAGCCCCGAAACCTGGCCATTTATCTAACTCCCTATTCCGTCGGGTCAGTAAGGGGTATTACCCGTGGGCCTACGAAACTCCCCTATCTCCCCCTCATACTGGTCTGGATGACGCGCGCCGCCCGCGACCAAATCTACCAGCGCGCCCTGCATCCGACCCGTTCCCCAAAAACAGCGCGAACCAGCACAGCGATCACCTTCACTCTGACACTGTCTCTCGTAATCGGCTTTGTCCTGCTGCCGTTATTGCGACCCGCCTGGCTGCCGGCCCTCCACACAGTGCCCACCGGCGGAACAAAAGCAAATTCGGCGCTCGCGGCCGCGTTTATCGCTGCAATCGCGCTGCACGAATTCGGGCACCTCACCGCCGCCATCGCCGTGAAATTTGAAATTCTGGGCATTGCTCTCGGCCCCTTCCGGTTCGCTCGCCTCTATGGCGAATCGACTGTCAGTTTCCGGGTGAAAAGCCTGTTAGGGGGCTCAATCTCGGCTGTTCCGCTAAACGAGCGCAACTGGCGGCCGCGCATCCTGGCCGTGATTGCGGCGGGGCCGATTGCCACGTTCCTAACCGCTGCAATCGCGCTGGCCGTCGTCTCCCGGTTGCAGCCCGCCTCCTGGGCTTCTCACTTCTTTGCTGTTTTGGCCGAACTCAGCCTCCTCATCTTCCTCCTCGGACTCATCCCGAACGGCCAATACACGCGGATTCGGAACGATGCGCAACTGTTCTGGTCGGTCTTAGGCAACTCGACCGAGGCGCACGCCATTCGCCTCTACCATCGCCTGATGCGTGTGTACATCGACGGCATGCGGCCACGCGATTATCCGCCGGAGCTGGTCGAAGAGATGTCCGGCTATCAGGGCCGGCCCGACCTGTCGCTCGCCTTTGCCGCCGCTCTCACGAAATGGGCGACAGACTGCGGCGACTTCGCAATGGCGAACGCCTGGCAACAAAATGCAGTACGCTTGCTGCCGGCGAGCGGCTCTTCCCAGCGGAACTTTGCGAGCGCCGAATGGGCCTGCTTCGCGCTGTTGTTCACAGACGACCTCGCGTGCGCCCGGCGCGTCTTCTCGGAGGTGCGGCCGCAGGAGATCGCGCCCAGCTGGCGGCATCATCGCATCCTCGCGGCGAAATATGTGGCCGAAGGAAACGCCGCGGCGGCTTGCCGCGAAATAGAGAACGCACTCCTCTGTCTTCCGCGGAAAATTCCCTCCAGCCAGTTCGAGCGGGATCTTCTCCACCGCCTCGCGGCGCGTTTGACCTGAATCGGCGATAGGATCGAAGCAGAGAGGCATCGTTATGCGAAGCGTTCCATTCGTCCCGCTGCTGCTCATGGCCACGGCCCGCCTGAGCACAGCACGGCGGTGGTTTCCGGTCCGGCGTCGGACGATTCGCGCCCGGTTCTCTCCCGATCCGCACGGGCATCCCCAGGCAGGGATTGGGTGTTCCGCCCATCGGACTCGGCATTCCTCCCGTCACTGGTTTCGCCGGCGGTATCACCCCGCGAGGCTTCGGCCGCGGCCTCGGTTTTGCTACCCGCCGCTTCGGCAACTCCGGCTACGGCTTTTTCCCGTTCCGGTGGAACTACCCTGCGCTGGGCGACTATTATCCTGCCTATCCGCCCGCCGAGCCCGAATACCCGCCGCCCGGCAACACGATTATAGTGGAGTCCGCCGCGCCGCCACCACCTCCCCCCCTGAGCCGGTTCGCGCCGAAATTGAGAACTACAAATGGAATGAAACGACGCCCGCGCCCGGCGAGCAGCCGGCTACGTTTACCATCGCGCTCAAGGACGGCACCCAACGTTCTGCGACGGCCGCCTGGGTTGGGCAGGGGGCCGCATTGGGACAGATGCGCACGACGAGGGTGCGCCGTTTGAGCTCTTCCATAAGTCGCTCCAGCATATTTGTCTACTTTAGATTCTTGTGATGCTGCCGCGGCAAGCGATAGAAGCTCAGGGATTCTTCGATGTTTTCCTCCACCCAGGCACAGAGTTTCGCGTAGCGTTTGCCCCATTTCAGGAGCCAGGCGGCCAGGTCTTGCCGCCCTCCTGCACGGCCTCGGGCAGCACCTCCGGAATGGCCCGCCGGAGCCCGTCGTGATCATCGCTGACCACAAATTCGACTCCCTGCACCGAGCGTTGCCGCAGACTCACCAGCAGCTCGCGCCAACTGGAAGTACTTTCCCGCTGTGCCAGTTCCGCCGCCAGCAGATTGGGCCGCCCTTCCTAGTTGATGCCGATGGCCACCAGCACGGCTTGGCGGAGTACCGCTCCGTCTTCACGCACCTTCTCGTAGCGCGCATCCAGGATCAGATACGGATGCGCTCCTCCATCCGTCGCGGTGCAAACTTCTCCAGTTCCAGTGCGGAACCGCCCCTGCCGGTCTTGCGGAACTCGCAGCTCGATTTTGCCCACCCCGCGTGATGAGCGTCCGATGAGCGTCCAGCTATAGTAGCCCGAACGGTACCCCATGTGTAGAGAATTCGGGATCTCACCCAGGACGGGTTACAAGATCCTGGAGCGGTATGAGGAATGTGGCTGGGAAGGGCTCACGGACCGTGCGAGGCGTCCGCATCGGTATGCGAATGCATTACCGGTACAGATGGAAGCAGCGATCATGGCGGCCAAGCGCGAGAAGCCGAGTTGGGGCGCGCGAAAGACCCGTGAACGGCTGTTGCGGCGGCTTCCGCATGAGGTGAAAATGTCGGCCTGCAGTAACCATTCACGCGATTCTAGACCGGCATGGGCTCGTAACACGGGCCAAGCGGTCGCGTACACGCTGCGAAAGCACGGGGCTATCAGCCGGGCTGACGCCCAACGCGCCCTGGTGCGCCGACTACAAAGGAGGGTTCAAGCTGGCCAACGGAAAATACTGTTATCCGCTCACGGTCGCCGAGGGTCTGTTAATCGTTTTGTCTAAACGGCGCCCGGTATTTTCTAACTTTTCCTCCCTGATAAACTGAGCGGACCTGAGCGGGGATAGGGCGCTGCGGAAACGCAACCCGAGCGCCGACTCAGCGGCCGGGATTCCGAGGTGGCGAGCGCAGCTCGACGTCTCGGTCCAGGAATCCTGGCGCAAAAGCGATAAATCTCGGGGGTTTGGGGGCAGAGCCTCCATCCCAGGAATGCTGTTATTCCAATTATTCATAGCGACAACTGCTTACGTCATTTCGGCTTGCGGAACGCGATCGCCAAGCAGAATCGCGAAGCGCTGTAAGGCCGCTTTCCAGTTCTGAACCGGCATCGTCCACTTCTTCGCGATATGCTCCAAGGCGAGGTACAGCAGCTTGAGAGCAGCTTCCTGATTCGGAAACGAGCCCCTGGTTTTGATCACCTTGCGCAATGACATGTTCAGCGATTCGACAGCGTGGGTCGTGTAAATCACCTTGCGGATATCGGCCGGGTACGCGAAAAAGGGCGTTAAATATTCCCAGTTCCGGCGCCACATCTGGCTGATGGTCGGATATGCTCCATCCCATTTTGCGGCGAACTCATCCAGTCGCCGCCCGGCTTCTTCGACTGTGCTGGCGCGATAATCGGCTGTAAATCCGCGGCCACGGCTTTGCGTCGTTTCCAGGAAACATAGTTCAGCGAAGCTCGCACCTGGTGCACAATGCAGAGCTGCACCTGAGCCTGCGGGAACACCGTGTCAATCGCTTCTAGAAACCCTTTCAGTCCATCCACGCAGGCGATGAAAACGTCGCTGACTCCGCGATTTCTCAGTTCGGTGAGCGCCTGCAACCAGAAGTTAGCCCCTTCGGCCTGGCCCGCCCACAATCCCAGCACTTCCTTGTTGCCCTGCATGTTGATGCCAATCGCCACGTGAATCGCTTTGTTGCGAACGTGCCCGGCCTCGCGAATCTTCACGCACAACGCATCCAGATACACAATCGGACACACCGCGTCCACTGACCGGCTCTGCCAGAGCCCATCGCGACCGAGAGTTGCAACCCGCTGGTGGGCGAATTGCCGTTCATCGCGCTCTGATGATCGGTAATCGACCACGCCACATTCGCGATGTAATGCTCCTGGATGGAGCCGACCAGATGCTGCAAAAATCTCCTCGCGAAGAATCTTCAGGTTGCCACCGAAGTATAGCCGATCCTTCCAATCTGGCATGCTGGACGGAATACACAGGTTATCGGCTGAAGTGTGAATTTCTAATACTGCCAATGGTTAACGTTGCTTGTTAACCAACGGCTAACAGGTACTAGTACTAGAGGAGATTTTGGAGAGGACGGAACCGAATCGCAGGTAAAATTCCAGTCAACGCACCTTTCAGGCATTACCGGGCGTTGCGTGTATTGCTGTAGTTTCTATTTCAAATGCAATTCAGGATGCGGCTTTATCGCGAGGTTATTAAGAGTTCCGCCGCACGCTTCGCGAAATAAGTCAGGATGAAATCCGCGCCGGCACGGCGGATGCTTGTAAGCGATTCCAGAATCGTCCGATCGAGATCGAGCCAGCCGTTGGCGGCAGCGGCCATAATCATGCTGAATTCTCCACTTACTTGATATGCGCCGAGGGGGGCATCGAAGCAATTACGGGCTTCGCGGATTACATCCAGATACGGCAACGCGGGTTTCACCATGATCATGTCCGCGCCTTCCTCCAGATCAAGGGCAATCTCGCGAATGGCTTCGCGAGCATTCGCCGGGTCCATCTGGTAGCTACGCCGGTCACCGAACTGCGGGGTAGATTCCGCGGCTTCGCGAAAGGGACCGTAGAACACGGACGCATATTTCGCCGCATAAGACAGAATGGGCGTGTTTGTGAATCCCGATGCATCGAGCGCGCGGCGGATTGCTCCGACGCGGCCGTCCATCATGTCGCTTGGAGCAACAATATCCGCGCCAGCACGAGCGTGTGAGACTGCCGCCATGGACAGCCATTCAAGGGTGGCATCGTTGTCCACATCGCCATTTTTGACGAATCCGCAGTGGCCGTGGCTGGTGTACTCGCAGTTGCACACGTCGGTAACCACGAGCAGGCCGGGAACTTCGCTCTTCAGGGCGCGAACCGCTTGCTGGGTGATTCCATCGGGATTGTATGCTCCGGAAGCCATTTCATCTTTCTGTTCCGGTATTCCGAACAGAATTACGCCGCCGAGCCCCAGCCTTTTGCAAATCTCCGCTTCGCGGACAAGATTATCGATTGAAAGCTGCGCGTTTCCCGGCATGGAAGCGATTTCTCTGCGCACGCCTTCACCCGGGCACACAAATAACGGAAGGATGAACTGGGAGGGCGCAAGATGCGTTTCGCGAACAAGACGCCTGAGCGGTTCCGAGGCGCGCAGTCGGCGGAGGCGCTGTAGAGGGAAGGCCATGTGGGGTTGTATCTTTCAGTTTGGCAAACCCTGTACCGCAAAATGACGGTATGGGGCGACCGATGGACCACGTTTCCGCAAGGAGGTGGATTGTGAGCGGCAGGGTACAAGGCGTAGGATTTCGGATGTTCGTGCAGGAGAAAGCGACGGCTTTCAAGCTGAAGGGGTTTGTCCGAAACCTGGAAGACGGACGGGTGGAAGTCTACGCGACGGGCCCGGAAGCGAAGTTGAGCGATTTGGCGGCCGCCCTCCACATTGGTCCGCGCATGGCGGACGTGCGCAGCGTGGAGGAGAGCGAAGAAAGCATCAAAGAATTTCCGCGATTCATAGTGCGATGAAGCTGAAGGGTGCGATGAGGCTAAAGGCCGGAAGCATCCGAGATGGCTTGATCTACAACCTGGTTCATTTGAGCGAGGCATTGACTGACGACACCGGCCTCCTGTTGAGCCAAGGGCCAGTTCTTACTGTCGACCGCCTCGCGCACACCGGGAATGGTCTTCACGCCGTAGCCCGTGTAAAAGCCCGGCGCGTAGATCTGGTGCTTGTACCATTCGCGATTGGGCAGGCCCGCGGTGCGGGTTAGCGCGCGTTCCGTACGGATTAGCGATTCGTTCAGCGCTTTGGCGCGCGAACTATCCAGAGTATCTTTCGACATCGCAGTGCGCAGCAGCGCATTGTACTTTCGCCCGCTCTGCTTGAGAGTCGCGAGCTGTTGCCTTATTGAAGGAAAGGTCATATCGTGGCCGCTTTTTCTGGCCTGTTTTTCAATGTCGTCAACGTACCCGGTTACGGTCTTGGCGAAGTGATCGAACTCGAACGGTAGGACGACGCCATCGGCGAGACGCAGGAGCGCCGTGCTGGTGAATTGCGAAAGCGCACGGCCATCTGCGTAAGTAGTATCGGAGAAATGCGTGTACCAATAGATGGAATCGTAAATGGAATGATAGATGCCGCTCTTGGTATCGCCGCTAAAGCCCTCGTTCATGCTGGCGACGCCGAGATAGTCGAGAAAGGCGACGTAGTCCGAACCGGCCCCCAGGGCCCCAATCGTAAATAGCTTTTCCGGATGCGCCGGACCGGGCTCCTCGTCTTGTTCATTCTTGTTATGCAGAAGCGCGGCATCGACCAGATTGGTATTCACGCCAGGCTGCTGAACGGAACTCGCCACTTCGGTGGCAAATTCCTCCAGGGTATGGGAACCGCTCAGATGTATCCAGCCTTTGGCGGTGTCGTCAGAATTAAAGTAGGCCACGGCCTTCTGCTTCAGTTCGTCCTGGTGCTTTTCGGCCCACTCCGTCGAGCCGAGCAGGCCGAATTCTTCGCCATCCCAAAACGCAATTTTGATGGTGCGCTTCGGTTTCCAACCCTGCTTCTGAAGCGCGGCAAGCGAGCGCGCCGTTTCCATCAATGCCACTGCGCCGGAAACGGGATCATCCGCGCCGTTTACCCAGGCATCGTGATGATTGCCTGCGATCACCCATTCGTCTGGCGATTCGGACCCGGGAATGGTAGCGATGACATCGTAGAGCGGCCGGGTTGACCAATCGTAGTCGGTCTTGATATGCACGCGTGTGCTCCCCGGCCCAGCGTGATAAGTGAAGGGCAGAGCGCCGCGCCAGTCACGTGGAACCAGCGGCCCGGTTAGTTGTTCGAGAATGGGCTGCGCATCGGCGTACGAGAGCGGCAGAACCGGGATCTTCATCAGCGATTTCGCTTCCGACATCGGCAGTCGCTTGGAGCCCTTTTCAGAGGCCCACCCTGGGGAGAGCGGATCACCCGGATAAAGCGGCATGTCCAGAACACTGCCGCGCTGCACGCCTTCCCACGGACGCATGGGGCCCGTAGGATATGTGTCGCCTTCGAAGTAGCCGTCCTCGTGAGGATCCGAATAGATCAAGCAGGCGATTGCGCCGTGCTGGGCCGCGACCTTGACCTTGATGCCACGCCAACTCTGGCCGTAGCGGGCGATAACGATTTTTCCTTTGACATCAATGCCCTGCTTAGCGAGCCACTCATAGTCAGCGGGAATTCCGAAATTGACATACACGACTTCGCCGGTCACGTCGCCAGTTGCGCCGTATGCGTTGAAGGTGGGGAGCTGGTTGGCGTCACCACTGTCTGGATCCTGCGGAATCGCCGGCTCTTTCAGCTTCGCTTCAAAAGGTTTGGGTCCGAGGACTTTTACCTGGCGAACCGTGGGATACGGCATCAAGGCTTCGAACTCTTCGATATGCGCATCAAGGCCCCACTCTTTGAGCATGCCGAGGAGGTATTCGGCAACGGCCTTTGAGCGCGGAGAGCCCGCGTGGTGTGGCTCCGCGGCCATGAAATTCACGTATTGACGCATACGCGCCGTATCGGGAATGGCTTGCGCCTGCTCTTCAAGTTTCTGTTCGCTGAGGATAGCCTTTGTTTGGAAGCCGCGCATCGGCCGAATTTGGGCAGCGGCGGAAAGGGCGAGAATGGCGTATCCAAGCAATAAACAGGCAGATCTCATGGAGTTCACTTATTCTAGCTTGCGAAAACAGCCGAGCGCGCTTTTTCTGATATAAGCTGAAATCGGATGAACCGCTACGAAGAGCGCGCCCAGAAGGAACGGCAGAAAACCTTGCGTTCATCAATGACAATGGGCACCGCGGCTCTGGCCCTGATTGTAGTTGTTCTTTTGATTGTTGGGATCAGCAACTCCGCTCCGCCGCGATTCTTTATGTGGGCCGCAGTTGCCGCAGCGATCCTTCTGCTGGTTTTGCGGCAGGTTAGCCGCAGGTCGAGGCACAGGAGACCGCGCGCGGCCGAGCCGGATCCGAAATCACGGCTGCACCTGGACTGAGCGCGGCAAGACAATAGAAAAACTGCCCCACGATCCAACAATCGGGCTTTTCGCTTCGTCTAAAGCCCGAAATAAGGAATTATGGTGTGGGAGATCGGATTGCCGCTGCGATTCGCCGTTAACCTACCTGAACATCCGACTGACTCGGAACTGGCTGAGGAGTGTAAAAAAGGCAATCTTCGCGCGTACGAGCGATTGTATGAGCTGCATTCAGCGCGAATGAAGAGCCTCGCATTCCATTTAGTGGGTAATCGCGCGGATGCGGAGGATACGGTTCAAGAGACTTTCCTGAAGGTTTATCGTGCGGTGGGCGGTTTCGCGGGCGGATCATCGTTATCAACCTGGATTTATAGAATCCTTATCAACTGCTGTTACGACAGCTTGCGGAAGCAGCAGCGGCTAGCAGAGAGGCCCGCGCCGCGCGAATTGCGGAGCGACACGAAACTTCCGCTGAAACTGGCGCTGGAGCGAGCGCTAGCCATGCTGAACGAGCGGCAGCGCCTGGTGTTTCTGATGTTCGAGGTTGAGGGGCTGAAGCACTCCGAGATCGCGGCCATTCTGGAAGTACCGGAGGGCACATCGCGCAGTTGGCTGTTTGAGGCAAAACGGGAACTGAAGCGGATGCTTACGGAGTCAGGCACATGAAGTTCGAATGCGGCGATCTGGAACGCGCGCTGGCGGTTTCCGAGCTGATGCCGGAAGCGCGCGAACATCTGAAGCAATGCGCGAACTGCCGGCGAGAATACCGGTTGTGGAACGAGATC
>Ga0308173_10000629_pt1 | contig 15544 bp, 13 predicted proteins | sample PhyPR1_FD_203716 | JGI IMG/M metagenome (GOLD analysis project Ga0308173, IMG submission 203716) | Soil microbial communities from UC Gill Tract Community Farm, Albany, California, United States - DLSLS.P.R1 | ecosystem: Environmental > Terrestrial > Soil > Agricultural land | place: USA...
CGCCCACCATGAACGGGCGGCGCGGCGCGGTCGTGGCCGGGGTGGGCACCGGGCGTACGGCCGCGTAGTCCTCATGGGTGCCGGGCACGACCTCGGCCGGGGTCAGCTTCATGACGTACGACTCGGTCGCCCAGCGCTCGGCCTGGCCCTCGTGGGTCGGGGCGTTCAGCCGTTCCTTCATCAGCACCGGGATCACGGTGTCCCACTCGTCGGTGCCCGGTTCGACCGAGGCCACGGTCGCGAGGAAGGAGACGAGCCGGCCGCCCTTGTCCTTGCTGGCCAGGGTCACCAGGACCGTTTCGGCCTCGGGGAGGCCGGGCAGCGGCTGTTCGCCCTCGCCGCCGGTCACGACGTACGCCGAGCCGTCGATCCAGACATGCCAGGCCGCCCGTGGCTGGTCCAGCCCAGGCAGCGCCAGCCAGAGCAGTCCCGACTTCTTCGCGCCCTCTTCGACCAGCGCCGCCTCGAAACCGTCCACGGTGCCAGCTTAGATCGAGAACGTGACGCCGGTGAGCTCCTCGGACAGCGTCCAGAGCCTGCTCGCCAGCTCCGGGTCCTGCGCCTTGCGGCTCGGTTTCACGACCGTGGGGTGGCCGCGCAGCTCGCCCAGCCGGTCCGGGCCGATGTACTGGCCGCTCTGCGCCTGCTCGGCGGTCGCGGCGTAGAGCAGCGGCAGCGCACCCTGGGCGGCGCTCTGGGCGAGCAGCAGGTTGCCCAGCTTCATGAACTGCACGTTGATGCCGGTCGGCCCCGTGGACTGCAGGTTGGTGGCCGCGTACCCCGGGTGCGCGGAAAGGCTGCGCAGCGTCGAACCGGCCGCGCGCAGCCGCCGGTCCAGCTCCAGCGCGAACAGGAGGTTGGCCAGCTTGGACTGGGCGTAGAAGTCGGTGGGGGAGTACGAGCGCTCCCCGGTGATGTCGTCGAAGTGGATCGAGCCGCGCTTGTGCAGGCCGGAGCTCACCGTCACCACCCGGTCGGTGATCTGACCGAGCAGCAGCCCGGTCAGCGCGAAGTGCCCGAGGTGGTTGGTGGCGAACTGCGATTCCTGCCCCTGCTTGCTGAGCTGCCGGGGCGGCATCATGATCCCCGCGTTGTTGACCAGCACGTCGATGCGCTCCGCTTTGAGCTCGTCGGCGAGGGCGCGTACGGAGTCCAGGTCGGACAGGTCGACCAGCCGCAGTTCGAGGTCGGCGCCTCCGATCTCGTCGACGGCCTTCCGGCCCTTGGCCTCGTTGCGCGCGGTCATGATGACCCGGGCGCCGTGCCGGGCGAGCTGGCGGGCGGTCTCCAGGCCGAGGCCGCTGTTGGCCCCGGTGACCAGGAAGGTCCGTCCGCTCTCGTCGGGAATGTCGGCCGCGGTCCACCGTGCCATGTCCGTCTCCTCAGCGCTGGGTGGTGCGGCCGATCGTACTAAGCGGAGCTCGGTTCTGTTTCCGGGACGCGCGTGTGCACCCGCCGCCGGGCCAGCAGCAGGATGGCCCCGGCGTACAGGGCCATCGGCAGGAGGTCGGCGGGCAGCGCCCACCACGGCGAGCCGCCCTGGTGCATGGCGTCCACCAGTTGCCCGGAGGCGGCCGGAACCAGGAACGCGTACAGGTTGTTGAAGGTGTGCAGCGCGATTCCGGACTCCAGCCCGCCGGTCTTCACCGCCAGCCATCCGGCGACCATCGCGAAGACCAGGATGTCCAGCCGGGCCCATCCCGTGTAGCCATGGCCGAGCATGAAGACGACCGCGCTCACCGCCAGCGCCGGCCAGAGCGTCACCCACCGGCCGGGCGCCGAGGCCTGCCAGCGTTCCGGCCAGAACGACCCGATGGCCTGGATCAGCCAGCCCCGGAACACGTACTCCTCGGCGGTCGCCTGGAACGGCACCAGCAGTACGATCACGAGCGCCGGGGCGAGGAACTGGTGCCAGCCGCCCCAGCTCGGCAGGAACGCCACCTTGTCATGGGTGAAGATCTTCTCCGCGGCGTACGAGCAGAGGTACGCCACCACGACGAAGCCCAGTGCCGGAGCGCAGCACATCGCCAGCCAGCGCCATCGAAGCCGCCCGACCACCGACGACAGGGTGCCCGGCCGACGCCGCTGCAGCCACGCGGTGGCCAGTGCGACCGGGGTCAGCAGCGCCAGCGAGGCGAGCTGGAAGCCCAGATCCGCGGTCACGTTCGGCAGGAGCTGGTCGCCCTTCGGCTGCGGCAGCTCCCCGTGGTGCCCGACCGCCCACCCGAGGAACGCGGCCACCCCCGCCACCAGCGTCACCCCGAGGATCCCGATGAGCAGCACGACCGTCGCGAGGACCGTCAGCCACCACCGGTAATGCGGATTCCGCAGCATCCGGTGATACGGCGTCCCCACCGCCGCCCGCCCCGCCCACCCCCGCCGCCCGAACCCCCCATACCCATACCCCGCATAACCCCCACCCTGCCCATACGGCCCCACCCCTCCGTAAAGCCCAGGCTGCCCATAGGTGCCTGGCTGTCCGTAGGGCCCTGGCTGTCCGTAGGTGCCTGGCTGTCCGTAGGGCCCAGGCTGCCCATAGATGCCTGGCTGCTCGTACGGCCCGGGCTCTCCGTAGGACCCGGGCTGCCCGTACGGCCCTGGCTGCCCATAGGTGCCTGGCTGCTCGTACGGCCCGGGCCGGCCGTAGGACCCTGGCTGTCCGTCGGGCCCAGGCGCCCCGTACGCCCCTGGCTGTCCTGGGTCCGGCTGGGGGTAGGTGCCTGGCTGGCCGTATGGGGGTGGCTGTGCTGGGGCGGGCTGGTGGGGGTGTGGGGGTCCGGACGCGACGGGTGGGCCCTGGTCGGGCGGGGTCCATCGGGTCGGGTCGGGCTGGCTCATGGCGAAAGGCTATTCGGGGGGCTGGAAGGACTTGGTCCGCTGGAGGCCGGCGGCCCGGCCCTTGGCCGCGATCACCAGCGCCATCTTTCGCGAGGCCTCGTCGATCATCTCGTCGCCGAGGACGGCAGCGCCTCGTCGTTCGACGGTGGTGTAGTAGTCGTACGCGTCCAGGATCAGTTCCGCGTGGTCGTAGTCGTCCTGGCCGGGCGCGAACACCTCGTTGGCGGCGTCGATCTGGCTCGGGTGCAGGACCCACTTGCCGTCGAAGCCGAGCGCCGCCGACCGGCGCGCGACCCGGGTGAACGCCTCGGTGTCCCGTACGTTGAAGTAGGGCCCGTCGATCGCCTGCAGGCCGTACGCCCGCGCGGCCAGCAGGATCCGCATGAGGATGTAGTGGTAGGCGTCGCCTTCGTCGTAGCCGGGCGGCTGCTCGCCGACGACCAGCGTCTTCATGTTGATCGACGCCATGAAGTCGCCCGGCCCGTACACCAGGGTCTCCAGCCGGGGCGAGGAGCTCGCGATCTCCCGGATGTTCTCCATCCCCAGCGCGTCCTCGATCTGGGCCTCGATCCCGATCCGCCCGACCGGCAGTCCGTTGGCCCGCTCGATCTGGGTGAGCAGCCGGTCCAGCCACTGCACGTGCCCGGCGTCCTGGGCCTTGGGCAGCATGAGGCAGTCGAGCTTGTCGCCGGCCCCCTCGACGACCTCGATGACGTCCCGGTAGGTCCACTCGGTGTCCAGGCCGTTGACCCGTACGACCCGGACTTTTTCTCCCCAGTCGCCCTGGTTCAGCGCCTCGACGATGTTCGTGCGGGCCTCGGCCTTGGCGGCCGGGGCGACGGCGTCCTCCAGATCCAGGAACACCTCGTCGGCGGCCAGTCCCTGGGCCTTCTCCAGGAACCGCGGGTTGCTCCCGGGCACCGCCAGAGTCGAACGACGCGATCGCATTCCCGGATCGTATCCACAGGTGCCGAGCGCGGAGCGAGAGGCCGGGCTGCCGGCCTCTCGCTCCGGCGTGACGGATTACAGCGGGGGACGGGCGGTCAGGAGCGGGTCCTGGTCGGCGGTGATGGCGGAGAAGGGCTTGACGGTGGCCGTCGCGGTGGCGGGTTCACCGGCCCAGCGCTTGAGGGTCGCGATGGCCTCGGTCTGCTGGGCGGCCGGCAGGACCGAGATGAGCGAACCACTGTGCCGCTGGCCCGCGACGGAGTACCACAGGGAGTCCTTCGTGCCGCGGCCGAGGCTGAAGTGCTTGACGCCCCACGGGTCGTTGCCGCCGTACAGGAACATGAAGCGGCTGCCCCGGGTCTTCACCCAGTTGTCGACGTCGGGCATCGCCCGGTAGTCGAAGGGCGGCAGCTTGATGCTCTTCGGGATCAGGTTGACGGAGGTGTCCAGGCCCTGCGGGTAGTGCAGGCCCTTCAGGTAGGCCGTGGACGGGTCGGGCTCACCGAGCTGGGTGGCCGCCTGGTAGAAGTACGGCAGGAACTCGGCGATGCCCTCGTCGCTGTCGGACAGGAACGCGTCGTTCGAGTCGATGTAGTCGAAGAGGGTCTGCGTGGAGGCCGTCGTGGGCGGAATGTTCGCGCACTCGGACTCGAGGTTGTACTGCCACCAGCCCCAGCGGAAGTCGATGACCGTGGCCTCGAAGTCGCGGTCGATGCCACCGATGGTGGTGAAGTGGGCGTTCTGCTGCGCGGCCTGCGCGGCGATCAGCTGCTCGAACTCGGCCCGCCTGTTCAGCGCCTCCTGCTGGAGGTTGTTCAGGGCGGCCCGGCATTCGGCCGTGCCGACGGTGTTGAAGAAGTTGTCGTACGGCTTGTTGTTCCACTTGTCGGGGTTGTCGGGCGCGACGTACGCCACGGTCGCGTCGACGTCGTGCGGGTAGAAGCGCCGGTGGTAGACCGAGGTCATACCGCCCTTGCTGGCCCCGGTGGAGATCCACTTGTTGTGCTTGTAGATCTTCTTGAGCGCCTGCACGATCAGGTGGTGGTCGGTGGCCGCCTGCCAGATGTTGAGCTTGGACCAGTCGGCCGGCTCGGGCCGCGACGGGGTGAAGAAGCGCTGCTCGACCGAGACCTGGTCGGCGTCCAGGATCTTGGTGGGTTCGGAGCGGTACGAGGGCGCGGTGTAGAGGTCGTAGCCGGTCGCGAAGAGGACCACCGGACGGTCCAGCGACTTGTGCAGGATCCGGATCCGCTGCTCGAAGTAGCCGCGGCTCGGGTGCGTGTGGTCGATCGGCTGCTTGAACGTGAGCTCGTAGTAACGCTCGTCAGGTAGCTCCGGAAGCACCGTGTCGGTGGTGAGGGTGACGCCCTTGATGGCTCTGAGCTGGTCGGCGATGTCGTCGCCGGTGGCCGAGGCCGCGTGCGCGGTGGCGCCGGTTCCGGCCAGGCCCAGGGTGAGGAGCGCGGCAAGAGCGATTCGGGGGGTGAGCGATCGCATCCTTGTCCTTTCTGAGGGTTCAGGGACGATCACTCGCGAACCTAGGACGACTGCCGAGGTGAGAAACAGTCAGGATTCTTCGTCGTTATCAAGTTGTGCTCGCCGCCGTTCAGCGCCCCTGCTGATCGTCCGCACCGAACATCATGGTCCACTCGGACGGCTGCTGCGGCTGCGCCGCGGCCTGCTGCTGCGGTGCGGCGGCCTGCTGCTGGTATTCGCCCTGCTGCTGATACCCGGCCTGCTGCGGCGGCTGGGCGCCCCATTGCTGCTGGTTCTGGACATACGGCTGCTGCGGCTGGACGGGCTGCTGGTTCTGGACGTACGGCTGCTGCGGCTGGACGGGCTGCTGGCCCCACTGCGCCTGCGGTGCGGGCTGGCCCCACTGCTGCGGTGCCTGCGGTGCGGGCTGACCCCACTGCTGTTGCTGCGGTACGGCGGCGCCCTGCCCGCCCCATTGCTGCGGGCCCGGGGCGGCGCCCATGCCGTAGTACGCGTGCCACTGCTGCAGGGTGGCGACCTTCTGGTCGAAGCTGCCGTCCGGCATCGACCAGTAGTGCATCGGCGCCCAGCTGCGGATCGTCCGGCCGTCGGTCAGCTGGATGTACGTGCGGCGCTGGATCAGCCAGGAGCCCGGGTAGACACGGGCGATCTGGTTCCAGGCGAACTGCCGCTTGGTGAGGCCGCGAAGCAGCAGACCCTCGGGCGTGGCGTCGATGCCGAAGGTCCCGGCCCAGATGAACTGGCCCACGCCCAGTCCGGCGAGCAGCAGGCAGAAGACGCCGGCGACCGGGGCGTCCAGGGCCAGGTAGAGCAGGGCGCGCAGCCCGAGGAGCGCGGTGTAGACGAGATGGATGATGCGCTGCTGGAACTCGAGCCGGTATTCGAGGCGCTGCATGGCGAGGGCCCTTTCGAGCGGCTGACCGGAACTGTCCAGAACCCTACTGGGACGAAGGGTTCTCTTCGGGAATGATGCGCCAGTCGATCAGTGCGGCCACCAGACCGGGCGAGGTGGGCAGAGTGCGCAGCTCGATGAAATCCACCCAGCGGGCCTCGGCGGCATCATCCCCGGCCACCAGCGTGCCGCCGGTCACTGTCGCGAAATAGTCGTAAATGTCGTAGGGAACCCCTGCGAGTCCCGGCCGGGTCACACTGCCGATCAATGCGCCGGCCGAGACAATCAAGCCGGTCTCCTCGCGCAACTCGCGGACCAGCGCGGCGGAGTCCGACTCCCCGGCCTCCACTCGCCCGCCCGGGATCGACCACAGCCCGAGACCGGGCTCCCGGCCCCTGCGGACCATGAGCAGCCGCCCCTTGTCGTCCAGGACCACGCCGGCCACGCAGCGCACGTGCCGTTCCATGGGCCGATCGTACGGTTTCCCCGGGTGTTGGGCAGGCGTCGTTTTCCCCCAGGGAGGGTATGGACACCAGTCTGGGCCATCCGGGCATCTTGACGTAGCGACATCAACCAGCGACTGTGAGTAACTGTGAGGGCTGACCCGAGTTGCCCGCGCTGCGGCGGGCCGCTCCAGGCGCCGAGCGTCTGGTCGAGCGATTGGAACTGCATCTCCCACGGTCCCGTGCTGCCCGTGCAACCGCCCAAGCGTCCGTCAACGGACGCACTGGGCGCGCTGCTGGAGGTGGCCCGGGTGCCGGTGTGGCTGCCCTGGCCGCTGCCGCCCGGCTGGCTGGTCACCGGCTTCCTGCATGCGGGCGATGAACGCACCGGGGCGCGTGCCTGCGGAGTCGCGCTGTCCGGCCCCGCCCCGCTGAACAGCGGTCCGGCCGATCTGCTGGTGATCGCCGAGGAGCCCGGGGTCGGGCTCGGGGCGCACTACTCCGGTCTGGACGGGCTCGATCCGGGAGCCGGATGCTCCAGCAGCAGCCCGCACGCCAAGATCGAGTTCGGCGGCCATCCGATCCCGATGTGGGCGGTGAACGCGGCCCCGGACGACCGTGCCGTCTACGTCGGCGAGGCGCTGGGCAACTGGCTGTGGATGATCCTCTGGCCTGCCGAGGCCGGCGCGTTGATGATCGCCCAGTCTGAACTGTGCGACCTGCGCGAGCCCGGAATGATGATGGATGTACCGTTCGGTGCCGTCTCTCCAATCCTGCGGTGACTTAACTGGCAACTAATCGGGAGTTTGCGTCATCTGAGTAGCTGTCTACTCATGACAGACGGCCCGAAGTTCGCCATGTTGGGGTCGTACGTGGGGGCCCTGGAGAGTGAATGATGACGGACGTACGACCGCTTGTTCCCGGTGATCCGGCACGGGTCGGGGAATTCGAGCTGCTTGGCCGCCTTGGTGAGGGCGCCCAGGGCGTGGTGTATCTGGGACGCGACCAGCGCGGGGGCCAGGTCGCCGTCAAGCTGCTGAAGGCGCATCTGGACGAGAGTCTGGTGGCACGCGAGCGTTTCATCCAGGAGCTGCGCGCCACCGAGAAGGTGGCGAGGTTCTGCACCGCGCAGGTCCTCGCGGCCGATCTCGCGGGCGACCGCCCGTACATCGTCAGCGAGTACGTGCGAGGCCAGTCCCTGGCCCAGGTCGTCCGCGCCGAGGGCCCGGTCACCGGCGGGGCCCTGGAGCGGCTGGCGATCGGCACCGCCACGGCGCTGGTGGCCATCCACAAGGCCGGAGTGGTGCACCGCGACTTCAAGCCGCACAACGTGCTGCTGGGCCCGGACGGGCCCCGGGTGATCGACTTCGGTATCGCCAAGGCGCTCGACACGACCTCGACGGTGTCCAGCGCGGTGGTCGGCACGCCGGCCTACATGGCGCCCGAGCAGGTCGCCGGGCACGCGCTCACCCCGGCGGTGGACGTGTTCGCCTGGGGCGCCACGATGATCTTCGCGGCCACCGGGACCCCGCCGTTCGGCCAGGACTCGATCCCCGCGGTGATCGGCCGGCTGCTGCACGGCACGCCGGACTTCGGCGTCCTCGACGGCCCGGTCCGTACCCTGGCCGAGGCCGCACTGTCCCGCGACCCGGCGGCCCGGCCCACCGCACAGCAGATCCTGCTGCGGCTGCTCGGCCAGGATGATCAGGCGGTCACCACCACGCCGCCCGGCCTGCTCGAAGATGCCACCGAAATCGTCGCCGCGGCCGTGATCGGCGATCCGGCCGGGACGATGCCGACCGTGCCGGTGGGCAACGGCGGCTACGCGGCGCAGACCACTCCCGGTGCCGGGTTCCCGCAAGGATTCCAGCAGCCGCCCGGCAGCCTCTCGACGTTCCCCGGCGGCCCGCCGCCCGGGAACCGCAAGAAGCGCGGCGGTGCGCTGCCGATCGCCGCCACCGCGGCGGCCGTGGCGCTGATCCTCCTGCTCGGCGGGGTGGTCGGCTACAAGATCATCACCAGCTCGTCCGGCAAGCCGAGCTCGCCGGCCGCCGCGACCGGCAGTCCCAGCGGCAGCTCGACCGCGAGCAACGACCCGGGCAACGGCTCACCGGCCGCCGACGAAACCAGCCCCGGCACCACCGGCAGCCCGACCGACAGCGGGGGCGGCCAGACGTACACGACCGTCCCGACCGTGGACGGGAAGGCCAAGGACTACGCGATCAGCGAGCTGACCGGCAAGGGCCTGCACTACACCGTGGTGCAGAAGTACGACAGCACGGTGGACGCCGGGAACGTGATCGGCACCGACCCGAGCGGCGGCAGCCGGATCGCCACCGGCGGCACGGTCACGCTGTACGTTTCACGCGGGGCGAAGAGCACCTGCGTCGTGCCCGCCGTCATCGGCAAGCCCGACGGATACGCCAAGAGCATCATCGAGTCGGCGGGCCTGCAGGCGTCGGGTTCGGGCGGTACCGGGGGCTCCGACGACGTCGTGATCAGCCAGCATCCGTCGGCGGGCTCGTCGTGCAATCCGGGCGACACCGTCTCCTACACGCTCGGCTCCAGCGGAGGCGGAGGAGGATCGCCGTCGCCCAGCGCGTACTGATGCCCCGTTTGGTTATAGGCTGCGGCCGTGGATGCACGCATCGAACAGGTCGTGACTTCGGGCAAGGTCTCCCTCGACGACGACGATTTCGAGGTCGAGACCAACACCTACCTCGTCGGAGACGACGAGGAGGTGATCGTCATCGATCCGGCCAACGACGCCGAGGCCATCCTCAAGGAGGTCGGGGACCGCGAGGTCATGGCGGTCATCTGCACCAACGGCCATGACAACATCGTGAGCACGGTCCTCGAGGTCGCCACCGACGAGGAGAACGGCGACGCGCCGATCGGGCTGCACCAGAAGGACCGGCTGCTGTGGCGCCGCTACTTCCGCAAGCTGGCCCGGGAGACCGACGACGACGATCTCAAGGACATCGTCCCGGACATCGATCTCGAGGACGGCGGCGTCTTCGAGATCGCCGGGATCCAGCTCGAGGTCATGCACACTCCGGGCTTCACTCCGGGCCGCATCACGCTGTTCAGCGAGCAGCTCGGCGTGCTGTTCACCGGGAACACGCTGCACCATGGCAAGCCCGGTGAGATCGGCGGCCACTACCCCGACCTGCAGGGCCAGCTGAACTCCATCGGCTCGCTGGTCGGCCCGATGGACGGCGACATCAAGGTGCTGCCCGGGATGGGCCCGGAGACCACCGTGGGCGAGGAAGCGGCCCGCTGGGAGACCTGGTACACGCTGGACCGCGAAGACCAGGAAGATTGAGCTCCGCGGGGTTGAATCGGCCGCAGGCCGAGCAACTCGGCTTCGAGGGGATGCCGCGGCGGCTCTACGCCTGTACGCCGTCGCGGCTGAACACCTGGCTCGACTGCCCGCGCCGCTACCGGATGACCTATCTGGACCGGCCGATGCCGCCCAAGGGTCCACCCTGGGCGCATAACAGCGTCGGCGCCGCGGTGCACAACGCGCTGGCCGGCTGGTGGCGGCTGCCGGTGGCCGAGCGCACGCCGGAGACGGCCGGTGCGCTGCTGGTCAAGGGCTGGCTGACCGACGGTTTCCGGGACGAGGAGCAGTCGGTGCGCTGGCGGGCGCGCGGCAAGGAGATGGTCGAGCGCTACGTCGCCGATCTCGACCCGGCCGACGAGCCGATCGGCGTCGAGCGCACCGTGGCCACCCGTACCGAGCTGATCGCCGTGTCCGGCCGGATCGACCGGCTCGACGATCGCGGCGCGGAGCTCGTCGTCGTCGACTACAAGACCGGGCGGCACGTGCTGACCGCCGACGACGCCCGGGGCTCCCTGGCCCTGGCGCTTTATGCGATCGCGGCGGCCCGGGTGCTGCGCAGGCCCTGCCACCGGGTCGAGCTGCACCACCTGCCGAGCGGCGAGGTCGCGAGCTGGGAGCACACCGACGAGACCCTGCAGCGCCATCTGCGCAGGGCCGAACGGATCGCCGGTGAGTGCGCGGACGCCGACGACGCGTTCAGGAACCGGTTGAAGGTCCCGTCACCGCGTACGCCCGAAGGCGTCGTGGACCACACGCCCTACGACGAGGTCTTCCCGGCCAACCCGGGGACCCTGTGCGGCTGGTGCGACTACGCACGGCACTGCCCGGAGGGCCGGCAGGCCGCGCCGCGCAAGGACCCCTGGGCCGCGCTGGCCGACTGAGTCAGGCGTACGCGGGCCAGCGGCGCGGGTCGCGCAGCCCGTACAGGCCGCGGCGCATGTCGTACCCCTGTGCGCCGAGCCGCTGCCGGGCGGCTTCCAGCATGTTCCGGGTCGGCTCCATGAACGAGTAGTCATGCAGGCCCTCGGGCAGCGTGTTCATCGCCAGCCGGAACGAGCGCAGCGCGGCGGTCACCGCGGGCTGCGGAACCTCGGGCAGCAGCCCGTACATGTCCCGGGCCCAGCGCGGCAGGGCGTAGTAGCAGAGCGCGCCGAACGGGAAGTACGCGGGCTTGCCGGGGTTCAGGAACCGCAGGTTCTCCGGCAGCCTGGGCCAGAGCAGGAACCGCACGGTCTGCACGGCCTCGTCGGTGGCGCGCAGCCGCGGCCGGAAGTCCCGGAAGTACTCCTCCATCTCGGCCACGCTGCCCGGGAGATCCTCCTCGTGCAGGCCGACGTAGGTGCCGCCGGCCCGCTGCTCGGCCAGGTAGCGGTCGGCCATCGCGTCGGTCAGCGGCAGTCCGGCCCGGCGGGCCACCTGGAGGTACGAGTAGACCTCGGCGCAGTGCACCCAGCGCAGGAACTCCGGCTGGTCGAGCCGCTCGACCTTCCCGGTGTCGTGGTTCTGGATCCGGAGCTGCCGGTGGATCATCCGGACCTTCCGCCCCAGCTCATCGGCCTGTTCCGGGCTGCCGAAGGTGGTCACGCCCACGAAGTCGGCGGTGCGCTGCAGCCGCCCGAACGGGTCCTCCTGGAAGTTGGAGTTCTGCCAGACGCCCCACATGGTCATGGGGTGCAGTGCCTGGAGCATGAGGCTGCGCACCCCGCCGATCCACATCGAACGGTCGATGTGGATCCGCCAGGTCACGCTCTCGGGGGGATGAACCGTCGCCTGCATGGACACACCTCTGGGGCTGGTGAGACAAATCCCAGTAAGTGTATCGTTACTTTTTCTGTGCGGCCCGTTCGGCCCCGTTCCAGAAGTCGGTCAGCGTGTGGGCCGTGGTCTCCGGGGCGTCCACCGCGGGAGAATGCGCCGCGCCCGGCAGTACGACCTTGGCGGCGCCCAGCCGCTCGGCCATGGCCGCCTGGGTACGCGGGTTCCAGACGTCGTCGTCCTCCCCGTACAGCACCAGCAGCGGCAGCCGGCTCTCCGCGGCCACCTTGGCGAGCTGCTCCACCCGGTCCGGGCAGGACAGCAGCTCCTGGGCCATCGCCAGCAGGCCCGTCTCGTGATTGGCCAGGCTCCGGGCCCGCAAAAACTCGATGATCTCCGGTGCGGTGCCGGACGCCTCGGCCTCCTTGACCAGGTGCAGGTCCCAGATCGCCTGCATGCCCAGCAGCGGCAGCGCCTCGATGAGGGCCTTGGGCCGCTCTGCGGCCGGTCCGGTCAGCCCGGCCGGGCCCGAGCTCATCAGCGTGTACGACTGGACCAGGCTCGGCGGTTCGCCACCGGCCAGCGCCAGCACGGCCTCCCGGGTCACCAGGCCGCCGAACGAGTGCCCGACCACGTGCACCGGGTCGGCGTCGGCCAGTGCCTCGATCATCGCGACGACGTCGGCGCCCAGGTTGACGCACGAGTAGTCCTGCGGGTCGTCGCTGCCCGGAGTCTGGTACTGGCCGCGCATGTCGACCGCGACCACCCTGCGCCCGGCCCTGGCCAGGGTCTGCAGGACGGAGATGAAGTCTTCCTTGCTGCCGGTGAACCCCGGCACGAGCAACGCCGGACCGCGCTCGGGCACGCCGGATCCGGGCAGCGCCTCAAGCGCCGCGAACGCGCCGCGTGAGGTCTGGAGTTCCGTGCGCCGCACACCGAACGGCAAGGTCAAATACGGGGGCGTACTCACGGGGCTCCACCATACAGTCAGAGTGCTCGACGACACTTTCATAGCTGTTCAGCCAGTCAGGTGTGCCGCACCAGTCCATGATCACACCGAGCGATGTATCAGCGATACATCGCTCGGTCGGTCAGGTCCGCACGCTGTCACGGCCGTGGTTAAGCCGATGTCAGTTCCTGCGGCGCCGGCGACGCGGCCGCTCGGCCGTGGTCGCCTGGTGATCGGCGTACTCCTCCTCGTGCCCCGCCGGCAACGGCGGTGCCGCGAACACCACGGCGGGCACTCCCGCCGGGGAGGTGGGGGCGGCGATGACCGCCGCTGGAGCGACCTCAGCCGCCGCCACCGGCTTCGCGGCCCTGCTACGGGCTGTCGGGGCCGCCTCGGCCTCCGCCGGAGCCGCCTCGACCGTCTCAGCGCCCTTCCGGGACCGCTTCGGCTTCTCCTCGACCGGGGCCTCGGCCTCCACCGTCTTCCGCGTCCGCTCGGCCTCCTCCACGACCGGCGCTTCCGCCTCGATCATCTCGGCCGCCTTGCGCGTCCGCTTGGGCTGCTCCGCGACTGGGGCCTCGGCCTCGATCGCTTCGGCCGCCTTGCGCGTCCGCTTGGGCTGCTCCGCGACCGGGGCTTCCGCCTCGATCGTCTCGGCCGCGTTGGCCTTCGCGTCAACGACCGCGGTGTCGGCCTCGATCGGCTTGGCCGCCTTACGGGTACGGGTCCGCTTCGGCTTCTCCTCGACCACCGGGGCCTCGGCCTCGATGAGCTCGGCGGCCTTGCGGGTGCGAGTGCGCTTGGGCTTCTCGTCGACCGGGGCCTCCGCCTCGATCGCCTCAGCGCCGACGGCCTCGATCGGCTCGGCGGCCCTGCGCGTCCGGGTGCGCTTGGGCTTCTCCTCGGCGACCGGTGCTTCCGCCTCGATCTCTTCGGCCGCGGTGCCGGTGGGCTCCGCCTCGGCGAGCGGGGCCTCGGCCTCGATCGGCCTGCGGGTCCGCGTGCGCCTGGGCTTCTCCTCGGCCTCCGGGGTCTCGAGCACGGCCGGGGCCGCCTCGATGGGCGCGGCGGCCTTGCGGGTGCGGGTCCGGGTGCGCTTGGGCTGCTCGGCGACCTCCGCCTCGGCGGGTGCCTCGGTGACCGGGGCGCCCTCCTCCAGCGGGTGGCCGGAGCGGGTACGGCGGCGGTTGCGCGAGCGCCGCGTGCGCTCGGGACGGGACGTACGGTCCCGATCCCGGTCCCGGTCCCGGTCACGACCGCGGCCCGGGCCGCCGGCCGAGCGGGTGCGGCCCGTCTCGCCGATGTCCTCGAGTTCCTCGGCGGCCAGCCCGGCCCGGTCCCGCTGCTCCTTGGGCAGGATGCCCCTGGCCTCGGCCGGGATGTCCATCGCCTCGAACAGCTCCGGCGAGGAGGAGTAGATCTCCTCGGGCTGCGGGTGGTCCAGGCCGAGCGCGGTGTTGATCAGCTTCCAGCGCTGGACGTCCTGCCAGTCCACGAAGGTGACGGCGATGCCCTCCTTGCCCGCGCGGCCGGTACGGCCGATGCGGTGCACGTAGGCCTTGTCGTCCTCGGGGCACTCGTAGTTGACCACGTGGGTGACGTCGTCGACGTCGAGCCCGCGGGCCGCCACGTCGGTGGCGATCAGCACGTCGATCTTGCCGGCGCGGAAGGCGCGCAGGGCACGCTCACGCTGGCTCTGGCCCAGGTCGCCATGGACGGCGGCGGCGGCGAAGCCACGCTTGGCCAGATCCTCGGCCACCCGGTCACAGGCCCGCTTGGTCTGGCAGAACACCATGGTCAGCCCACGGCCGCGGGCCTGCAGGATGCGGGACAGCACCTCGGGCTTGTCCATCTGGTGCGCCTGCCACACGTACTGCTGAACCTGGGGCGTCGCCTCGGACTCGGCGTGCGACTCGGCACGGACGTTGGTCGGGCGGGTCAGGTAGCGCCGGGACAGCGCCATGATCTCGCCGGGCATGGTCGCCGAGAACAGCATCGTCTGCCGCTCGGACGGGACCAGGGTGATGATGCGCTCGATGTCGGGCAGGAATCCCAGGTCGAGCATCCGGTCGGCCTCGTCGAGGACCAGGACCGAAACCTCGGAAAGGTCCAGGTACTTCTGCTTGACCAGGTCGAGCATCCGGCCCGGGGTGCCCACGACCACGTCGACACCGCGCTTGAGCGCCTCGATCTGTGGTTCGTAGGCCCGGCCGCCGTAGACGGACAGGATCCGGCTGCCCAGCTTGCCGCCGGCCAGCGTCAGGTCGTCGGTCACCTGGATCGCGAGCTCACGGGTCGGCACGACGATCAACGCGCGCGGGGCCTTGCCGCCGTGCGGGATGCGCTGCAGGAGCGGGATGCCGAAGGCGAAGGTCTTGCCGGTGCCGGTACGGGCCTGGCCGATGATGTCATGGCCGCCGAGCGCGATGGGCAGGGCGAGCGCTTGGATGGGGAACGCATCGAGGATGCCCTCGGTCTCGAGGGCATCGGCTATCTCGGGTACCACCCCGAGTTCACGGAAAGTAGTCAGGGCTTCCAGCCTCCATAGTGCGGGTCATACCTCTGCCCCCCGGCCGACCGATTCCCGGTCCGGTGGACCGGGACGCGTACGGTGGCTCGCTCTGAGCATCCCTGCGTGCGGCCCGACCTGTCGTTCGGGGGCCGCCGACTCCAGGGCCGCGCGTTCGCGCGAGAGGGACCAGCCGTCAATCATTGTTCGGTGACCGCTTGGTAGGGGTCGACGCAACTGCTCTGACGCAACTGCGCGCGGTCACACTCCGCGACGCAGTGTACCGGCGGTTCGCCGATTTCGCCATTAGCAGATCTACACACAGAACACACGAGCCTCTGCGTACATTCCCGGGCCCGCATTCCCA
>Ga0308173_10000630_pt1 | contig 15542 bp, 23 predicted proteins | sample PhyPR1_FD_203716 | JGI IMG/M metagenome (GOLD analysis project Ga0308173, IMG submission 203716) | Soil microbial communities from UC Gill Tract Community Farm, Albany, California, United States - DLSLS.P.R1 | ecosystem: Environmental > Terrestrial > Soil > Agricultural land | place: USA...
GCCGAGGAGGCGGGGCTGGAGGTGAAGGACCGCGACGGGAGCTGGCTGCCGATCAATCCGCCGGCGGGCTCGCTGGTCTGCAACATCGGCGACATGCTGCAGCGGCTGACCAATGACAAGCTGCCCTCGACCACGCATCGGGTGGTCAATCCCGCGCCGGAGCGGCGGGGCTATGCGCGCTACTCCACGCCGTTCTTCCTGCACTTCAACTCGGACTACCTGATCCGCACGTTGCCGAGCTGCATCGACGCGCAGCGCCCGAACCGCTACCCCGAGCCGATCACCGCCAACGACTACCTCCAGCAGCGGCTGCGCGAGATCAAGCTCGCCTAGCTCTCCAGCCGCTCAAGGTCGCCGGGCGCGCGGAGGGTGACGTCCAGGTCCTTGATGAGCCCGGTCTCCAGCGAATAGACCCAGCCGTGGACGCTGATCGTCTGGCCGCGGGCCCACGCGTCCTGCACGAAGACGTCGGAGCCCACGTTCCTGACCTGGCGGATCACATTGAGCTCGCAGAGCCGGTTGAGGCGCTCGCGCTCTGCGGGCAAGGCGTCGAGCTCGTGGCGGTGCTCGTGGGCGACCTCGCGGATGGGATGCAGCCAGTGGTCGATCAGCCCGCGCCGGCCGCCGTCCACCGCCGCGGCGATGCCGCCGCAGCCGTAGTGGCCGACGACCAGGATGTGCCTCACCTTCAGCACATCCACCGCGAACTGCAGCACCGACAGGTAGTTCGCGTCCTGCGGCGGGGCGAGGTTGGCGATGTTGCGGTGGACGAACATCTCGCCCGGGTCGAGGTCGACGATCTCGGTCGCGGGCACGCGGCTGTCCGAGCAGCCGATCCACAGGTATTCCGGGGCCTGCTGGCCGAGCAGGCGCTGAAAGAAGCCCGGGTCCTCGGAGGTCTTGCGCTCCGCCCACCGCCGGTTGTTGGCCTTCAGATCGTCGAGCATGGCCGCGCTCTAGAGCCCAGCGGCGACCGCCACAACCCCTGTCAGCCAGGCCTGGCGTCCGGCTGGCGGTCGGGATGGGCCGCGGCGAAGGCGGGGTGGGCCGCCGCACGCTGAGCGACGGCGCGGATCGCCGGATAGGGCGCGAGGTCCACCTTGTAGCGCTCGGCGGAATAGACCTGCGGGATCAGGCAGCAGTCGGCGAGCGTCGGCTCGGTCCCGAACGCCCAGCCCGCGGTATGGCGCGCGATCATCGGCTCCAGCGCGCGAAAGCCGTCCTCGATCCAGCGCTGGCTCCAGGCGCTGCGGCCCGCGTCGTCGACGCCGAGCGCGGTGAGCTGCTGCTGGATGCGCAGGTTGTTCAGCGGATGGATGTCGCAGGCGACGATGCCGGCCATGGCGCGGACGCTCGCGCGGTCGGCCGGATCGGCGGGCAGCAGCGGCGGGACCGGATGGACCTCCTCCAGCCACTCCAGGATGGCGAGGCTCTGGGTCAGCACCCGGCCATCCTGCGTGGTGAGGGCGGGCGTGAGCTCCTGGGGATTGATCCCGCGATAGGTCTCGCCGTGCTGGTCGCCGGCGATCAGGTTCACCGGCGCGTAGTCGTAGGCGAGACCCTTGAGGTTGAGCCCGATCCGCACGCGGTAGGGCGCTGTGGCGCGCCAGTAGCTGTGCAGCCGCAAGGCCATCTCAGACCACCTCGAAGGCGAGGCGGCCGACGCCCTCGACCTCGCCTTCGACCCGGTCGCCGCGGAGGACCGGCCCGACCCCTTCGGGGGTGCCGGTGAAGATCAGGTCGCCCGGCGCGAGGCGCCACAGCCTGGAGGCCTCGGCGATGACCTCGGCCACGTTCCAGATCATGTCGGCCACGCTCGCGTCCTGCCTCGCCTGGCCGTTGACGGTGAGCCGGATGCGCCCTTGCGGCGGCGGACCCGACCAGCGGCGGATGGCCGACATCGGGGCCGCCTGATCGAAAGCCTTGCCGGCCTCCCAGGGCTGCCCCTTGTCCTTGGCGGCGTTCTGCAGGTCGCGGCGGGTGAGATCGACGCCGGCCGCGTAGCCGAACACGAGGTCCAGGGCCCGCTCCGGGGGGACCTCGGCGCCGCCCGCCTCGAGCGCCACCACCAGCTCCATCTCATGGTGCAGGTTCGATGTGCGTGGCGGGTAGGCGACGTCGCGGCCCGGCAGGACGATGGCGTCGGCGGGCTTGGCGAAGAAGAACGGCGGATCGCGGTCGTCGCCGCCCATCTCGCGCCGGTGGGCGGCGTAGTTGCGCCCGACGCAGAGGATGCGGCGCACCGGGAACAGGCCCGCCGCTCCCTCGACCGGCACGGCGACGACGGCGGGCGGATCGATGACGTAGGGGGCGGTCTTGGCGGCCATGCCGACGCCCTAGCGCGCGGCCGCGCGCGGCGCAAAACCTACTTCAGCGCAGCCATGATCTGCTGAGCGGCTTCAAGGTGGTTCTGGATCACCGGCGCGCCCTGGGCGGCGAAGCTCTTCAGCGACGTCACCGTGCCGTTCTGGGCGTAGTCCTGGAACAGGGCGAGCGCCTTCTGGTGGGCCTCGACCTGGGTGCGCATGTAGGTCTTGTCGAAATCGCCCGGCTGGGCGGCCTTGAGATCCATCATCGCCTGCTGCTGGTCGGGCGAGAGGGCCTCGGAGGGCGAGAGCGCCTGGCCGGACGCGGCGATCGCGGCCTTGAAGTCCTGGGCCGAGTTGGTGTGGTCGCGCAGCATCATGGCGGCGAAGGCCTTCACGTCGTTGCTGGAGGCTCGGCTCTGGGCGATCTGGGCCGCGGCGAGCTCGAAGGCGTTCCCGGCGGCCGCCCTGTTCGCGAAATCGGCCGCATCGGTCTGCTTCGAAGGCGTCGGGATCACGGCCACCGCCTCCGGCCGGCTGGGCGCCTGGGCGGCGCTCTGCACGGAGCGGTCGCTCCGGCCGCAGGCCGAGAGCGCCGCGGCGGCGAGGATCGCAGGAACAAGTCTGCGGGGCATGGCGGCCTCCGGGCGTTGACAAGCGCAGCGGGCCTCAGGCTCCTGGCCCAATCCCCAAACCCACGCTTGCCTCCCGCGTTCCTTGATCGAGCCTCGCCCCATGACCGACCCCGCCGCAGAGACCGAAAGCCCCCTCGCCGGCCTGCGGGTCATCGAGATGGGCACGCTGATCGCCGGGCCGTTCTGCGGCCAGATCCTCGGCGACTTCGGCGCCGAGGTGATCAAGATCGAGGACCCGAGGACCGGCGATCCGATGCGCCAGTGGGGCCGCAGCCTGCCCAAGGGCCTCTCGCCCTGGTGGCCGGTGATCGGACGCAACAAGAAGTCGGTCGGGCTCGACCTGCGGACGCCTGACGGCCAGGCGATCGCGCGCCGGCTGATCGGCGGGGCCGACATCGTGGTGGAGAACTTCCGCCCCGGGGCGATGGAGAAGTGGGGGCTCTCCTACGAGAGCCTCGCGGCGGGGAATCCGCGCCTGATCATGGCCCGCATCTCCGGCTTCGGGCAGACCGGCCCTTACGCCCAGCGCGCGGGGTACGGCCTGATCGGCGAGGCGATGGGCGGCCTGCGCTATGTGACGGGCGAGCCGGACCGGCCGCCGGCGCGGGCCGGCATCTCGATCGGCGACAGCCTGGCGGCGATGCACGCGGCCATGGGGATCCTGATGGCGCTGCACGCCCGCGAGCGCACCGGCCGCGGCCAGGTGATCGATGCGGCGCTCTACGAGAGCGTGCTGGCGGTGATGGAGAACCTGGTCACCGAATACGACCTGACCGGCTACATCCGCGAACGCTCCGGCTCGATCCTGCCCGGCATCGCGCCGTCCAACGCCTATCCCTGCGCGGGTGGCGAGCTGATCCTGATCGGCGGCAACGGCGACACCGTGTTCGCGCGGCTGTGCGAGGCGATCGGCCGCCCGGAGCTGGCGCGCGAGCCGAAGTTCCGCGACCACGCGGCGCGCGGGATCAACCAGGCCGAGCTCGACGCGACCATCGCCGAATGGACGCAGGACCGGCGGCTGGAGGAGCTCCTCGCGCTGCTGCAGACGCACGGCGTGCCCGCGAGCCGGGTCTACCGCGCCCCCGACATGCTGGAGGATCCGCAGTTCCGGGCCCGCGAAGACATCGTCGAGCTGCCGCACCCGGTGTTCGGCAAGCTGAAGATGCAGAACGCCTTCCCGAAGCTGTCCGAGACGCCCGGGCGGGTGCGCTGGCCGGGCCCCGCGCTGGGCGAGCACACCGATCAGGTGCTGAAGGACCTCGCCGGCTGCTCGGAGGCTCGCCTGGCCGAGCTCAAGGCCAAGGGCGTGATCTGAGGTTTGACAATCTCACCACCCGGCCAATCATCGAGACGGAGGCGGCCATGACGATACAGCTCGATCATCTCATCTTGCCGGTCTCGGACGTCGAACGGAGCGTTCGCTTCTATCACCGCGTGCTGGGCTTCAGGTACGAGCCGGTGGCCTTGGTGAGGGTCACGCCGACACTGGTGCTGCAGCTGATCCCGCGCGCCCCGGAGGTCAGCCAGCACCTCGCCTTCTCCATGACGCGCGAGGAGTTCCAAGGCGCCGTCGAGCGGCTGCGCGCCGCGGAGATCCCGTTCGGCGACGATTTCGACTCGGTCGGCAACATGAAGGGGCCGGGGAAGGCTCACGGTTCGCAGAAGGACGGCGACTCGATCTACTTCCGCGACCCGGACGGCCATATGCTCGAAATCATCCACTACGAGCTTGCCTAGGGTCGCCGCGCGACCCTCATCTGGCGTGCTCGCAACGCCGCCCTCTCGCGCCGGACAGACGCAGTCCTGTCGACGGCGGCGCGACTGCGGGCATGGAGGCAGGGTCGCTTGATCCGGGCGAGGTCCCCTGGCCGCCGGTCCGGCCCCTGCGGCCCCCGCCGCAGATCCCCCATGCAGCTTGTTACAGCTTAGCTTGGGGCGAGGCGAGGCGGCGCCTTGTCCCAGGGGGGGCCGGCGACCGGGAGGCGAGGTCAGGCCGGCGTCAGCAGCTCGGCCACGGCGACGGCGACCTGGGTCACGTCGTAGGGCTTGCGGATCACCGGCGCATCGAACCCGCCCGGCGCGCCGCCGGTCTCGCCGTAGCCGGTCGCGAACAGGAAGGGGACGCGCCGGGCGGTGAGCGCCTCGGCCACCGGCGCGACGGAGCGGCCGTTGAGGTTGGCGTCGAGCACCGCGGCGTCGATCGGCCGGTCGAGCAGGCCCATCGCCTCCTCCAGTTCATAGGCCGGGCCGATCACCTGGGCGCCGGCCTCGGAGAGCCCGGTCTCCAGCTCCAGGGCGAGGAGCACCGCGTCCTCGACGATCAGCACGCGCGCGCCCTTCAGGTTCGAGGGGCGGTTGACGGGGCGCGGCGAGACGAGCTCGGTGACCCGCGCCGACGGCGCCTCCGGCACGGTCTCGGGCCTGGGCGCGATGGCGCCGGCTCCCGCCCGCAGACGCACCCGCACCCCGGATGGGCGATACTGGATTTCCGCCTGGCCGTTGAGCTCGCGGCCGGTCACCTGCTCCAGCAGGGTGGAGCCGAAGCCTCGGGTGGCGGGCGGCGCGACGCGGGGACCGCCGGTTTCGGCCCAGTCGAGCTCGAACCCCTCGGAAACCCGCCGCCAGCGCACGTCGACCCGGCCGCTGTCCATGGAGAGCGCGCCGAACTTCACCGCGTTGGCGGCCAGCTCGTGGAAGGCCAGCGCCAGGGCGTTGGCGGCCCTCGGCGTGAGGAACAGCTCCGGCCCGCGCCAGCTGGTCTGGCCCGGCGCGATGGCGCCGAGCTCGGCGGCCGCGAGATGATCCACGGCGGCCCCGCGCCAGCGGGCGGCGGTGAGCAGCTCGTTGGCCGAGGCCATGGCCTTCAGCCGGCCGGCGAAATTCTGCAGGAACACGTCGAGCGAGGTGGTCTGCCGGGCGGTCTGATAGGCGAGCGCCTGCACAGCGGCGAGCACGTTCTTCACCCGGTGGTCGAGCTCGGCCATCAGCGAGGTGCGGCGCTCCTCCTCGAGCTCGTGGCCGGTAATGTCCTGCACGACGCCGGTCACCCGCACCGGCCGGCCATCCGGGGCGCGCACCACGATCCCTGTCGTCCTGACGCAGACGATGGCGCCGTCGTCGGGCCGGACGTGGCGGAAGACCGCCTCGAAGCGGTCGCCGGCCGCGAGCGCGCGTTCGCGCGACTGGCGCAGCGCGGGCAAGTCGTCGGGGTGCACGGCGCACTCCAGGGCGCGCCCGCCCTCGGCGGCGTGCTCGCCGGCCGCCAGGCCGGTGATCGCGGCCATGCGCTCGCTGACCGCGAGCCGGTCGCGCTCGATGTCCCACTCGAACTCGCCGAGACCCGCGGCCTCCAGGGCCAGCTCCAGGCGGCGGCGGTCGGTCGGTCGGCCCACCTCTTGGCGCGTCATGCGGCCATACATAGGGCCGCCCAATCGTCAGCGCGACCAGGAACCGCCGCCGGTGACCCGCGTTTCGCCGATCGAGGGGGAGGCTCCGCCTTTGCACCAGGGGCGGAACCGGCCTACGATGTTCAACGTTGACGCTTGCGCTCCTCCGGTTGCGCGCCGGGGCTGCCTTTTCGGAGACACCCACATGCCTGCGAACGCCGCCGATTTCGCCGACGAGACGACCAAGACCACGTCCGACACGGGCGGCCGCCTGACGGCCGAGGCTCAGCGCAGCTTCGCTGACGCCCGCGCGCGGATCGAGCAGGCCGTGCAGGACGGCCTCGAGCAGCTGCGCGCCCAGTCGCGCGCCTATGCCGACACCGCCAGCCAGCAGCTCGAACAGGCCCAGCAGTATGTGACGGAGCGGGTCCGCGAGCGGCCGCTCGCCGCCACCGGGGCGGCGCTTGGCGTCGGCGTGCTCATCGGTCTGCTGCTCTCTTCCGGCCGACGTTGATCTTCAAGAAACTGATCTCGATGGTGGCCGCGATCGCTGCGATCGCGGCCGCGGCGGCGGTATGCGTGGTGGCGCTCGCCTACACGCTCTACGCCGTCGTGCGCGACCTGGTCGGCCCGGCCTGGGGCGCGGCGGCGGTGGCGCTCGCCGCAGCGATAATCGCGCTCGTGCTGGCCTTCCTGCTGACCCGCAAGGCCAATCCGAAGCGGCCCAAGGGCGATCAGCAGAACCTCACCGGCCGCCTGGTCGAGCTCGCCCGCGAGCGGCCGCTGGTCGCCGCTGGCGCGATCGCCGCCGCCGTGGCGGTGATCGTGAAGAATCCCCGCATCCTGACCGCCGTGGTCTCCGCCGCTTTCGCCAGCCGCGGCGCGCGGAAGTCCTGAGGCCGGCGGGAACGGCGCCTCCAAGCAGACGTTGAGTGCGGCGCGGGCGAGCGCCCGCACTCGTCAGCGCCACTCTCTGGCGCGTTTGGAGAAACTCGCAATGCTAGGCTGGGCCCTGACTTTCCTGGTGATCGCACTGATCGCCGCTGTGCTCGGCTTCACGACAATCGCAGGGGCGGCGATAGGTGTGGCCAAGATCCTGTTCTACGTCTTCCTCGTGCTGTTCCTTGTCTCGCTCGTGATGCACTTCGTGCGAGGAAGGCCAACGCTCTAGCTCCGGCCGGCGCCGGAAGGACGCCGGTCGACAGACCAAGTGCGATACGGCTCGAAGTGCGAGCCGGTCCAAGCAAGGGCGGCGATGTGAATCGCCGCCCTTTCGATTTCCACGACATTGAAGCCGGCGGGAGTCCCGCGCTCGCGGACCGACAGCGTGCCGGCGCCGACGGCGTAGGTGGCGCCGTCGCCGAACGGATAGGCCCAGGCGAACGGCGCATGGATGTGACCCGAGAGCACGAGGTCGACACGGGCCTCGGCGAACAGCCGCGCCGCCGCGGCGCCGTTCCACACCCGCGCGGTCATCGGGCCGCCGATCATCTCCATCAGCGGATGATGACAGGCCACGATCCGTATGCACTCCGGGTCGGCGGCGGCGAGCCAGCGCGCCGCGGCGCGCGCCTCGCGCGGGGCGACCTGCCCTTTCGACCAATTGAGACGGGCTTGCGCGCCGCGGGCGGTGTTCAGGCCGCGCACGGCGAAGCGGTTTCCCTGGTAGGTCTGGACGGCGGCCGGACCGATCGTCGCCTCGAACCGGCGGAACGGGGCGAAGATCCGCTCCGCCCAGGCCAGGTACGGCGCATCGTGGTTGCCGGGGGTCACGAGCCGAGGCCCCCTCAGGGCCGAAAGCCATTCCGCGGCGCGGGCGAATTCCCGCCGCTCGGCGTAGCGGGTGAGGTCGCCCGAGACCACCACCAGATCGTAGGCGCTCGCGTTGAGATGATCCAGGGCGGCGGCGACGGCGGCGCGGTTCTCGCCGCCGAAGTGAATGTCCGACAGGTGGGCGAGCCGGAGCGGCATGGGGTTCAGAGGTCTTTCGGCGGTGCGAGCACGCGGGCGACGGCCGGTCGGTAGGCGACTTCGGCCTGGCTGTTCAAGCGGACGAGTTCGCCGTCGAGCAGAGCGGGAATGCGGCCGGCGGCCCAGACCCGGCCCCGACCGCATGGCGCGGTCTCCACGGCCGGCGCGTCGCGCCAGTCGCCGACCAGGGCGTGGAAGCCCAGGCGGAAGGCGTCGGCCGCGCCGTTGAGGTCGAGCGCGGCGGCCTCCAGCGCCTTCGCCTCGTCGGGCAGCGCGCGCGAGACGTGCGGGCACAGGAAGACCAGCGCCTCGGCCCGGGCGCGGCGGCCCTCATCCAGGGCGTAGCGCAGCCGGCCCGAGAAGGCGCGCTTCACGGCGCGGCGCGCCCGCAGCCAGGCGAGCGTCAGCGCGTGCTCCCGGACCGCCTCGCGCGCGGCGCCCCACCACGCCGGCGCGCCCAGCAGGGCTGCGACGAGGAAGCACCGGCCCTCGACCTCGCCGCCCGCCAGGGTGCGGACCTCGCCCTGCGCGAGGGCGACGCTGAGCGCGTCGGGCCAGGACCGGTCGCCGTAGAGGGCGCGCGGCAGGACGTTCATCGTGCCGCCCGGCAGCGGCGCGATCACCGGGCCCGCGGGGCCGCAGAGCTCGGCGGCGGCGCGCGCCGTGCCGTCGCCGGCCAGGAGGATCAGCAGGTCGGGGCCCGCGTCCACCGCGGCGCGCAGGCAATTCGTCAGGTCGTGGCTGGCCGGCGCGCAGACGTGGGGGGTCAGCCCGTGATCGAGACAGATCTTCTCGATTTCCGCAGGCGTGTCCGCGGTCACGCCGCCCGAGGCGAGGTTCGCCACCACCTCGACGCGGCGGATGCGGCTCACGGAGTCTCGGGACCTCGCCGGATCAGCCGGCGCCGCTGGACGTCGCGGCCCTGGCGGCGCCGCCCGCCCTCTGGCGGGCGTTGTCGGCGGCCTGGCGCGCGGCGGGGCCGGCGCGGTTGGCGGCGATCGCCAGTCCGTCGTCCATCATGGCGCCGCCGCGGGCGAACGAGCCGTTCATGCCCGCCAGCACCAGCGACACCAGCCCGACGATGGCGCAGATGAAGGTGATGGTCATGAAGATCGGGTGACGGCGGCGGCGGGCGCGCTCGTCCAGCCGGCCGCGCTCGTAGGCGTGGCGCAGGTCGGCGCGGATGTCGCCCGCGTCGGCGGCCTCGGGGGCCTTCGCGTCGTCGTCCAGACGTCCGCCAACCATGGGAAATGCTCCGAATTCCGGTGTTGCGCGCATCCAACGGCGGCCGGGCCTCGCGGTTCCGGAGGGGAACTGGCCCGACCGCCTGGCGTTAGGGCGGCAGGGGACAGCCAAGGAGAGCCGTATATGCTCAAGCCATTGATCGCCCTTGCCGGCGCCAGCGTCCTGGTCGCGGCCTGCGCCGACGATCCGCACACGACCAACACCACCCTCGGCGGCGCCGCGCTCGGCGCAGTCGCCGGCGCGGTGGTCGGCAACAACCTGGCCCACGGCAGCACGCTCGGTGGCGCGGCCATCGGCGCGGCCATCGGCGGGGCCGCCGGCGCGGTGAAGGGCTGCCACGACGAAGGCGGCTGCGGCGCGCAAGCGGCGCCGAACCGGCGGCAGTACTATGATGAGCGCGCCGGCCGCTATTACTACTATGATCCGGCCACTGGCCGGTACTTCTGGGAAGACGGCACGCCCCGCTACTGAGCGGTCGTGCCACACTGGCGAGGGGCGGCCGGACCACCGGCCGCCCTTTGTCATGGGCGCTGGGGAGAAGGACGATGAAGCAGGCGATGAGGGCTGCGCTGGGCGCAGCGATGGTGCTGGGCGGCTGCGCGAGCCTGCAGCCGGCGCGATCACGGCTGGTGAGGGAGCCGCCCCGATGCGCCGACGAGACGGTGTCGATCTATTTCGAGCCGCAGTCGGCGCAGCTCACCCGCGAAAGCCGGCTGGTGGTCGATCAGGCCGCCAGCGCGGCCCGCGGCTGCCAGGTGCGGGCGGTGGAGGTGACCGGGCTCGCCGACGCCGCCGGGGCGCCGGCGGCGAATCTCGAGCTCTCCAACCGGCGCGCCGCCGCAGTCGGCCAGGCGCTGGCCGGCGCCGGGCTTCCGACCGTCGACCTCAAGCTTTCCGCCGCCGGCCAGGCGGGCGCCACGACGGCGGAGGGCCGCAGCGCCCCGCTCCGTCGGCGCGCCGAGGTGACCCTGCGGCTGGCGCCGGCGAAATAGGCTCCAGGCCCAAGATGAGCGCACAAAGAAAGGGCGGGTCCCGAGGGACCCGCCGAAGTGTGCATCATCGAGAAAAGGGGTGCGGAGACGGCAGACTGGCATGCTCGCCAGTCTCAAGTCGGGGGGGGCGTCGCCGCCTCCGCAATGGGCTAAACACCCACTCCCCCAGGAGCGTTCCGCGGGGTCCGCAGTTTTTTCCAAATTAATTTCGGCACCGGCGAGCCGCCGTCGCGGGCGCCGAGCCCCGCGCGGTGCAGCGATCGTTCACGCTTATCCACAGGCTTTGAAATTGCAAGGCTTTTATTGAGCCGAGCCGCGCTCGCCCGCGCAGCGGAACGTTCCGGCGAAGGCGGGCGTTTCGGAACATGACGGGCGAAGGGGGCCCGCCGGTCCGTGAGGAGGGCTCGCCGTGCATTCAGGCTTCACCTCGCGAAGCGGAATCGTCCTGGTCCGCACGCCCAGCTACCGCCAGCAGCGGGCGCGGCGACGCCTGCTGGTCATCTCGGCGGTGCTGGGGCTGGCGCTGGCCAGCGGATTGATCGGCTCCTTGACGGCGCCACGCATGGACGCCCACGCGCACGCCTCGACCGGGCCGTTCAGCTATTTCCCGTCCGAGTAAGGAGGCCGCTTCATGGCCAACTCCCATCGACCCTCAATCGGCGCGACGCGCGCCCGACAAGGCCGCAGAGGCCTGCCGATCCTGTGGGTGCTGGTGATCGGCATGGCGCTGGTGATCCTGGGCTTCCTGATCACCTGGGCGTTCCACGCCCGGGGGCTGTCTTCCGTCTCGCAGCCCTATGCGACCCAACCGTCGCAGGCGAACGGCTTCCAGGCGCCCCCGCCCAACGCCGCCAGCCGCCAGAACTATCAGAAGGGCGCGCCGCTCGCGCCCCGCAACGGCGGCAATCCGACCAACCCGCCGTCCTGATCGCCGGCCCGGCCGGCCGTCCGTGGGGCGCCGCCTGGGGCCGCCGCTAGAGCACCGACTGGCCGCGGAAGGCGCGGATCGCGAAGCTCACCACCAGCAACACGAGGAAGACGAAGAACAGGATCTTGGCGATGGTCGCGGCGATCCCGGCGAGGCCGAAGAAGCCCAGCAGGCCGGCCACCACGGCCACGATGGCGAAGACGACAGACCAACCGAGCATCGCGCTGAGCTCCATCCACATGACAAGGGCGCCGCGCGGGCGCCCTTGTGGATCAACGAAGGCGGAGCCGCCGCGTTCCGGTCAGGCGGCCTGACGGGACGCCTTGCGCGGATGGAAGAACAGCGCCTGGCCGATCGCCGCCTTCACGGTCTCCGGCTGGAAAGGCTTGGTGATCAGGAAGGTGGGCTCCGGCCGCTCGCCGGTCAGCAGGCGCTCTGGGAAGGCGGTGATGAAGATCACCGGCACGTCGAAGCGGGCCAGGATGTCCTTCACCGCGTCGATGCCCGACGAGCCGTCCGCCAGCTGGATATCGGCCAGCACCAGTCCGGGCGTTTTGCGGGCCACCGCGTCGATGGCTTCGGTGCGCGTGGCGGCGATGTCGACGACCGAATGGCCGAGCTCCTTGACCAGCGCCTCGATGTCGGCGGCGATCACCGGCTCGTCCTCGATGATCAGCACATCGGTCGCCAGTTCGGCGTCGATCTCGGCCTGCGCCTCGGAGATCAGCTTCTCCACCTCGGCAAAGTCGGCGCCCAGGATCTGGGCCGCTTCGGAGGGCGTGAAGCCTTCGAGGGCGGTGAGCAGGAACGCCTGGCGCGAGCGCGGGGCGATGCGCATCAGCCGCCGCGTGGTGTCGTCGGCGGCCGGATCGTCGTCGGCAGGTCCCTCGAGCTGGGCGCCGGAGGAGCACCAGATGGCGTGGAACACGTGGTAGAGCGCGACGCGGGGCGTCAGGTTGGGATCGAGCACCCGTTCCCCGGCGGCCAGCGCTTCCAGCGCGACCCGGACATAGTGGTCGCCGGTCGTCTGATCGCCCGTCAGGGCGCGCGCGTACCGGCGCACGTAAGGCAGATGCGGTGCGAGTCGAGCGAGAAGACTCAAAGGCAACCCCTCCCTTGTAGGCTTGCCGGCGCGGGCATGCGCAAGTACGCCCGGCCGAGAGCCCATGATGTTCCAAAAACGTGAACGGCGGGAACTTGTTCCCAATCGGCCCCGTTTTCCGCATCTTGTACGCTCACTTAAGGGAACCGGCGACGGAGTCGGGCGTTGAGCGACGGCGAGAATACAAAGAGGGGGCGGCCGTCGCGAGAGCGGCACGCCGAAGAAATGATCGAGCAAAAACCTTCTGGCGAACGACGCAAGTCGTCCGCCGCCCTGGACGAAGCCCGCCTGCGCCAGCAGGCGATCGGCGTCCGCCTGCGCCAGATGTTCGACCAGGTGGTCAACGAAGACGTCCCGGACGAATTCCTCGAGATCCTGCGCCGCGCCGACAGCCGCTCCTCGGAGAAGGGCTGATGGACGAGGCCCAGCAACCCGCGCCGTCGCGTGAGACCGACGACGAGGCCTTCAAGCGTGAACTGGTCCAGCTCATCCCGCACCTGCGCGCCTTCGCGCGCACCCTGTGCGGCGATCCCGCGGCCGCCGACGACCTGGCGCAGGACGCGATGATGAAGGCCTGGGATGCGCGCGCGAGCTTCCAGATGGGCACCAACATGAAGGCCTGGACCTTCATGATCCTGCGCAACCAGTTCTATTCCGAGAAGCGCCGCTCCTGGCGCCAGAGTCAGCTCGACCAGGAAGCCGCCGAGCGCACCCTGGTGGCGGTCGACGATCCGGAAGCCCCGGTGGCGCTCGACGAGCTGCGCCAGGGTCTTTCCATGTTGCCGCCGGAACAGCGCGAAGCGCTCATCCTGGTCGGCGCCGGCGGCTTCGCCTACGAGGAGGCGGCCGAGATCTGCGGCTGCGCCGTGGGCACGGTGAAGAGCCGCGTGAGCCGGGCGCGCCGGGCGCTGCACGCCATCCTCGAGGGCGGCGCCTACGATCGGGACGGGGAGCCGGCGGGAGATGCGATGCGCTCTATCCTCGCCGATGCGGAGCGGCTAAGCACCGTCCGGTAAGGACGGATACGGGCTTCATGGCCGGCCTGCCCTGGGCATCGCTGAGCACCATCAGGGTTCGCCTCACCGCGGCGCTCGCCGCGGCTCTTCTGCCCGTGCTGCTGCTGGGCGTCCTGCAGTCGGCCATCGCCTTCAGCCGCGAGCGCGCGCAGCTGCAGCACAACCTGGGCTTTGCGGCCGAGCGCAGCGCGACCACGGCGCGGGCCCGCATGGAAGGCGCCGACATCCTGCTGCAGACCCTGGCGCCGGGGGCGATCGGCTATCAATGCGGCCAGCGCCTGGCCGAGGTGACCCAGCGCGTGCCGGGCTACGCCAATCTCATCCGCTTCGACAGCCGCGGGCGGGTGGCCTGCGCGGCCGGGGACGTGCCGCCCGACGCGCGCCGCGCTATGCGACCCTGGTTCCAGGCGCTCGCCGCCGGCCAGCAGCTGGTGGTCACGCGCGAAGCCGGCTCGCCTTACGCCGGCGAGCCGGCGGTGCTGGCCGCGGTGCGCGCCACCGCCCCCGACGGACGCTTCGACGGCGCCTTCGTGGCGGTGATCAAGCTGGCCAGCCTGGAACCCTCAGTCACCGATCCGATCCTGCCGGCCCATTCGGAGGTGGCCTTGGCCGAGTCCACCGGCCGCTTCATCACGCAGACCAACGCCGCCGCCTTCGGCGCCCTGCCCGCCAACTGGCGCGACAAGGTCCGCACCCAGGGCTCCTACGTCTGGTACGCGCGCGACGCCAAGGGCGAACGGCGGGTCTATTCGGCGGCCCCGGTCGTGGGCGAGGCGGTCTATGTGGTGCTCGCCGCGCGCTCGCCGGGGATCATCTCGTGGGCGTGGCTCAATCCGCTGTCGGGGATCGTCTTCCCGCTGCTGACGTTTGCGCTCGCGCTCGCCGCCGTCACCATGGTCACGGATCGCGTGGTCGTGCGCTGGATCGCCTATCTGCAGCGGATCGCGGCGCTCTATGCCCGCGGCCGGCTCTCCGTGCGCCCGGTCCAGGCCGACCAGATGCCGCCGGAGATCCGCGACCTCGCCGAGACCCTGGAGGACATGGCCGATGCGATCGTCGGACGCGACGCGTCCTTGCGCGACAGCCTGGCCCAGAAGGACGCGCTGATGCGCGAGATCCACCATCGGGTGAAGAACAACCTGCAGGTCATCTCGTCCCTCTTGAACATGCAGCAGCGCTCGCTCGCCGATCCGGCGGCGCGGGCGGCCATGTCGGACACCCGCCAGAGGATCACCGCGCTGGCGCTGATCTACCGCGCCCTCTACCAGGGCCCGGACCTGAAGCGGGTGGACCTGAGGCCGTTCCTCGAGGAGCTCACGGCGCAACTGGTGGCCGGCGAGATGCTGCACGGGCCCGCCGTGCGGACCGATCTCTCGGTCGAGGCGCTGATCATCGACCCGGACCGGCTCGCGCCGCTGGCGCTGTTCGCCGTCGAGGCCATCACCAACGCCCAGAAGCACGCCTTCGCCGAACGCGGCGGCGTGCTGAGGGTGGACTTCGCCGTTCACGGCGAGGAGGCCGAGCTCGCCATCTCCGACGACGGCCAGGCGCCCGACGGCGCGCTGGTGACCTCCGGCGTCGGGCGCACCCTGATGACCGCCTTTGCAAGGCAGCTGCGCGGGCGGGCCGAGCTGGTCCGCAACGCCGCGGGCGGAATCACCGCGCGCCTGATCTTCCCCAATCCGAGCGCCCCAGCGCACGGTCCGGTCGAGACCGGCGAGGGGAACCAGGCGGCAGCGTAGGCGTTCGGCGAACGCGACTCGCAAACCCCCCGGGAGATTCCCTATGCGCAAATTCGTCATCTTGGCGGCCTTCGCCGCCAGCTTCGCCGTGTCCGCCTGCAACACCGTCAAAGGTGCGGGACAGGACGTTTCGGCCGCCGGCCAAGCGGTGTCGCAGACCGCGCAGGACGCCAAGCACTAAGGCAAGCGGCGTTCGCAAACAGGCCCCGCCGTTCGGCG
>Ga0308173_10000631_pt1 | contig 15541 bp, 11 predicted proteins | sample PhyPR1_FD_203716 | JGI IMG/M metagenome (GOLD analysis project Ga0308173, IMG submission 203716) | Soil microbial communities from UC Gill Tract Community Farm, Albany, California, United States - DLSLS.P.R1 | ecosystem: Environmental > Terrestrial > Soil > Agricultural land | place: USA...
TGCCGGACTCCGAAGGCCGGCGGACCGGTGTCGGGGACCCCCGGGCGGTCGCCCGGTTCAGGAAGCAGTTGCATCGGCTGGCCGGGGCGCTGCTCGCCCTGCCGGGACAGGAGGAACGTTGATGTTGCCGGAGACCGGGCGACCGGCCACGGAGCTGCTGGCCGAGATGGCCGGGCTGCGGGTCGGCGACCTGCCGGTACGCGGCGGGAACGTGACCGCCTACATCTACGACACCGGGCGGCCCGAGGTGCATGACGTCGCGGCTCAGGCGCAGATGGCGATGCTGGAGGTGAACTGCCTCGACCCGACGGCGTACCCGAGCGTCGTCGCGCTGGAGCGGCAGGTGCTGGCCGCGGTGGCGTCGCGGCTCGGCAGGGCGGACGCCCCCGGGATCTTCACCAGCGGGGGTACGGAGTCGATCATGCTCGCGGTGAAGGCCGCGCGGGACGCCCATCCGGTGGACGGACGGCCGGAACTCGTGGTCCCGGCCACCGCGCACGCGGCGTTTCCGAAGGCCGCCCACTACCTGGGGCTCGAGCTGGTCCGGGTGCCGGTCGATCCGGTGACCTTCCGCGCCGAGCCCGCCGCCATGGCCGCCGCCATCACCCCGCGCACCGTCCTGGTGGTGGCGTCCGCGCCGTCGTACGCGCACGGCGTCATCGACCCGGTGGCCGAGATCGCGAAGATCGCCGCCGCGGCCGGGGTCCGCTGTCATGTGGACGCCTGCGTGGGCGGCTGGGTCCTGCCCTGGCTGCGCGAGGCCGGGTGGGACGTCCCGCCGTTCGACCTGTCGGTGCCCGGCGTCACCTCGATCTCCTGTGACCTGCACAAGTATGGGTACGCGCCGAAGGGCGCCTCTGTGGTGCTGTTCGCGCAGGACTCGCTGCGGCGGCACGCGTACTTCGCGGAGGCCGGCTGGCCGGGCTATCCGGTCATCAACCCGACCGTGCAGAGCAGCCGGAGCGCCGGGCCGCTCGCGGCGAGCTGGGCCACCCTGCAGGCCCTGGGCGCGTCCGGCTACCGCGAGATGGCCGGCGAGGCGATGCGCTCGGCCACCAGGCTGGTCGAGGGCGTGCGGGAGAGTCCCGGGCTTCGGGGTCTGCGGGTGCTCGGCGAGCCGGCCGCGCCGCTGGTGGCCATCGCGGCCGACGACCCCGCGCTCAGCGTCTTCGCGATCGCCGACGAGGCCAGGGCGCGCGGCTGGTTCTTCCAGTGCCAGCTCTCGCATGGCGACAGCCCGGCCAACCTGCACTTCACGCTGACCCCGGGCGTCGATGTGGAGGCCCTGCTGGTCGCGCTGGGCGAGGCGGTCGCGGCGGCACGCGCGGCCGGGCCGCCGTCCGTGCCGGGCGAGCTGGCCGACGCGCTGCGGGCCCTCGATCTGGTGGGCATGAGCGATGCCGATTTCGCCGGGCTCCTGGAGCTGGCTGGCTTCGATCTGGAGGGCGGGGACGGCGTTCCGATGGGGCTGGTCAACTCGATCCTCGACCTGCTGCCCGCCGAGCATCGCCAAGCCCTGATCGTCCGTTTCTTTTCGGTCCTTTACCAGCCTTTGGCCGGATCGAACGACTGACCGGGCATAGCGTGAGGGACGCGGCTGTCACCGAAAAGAGGGACAAGACGATGGCATCTTTGCTCAACCCGTACATCAACTTCAGGGGCGACGCGCGCGCGGCCATGGAGTTCTACCAGAGTGTGCTGGGCGGCAAGCTCGAGACGCACACCTTCGCGGAGTACGGAGCGCCGGAGGGCGTGGACCCCGAGCAGGTCATGCACGCCTCGCTGGCGACCGACCAGGGCTACACGATCTTCGCGTCGGACCTGCCGCCGCACATGGAGTACAAGCCCGGCAACAACATCACCGTCAGCATCAGCGGCGACGACGCCGACCTCCTGCGCGGCTACTTCGCCAAGCTCTCCGAGGGCGGCACCGTCTCCATGCCGCTGGAGAAGCAGATGTGGGGCGACGAGTTCGGTGCCTTCACCGACAAGTTCGGCATCCAGTGGATGGTCAACATCGCCGGAACCTGATTCGCACACGGGTGGAGCGGGACGGCTCGGGTCGTCCCGCTCACCTGTGCGTACGCCGCTACGACATGATGCGCACGGTCCAGAAGTCCGAGGCCAGGCCGTGCGTCGTGAGGTAGGCGTACGGAAGGGTGAAGTAGCCCTCCTTGCCCCAGCCGGCGCCCCACGAGTTGCGCACCAGGAACCGCTGCGTCGAGTCGTCGTATCCGACGGCGAGCACCGCGTGGCCGCCCAGCAGCTTTTCGTCGGGGCTGGGCATCGGGGCGTCGCCGGTGTCGGCGACCTCCTTGCTCTCGAAGCTCTCGTACACCGAGAACCCGAACACGAACGGGTAGCCGGCGGCCAGGCAGCCCTTGAGCTGGTCGAGCGTCTGGACGAGGCGCTGGTACGAGGTCGCCCGGGTCTTCAGCGCGTCCTGGTAGACCGCGTTCGGCGGCTTGGTCGAGGCCGCCGCGCCGGCCGGGAACGAGCCGTCGTCGTCGGCCGGCGTCGCGTCGTACGGCCACTCGGTCTCGGGGCACACGCCCTGCTTGGCGATGCTCTTCACACCGTCGCGGATCATCGCGCCGGAGTCGGAGCCGATGGAGCCCTCCATCGCGCGCTCGTTGTAGTAGATGAACAGCCGGGACGGCATGAAGTCGGCGAGCTGCTGCTTGAGCAGGTCGAACTCGACCGCTCCCGCGATGGCGTTGGCGGTGCAGCTGCCGATCTGGCCCTGGTCGTAGACGGCGGGCAGGCCGGCACGCAGGTCGGTCTTGGGCGGCGGATTGGCGATGGCCAGCCGGGGTGCGGAGAACAGGTGGTCCCGGGCGTCCGGAAGGTCGGGAACCCAGCCGTAGTGCGAGGTATTGCGAGGCGTCGGAGTCGTCATGGCTCCGAGGATCCGCCCCGCCGGCCGGTCCGACATCAGGGAGAACACGGGTCCTCACCCGGAGTATCCGGCCAAGGTCACTTCGCTGATACGAGGAAACCCCGAGTGGATCTTAAAAATACACTTCCGTCTCTCAATGCGTGTCCCCTGATCTGATTTGTTACCGGGCTCCATAGCTGTGCGGGTGGCGGCGACTTACTGTCGCGACAGCCGCCTCCCACCCCCGACTAGGAGTCCGGATGCTTCGCCGCCCCCTCGCCCTGGCCGCCGCTGCCGTGCTCCTGCTCGCCGCCCCGCCCGCGACGGCGGCCGCACAGCCCGCGCCGCCCAACGGCCCGCAGGCGCTCACGTCGGTTCCGTTGCCCAACTTCGACCGGCTCGACCCGTCGGCCGATCCGGTGCAGCTCACCAGCGCCCCGCGCGATCTGAACGTCACCTACACCTACAACGGCCAGCAGCACACCCTGCAGGACTACCTGAACCGGACCACGCAGGGCTTCGTCGTGCTGGACGGGGACAAGATCGTCGACGAGTGGTACGCGCCGGGCTACAGCAAGGACTCGTTGTTCCAGTCCTGGTCGATGGCCAAGTCCTTCACCTCGCTGGCGGTGGGCATCGCGCTGGACGAGGGCAAGATCGGCTCGATCGACGACACCGTCGGCAAGTACGTGCCGGAGCTGGCCAAGGCCGACTACGGGTCGGTGACCATCCGCAACCTGCTGCGCATGGAGTCCGGCATCGACTGGACCGAGGACATCGCCGACATCCCGCTGCACGTCCTGGCCAGCCTGGGCTGGCAGACGACCCTGCAGATGGCCGCGAACCAGCACAGCGTCGTGCCGCAGGGCACGACCTTCAACTACACCAGCATGAACACCGCCGTGCTGGCCATCGTGCTGGCCCGCGCGGTCGGCGAGCCGTACTACAAGTACGTCCAGGACAAGGTCTGGGGCCCGGGCGGCATGGCCTCCACGGCGTACATCGGCAGCGACTCGCACGGCGACGACCTCGGCTACTGCTGCTACTACGCCAACGATCGGGACTTCGCCCGGATCGGCAAGCTGATGATGGACGACGGCCTCGTGCACGGCCGCCAGATCGTCTCGCCGGACTGGATCGCCCGGTCGACCACCCCGTCCAGCAGCGTCGCCACCGACTACGGCCTGAGCTGGTGGCTCGACGGCTCCGACGGCTACTTCGCCGACGGCCTCGGCGACCAGAAGGTCTACGTCTCGACGAAGTACCACGTCGTGATCGTCAAGAGCACCTTCTTCACCATCGACACCGCCGAGAGCTCGGTGGTCTTCCGCGCCGTCGCACAGGCGGTCGCCCAGACCCGTTGACCTGGGGCCCCTGCGCCCTAGGGTGGCAGTGAGACGCACCATCTCACAGGGTGTGCGTCCACCCCGGGCGAGGGAGACTGGATGAGCAGAAGTGAGCGGCTGCTGGACGTCTCCCACGTCACTCCCGACCAGCTCAGCCGGCTCAGGGCCGCCTCGGCCGCGCTCCGCCCGTACGTGCCGGGCATCGCAGCGGAGGCCACCAGGCTCATCCAGACCGAGGTCCCGACCCTCGTCCGGCCGCACGATCCGCGCTACGCCCAGACCCTCGGGCTCATGGTCGAGGGCCTCATCGGGCACTTCATCGACCTGATGGGCGATCAGGACCTGCCGTCCCAGGACGTCCTGGACTTCGCCCGGCAGGTCGGCGCGGGGGAGGCCCGGGAGGGCCGCACGCTGGACGCCTTCCAGACCGCCATCCGGATCGGCGCGGGCCTGGCCATCGGCCGGCTCACCGAACAGGCCGAGCGGATGGGGCACGGCGGCGACGTCAGCGAGATCGGGCAGCTCGCCCAGGCCGTCTTCGCCTACACCGACCACGCCGCCGACGCCGTCGCCAGCGGCCACGCCGAAGCCGAGGCGCGCGCCGCCGGCGAACGCGAGAGCCGCAGGCACAAGCTCATCGACCTGCTCCTGGAGCCCGACCCGTCCGTCGTGGAGATCGGCGAGCTGGCGCACAAGGCCCGCTGGCCGCTGCCCAAGAGCGTCGCCGTCGTGGCCCTGCAGCCCCGCGACGCGGACGCCCCGCAGCGCCCGGCGCTGCCGCCCGAGGCCCTGCTGGGCCTGCATCTGGACCGGCCGTGCGTCATCATGCCGGACCCGGACGGACCAGGCCGTCGCCACCATCTGGAGGAGGGGCTGCGCGACTGGGTGGCGGCCCTGGGCCCCGCGGTCCACATCAACGACGCCGCCAAGTCCATGCGCTGGGCCGGCCGGGCGCTGACCCTGGCCGCCCAGGGCCTCATCGTCCCGGACAAGCTCATCGTCGCCGCCGAGCACATGCCGCTCATCGTCATGATGCAGGAGCCCGAGCTCGTGGAGCTGGTCGCCGCCGAACGGCTCGCCCCGCTCCGGTCGGTCCGCCCGGCCCTCGCCCACGACCTGACCGAGACTTTGACGACCTTGCTGGAGAGCCGCTTCAACGCCACGGTCGTCGCCGCCCGGCTCCATCTCCATCCGCAGACCGTCCGCTACCGGCTGCGCAAGCTCGAAGAGCTCTTCGGCAGCGACCTCTACGACTCCAGCCACCAGCTCGAACTCCACATGGTCCTGCACGCCCGCCTGGCCGCCGCCCGCGCCGTCAAGGATCACGGCTAGCGCTCAGCAGCAGCGGGTGAGCTCGAACCAGACGGCCTTGCCGGTGGTGGTGCGGCTGGCGCCCCAGCGGTGGGCGAGGCGGTTGACCAGGTAGAGGCCGCGACCGCCTTCGTCGTCGTCCTCGGGGTCGCGGGGCACGGGCAGGTGCAGGTCGTCGTCGGTGACCTCGCAGAGCAGTGAGCCGGTCCGCATGAGCCGAAGCTCGATCGGGCGGGACGCGTACCGTACGGCGTTGGTGACCAGTTCGCTCACCAGCAGCTCGGCGGTGTCGATGAAGCCCTCCTCCGCCCAGCCGGCCAGCGTCGCCCGGGTCAGCCAGCGGGCCCGGCCGGCGGTCCGCAGGTCGGGGCGCAGGATCCAGCGCGCGACGTCGCCGGCCGGGATGCCGCGAAAGCGCGCGATGAGCAGGGCGATGTCGTCCTGGCGATCGGCGCTGTGCAGCGTGGCCAGCACCTTGTCGCACAGCGAGTCCAGCGGGGGCGGCGGGAAGGGCAGCGCGTCGCTCAGCGCGTTCAGGCCCTCGTCGAGATGCCTGGTGCGCGACTCGATCAGCCCGTCGGTACAGAAGACGATCACGCCGCCGTCCGGGGCATGGAACTCCACCGAGCTATAGGCGACGCCGCCCAGCCCGATCGGGCCGCCGGTGGGCAGGTCGAGGAACTCGGTACGGCCGTCGGGATGCTGCAGGACCGGCGGGATGTGCCCGGCGTTGGCGATCGTGCAGCGCCTGGTCACCGGGTCGTAGACACAGAGGACGCAGGTGGCCAGGTGCGAGCCGCCGAGCTCGCGGGCCATGTCGTCCAGATGCCGGAGCGACTGCTCGGGCGGCAGGTCCAGGGTGGCCAGCGTCCGCGCCGCCGTGCGCAACTGGCCCATCGCGGCGGCCGAGGCGATGCCGTGCCCCATGACGTCGCCGATGATCAGCGCGACCCGGCCGCCGGACAGCGGTACGGCGTCGTACCAGTCGCCGCCGACCTGCGCGGAGGGGTTGCTCGGCAGGTAGCGGTGCGCGATCTCGACGCCGGGCAGCGTCGGCGGGCTCTCCGGCAGCATGCTGCGCTGCAGCGCGGCGGCGATGTTGGCCTCGCTGCGGAACAGCAGTGCGGCGTGGATGCCACGGGCCGCCTGGTCGGTCATCAGCGCCGTCGTCAGGAGGTCGACGTCGTCGAAGGTGCCGCGCTCGGCGGCCCGGTTGAGCGCGACGAAGCCCTCGACCCGGCCGCCGTACAGCAGGGGCGCGACGAGCGTCGGCGGATCGGGGGCCATGGCCGGACGGCCCTCGCGCAGCGCCTGCTCGTACGGGCCGGTCAGCTCGTGCGGGCTGACCTCCACCGGCAGCTCGACCGGCTCGCCTCGGTCGGCCTCGGCCATCCTGCACAGCGCGCCCGGCTCGGCGCGTACATAGGCGACCGCTCCGTCGGCCAGCCGGGGGACCGCCGCGTCGCACAGCCGGGCCAGCGCGGTGCCCGCGTCCGGCCCGCTGCCGATCTGCTGGGTCGCGTCGTGCAGGAAGGAGAGATGCTCCCGGACATCCACCGCCCGCGGCCCTCGGTCAGCCTTCCGCGCGCCGGGCATGGACGAAGAGCTGGACCTCCGGGTACGCCTCGGTGCTGGCCGGGGCGTACGACAGCGAGCGCACGTCGAGCACCTCGAACCCGGCGGCGGCGACGACCTTGCACAGATCCTCGCGCAGGTAGCCGGTGACCCGGATCGGGTTGCCCAGGAAGGCCAGCGTCGCGTCGTCCAGGTCGGCCTCAACCATGCTGAGCACGAAGTGGCCGCCGGGGTTCAGCGCGGTGTGCACCTTGGCCAGCGCCTTGTCGATGTCGGCCCGGCTGAGCATCAGCAGGGAGAAGAACGCCACGACGCCGTCGAAGGCCTTCTCGTCGAAGTCCAGGATGTCCGCCTGGACGAACTCGACCTGGGGCACGTTTTCCCGGGCCAGTGCCAACATGCCCGCCGAGATGTCGATGCCGGTGACCTGCAGTCCCGCATTGCTCAGCTGGAGCGCGGTCGGCAGCCCGGTGCCGCATCCGATGTCCAGCACCCGGCCGCCCTCGGGCAGCCGCCCGATCAGCCACTTACCCGATTCGAGCTGGCCTTCCTTGTGCGGGAAGGCCTCGTCGTACCGTGCTCCGATCTCGTCGAAGGCCCGCGCCTGGGCCGCCTGGCCGGCGGCCCTGACTGTCGCTGGATCGGGCTCGGCAGACATGTTGACCCCTCTCGACTGCTGTTGTCACCGTCGTCGAGATCGTACATATCGGACTTGAAGCCCGTGGGAAATTACCTGAACGCGTCGAAAAGTTTTCACCGCGGACAAGCACCCGTCACATATCGCCGAAGCCCCGCTTCCAGAAGGGCCGCCTGCTGTGACCAGCGAGATCGGTCAGGGTGCGGACGGTGCGCTCCCAGAGGTCGGCGAGGTCGGCGCGGTCCGTGACGTTCAGCGTCTCGGCGAGGTCGGCCAGCGCCTTGTCCTGGTGGGTGGCGAGGTGCTCCAGCAGCCGCTGGCGCAACGCGACGAGTGCCGCCCACCGCTGAGCGTCGGACGCGCCTGCCGGCGCCTCGGCGGTCAGCCGGGCCAGTTCGCGCGCCGCCACCTGGCGCGGGTCGGCCGCCGGATCCACAGGCCTGGGCATCGGGCCGGGCGCCGGGCTCGGCACCGGCCCGGGGCCCGCTGGCGGGCTCGCCTCGGGACCGGTCGACAGGAAGTCCGGTACGTCGAAGTCGTCCTGGTCGAACCGGGGTGCCGCCCTGCCGGCCGGGGCCGCGGGCATGGGCGGCTGGGGAGCGGCCGGCGGGAAGGCCGGGGCGCCGCCCGCCGCCTTCGCGGTTCGCCGGGCGCGCGGGGCCATGCTGCCGTGCACCATGGCGGCGGCGACCGGGTACGCGACCTGCGGCTCCGCCCATCCGCGCGGCGACTCGACCGGCTGGACCACCTTGTGCGGCCGGCCGCCCTCGGTGACGACCCGGGTGTCGATGGCGACGAACGCGGTGAACCGGCACAGCACGGAGTACTTCAGCGAGATCTCGACGATCCGCTGCTCCAGAGCCTGCGTGGCGCGGATGGCGTAGTCGTCCTCCAGATCGCGCAGATGGGCCCTGGCCCAGACCGCGGCGGCCGCGGGCGCGTCGGCCCGGACCGCCCGCGCGGTACGGCTCCACGGAGTGCCGTCCGCCGCCGTGCCGCGCACCGTCAGCGTGCCCTCGCCAGCGCCGTCCCAGCGCCCGGACAGCACCAGCGGTACGCCCGGGTAGAGGGCCCCCAGCCGGCGCGGCGCCACCGTGCCGTCGACGATGTGCAGGTCGCCCTCGGCGGAGAGGCTCAGCCCGGTGGCCAGCGGGGCGCCGATCCGGTGGTGGATGTGCTCCATCGCCTCGTCCAGCCGGTCCTCGGACTCCACCAGCTCGGCCCGCCCCTGTCCCGCCTGCGCGAGCCGGTTGAGGAATCCGGCGTTGACGGCCTGGTCGACGCCGATCGTGTGCACCCGTACGCCGGACAGCATGGGGACCAGCCGGGACAGGATCTGGTCCTCGTTGCCGATCTGGCCGTCGGTGATGAGGACCAGAACCCGGTCCCGGGTCGCGTCGTCGAGCAGGCCCGCGGCCTCGTGCAGCGGCTGGTACATCTCGGTGCCGCCCCGGGCCTCGAGCTTGGCCAGATGCTCGACCGCCCGGAACCGGTGCCGGTCGGTGGCCGCCACCAGGCCGCCGGGCAGGAGGCCGGGCCGGTCGATCTCGTGGTCGAAGGACAGCACGGCGAACCGGTCGGCGCTGGTCAGCGTGTCGACCACCCGGGCCGCGGCACGCCGGGCCGCCACCATCTTCCAGCCGCCCATGCTGCCGGACCTGTCGAGCACCAGCACGACGTCCCGGGGCCGCGGCGCGGCCGTTCCGGAGGGCAGGACGGTGAGGGTGAACGTGCCCTGCTCGTCCAGGACGGCGGTCGTCTCCTGCTGATGGTCGAAGCCGAGCCGGAGGACGAAGTCGCGGTCCAGCCGCTCGCCGGGCAGGAGGCTGATTGCCGTCCGGCCGTCTGCTCCGGTCTCGGTCGCCGTGACATGCAGGGAGGAGTGGACCTGGCCGACCGGCGGTCCGGCCGGATCCAGCTCCACGCTCAGCGCCAGCCGTACCGGGTTGGGGAAGCCGGGCAGCAGCACCGGCGGGCTGATCCGCGAGGCGTCCGGCACCGCGTCGGTGTCGGAGGCGACCCCGTCCCCGGCGGGCGCGTCGTCGATCGGCGTGCCGGGGATGTAGCGCGGCGCGACCACGAGCGGGAAGCGGAAGAGCGCCGCGCCGTCCTCGTACGGGAGCGGCTGGGCCAGCGTCAGGCGTACGGTCACGTGCTCGCCGGGCAGGATGTTGCCGACTCGCATGGTGAACACGTCGGGCCGGTCCTCCTCGGCGATCGCCGCCCGCTGCCCGGCCTCGATCGCCGCGTCGTAGTCGGCCCGTGCCTTGCCGCGCTCGTCGAGCCTGGCCTCCACGACCCGATCGGCCGCCTCCATCTTCATGGCCGTCACGGCGGCCCTGTCGGGCAGGGGGAAGATGTACGTCGCCTCGACCGGGACATCATGCGGGTTCCGGAACCCCTGGCCGACCTCGACCCCGGCGACCAGCCCGGTCACGGTCGCGCGGACCTCCACGGACTCCAGCGGCAGGTTGCCCTGCTCGGTGGACAGCGCGCCGAACCCCGCGTCCGGCACCGGTACCGGCATGTCGGGCATCGGAAGAATGTGCATGGTCATGAGGGCCTCCCAGGGTGCCGGCCAAGCCGGGTCAATTCCTCCAACAGCGGCCGCGCGGCGGCCGTGATGGCGGCCACCTCGTCGGCATCGAGCGCTTCCCCGCCATCGAGCAGCAGCGTGACCCCCGGCCCCAGCCGCACCCCCTGCACGACCCCGCCGGCCCGCGCCCGCTCCACCTCGATCGCCGCGTCGGGCGTGGCTTCTCCGTCCAGCACAGCCGCCGCTGCGGGCTGGGCCCAGAAGCGGGGGCGGGCGGCCGGGGGAGTGGGTGCCGCCGGGGCGGACAGGTCGGCGATGGCGGCGAGGGTGCTGTCGGGGGCGCCGGTCAGCTCGGCCTGGATCTCGGCGATGGAGCGACCGGCGGCCTGACGGCGCTTGATGGCGACGAGTTGAAGCAGGTGGCGCGACCCGTACAGGGCGATGCGGCCACGGCGGGCGAGCGGCGGGTCGACCAGGCCGATGGTGGTGTACCAGCGGATCAGTCGCTCGTTGGGCATGTCTCGGATCCGGCCGTTCACCACGGGCCGGTCGGCGGCCAGCGCGGTGGCGGCCTCGGCGGCCAGTTCGGCGATCGTCCACATCCCTTCCATGCCTCCACAGTGACACTGTAATGATGACAGTGTCAACATCTGGACAGGCGAAATCCACGAGCCCAGCACCTCGGGCTGCTGGGAAAGCTGCTAGGGAAGGGGAATCCGGTCCAGGGCCGGACCCGCCGGGACGCCCGTCAGGAAGACCGCCGGGACGGCGACGGCGTCGCCGGGCTTGTAGCCGAGCAGGCGGAGCACCTGCACGGAGGCCAGGTCGTACCGGCGGCCGTCGGCGAGCAGCGCGTACTTGTGGGCGCCGTTCGACTGGACGTCCACCACGGCGGTGCCCCCGGGCGGGAGGTACAGCGGGCCGCCGCCGGGCAGGGCGCCGCCGGACGACACGCCGAACGGGCCCAGGCACAGCGGGCCGCCGGACGCGCCCAGGCTCGGCGGAGTGGGAATGTCGGGGCCGATCGGCAGGTTCGTGAGCCAGGTCATCGGCACCTGCAGCGCGCCGGCCGGCGCGGGGCCGGTGACGAGATGCCGCAGGCCGCCCTGAAGCAGCCACGAGTGATCGGCCGACGTGACCGGAACAGTCGTCGCGCCGTCCAGGGGATGGCCGACGGACCGGCCGAGGACGAGGGTGACCGCCGAGGAGCCCGTGACACAGGCGGCCCACGAACCGCCGACCAGATGGCGGGCGTCGGGGAGGCTGTCGGGCGCGCCCTGGACGCCGAGCGAGGGCCCGCGGCCGAAACCCGCCACATCGCGCCGGCTCGCCGTACGCAGGAGGAATCCCGGGCCGGCGGCCAGCCGGGCCGAGGTGTAGTTGAGCGCGGGACACAGCCGGTGCGGGCCGCAGCGTACGTACCGGGCTCCGGTCTCCCGCTCGATGACCAGGGTCCCGGGACGGTCCAGCGTGTCGGCCGGGGAGCGCCGGGAGGCGACCGCGGTCCCGGCCAGCGCGACCAGGCCGACCAGCAGCCCGCAGACGAGCGCGATGTTCATCCGGCGCAGCGGCGAGGGCCCGTCGGCCCGGCCGGTCAGCAGCGCCTGCCCGGTCCGGCGGTGCATCAGCCGGTACGCGTCCAGGAGATGGGCGCGGGCCGCCATCAGCCGGCCCAGCCGTGGAGCTGCCCGAACACCCCGGCGATCCCGAGGGTCAGCGGGATCATCGCCACGATGACGAGCAGGTCGAGCAGGTCGGCGAGCCGGCCGACCAGGCGGCTAGACGTGTTGCCGGCGAGGCAGAGCACGACGGCGACCGCGAGGACCGCGGGCAGGATCGCGGCGAGGATCGTCGTCTGCGAAGCGCTCGCAGCGAGGGCCCCGGCCAGCACCAGCGGGCCGAGCACTCCGGCCAGCAGCAGGGCGAGCCGTTGCGCCGCACCGCGGAAGACCCGGGCCCGCAGCAGCAACGCACAGCCGAAGACGCCGCAGCCGATCCGATCCAGCGGCGTCGCGCTCAGCGCCAGCGGGATCACCGCGACGGCGCAGATCCCGGCCTGCGCGACGACGACGCCGGTGACGAACTGGTCGGCCTTGACCGTACGCCGCAGCACGGTGGCGCTGTCGGCCTCCAGGGTCTCGCGCTGGAGCTTCTCGAAGTCCCGGGTGATGTCGGGCAGGCTCAGCCGGGCCACCCGGAAGGCCAGCCAGGGGATCAGCGGTGTCAAGGCGAGCGTGACGGTGATGGTGACCGCGCCGACGCCCGGCGCGGACGCGTGCGGGATCACCTGCTCGGCGGCCACCGCCGCCGTGCCCGCGGCGGCGGCCAGGGCGATCGCGCCGAAGACGGAGCCGTCACCGCCGATGCCGACCGTGGCGACCGTGCCCGTCACGGCGAGCGTGGCCAGGCCGACCAGAATCTGCGGGCCGCCGATGCGGCCGTCCGTCGTGGTGAGGAGCCCGCACAGGAAACCCTGCGCCAGCCCGACCGCGCCCAGCACCGTGCCGAGCCGCCGGTCGCCGACGGCGCGGCACAGGAAGGTCGCGAGGGTCACGAGGGCGACCGCGACCACCGCCGCGGCGAGGGCCGGCCCGCGCCAGGGCGGACCCGCCATGAGGATGAGCGCACCGGCCCCCAGCGGCGCCCCGGCCGACACCGCCAGCGTGAGCCCCCGGGTCCAGACGGGCGCCCAGCGGCCGGGGAGTTCGGTGACGCCGGAGGCGATCACGTCGGCGATGTCGTCGTAGGCGGCCGGAGGGATCAGCGTGGTGGCCGGCCGCAGATAGAGCACCTCGCCGTCGCGCAGGCTGACCTGCTCGGGCGTGTGCCCTTCGGCGAACGGCGGCTCGTCCAGCCGCTGGAGCACCCAGCCCCCGGTCTCCTCGCGGCCGATGCCCAGGCCCTCGCCGATGACCGGTAGGAGCTGCGCGAACGGCACGTCGAGCGGCACCGCGAGATCGGCCCGCCTGTGCGGCGCGGTCACGGTCACCCGGCACAGATCCTGTTCAGGGTTCATTCGGCGGCTCCCAATTCCCCAGAACCCTCACGAGTCGCCCCGACGGGTTCCTAGGATGATCCGCACTGGGGTGATCCGAGGAGAGACGGGCCGATGGGTACGGTACTGGTTCGCCGCAGACCTCGCCGGACTCCTCCGGCCATGCCCACCGGCGAGATCAAGTTGGAATCTCCGCCCGAGCTGCCCGAGCACTCCGCTCGCAGTCCTTCGGTGCCGGTGTTGCCGCTCGCCGTGCTGACCGCAGCGATGACCGCCGCCCTCGCCCTCGCGACACGGCAGAACCTGCTGCTGTTCGCCGGCTTGGAGCTCTACACGCTCGTCCTGGCGGGGCTGGTGGGCGTACTCCTGCTCGGCCGGGGCCGCCCCCGTGCCGTACTGCGTGAGCAGGTCGGCCATTATCTGGCCTACCTCGGGGCGATGCGCGAGGACGTGCGGCGGAACTCCAGGAAGCAGCGGGCCGCGCGGGAGTGGAGCAATCCGCCGCCCGGGCTGCTGTGGTCGATGCCGCTGAGCGATCGGCTGTGGGAGCGGCGGCCCGGCGACCAGGACTTCGGCCAGGCCCGGGTCGGCACCGGCGCGCAGACTCAGGAAGCCGAGCTGGTCGCACCGGGGACCGCCCCGATCGACGAGCTCGAACCGCTCACCGCAGGGTCGCTGGCCCGCTTCATCCGCGCCTACCGCGCCATTCCGGACCTGCCGGTCTCGATCCAGCTCGACTCGTTTCCGCGCGTACGGCTGAGCGGCGATCGGGCGGCGATCCAGGGAATGGTCCGGGCGATGCTCATGCAGCTCGCGACGTTCCACTCGCCCGACGACCTGCGCATCAGCGTCTGCGCCGCGGCCGACCGGATGCCGTCGTGGGAGTGGCTCAAGTGGCTGCCGCATGCCCGGCACCCCGCCGAGCAGGACGTGGCGGGCCTGGTCCGGCTCGTCGCGCCGAGTCTGGACCGGCTGGAGCGGCTGCTCGGCGACGATCTGGACGAGCGTGAGCCCTACGGCGACAGGTCGCTGCACGATCTGCCGCTCCATGTCATCGTGCTCGACGGTGGACAGGTCACGGCCGGATCGCGGCTCGCGGGGGGTGTCGGCGGGGTCTGCCTGCTCGACCTCGGCGGCTCCACGAGCGGCCCCGCGTTCGAGCTCGACGTCGGCCCCGAGCTGGTCCGGATCGTGGGGGAGCCGGGGGTGCTCGGACGGCCGGACCAGCCGACCGTCGGCCAGGCCGAGGCGCTGGCCCGGCAGCTCGCCGCCCTGCGCCCGGACTCGGATCTCATCGGCCACGCTCCGGCCCCGTCCCTGGCGGACCTGTGCCGTACACCCCGGGCATCGCTCACCGTGCCGCTCGGCGTCGACCGATCGGGTACGACCGTGGAACTCGACCTGACGGCCGGAGACACGGTCGTCGTGGGGGACGGCCGGGCCGACGCGGTCACCGCGATCGTCCTGGGCCTGGCGCTGAGCCACCCACCGGAACGGCTCTCCGTCGCCCTGCTTGCCACGCGGGCCGGCAGGTTCGCCGACCTGGCGCGGCTTCCGCACGTCTGCGCGATCGCCGACGGGCTGGCCGACGACTCCGCGCAGTGCGGCCGGATCATCCTGGCGCTGCGCGGCGAGGTGGAGCGCAGAAGGCGGGCCGCCGCCCGCGGCGAAGACAGGGACCAGCCACCCCTGGTCGTCGTGGTCGACGACTTCGCCGGACTTCAGAACGGCACCGCGGGCATGGCCGAACTGCTGCGCCAGCTCGCCGAGGCCGGGCCGTACGGGATGCATCTGGTCCTGGCCGCACCACGACCCAGGACCGGAGAATCATCCGAGCGCCCCGCGCAGGTCTTCAACGCCGCCAACCGGGTCGCGCTTCGGCTGCCCTGGAAGGACGCCGCGGTGATGGACCTCGTGGCGGCCCGGTCGCTGCCCCCGCGCGGCTACGCCGTCGTCCAGCGCGCCCCCGGATCCGAGCCGATCCCGGTCCGGTTGGCGGAGATCTCCGCCTCGTCCCGCTCGTCGGCGGCGGGAGCCCGCAGGGTCGTCCCGTTCCGGCTGGAGAGCACCGGCCCGATGCCGGACCGGGCGGCCGGCGAGAGCGCCGCGCGGTCGATGGCCGAGTCGCTCCGGGAGACGCACGAACCCGTTCGCGCGCTGCTGCACCCACCGCTGGAGCGGCCGCCGACACTGAAGGGGGTCGTACCGGCGCCGCCCCGGCACAAGACGCTGGAGGTCGTGGCCGGGCTGCTCGACGATCCCT
>Ga0308173_10000634_pt1 | contig 15531 bp, 14 predicted proteins | sample PhyPR1_FD_203716 | JGI IMG/M metagenome (GOLD analysis project Ga0308173, IMG submission 203716) | Soil microbial communities from UC Gill Tract Community Farm, Albany, California, United States - DLSLS.P.R1 | ecosystem: Environmental > Terrestrial > Soil > Agricultural land | place: USA...
CACCCGGCTGTTCCACGACACCACCAGCCTTGACGACTCCAGGGGCGGGGCGGGGCTTGTGGACTACGTCGGCCGGTACCGCCGGATCGTCACCGACCTCAACCTCAGCGTCACGCCGGAGGGCCGGTTGCGGGGGGTGTCGGAGGCGTCACGGCTGTTCCTGGGGCCGCTGCGGATTCCGCTGCCGGCGGCCCTCGACGCGAAGGCTTATGCCGAACAGTGGTGGGAGCCGAAGGACGGCGGCCGGCACCGGATCCAGGTCAAGGTGATCCAGCCCCAGCTCGGCCTGGTCCTGGTGTACGCCGGCCGATTCGACTATCGGCTGGAGCCCTACCCCGGCGGCGTGACGACGCCCGGGTACCTGCCCGGATATGCCGGTCCGGACGGCTGGGAGGGCAGGGTCTGAGTCCTGCTCCCGCCGGCAGCAGCTAGCCGAGCGCGAGCTGGTTGAGCCCGTCCGCCACTTGGGTCAGCCGGGTGAGGACGTTCATCGCCGCCGCGGGTGAGTGGCTTGCCAGGCCCTCCGACGGGGTGACCCTGAGCGCCCCCAGCGTGGATGCGGGAAGGCCCAGTTGCCGCCACGGCCGCCACACGTTCTCGACGACGTCGCCAACCTTTGGCAACGCCGTGGCGGGATCGGCCACATCCAGTGCTCCGGCCCACAGCCGCTTGCCGGCCTCCACCGCGCCGGCAAGCTGTTCCCACTGGCGGGAGGTCAGGGCCCGGAGCGGCACGGCGATGCCGTCCGCGCCCGCCGCCAGGATCCGCTCGAACGGCGCCTCGACCTCGGGGACGGCCACGACGGTCTCGACGGAGCCCGCGGCGCGGAGCGCGTCGATGACCAGCTGCCAGGACTCGGTGGCTTCCCGGCCCGGCACGGAGCGCAGCGTCCGGTAGCCGCTGGCCGTGGGGATTGTGCCGGCCAGGACGGCGGCAATCTCTGGCTCGTCGATCTGGACCATGATCCGCGCGCCCGGGGCGGCCGCAGCCACCCGTTTGAGGTAGCCTTCCACGCCCGCGGCGAGTGAGGCGGCAATGTCCCGGCGGGCGCCGTAGTCGATCAGGGCCCGTTCTCCGTTGTGCAGGTGGAGGCCGGCGGCGAGGCTGAGCGGCCCGCGCAGCTGGACCTTGATATCTTCCGAGGGCGCGTCCTCAGCGCCGATCACGTCCGCCAGTATGTTGATGTCGGTGGACAAGGCTGATCTTGCCCGCTGCAGGTCTTTCCCGGGACGGTCCACGAGCCGCCAGCCATGCGGCTGGACGTCAACGGCGAGCTCCACGAGCAAGGACGCGGTCCGGCCCAGGGCATCGGAGCCGACACCGCGGTCCGGCAGTTCGGCAAGGAACGGCAGGTGGGGGCTACCCAGTTCTCCGCGGATGGTGCGTGCGGCCTCGGCCGGGTCGTCTCCCGGCCAGGCACCCAGGCCGGTTGCGGTAACCTGACCGGCAGCGGACGGTGCTGTTCCGGCCATGCTTAGGCGTCTGCGGCGCGGGCGGCGTCGGCCAAGCCGGAGGCCTGCGCGGCTTGATGGTCCTCGGCGATGGCCTCGTGATGGCGGATGACTTCGCCGATGATGAAGTTCAAGAACTTTTCCGCGAAGGCCGGATCCAGATGGGCCTCGGCGGCAAGGCGCCGCAGCCTGGCGATCTGCGCTGTTTCACGGCCCGGGTCGCCGGCGGGAAGCTGGTGCGCGGCTTTGAGGAAGCCGACCTTCTGGGTGGCCTTGAAGCGCTCGGCGAGGAGGAAGACGAGGGTGGCATCGATGTTGTCGATGCTGGAGCGGATCGACAACAGCTCCGCCATCACCGCGGGATCCACGGAACCGGCCAGCGAACTCGCCGCCGGGTCGTAGGAATCGGCATCAGGAAGATTGAGGTTCTGCTCGGTCATTGACCCAGTCTAGGGCCACGGCGGCTAATGCCTTCTGCTGTTAAGCATGCACAAAAGGGGACATGCCCACCGTTCGGAGCGAACGGCGGGCATGTCCCCTGGCAGTGTTCCCGGCAATCAGCTATGCAGCACCGCCCGGAAGGCCTCGCGGCGCCTGGCCTGTTCGTCAGGGTCGGGAACGGGCAGCGAAGCGATGAGCTTGCGCGTGTAGTCGTGCTGCGGGCTGCCCATCACCTGGTTGCCGAGGCCCTGCTCCACCATCTTGCCCTTGTAGAGCACCCCAACCCAGTGGGAGAGCATGTCCACCACGGCGAGGTCATGGCTGATGAACAGGGCCGCGAAGCCGAACTCCTGCTGGATCTCCTTGAACAGTTCCAGCACCACGGCCTGCACGGACACATCCAGCGCCGATGTCGGCTCATCAGCGATGAGCAGCTTCGGGTTGAGGATAAGTGCCCGCGCCAGGGAGGCGCGCTGCCGCTGCCCGCCGGAGAGTTCGTGCGGGAACCGGTCAGCGTACGACGCCGGCAGCTGCACCGACTCGAGCAGCTCGCCGACGCGCTTGCGCGCCTCCGCCGGGCCCGGGTTGGAGTGGATGATCAGCGGTTCCGCCACGCAGTCGCCGATGGTCAACTGCGGGTTGAACGAGGCCGCCGGGTCCTGGAACACGAAGCCGATCTCCTTGCGGAGCGGCTTGAAGGTGCGCTCCTTGAAGTTCAGCATTTCGTAGTCCAGCACCTTCAGGCTGCCCCCTGTGGTCCGGTTGAGGCCGGCGATCGCCCGGCCGATGGTCGTCTTGCCGGAGCCCGACTCCCCCACGAGACCGAAGACTTCGCCCTCGGACACAGTGAAGCTGACGCCGTCGACGGCCTTGAACGCCGGGCTGCCCAGCCGTCCCGGATACTCGATGGTCAGGTTCTTCGCCTCGACCAACACTTTGCCGCCCTGGTGGGGGCGGTCGACCATGCCTGCGGACGCGGAGTTGTGGCCCAGGTGCGGCACGGCGGCCAGGAGCTTCTTGGTGTAGTCCTCCTTGGGCTGGGCGAAGAGCACCCGCGCGGATGCCTCCTCCACGACGTCGCCCTGGTACATGACCACGACACGGTCGGCGAGGTCGGCGACGACGCCCATATTGTGCGTGATCAGCACGATGGAGGTCCCGTAGTTGTCGCGCAGGTCCCGCAGCAGTTCCAGGATCTCCGCTTGAACGGTAACGTCCAGGGCGGTCGTCGGCTCGTCGGCCACGATGAGGCCAGGGTTCAGGGCCAGCGCGGCGGCAATGACAACGCGCTGCTTCTGGCCGCCGGAGAACTGGTGCGGATAGTAGTTGACCCGTGTTTCCGCGTCCGGGATGCCCACCTTGCGGAGGGCTTCGATCGCCCGCGCCTTGGCTTCCTTGGCGGAGACCTTGCTGCCGCCGGTGCCGGTGTGGGCGCGGATGCCCTCGGCAATCTGCCAGCCCACGGTGTAGACGGGGTTCAGGGCCGTGGATGGTTCCTGGAACACCATGGCCACGTCGCGGCCCCGGATCTGCCGCAGCTTGGCCTCGCTGACGCTGATGACGTTGTTGCCGTTGATCAGCACGGCGCCTTGGCTGGTGGCCGTCTCCGGCAGCAGCCCCAGGATGGTCTTGGCCGTCACCGTCTTACCGGATCCGGATTCGCCAACGATGGCGACGACCTCGCCGGGGTTGACCTCGAGGCTGACGTCCTTGACGGCGTGCACATCCCCGGCATCGGTGGCGAAAGTGACCTGAAGGCGGTCGATGTCCAGGACCGGGCCTGCGCCCGTCCCGGCCTTGTCGATGTTGGTGGTCATAGCACTCTCGCTTCTGTTTCAAGGGCGGCCTGCGCGCCGGCGGCGGAGTCGGGTCCGCCCTTGCCTGCGACAGCCTTCTTGCGGCCGCGCAGGCGGGGATCGTTAAGATCGTTGATGCTCTCACCGACGAGGGTCAGCCCAAGCACGGTCAGGACGATCGCCGTACCGGGGTAGACACCTGTCCACCAGATGCCCGAAGAGGCGTCGGCAATGGCCTTGTTGAGGTCATAGCCCCACTCGGCGGCGGAGGTCGGTTCGATGCCGAACCCCAGGAAGCCGAGGCCCGCCAGGGTCAGGATCGCTTCGGAGGCATTCAGTGTGAAAATCAGCGGCAGCGTGCGGGTTGCGTTCCTGAAGATATGGCGGCCCATGATGCGCATACTTGAGGCGCCCACCACCTTGGCCGATTCTACGTACGGCTCCGCCTTCAGCCGGATGGTTTCGGCACGGATCACGCGGAAGTACTGCGGGACGAAGACCACCGAGATGGAGATGGAGCAGGCAACGATGCCGCCCCAGAAACTGGACTGGCCGTGGCTGATAACGATGGACATCACGATGGCCAGCAGCAGTGACGGGAATGCGTAGATCGCATCGGCGATCACCACCAGCGTCCGGTCCAGCCAGCCGCCGAAGTAGCCGCTGAGCAGGCCGAGCGCGACACCGAGGAAAATCGACATCACGACGGCGACGACGATCACCACGAACGCTGTCTGGGCACCCCAGATCACCCGGGAAAAGACGTCATAGCCGCCCACGGTGGTGCCCCAGATGTGGGCCGGGCTAGGGGGCTGCTGGGCCGGGAAGGGACCGGCGGCGTCGCTGAGCTGGGCAAAGCCGTAGGGGGCGATGACCGGCGCCAGCGCCGCCGTCAGCAGGAAGACGAGAGTCAGCACCAGGCCGGTGACAAGCATGCCGCGCTGCAGCCCGACGCTCGTCCGGAAGTGCGAGATCACCGGCAGCCGGTACATGAAGGGCTGCTTGCGCCCGCCTACTGTGGTTGCGTTCATGGCTAGTACCTCACTCGCGGGTCGATCAGGGCTGCAACGACGTCGACGATGAAGTTGGTGACGGCCACGATGACGGCCAGCAGCACGACGATGCCTTGGACAGCGACGAAGTCCCGGGAGTTCAGGTATTGCACCAGCTGGTAGCCGAGTCCCTTCCACTCGAACGTGGACTCCGTGAGGACGGCGCCGCCCAGCAGGAGGGCAATCTGGAGCCCCATGACCGTGATGATCGGGATGAGCGCCGGCTTGTAGGCATGCTTGGTCACGAGCCGGTAATTACTGACGCCGCGGGACCTACCGGCCTCGACGTAGTCCTTGCCCAGCGTGCCGATGACGTTGGTGCGAACCAGCCGGAGGAAGACCCCTGCCGTCAGCAGGCCCAGGGTGGCTGCGGGGAGGATCGAATGGGATACGACGTCGCCGTAGGCGGTCATGTTGCCGCTGCGCAGTGCATCGAGCCAGTAGATCCCGCTGGGTGCGGCCAGGCTTCCCATGGCCAGTTCGGTCCGGGTGGAGGCCCGTCCTGCAACCGGCAGCCAGCCGAGCCAGACCGAGAAGGCCAGCTTCATCAGCAGGCCGGCGAAGAACACCGGGGTCGCGTAGCAGAGGATGGCGAAGAACCGCAGGACCGCGTCGGGCGCCTTGTCGCGCCGGTAGGCGGCGATGAGTCCGAGCGGGATGCCGACCAACAGCGCCACGATGAGCGCATTGATGGCCAGTTCAAGGGTTGCCGCGCCGAAGGTTGCGAGCATTTCAACGACGGGCCGGCGGTCCGTGATGGTGGTGCCGAAGTTGCCGGTCGCCACTTGACCAACGTATTCGAAGTACTGCACGAGGAGGGGGCGGTCGTAGCCGGCCTCGTGGATGCGCTGCGCGAGCGCCTCCGGGGGAAGCCTACCGCCCTGGGCGGCGGTGATGGGGTCGCCGATGACCCGCATCAGGAAGAACACCAGGGTCACCAGGATGAAGATGGTCGGGATGATCAGGAGGAAACGGATCAGGATGTAAGTCCCGAGTCCCCCGCCCGTGGATTTTTTCTTGGACGGAAGGAGTCCGTCGGCGTCGTTCAGCGGCGCCTCTGTCAATGTTGTCATTGGTACCTAAAAGTTGTGCGTTCGCGGCCATGGGCCGGCCGGCGTGAACTGCTGGTGCTGCAATGACCAGCAAAGGCGGGGCGCCTCGAGGGCGCCCCGCCTCGCAGGCTGGTCAGGACAGCAGGGTTGCAGCCTTACTTGGAAACAGTTCCCAGACGGAACTTGAAGGAGGCATCGAGGGTGGTGTCGACACCCTTGACGTCGCTGCCGGAAATGGCAACCTGCGCGCCCTGGAGCAACGGAAGCGTGGAGATGTCCTTAGCGAGGGCATTCTGGGCATCCTTGATCGTGGACTCGCGTGCACTCTTGTCGACGGTGGTCAGCTGCTTGTTGATCAGGTCGGTGACGGTGGGGTTGTTGTAGTGGTTCTTCAGGAAGCCGCCGTCCGGGAAGAACGGAGTCAGGTAGTTGTCAGCGTCGCTGAAGTCCGGGAACCAGCCAAACTGGAACAGGGGGTATTCATCGGCGCGGCTGGCCTTGCTGTAAGTGACCCATTCCGTGGACTGCAGGTTGACCTTGAACAGGCCGGACTTCTCCAACTGGTCCTTGATCATGGCGTATTCATCGCCGGAGGACTTGCCGTAGTGGTCGGGGTTGTACTGCAGGTTCAGCGAAACCGGGCTGGTCACTCCGGCATCGGTCAGGACCTTCTTGGCCTTGTCCAGGCTGGGCTTGCCGGCATCGCCGTAGGCGTCCTTGAACGATTCGTTGGCGCCGAGGAAGCCGTTAGGGACGTTGGAGTACAGCGGCAGGTAGGTGCCCTTGTAGACCTGGTCCGCGATGGCCTGGCGGTCAACGAGGTTGGCGATGGCCTGGCGGACGGCGGTCGCCTTTGCCGGGTCGGCATCCGCGGCCTTGGCGCCGTACGGCATGGTGTCGAAGTTGAACGTGATGTAGCGGATTTCGCCGCCGGGGCCCACGTTGACCTTGACCTTGGAGTCCTTCTTCAGGTCATCGATGTCGGTGGCGCTCAGGCTGCGGTTTGCGACGTCGATGTTGCCCTGCTGGACATCCAGCTTCATGTTGGTGGGATCGGCGTAGTACTTGATCGTGGCGGCGTCGTTGGCGGGCTTGCCGAGGACTCCCTGGTAGTCGGGGTTTGCCTTGAAGCTGATCAGCTCGTTCTTTTTGTACGTGTCGATCGTGTACTGGCCATAGAAGGCCTTGGCCTTGACGATCGAGTCGTCATCCAGCAGCTTGTCGGCCGGGAAGACTTCATCGTCCACGATCGGCGCGGCAGGGCTGCTGAGGATCTGCGCAAAAGTTTGGTCGTTGGCCAGTTTCAGCTTGAAGACAACCGTGTTGGCGTCGGGGGCTGTAACGCCTTCCACGTTGGCCAGCAGGCTTGCGGGGCCGGCGGGATCGTTGATCTTTTTTTGCCGGTCGAAGGAGAACTTGACGTCCTTGGAGTCGAGCGTGTGCCCGTTGGCCCACTTCAGTCCCGGCTTGAGCTTGACCGTGTACTCGGTCGGCGAGGTGAAGGATGCGGAATCCGCCAGGTCCGGAACGGGATCCGCGCTGCCCGGCTTCGAGTTCAGCAGGAAGGAGTAAACCTGGTTCATCACCATGAACGAACCGTTGTCGTACGAGCCCGCCGGATCCAAAGCGGTGACCTTGTCCGTGGTGCCGTAGGCGATTGGGCCGCTTGCGGCGGCTGATGACCCGCCAGTGCCGCCGGACGGCCCCGTGCAGGCCGTCAGTGCAAAGGCGGAGACCCCAGCCAGCGCGATGACGCTGTGCCAGGCCTTTTTGTTCATTGCCATCTGTGAACTTTCTGTTCGATGCGTTCTAGCGCAGCCCGAAGTGAACGAGGGACTCGTTGGGCGGCACGCTTTGCTGATTTTTAGATTCAACCAGACAAGATTCGGTGAATCGCTGAATTTTGTGAGTTGAGACACAAAATTTACACGAACCGAACAATACTCCCATTTTCTTCAGCCTTGCACTCGATTCTTCGGCCGGGAGCTCGAAGGGGGCACACGACGAAGGGTCCCGCCGTCTGGCGGGACCCTTCGTTTGATGCTGTTAGTCGGGGCCTAAAGCGCGGCCCGCTGCAGGGAGCGCGCGGCATCGATGGTGGCTTGGCCCAGCACGCGGCTGCCCTGGTAGAGCACTACAGTCTGGCCGGGGGCGACGCCGCGCAGCGGCTCGGCGAGCGTGACCACGAGCCCGTCCCCTGCCATGCGGGCGCTGGCGGGAACCGGGTCGCCGTGGGCGCGGACCTGGGCGTAGCAGTCGAAGTCCTCGCCGGTGGCCACTTCGGCGATGGGCAGCCCCGCCCAGGAAACCTTGATGCCGCGGATTTCATCGATGGCCAGCAGTGCCTCCGGGCCCACCACCACCTTGTTTTCCTTTGGCCGGATCTCCAGCACGAAGCGGGGCTTCCCATCCGCGGCGGGAGTGCCGAGCTTGAGGCCGCGGCGCTGGCCGACGGTGAAGGCATTGGCGCCGGGATGCTCGCCGACCTTCGCGCCGGACTCGTCCACGATGTCCCCCGTGGTCATTTCGATCTTTTCAGCCAGCCAGCCGGCGGTGTCGCCGTCGGGAATGAAGCAGATGTCATGGCTGTCGGGCTTGTTCGCCACCGAGAGGCCGCGGCGCTCGGCCTCCGCCCGCACCTCGGCTTTGGACGGCGTATCGGCAAGCGGAAACATCGAGTGCTTGAGCTGCTCGTGGGTCAGCACACCCAGGACATAGCTCTGGTCCTTGGCCCAGTCCGCGGCGCGGTGCAGTTCCGGGTTGCCGGCGGCGTCGGTGATGACCTTGGCGTAGTGGCCGGTGCAGACGGCGTCGAAGCCCAGCGCGATGGCCTTCTCCAGGAGGGCGGCGAACTTAATGCGCTCGTTGCAGCGCATGCACGGGTTGGGCGTGCGTCCCGCGGCATATTCATCGATGAAGTCCTGGACGACGTCTTCCTTGAACCGCTCGGAGAAATCCCAGACGTAGTAGGGGATCCCCAGGATGTCGCACGCGCGCCAGGCGTCACGGGAGTCCTCGATCGTGCAGCAGCCGCGGCTACCGGTTCGCAGGGTGCCCGGCATCCGGGACAGTGCGAGGTGGACCCCGACGACGTCGTGCCCCGCCTCGACGGCGCGGGCGGCGGCGACGGCGGAATCAACGCCGCCGCTCATGGCTGCAAGAACTCGCATACTGGCTTTCTCTAGCTTTCGGGGTGTCGCTGGCCTTTAGCACAAAGCCTGCCGCCCTATTCTATCGCCGCGCCGATTCCCTGCCCAAAACCCCGCGACTGAAACCTCGTGACAGGCTCAGTTCATCAGCTCCTGCCGGACGCCTGACGGGCGACGGTTCCGGCAGTTTGGATGCTGGATTCGTGCCCCGCCATGCCGGCCTGGCGCGCCCGGGCATAGGCGCCCGGCAGGGCGGCGAGCAGGGCGTCGACGTCCGCGTCGGTCGAGGAATGCCCCAGCGTAAATCGTTGCGCGCCCCTCGCCGTGTCCTCGTCCAGGCCCATGGCCAGCAGCACGTGGGAGGGCCTCGGCACCCCTGCGGTGCAGGCCGATCCGGTGGAGGATTCCACCCCGGCCAGGTCCAGCAGGAAGAGCAGGGAGTCGCCCTCGCAGCCCGGGAACGTAAAGTGCGCGTTGCCCGGCAGCCGCCCGGGTCCAGGCGCACCGCGCAGGACCGCCTCGGGTACGGCCGCCAGGACGCCGTCGACGAGCCGATCGCGGAGGGCGGCGATCCGCGTGGACTCCTCCGGGAGTCTGGCCGTGACAGCTTCCGCGGCCGCGGCGAAGGCCGCGATCGACGCGGTGTCCAGGGTCCCCGAGCGGACGTCACGTTCCTGTCCCCCGCCGTGCTGGACCGGGGTCAGCTTCACCGCCCGGCCCAGGATGAGCGCGCCGACGCCGACCGGTCCGCCGATCTTGTGGCCCGAGACGGACATGGCATCCAGACCGGTGCCGCGGAAGTCCACCGGCACGGAACCGAAGGCCTGGACGGCGTCCGAATGCACCGGAACGCCGGCGGCGTGCGCCAGTTCAACGATTCTGGCAACCGGCTGGATGGTGCCGACTTCGTTGTTGGCCCACATGACGGTGACGAGGGCGATCGACGCCGGATTCCGGGACAGTTCGGCCTCCAGCGCGCCGAGGTCCACCACCCCGTGGGCATCGACCGGCAGCCAGCACACGTCGGCACCCTCGTGCCGCTCGAGCCATTCGACGGTGTCCAGCACCGCGTGGTGTTCGACGGCGGAGCACAGTATGCGGGTGCGGGCCGGATCTGCGGCGCGGCGGGCCCAGTACAGGCCCTTGACCGCGAGATTGTCGGCCTCGGTCCCGCCGGAGGTGAAGATGACTTCCGAAGGATGGGCCCCGGCTGCGGCTGCCAAAGTTTCGCGGGCGTCCTCGACGGACCGTCGGGCCCGGCGGCCGGATCCGTGCAGCGACGAGGGGTTGCCGGTCCGGGCGAGTTCGCGCGTCAGGGCGGCCAGCGCCTCCGGGGCGAGCGTGGTGGTGGCGGCGTGATCGAGATAGACAGGCACAGGCCAATTCTACCCGTGCCGGCCCCCGGGCCGGCCGCGGGGAAGGACCCGCCGCTGGTGTAGATTCAAGCGGTGAAAGCGCCCATGTTCCTTGTCCTGGCGACCCTGTTCTGGTCCGGAAACTTCGTCGTGGGCCACGCCGCCGTGGCCTCCATGACACCGCTGGAGCTGACGTTCTGGCGCTGGGCGCTTGCCGCCGTACCGCTGCTGCTCCTGGCCCATTTCTTCGAGAAGCCCGATTGGCGCGCGGTACTGCGCCGCTGGCCCGTGCTCCTGCTCCTGAGCCTGCTGGGAATGAGCGCCTACACACTGCTGTTGTATGGGGCCCTGGGCTACACCTCGGCAATGAATGCTTCCCTGATCACGGCGGCCAACCCCGCCCTCATCGTGGTGATGGCGATCGTCCTGCTCGGCGAGAAGACCACGCGGCTGGGTTGGCTCGGCATCGGCCTTGGCCTGCTGGGGGTGCTGCTCGTGCTGACCCGGGGTGAGCTTCAGCGTGTGCTCAGCCTGTCCATCAACACCGGCGAACTGATGATGATCGGCGCGATCGTGATCTGGGGCCTGTACACGATCATCGGCCGCCGGCTGGACGTTCCGGCCACCGCCGGCACCGCCGTGCAGGTGGTGATGGCCACCGTGACCCTGGCGCCGATCGCGCTCGCCATGCACGTGCCGTTTCCGGACACGCCTGCCGAGGGCTGGTCGCTGGCCTACATCGCCCTGTTCCCGTCCCTGGGCGCCTTCCTCTTCTGGAACCTTGCCCTGAAGACCACCCCGTCGGGGACGGCGGGGAACTACCTGAACCTGATGGTGGTCTTCACGGCCATCATCACTGTGGCGTTGGGGACCCCGCTCACCCCTGCCCAGATAGCGGGTGGCCTGATGGTGATCGGGGGCGTCCTGTTGACCGGTATCAAGGGCCGGCCCAGGCCCGCGGCGCCGGCCGGCTTAAGGGCAGCGCCCGGGCGGGGCACGTAGCCGCGGCCCCAGGCGCCCCGGGTCTGGGTCAAGGGCGGTCAGGGTCAGGGCAGGATCCGTGCGCAGCACTGGCCGGCCCGGGCGTTCCCCTGCTTCCTGAGCTCTTCGATGTCGAGCGCTTCCACCCGCCCCGGGTCGATCCCCAAAGCTGCGGAAGCCCCGCCGAGGAAGGCTCCGTTCATGGCGCAAACCACCTCCGCGTGGCCGGCGGCTAGGCGGTGGAAGGGGCAGTTCAGCAGCAGCAGGCCCCCGTCGCCGTCGTCGGCCGGGCAGTAGCCCTGCCCCGTCAGGAAGTCCGCGAAGGGGGCCGTCCCGCCCGTGCCGCCGGCGGTGTCGGGGGCCGCCGGCCCGGCGGCACCGGCCTGAGCCCGTCCGGTTCCACGGGCCGTCTCCTCGCCCGCCGACAGGCCCTTGGCATGGGCGGCGAAGAGCAGGGCGTCGCGGGGCGAGCCGCCGTCCGCGGACGCAGCTTCGATCGCGGACACCAGCAGTTCGCCTGCGAGATCGTAATGGCGCTCGGGGACTGATGCGGCCACTTCGTCCACGGCGGCCCGGTACAACTTGGCCGGCCGGCCCGAACCCGGGCCCTCCCGGCCGCCGAGCTTACGGAACTCCACGGCCAGCAGGCCGTCCTTCACGAGCCTGTCCAGGTGGAACGAGGCCGTGCTCCGCGCCAGGCCCAGGGCGCTGGCGGCGTCGTCCCTGCCGACGGCGTCCGCGGCCGAGGTAACGAAGTCGAACAGCTTCCTGCGGTTCTCATCACCCAGGGACGCGACCGCCGCGAGCCGCCTGTTCCACGCAACTTTGGTCATGAACCAAGGATATCTCTAAAAACAAGAATCATTGCTTAATCCCTCCGGCCGGTTCTAAAATCGGAATATCCATTTTTAGAACAGGAGCCTGCCATGAAAGCTTCCCCAGTCCTCTCCACCCCGGCACCACAGCTCCAGGCCGCCCGGCACCGCCAGGCCTTCCTGCTGCTGCGGACCGTCTTTGTGGTTGCGCCGGTCCTTTTCGGCCTGGACAAGTTCACCAACCTGCTGACCGACTGGACCATGTACCTCGCCCCCGTGGCGACCTCGGTGGTCCCGCTGCCGGCACAAACCATCATGCACATCGTTGGCGTAGTGGAAATCGTCGCCGGCGTGGTGGTGGCCGTGCGTCCGCGCATTGGATCCGCGATCGTCGCCCTCTGGCTGCTGGGCATCATCATCAACCTGATCATCCTCGGCAGCTTCTACGACGTCGCGCTGCGTGACTTCGGGCTGCTCGTGGGCGCCCTGGCCCTCAACAGGCTGTCCCCGAACAAGCCGTCCACGAAGGAACCGACACCGCGCAAGGCCGCATAGGCCGCTACCCCGGCCGCTGCCGATCCGCTGCCAGTTCGCCGCCACGGCGAACTGGCAGCGGGCTGTGCAGTGGATCCGCCGCGCCCATCATTCTCCGCAGAATCCCGCCCTCCGCCGGGAACCATCCCGGCACGCGCACTCGTTGTTCCTTCAGCCGGTTAAACTGGCCACGTCGGGCGCCCGCAAACGGTCCGGCACTTCACCGCCGGCACTATCGACGAAAAGGATTTCTGTTTGACGCAGGGCAGCAGCTCGCATTACCAAGTCCTCAGGATCCCCGTGACGGCGACGGAAAAGGAAATCAAGGTGGCGTACCGCAAGGCCGCCCGGCTTGCCCACCCGGACCACGGCGGCGATCCCGCGGCGTTTCGGCGCGTCACCCTCGCCTACGAGACTCTCATTGACGCAAAGCGCCGCGCGGACTACGACCGCTCCTACGGCAGCGCATCCGGGCCGTACTCGGCTCCCGCCGACGACGGCGCGCACTTCGACGCCCCGGCCGCCGGCAGCCGGGCCTCGGCCAACGTGCGCCGCCCGAACACGCCGCGGAACACCGCCGCGGACGCGCCCGTTTACGTGCCACCTTTCGAGCAGTTCGACGACGGCGGCGGCGCGGTGCCGCTGATTCCCGCCGACGTGGCCCGACAGCAGGTCCACGGCATGCCCCGCAAGCGTGGGATCTTCGGGGCCGAGGCCCGGATCCAGCGCGAGATGCGCACTGTGCAGCTCATCAGCCGGCAGATCCTGACAGCGATTCCTGCCGCGCGCCTCGTCAACGGGCTGCAGTCCCCGGCGGACAACAGCCACATTGACCACGCACTCCTTGCCGGGTACCGGCTCGCCCTCGTCGGTTCCATGCTGCTGCCGCCGGGCGCCTACGCCTGGAACGGCAGCACGTTGACCCACGGCGGGCGCTCCGTCGCCCCGCCCCAGCTGGCCCACGTTGTGCGCCGGATGCAGGACATCTTTCCCGAGCTCAATGTCACCGGCTGGGTTGTTGTCCACAGCACGGACGGCAATCTGCACCAACCCGTCATTGACCGGCACCGCCGCCCGGCCGGTGCGGGCCGTGCGGACGGAGAGGGCTCCGGATTGGTTGAGGTGGTCAACGCCGCCGGCCTGGTCCGCGGCCTCAAACTATTCCTCGGTTCAGGTCCGGCCCCCAACACCGTCAACGTTCCCGTGCTGGCCCGGCTGCTGCGCGGAATGCACTAAGGCGCGTTCCCTACATCAGCGGGCACCGCGGACGCGTCCGACGCCGGCGGCTCGCTAGGATGGGATGGTGTTCCGCATCCTCTTCCACACCCCCGAAATTCCCGGCAATACGGGAAACGCCATCCGGCTGGCAGCCATCACGGGCGCCGAACTGCATCTGGTGGAGCCCCTGGGCTTTGATTTTTCCGACGCCAAGCTCAAGCGAGCCGGCCTCGATTACCACGACCTCGCCGTCGTGACCGTCCACCCGGACATCGATGCGGCCTGGGCGGCGCTGAAGCCGGAGCGCGTGTTTGCCTTTACCTCCGACGGCGAGACTACCTACACGGATATCAGCTACCGCTCGGGAGACGTCCTGCTGTTCGGTCCTGAATCCGTCGGCCTGTCGGAGGACATCAAACACGCTCCCCAAATTACCTCCCGTGTCCGTCTGCCGATGCTGCCGGCCCTGCGGTCGCTGAACCTCGCCAACGCCGCGTCCATTGCCGTCTATGAGGCCTGGCGGCAGAACGGGTTCGCGGGGGCGAAGCTGTAGCGGCTAAGAACCCGCAATTTCCGCCCATCCGGCCTCCGTGCTGCGCCGAATCCCTTCTGAAGGCGGACGCATGGGCCGCTGCCTCAAGCCGTCACGGGCAGAAACGGAAAGGAGCGAGGAGCCGCGGGTGAGCACAGCACATCTGGATAGGCGCGCTACCAATGAGGCAGCCGCCGGCTGCACGCCGCCCGCAACATCCCCTGGTCCACGTCCGGGGGGAGGCGCCCTATGCTTGGGAGTGATGGAAACTCCGAATGCCCCGAACCCCGGGAGCGCCGCCCCCGCAGGCACCTCAGCCGACATCAACGGTCGGCTCGGCAGCCTGCTCGGGCTAATTGCCCAGGGCGACCAGGCAGCTTTCGCGGAATTCTACAATCTGACTTCGAGGCGGGTCTTTGGCATGGCACGCCGCGTCCTGATCGATACCGAACTGAGTGAGGACACCACCCAGGAAGTCTTCCTGCAGGTATGGCAGAACGCCGCTAACTTCAACGCCGCCGCCGGCAGCCCGCTCGCCTGGCTCATGACCATCTCCCACCGCCGCGCCGTGGACAAGGTCCGGTCTACGCAGTCCGCCACTGATCGCGAGGCCAAGTACGGCGCCAGCAGCCAAGAGATCGACCACGATTCCGTCTCAGACGAGGTCGGCAGCCGGCTCGAGGCCGAGGCCGTGGTCCGTTGCTTGGAGACGCTGACCGAGACGCAACAAGAGTCCGTCCGACTGGCATACTACGGCGGCCTCACCTACCGGGAAGTGGCCGAGCGGCTGAACGCCGCGGTGCCCACCATCAAGTCCCGCATCCGCGATGGACTAATCCGACTGAAGACCTGCTTGGGGGTGAGCTGAAGTGACCGACATGAACGCACCTGACAACAGCCGCCTCCCCGGCGGCTTCACGGCAGACATCGCCGCCGACCTCGCATCGGGCAGGGTCGTGGACCTTGCCGAGGTCTACGCGCTCAACGCCGTCGACGACGTTGAACGTGCCGCGATCGAGCACTTCCTGGCCTCTGCACCCGCCACAGACCGGAACGCTTTCAATGAGCGCGTCCGGCAGGCCCGGGAGACCCTGGCCATGAGCTTCACCGCCGAGGAAGATCCCCCCGCCGGGCTGTTGGACCGGATCATGTCCG
>Ga0308173_10000635_pt1 | contig 15530 bp, 15 predicted proteins | sample PhyPR1_FD_203716 | JGI IMG/M metagenome (GOLD analysis project Ga0308173, IMG submission 203716) | Soil microbial communities from UC Gill Tract Community Farm, Albany, California, United States - DLSLS.P.R1 | ecosystem: Environmental > Terrestrial > Soil > Agricultural land | place: USA...
GGGCCGCCGCGGCAGCTGGGCGACCCCCCGCTGGGCTCCCCCCGCGTGCGCCGCGACCGGGACCAGCCCCGGCGGCAGCCCTGCCGCGGGGTCGAGCAGCGCCGACGCCGGCGGCGGGGTCACGCCGGCCGCGGCGAGCTGCGCGACGTAGGCCTTCCAGCTGGCGGCGGTCTTCCGGTCGACGTCCAGTTGCCGCTGCTGCAGCTGGACCAGCTGGTGGTCGACGACACCGAGTGCCCGCCCCAGCTCGCCGGTCACCGCCGCCGCGGCGGCCTCCAGCTCGTGCACCCGGGCGTCGACCTCGGCGGCGGTGGCCTTCGCCTTCGCCAGCGCCGCACTCGCCCGGCGCTGCTCGGCCAGCGCCGCCTGCCGCTGCTTCTCGGCCGCACCGATGACCTGGGCCGCGTGCGCGTCGACGACGTCGAGGAAGCTCATCGCGGAGAGGACGTCGCCCGGGTCGCCCCCGCTGAGGAGCAGGGTCAGCGGCGTGACCTCGCCCCCGTCCCGGTAGACCGCGGACGCGTACCGCGCGACGACCTGCTGGTAGCCGGCAAGCGAACCCTGCGCGCCACCCAGCACGGCCTCGGCGGCGGCGACGGCCCGCTCCGCCTCGTCCTGGGCCCGCCGGGCGGCGGCCAGGTCGGACTGCTGGGCCGCCAGGCCGTGCTGCACCTGCGCCGCGCGTTGCTGCAGCCGGTCGAGGGCGCTGCTGTCGAGAACGCCCGACGTGCCGCCGGGCTGGTTGCTCGGCGCCGCCGCGGCCGGCCCGGCAGCCGGGACGGCCAGCGCCACGGCGGCGAGCGACGCGAGGACGACGCGGAGGCCGGCCGGCCCCCGGGCGCGCCACTGCGAGCGCGGGAACATCGGACCACCTCTGCGTCGTGGGGCCGCCATCGCCCACCGGGGCAACGATGGTGTCCCGGCGACCGGCGTCTCGCCAGGTGAGCGGCCGGATGCCCCCCTCGCGAGCGATGTCGGACGGCGCCACGGCCCGGCGCGGGCCCGGCGCGCGTCCCCAGGACTGTCAGTGCCCCGACCTACCGTCCGGCCCGTGCCCCTCCCCCCCGCCCCGGGTCGCTACGAGCAGGTCTCGATCGACGCGCTGGGCACCCCGCTGGCCGACGTCACCTTCGTCGTGGTCGACCTGGAGACGACCGGTGGCTCCCCCGCCGACAGCGCGATCACCGAGATCGGCGCGGTCAAGGTCCGTGGCGGCAGCGTGCTCGCCGAGTTCCAGACGCTGGTCGACCCGGGTCAGGAGATCCCGCCCTACATCAGCGTGCTGACCGGGATCACCTCGACGATGGTGGCGGCCGCGCCCCGCATCGGCGCGGTGCTGCCGACGTTCCTGGAGTTCGCCCGCGGCGCCGTCCTCGTCGCCCACAACGCCCCCTTCGACCTCGGCTTCCTCAAGGCGGCGTGCGCGCAGAACGGCCTGGTCTGGCCCGCCGCGGCGTCGGTCGACACCGCCGTCCTGGCCCGGCGACTGCTGACCCGCGACGAGGTGCCCAACTGCAAGCTGGCCACGCTGGCGCCGTACTTCTCGGCGACCACGTCGCCCACCCACCGGGCCCTCGACGACGCGCGGGCCACCGTCGACGTCCTGCACGGGCTCTTCGAACGGCTCGGGCCGCTCGGCATCACCTCGCTGGAGGAGCTCACCGGGCTGACCCGCCGGGTCGACCCGGACCGGCTGCGCAAGCGCCATCTCGCCGACGGTGTTCCGCACGGCCCGGGCGTCTACCTCTTCCGTGGCCCGCGCGACGAACCCCTCTACGTCGGCACGTCGGGCGACCTGCGCAGCCGGGTGCGCAGCTACTTCTCCTCCAGCGAGCAGCGCAGCCGGATCACCGAGATGGTCGCGCTCGCGCAGCGGATCGAGACGATCCCGTGCGCCCACGACCTCGAGGCGGCCGTCCGCGAGCTGCGGCTGATCGCCGAGCACAAGCCTCGCTACAACCGCCGCTCCCGGTTCCCCGAGCGGGCCCTGTGGGTCCGGCTCACCGAGGAGCCGTTCCCGCGGCTCTCGGTCGTCCGCCGGGTACGCCCGGGGGCAGGCGTGTTCCTGGGCCCGTTCCCCGATCGGCGCGCGGCCGACGCGGCGGTCGCCGCCGTTCACGAGGCCCTCCCCCTGCGGCAGTGCACGACGCGGCTGACCCTCCGGGTGCTGGGCACGGCGTGCGCCCTGGCCGGCATGGGCCGCTGTGGCGCGCCCTGCACCGGCGCCCAGTCGCAGGCGGAGTACGCCGCGATCGCGGCCGTCTTCTGCGCAGCGGTCGCGGGCGACCCGCGGGCACTGGTGACCCCGCTCCTGGCGCGGGTGGAGCGGCTCGCCGACGAGGAGCGGTACGAGGACGCCGCCGTGCTGCGCGACCGGGTGGCGGTGCTGGTGCGGGCGGTCCGGCGCCGCCAGCGCCTGGAGTCGCTGGCCGCCGTCCCGGAGCTCGTGCTGGCCCGGTCCGACGGCGCCGGCGGCTGGCAGCTGTCGATCGTCCGGCGGGGCCGGCTCGTCGCCGCCGGCTGCGCGCCGCGAGGGACGTCGGTGCGCGGCACGCTGGCCGGCCTGCTGGCGACCGCGGAGACCCCGAGCGGCCCGGAGGGCGAGCTCGCCGCGACCGTCGACGAGACCGAACTGGTGCTGCGCTGGATGGAGAAGCCGGGCACCCGGCTGGTCGAGCTCAGCGGCACCCTGGCCTGCCCCGCGCCCGGCACCGGCGCCTACAGCTCGTTCCTCGAGCGCGTCGAGAACGGGCGGGCCGGCTCCGACCCGTTCGCCGACGGCCGGTCGCTGGGCACCCGGGCCCGGCCCGAACGCGTGCGGGCAGATGCACGCGCCCTGGCGTCGTCCCGGCTAGCATCGCCGTCGTGATCACCGCCATCGTGATGATCGACGCCGCCACCGACTCGATCGCCGAGGTCGCCGAGGCGATCGCCGACTTTGACGGCGTCAGCGAGGTCTACTCCGTCGCCGGCGACGTCGACCTCATCGCGGTGGTCCGCGTCCGGGAGTTCGAGGACGTCGCGCAGGTGATCGCCGGGCGGATCAACAAGGTGCCCGGCGTGCTCGACACCGCCACCCACATCGCGTTCCGGGCCTACTCCCGGCACGACCTCGAGGCGGCCTTCGCGATCGGCTTCGAGAGCGCCGACTAAAGGCCCGCGCCTCAGCGCTGCCCGGCCGCGCCCACGGCGCGGCTGACCGCCACCCACCGCTGCAGCAGTGCCGCGGCGCGCCCGTCGTCCACGGCCGCCGCCGCCCGCGCCAGGCCGCTCGCCAGGGCGTCGTGCAGCCGCTCGGCCCGCTCGTCGAACGCCGTCAGCGCGGCCGCGGCGTTGAGCAGCACCGCATCGCGCACAGGGCCCCGCTCACCGTCGACGACGCGGCGGAAGACCTCGGCGTTGAACTCCGGGGCGCCACCCCGCAACGCGTCGGGGGCCGAGGCCGGAATGCCGAGCGCCGACGGGTCGACCCGGTCGGGTTCGACCTCGCCGTCGCGGACCACCCACACCGACGACGTGGTCGCGGTGGTCAGTTCGTCGAGGCCGTCGTCCCCGCGGAACACGAGGGCCCGCATGCCGCGGCGGGCCAGCACCTCGGCCATCACCGGCGCCATCCGGGGGTCGGCGCAGCCGATCGCGGACGCCACGGGCCGGGCCGGGTTGGTCAGCGGGCCGAGGAAGTTGAAGACCGTCGGGATGCCCATCTCCCGCCGGGGACCGCCGGCGTGCCGCATGCCCGGGTGGAACACCGGCGCGAAGAAGAACCCGATGCCTGCCTCCTGCACGCAGCGGGCCACGGCGGCGGCCGGCAGGTCGATGACCACGCCGAGCACCTCGAGGACGTCGGCGGCGCCCGAGGACGACGACGCGGCCCGGCCACCGTGCTTGGCGACCGGCGCCCCGGCGGCCGCGGTGACGACGGCGGCCATCGTGGAGATGTTGACCGTGTGCGCACCGTCACCGCCGGTACCGACGATGTCGACGCAGTCGAGCGGGATCTGCACCGGTGTCGCCTGGGCCAGCATCTCGGCGGCCAGCCCGGCGACCTCCTCCGGCGACTCGCCCTTCGCCCGCAGGGCGACGGTGAACGCCGCGATCTGGGCCGGAGTGGCCGCCCCGGTCATCACCTCGCGCATCGCCCACGCACTGTCGGCGGCGGAGAGATCGGTGCGGGCCAGCAACCGGTGGAGCAACCGCGGCCAGCTCGGGGCGCCGGCCGCGGGGGGAGCGCTCACCGGCTCAGCGGCGGGTGACGGGCCGCCGCGCGTGGGCACGCAGCAGGTCCGCCACGACGCCGGGGGCCGTCAGCGGGTCGACGGGCAGCGGGAGCGTTCCGTCGGCCATCGACCAGTGCGCCAGCCAGCGGTCGGGCTGACGGGCGATCAGCACGCAGACCGACGGGCGGTCGGTCACCTCTTCGTCGAGCTGCCGGCTCAGCGCCAGGCCGCCGGTCGGCTGCGCCTCACCGTCGAGGATGCACAGGTCGATGCCCCCTCGTTCGACCGCGGCGATGACCTCATCGCCGGTCGCGCACTCGAGATAGGTCAGCGGGCCCACGTCGCCGGCGGGGCGGCGACCCACCGCCGTTCGCACGGCGGCACGGATCTCGGGGCGGTGGCTGTAGACCAGCACGCTGGCCGGGGCGGCAGTGTCGGCTGCGGAGCTCACGACCCGACAGTAGCGGCACGGGGCCGGAATCCCGCGGCACGCCGGGGCGTCGGTATCGACTAGATCACTTTGCCCGCCACGCCACCGCACCCGCAGTCGTGACCGCCCCCTACCGATGCCATGATGACCCACGTGACAACGGCCCCCGTGGCGAGCAGCACCTTCGACACCTCGCGGGTGCACTCCCTGACCCGACCGAACATGGTCAGCGTCGGCACGATCATCTGGCTCTCGAGCGAGCTGATGTTCTTCGCCGGGCTCTTCGCCATGTACTTCACCGCGCGAGCCCGGTCCACCCACGGGTGGCCTCCCGCGCCGACCGAGCTGAACATCCCGTACGCCGTGGTCTTCACGCTGATCCTGGTGGCGTCGTCGTTCACCTGCCAGTTCGGGGTGTTCGCCGCGGAGCAGGGCAACGTGTACGGCCTCCGGCGCTGGTTCACCATCACCTTCGCGATGGGCCTGACCTTCGTGCTCGGGCAGGCGAACGAGTACCACAACCTGGTCATCGAGGGCACGACGATCTCGTCGTCCACGTACGGGTCGGTCTTCTTCCTGACGACGGGGTTCCACGCCCTGCACGTCATCGGGGGCCTGGTCGCGTTCGTCTTCCTCCTGATCCGGTCCACGATGGGCAGGTTCACGCCGGCACAGGCGACCTCGGCCATCGTGGTCTCCTACTACTGGCACTTCGTCGACGTCGTGTGGGTGGGGCTCTTCGCCACGATCTACCTGATCCGCTAGGGAACCGGTGTCCACCACGAACCCGCAGTCCGACGCCCCGCTCGACGCCGACGGGCCCGCTGCGGCGGGCCCGGCCGCCCGGGCCCGCGCCCGCCGCCGCTCGAAGCACCGCCGTCGGTTCGCCAACGTCGCCGGCCTGTTCGTCGCGCTGATCCTGACCGGCGCCGCGTACTCCGCGTTCGCCCCCGCGCAGGCGGCCGGCAGCACCAGCAGCGAGTCCTCCGCCGAGGCCGCCGGGCGCGCGCTCTACGAGAAGACCTGCATCTCCTGCCACGGCGCGAACCTCGACGGGGTCCCGCACCGCGGGCCGTCGCTGATCGGTGTCGGCGAGGCCTCGGTCTTCTTCCAGGTGCACACCGGCCGCATGCCGCTGGTCCGCCAGGAGGCCGAGGCCCGGGAGAAGCCGAGCCAGTTCACCGATCAGGAACTCGACCAGCTGATGGCCTACATCCAGGCGCACGGCGGCGGCCCCACCCTGCCCTCCGGTGACCTGCGCGACGGCGACCTGGCCCAGGGTGGCGAGCTGTTCCGGCTCAACTGCGCCTCCTGCCACAACTTCGTGGGCGAGGGCGGCGCGCTCTCCTCCGGGAAGATGGCCCCGAGCCTGCAGCACGCCGACGACATGACGATCTACACGGCGATGCTGAGCGGGCCGGAGAACATGCCGGTCTTCGGCGACAACCAGCTGACCCCCGCGCAGAAGCGCGCGGTCATCAACTACGTGCAGACCATTCACGCGGAGGCCAACCCCGGCGGCGCCGGCATCGGTCGCATCGGCCCGGTCGGCGAGGGTCTGGTCATCTGGGTCGTCGGCATCGGCGTGATGCTGTTCGGGATCTTCTGGATGGGGAGCAAGGCGTGACCACGCGCGACACCCGCCCCGGCTCGACCGGCGGCGCGGACACGGCCGGCCAGTTCCACGGCGGTCCGGACGACGACTACACCCCCGAGCAGCTCGCGGCGATGAGTCGCGACGACCTCGACCGCCTGGGCGCCCGCTACGACGGCGTCGAGGTCATGCACGTCGACCCGGGCCCCGAGCCCGGCTCGGCCCTGGAGCGGCGCGCGGTCCGCCAGATCGGCCTGGTCTTCGGCCTCGCCGGCCTGTGCGCCTTCGGCTTCGTCGTGATCTACGTGGGCTCGGGCTGGTTCCTGCCCAGCTGGCAGTGGACCCTCACCGGGAGCGGCTGGAGCGCGCTGTTCACGCCCCTCCTGGGCGCACTCTTCGGCGCGGCCATGCTCCTCGTCGGGGTCGGCCTGGTGCTCTACACCAAGAAGCTGCTGCCGCACGAGACCGCGGTGCAGGACAAGCACGACGCCTCGCACTTCGACCGCGTCACCGCCGGCGCCACGATCGTGCGCACGGCCCACAACAGCGGGCTGGCCCGCCGCAAGATGATCACCCGCTCGCTGGCCTTCATGGGCGGTGGCCTGGGGCTGATGCTGATCATGCCGCTCGGCGGCCTGATCAAGAACCCGAACAAGGGCAACCCGCTGGGCACCACCCAGTGGGCCAAGGGCGTGCGCCTCGTCCGCAACGACGGCAGTCCCATCCGCCCCGAAGACCAGCTGCCCGGCTCGCTGGAGACGGTCTTCCCGGCCGTTCCCGACGGCAACCGCCAGGCCGACGCGGCGACCATGCTCATCCGCCTCCGTCCCGAGCAGGTCGCCAAGGACCAGCCCCGCCCGGGCCAGGCCGGCTTCGGCTACGGCGACTACGTCGCGTTCTCCAAGATCTGCACGCACGCCGGCTGCCCGGTGTCGCTGTACGAGCAGGAGACCAGCCGCATCCTCTGCCCGTGCCACCAGTCGCAGTTCGACGTCACGCAGGGCGCCAAGCCGGTCTTCGGGCCGGCCAGCCGCCCGCTGCCGCAGCTGCCCATCACGGTGGACAACGAGGGATACTTCGTCGCACGCAGCGACTACATCGAAGCCGTAGGCCCCACCTACTGGAACAGGAAGCGCATCTGATGGCACGAACCGCCACTGCGCCGGGTGCCCCCACCACCAAACTCGGCCACACAGCTGCTGAGCTCGATGACCGGCTGGTGGTCTCCGGTTGGCTCCGCCGGACCATGAACAAGGTCTACCCCGACCACTGGTCCTTCCTGCTGGGCGAGATCGCGCTCTACTCGTTCATCGTCCTGCTGCTCTCGGGCACGTACCTGACGTTCTTCTTCGACGCCTCGATGCGCGAGGTCGCGTACGCCGGCTCGTACGCGCCGCTGCGCGGCGTGAACATGTCGGCGGCCTACGACTCCGCGCTGCGGCTCTCGTTCGACGTGCGCGGCGGCCTGTTCATGCGCCAGCTGCACCACTGGGCGGCGCTGCTGTTCGTCTCGTCGATCGTCGTCCACCTGCTGCGCATCTTCTTCACCGGCGCGTTCCGGCGCCCGCGCGAGACCAACTGGATGATCGGCGTCGTCATGCTCGTGCTCGCCCTGCTCATGGGCGTCACCGGCTACTCGCTCCCCGACGACCTGCTGTCGGGTACCGGTCTCCGGATCATCAGCGCGATCCTGCTGTCCATCCCGGTGATCGGCACCTGGGCGCACTTCGCGGTGTTCAACGGCGACTATGTCGGCGAGCAGATCATCGGGCGCTTCTACATCGCGCACGTGCTGCTGATCCCGGCGATCCTGCTCGCGCTGATCGCGGTGCACCTGATCGTCCTGGTCAAGCAGAAGCACACCCAGTTCCCCGGCCCGGGCCGTACGGAGCACAACGTCGTCGGCAACCGGCTCTTCCCGACGTTCGCGACCAAGGCGACCGGCCTGGTGTTCGTGGTCTTCGGCGTCTGCGCGGCGCTCGGCGGCCTGGTGCAGATCAACCCGATCTGGCTCTGGGGTCCGTACAACCCGGCGCAGGTGTCGGCGGCGTCGCAGCCCGACTGGTACATCGGGTTCCTCGACGGCTCGACGCGTCTGTTCCCCGCGTGGGACATCCACATCGGCCACAGCTACACGATCCCGGCGCTGTTCTGGCCGACGGTCGTCATCGCCGGCGCCATGTTCACGATGCTGGCGGTCTACCCGATCATCGAGCGCAAGCTCACCGGCGACACCGCCTCGCACCACCTGCTGCAGCGCCCCCGCGACGTGCCGGTGCGCACGGCCCTCGGGGCCATGGCGCTGACGTTCTACGTGGTGCTGTGGATGTCCGGCGGCAACGACGTCATCGCCGCGAAGTTCGACATCAGCCTCAACGCCATGACGTGGGTCGGCCGGATCGGGATGCTCGTCCTGCCCCCCATCGCCTACGTGTTCACCTACCGCTACTGCCTCGGTCTCCAGCAGCACGACCGCGAGGTGCTCGAGCACGGCATCGAGACGGGTGTGATCCGGCGCCTGCCCAACGGCGAGTTCATCGAGGTGCACCAGCCGCTCGGCCCGGTCGACAGCCACGGCCACGGCCAGCTGGCCTACGGCGGCGCTCCGGTGCCCAAGAAGATGAACCAGATCGGTGGGGGCCGCAGGGCCATCCGCGGGTTCTTCTCCCCCAGCGAGGAACCTGCCCAGGTCGAACTCGAGCAGCGCGCCGAGGGCCGGGGGCTCTCGGCGGCCGAGAGCGAACGCGAGCTCACCTCCTCCGGCCGCCCGGCCGAGGGTGGACGTCCCTCGGACGGCGGGCGCCCGCAGGAGCCCCGCGACTGACGGTCCGCACGACACGCACACAGCAGGGCCCCGGTGGATTGGATTCCACCGGGGCCCTGCTGCATGTGGGGCCCTGTCTCGGCCCGCCGGTGCGGGCGCCGCTCGCCTGGCTAGCAGCCCCTCCCCCGTCCCGCCGCTCGCTCCAGGGGTGTTCCACCCGCTCCAGGGGTCCTGCAGGACTCCAGTTGCGTGCACAACGCCCCAGGAGCGCCGGAGTCGGCCCGGTGCGGAGGCGGTTGCCCACCGGGCCGATGCCGACCGGCCGGCGCCCCTCAGCGGCGTCCTCGAGCGGCGTCGGCCGGCCTCGCTCCGCGGGCGCCGGGCGTCGGGCGCTCCCAGAGCATCGTGGCGTGGGCATTGTCCCGCCACCGGCCATCTCGCCGTCCGGAATGGCGGCTCCGGGGACAACGCTCGACGTCCGCAGCCGGCCCCCGGGCCCCGGCAACGACGAAGGGCCCCTCCCGCGTGGGAGGGGCCCTTCGAGGTCGTGCTGAGGAGAGCGTCAGCTCTGCGTGGCGTTCTGCCCGACGTAGTACTCGAACAGCAGCCCGCCGATGGTGATCAGCAGGGCGATCCCACCGATGATGATCAGCCAGGAGTACCAGAACGCGAGGGCCAGGCCCATGGTGGCGGCGGACAGCGCCAGCGCGAACGGCCAGTAGCTGCTCGGGCTGAAGAAGCCCAGCTCACCGGCGCCGTCGGCGATCTCGGCGTCCTTGCGGTCCTCGGGACGGGCGTCGATGCGACGGGAGACGAACCAGAAGAACCCGCCGATCAGGCCGGTCAGCCCCCCGGACAGCACCAGCGCCGTCGTGCCGATCGGCTCCTGCGCCCAGACGCCGTAGACGATCGCGGCGGCGATGCAGAAGAACGCGATGATGTTGAAGATGAGCGACTCGACCTTCACGGCCGTGCCTCCTCGTGCGTCGGAACGATCGGGGCCACGGTGGCGGCCGGCTCAGCCACCGTTGGTCTGCCCGGAGAGAGCCTGGGTCTGCGGCAGCGACAGCGGCTTGGTCGTCGTCGCGTGGCCCGGCTGGCCGATCTTCTCGAGGGCCTGGGCCGTCGACAGCCCGCTCTCACGCGCCTTGATGTAGGCGTCGAAGTCCGCCGGCGACACCGTACGCACCTCGAAGTTCATGAAGGCGTGGTAGGTGCCGCACAGCTCGGCGCAGCGGCCCACGTACGCGCCCGTCTTGCGGACGGTGACGTCGAAGACGTTGTTGCGGCCGTTCGCGTTGCCCGGGATCACGTCGAGCTTGAAGAGGAACTCCGGCACCCAGAAGGAGTGGATGACGTCGGACGACGACAGCTCGAAGCGGATGTCCTTGTCGGTCGGCAGGACCAGGATCGGGATCTCGGTGCTGCTGCCGACCGTGTTCACGGGCTGGCCGTCAGGGCCGGTCGTGTTGGCGTAGACGAACTGCCAGTTCCACTTGAACGCGTGGACGGCGACGGTCTCGTCGGGGTGCGCGCTCACCTTCTTCACCTTGTCCTGGACCACGACGGTGAAGAAGAACAGCACCGCGATGATCAGGAACGGCACGATCGTGTAGACGATCTCCAGCGGCAGGTTGTAGGCCGTCTGCCGCGGCAACTCGTCGCCGCGCTTCCGGTACCGGAACACCGCGTAGAGGATCAGGCCCCACACGAGGAAGCCGACGATCAGGGCCGCGATGACCGAGCCCGTCCACAGTCGCCGCATCTCCTGGGACTGATCGGTGATGCCCGCGGGCCAGCCGAAACGCCAGAATCCGTTGTTGAGGTCGCACCCCGTGAGGGTGACCACCCCCAGGAGACCGAGCGCGGCCAGCCGCGCGAGCCTGCTGCCTCGAGCCACTGCTCGCTGCCTCCTCGTCCTCCGCCGGGGCGTCCCGGGCGGTCTTCCGGCGGGCCGTCCGCCGGTGTCCGTCAGACGGCGTCCACGCCGATCACAGTGTGGGCCGAGACTAGCCGACAGCGCTCGGCGGCTGACCACCGGAGACACCTCACCGGCGGGTCGCCGCCGCCGGAACGCCGAGCACGCCCGGTCGTGGGCGGCCGCCGGTTAGAGTCGAGGAGTGTTCGTCCGGCTGCTGACCCCCAAGTGGGTGCTGTTGCACCTGCTCGTGGCCGTTCTGTTCGTGGCTACGTTCTTCCTCGGCTACTGGCAGCTGACCAAGGCCGAGGCCGGCGGCGGGCCGGTGAACTGGAGCTATGCGCTCCAGTGGCCGCTGTACGGCTTCATGGGCCTGTGGTTCTACCTGCGCATGGTTCGCATCGAACTGCACCGCGACCCCGATGACGACGAACCGGGCGGAGCTGTCGTGCTCTACCAGCGTCCGCGCATCGACACCACCGGCGACCCCGAGCTCGCCGCCTACAACGCCTACCTCGCCGAGCTCAACGAGAAGGCGCTGGGGCAACGGAGCACTCATGGCAGCTGACCCGACCTCGCCGTCGACCACCTCGGGCGTCCGGGAGGTGCCGCCGGCCTACCTGCGCTACCGCGTGATGGCCTACGTCGTCGGCGTCCTCCTGCTCGTCCTGGTCCTGGTCGCGATGCCGCTGAAGTACTTCGCCGACATGCCCGGTCCGGTGGCCGTCGTCGGCACCGCGCACGGCTTCCTCTACGCCGTGTACCTGCTCGCCGCCTTCGACCTGGCGCTGCGGGCCAGGTGGACCGCCAAGGGCACGGTGCTCGTGCTGCTGGCGGGCACCATCCCCTTCCTGTCGTTCGTCGCCGAGCGGATCGTCACCCGGAAGACCCGCGCCGGCGAGCGCGTCTGATCCCGACCTCCGACCTGGGTTCCCGTCCCCCGGGGGCCGTCCCGACCCCGAGGACCTGCGCCTGATGTGTGGCCTGCTCGCCTACCTGTCCACCGACGCCGATCGGGTCGAGAACCCGACGGTCGACCACGTGCGGCACGCCCTGCACTGCCTGCACCACCGCGGTCCCGACGACACGGCGGTGTGGCACGACCGGCGCGCGGTGCTCGGGTTCAACCGTCTGTCGATCATCGACGTCGACGGCAGCCCCCAGCCCCTCCCCTACGCCGAGGGCCGCTACCGGATCCTGTTCAACGGCGAGATCTACAACTACGTGGAGCTGCGCGAGGAGCTCGCCGCCGCCGGCGCGACGCTCACGACGCACGGCGACACCGAGACCATCGTCGCCGGGTACCACCTGTGGGGCGAGGACGTCGTGACGCGCCTGCGCGGCATGTTCGCGTTCGTCATCTGGGACACCGAGACCGGGACGGCGTTCGGCGCGCGCGACCCCTTCGGCATCAAGCCGCTGTTCACGGCGCGGCTGGGCGACGGCGGCCTGGTCTTCGGTTCCGAGAAGAAGGCGCTGCTGGAGCTGCTGGGCGGCAGCAAGGGCGCCGGCGGCGTGGACCCCGCGTCACTGCAGCACTACCTGACGCTGCAGTACGTGCCCGAGCCCGCGACCCTGCACCGCGGCATCCGCCGGATCGAGAGCGGCACGAGTTTCACCGTGGCCGCGGGCGAGCTGCACACGAAGCGGTACTTCCACCCGACGTTCACCCCGCGCCCGGTGCCGGCCGGCAGCGAGCAGAAGCTGTACGACGAGATCGCCGCCGCGCTCGACGAGTCGGTGGCCAAGCACATGCGCGCCGACGTCACCGTGGGCTCGTTCCTCTCCAGCGGGATCGACTCGACCGCCATCGCCGCGCTGGCCAAGCGCTACAACCCCGACCTGCTGACCTTCACCGTCGGCTTCGAGCGCGAGGCGACGTCCGAGGTGGACATCGCCGCCGAGTCGGCGGCCACCCTGGGGGTCGAGCACTTCCCGGTGGTGATCACCGCCGAGCAGTTCGCGGCCGCGATCCCCGAGGTCGTCTGGTACCTCGACGACCCGGTGGCCGATCCCGCGCTGGTGCCGCTCTACTTCGTGGCCCGCGAGGCGCGCAAGCACGTCAAGGTCGTGCTCTCCGGCGAGGGCGCGGACGAGCTGTTCGGCGGCTACACGATCTACCGCGAGCCGATCAGCCTCGCCTGGGCCGAGCGGGTGCCGAAGGGCGGCCGGTCGGCGATGGGTGCCCTGTCCCGGTTGCTGCCCGACGGGCTGCGCGGCAAGGACCTGCTGCGCCGCGCCTCGATCCCTCTTGAGGAGCGCTACTACGGCAACGCCCGCAACTTCTCCGGGCCCGAACTCGCCCGGCTGCTGCGGGGGCACGACCCCGACCTGTCGCACGTGAACGTCACCGAGGACCTCTACCGGCAGACACGCGCCGCCGGCTACGACGACGTCACCGCCATGCAGTACGTCGACCTGTTCACCTGGCTGCGCGGCGACATCCTGGTCAAGGCCGACAAGATGACGATGGCGAACTCGCTGGAGCTGCGCGTCCCCTTCCTCGACCCCGAGGTCTTCGCGCTGGCAAGCACCATCCCCCTCGACCAGCGGGTCCCGCGTGGCAGCGACGCGACCAAGTACGCACTGCGCCGGGCGATGGAGCAGATCGTCCCCGAGCCGATCTTGCACCGGCGCAAGCTCGGCTTCCCGGTGCCCACCGGAGAGTTCCTGGCCGGGCCGCTGCACGAGTGGGCCCGCGACATCGTCGCCGAGAGCCAGACCGACGAGTGGCTGGACCGCGGCCGCGTCGGCGAGCTGCTGACCACGCTGCGGACCGCCGATCAGCCGAGCAAGCGGATCGCGCGTCAGGTCTGGGAGGTGCTGGTCTTCATGATCTGGCACGGCATCTTCGTCGAGGAGCGCATCCAGCCGGTGATCCCGGAGACGGTCTACCCCGTCCGGCTCTGACACTGCGGTCCTCCGGACCGCACCGCGGCCAGGAGCCGTCCCCCGAACCCATGACAGACAGCAACGCCCGGTCCCCTACAGGGAACCGGGCGTTGCTGCTTCAGGCGTTGCTCAGGAGAACGAGTCCCCACACGCGCAGGAGCTGCCGGCGTTCGGGTTGTCGATCGTGAAGCCCTGCTTCTCGATCGTGTCGACGAAGTCGATCGTCGCGCCGCCCAGGTAGGGGCCGCTCATGCGATCGACGATCACCTCGACGCCGCCGAACTCGTAGGTCTGGTCTCCGTCGAGGAATCGCTCGTCGAAGAAGAGCTGGTAGCGCAGGCCGGAGCAGCCGCCGGGCTGGACCGCGATCCGCAGCCGCAGATCGTCGCGGCCCTCCTGGTCCAGCAGCGCCTTGACCTTCGAGGCGGCCGGGTCGCTGAGCACGACGCCGGTGGCGGTGCTTTCCTGGGCCGTGGTGTCCTGCACGGTCATCTTCAAGTCCTCCTGGATCCGAGGGGTCTGCTGCGCACGTCCTGCGGCGGACCAACGCCACCGGGGCGGCGCCTGTTCCACTGTACGGCCCCCGGACGACGTTCCGGGCATTGTGGCAGGAGCCACTACCCCGCACCCGTAGACTTCGCGGCTGTGAAGCTCCGCCTGCCCGGCCGCCGCGATCGCGCCGAGACCCCCGCCGCGACCACCGCCGGCACCCCCTCCGAGCAGAGCGCCGAGCTGCTCCGGGCCGCCGGCAAGGGCCGCCCCACCCCCAAGCGCAACGAGGCCCAGGGGCGCCGGACCGGTCCCCCGCCGCCGCCGCCCACCACCCGCAAGGAGGCCTACCGGCGGATGCGCCAGCAGCAGGCCGCCGGCCGGGCCGAGGCCCGCCAGGGCGCCGCCCGTGGCGACGATTCCTACCTGCCGGCCCGCGACCGGGGCCCCGTGCGCAAGGTGGCGCGCGACGTCGTCGACTCCCGCCGCAACGTGGGCAGCTTCTTCCTCGCGATCGCCGGCGTCGCCCTCGTCGGCACGATCGTCCCGAACCTCGCCGTCCGCAGCTACGCGACGTTCCTGCTGTTCGGGTTCTTCATCGTGTTCGTGATCGACTCGTTCGTGCTGAGCCGCAAGATCAAGGCGAAGCTCGCCGAGCGCTTCGCCGACGGCACGCAGAAGACGAGCGGCGCGGCCTGGTACGGCATCAGCCGCTCGACGATGATCCGCCGCTGGCGCTTCCCGAAGCCCGAGGTCGGGATCGGCGCCGAGGTCTGACCGGCCCGTCCGGGCCCCCCGCCGGGGTCTACGGTCGGTGCACGTGGAATTCAGACGACTCGGCCGTTCCGGCCTGACCATCTCCGAGATCGCGTACGGCAACTGGCTGACCCATGGCGGCCAGGTCGAGGAGGACGCCGCCCACGCCTGCGTGAGCGCGGCCCTCGACCACGGCATCACCACCTTCGACACCGCCGACGTCTACGCGGGCACCCGCGCCGAGTCGGTGCTCGGCCGGGCGCTGTCCGGTCAGCGCCGCGAAGGTCTGGAGATCTTCACCAAGGTCTACTGGCCGACCGGGCCGGGCCGCAACGACCGGGGCTTGTCGCGCAAGCACATCACCGAGAGCTGCCACGCCTCGCTGCGCCGCCTGCAGACCGACTACGTCGACCTCTACCAGGCGCACCGCTACGACACCTCGGTGCCGCTCGAGGAGACGATGACCGCCT
>Ga0308173_10000636_pt1 | contig 15529 bp, 12 predicted proteins | sample PhyPR1_FD_203716 | JGI IMG/M metagenome (GOLD analysis project Ga0308173, IMG submission 203716) | Soil microbial communities from UC Gill Tract Community Farm, Albany, California, United States - DLSLS.P.R1 | ecosystem: Environmental > Terrestrial > Soil > Agricultural land | place: USA...
CCCTTGCTTCGACCCCGAACTCGCGCTTGAGGCGGTCCACGATGATCTCGAGGTGCAGCTCGCCCATGCCCGAGATCACGACCTGGCCGGTCTGATCATCGGTCTTGACGCGGAACGTGGGGTCCTCGCCCATCAGCTTCGAGAGGCCAACGCCGAGCTTTTCCTGGTCGCCCTTGGACTTCGGCTCGATGGCGAGCGAGATGACCGGTTCCGGGAAATCCATCGATTCGAGGACGACCGGGTGCTTCTCGTCGCACAGCGTGTCGCCGGTCGAGACCTGCTTCAGGCCAACCGCCGCGGCGATGTCACCAGCGTAGACCTCCTTGATTTCCTCACGCTTGTTCGCGTGCATCTTCAGGAGACGCCCGACGCGCTCGGTGCGCTGCTTGGTCGAGTTGTAGACCGACGAGCCCGACGTCAGGACGCCCGAGTAGACGCGGATGAACGTCAGCTGACCGACGAACGGATCGGTCATCAGCTTGAACGCGAGCGCCGAGAACGGCGCGCCATCACTGGCCGGCCGCTCGAGCAGCGTTTCTTCCTTGGCGTCGGGATCGAGGCCGGTGATCGGCGGAATATCGAGCGGCGACGGCAGGTAGTCGACCACCGCGTCGAGCAGCGGCTGCACACCCTTGTTCTTGAAGGCCGAGCCGCAGATGACCGGCACGAATGCGACCGGCTCGTTCCGCACGGACGTGATCGTTCGGTTGCGCAGCGCCGCCTTGATCTCGGCCTCGGTAATCTCTTCGCCGCTGAGGTACTTCTCGAGCAGCTTGTCGTCGTGCTCGCTGACCTTTTCGATCAGCTTCTCCCGATACACCTGCGCCTCGGCCAGCATATCGCCCGGGATCTCCGACACGTCGTAATCGGCGCCCATCGTTTCCGACTTGTAGGTGATCGCCTTCATCTTCAGCAGGTCGATCACGCCGAGGAACTTGTCCTCCGCGCCGATGGGCAGCTGAATCGCGACCGGGTTGCCGCCCAGCTTGGTCTCGATCTGCTCGAGGGTCCGCTTGAAGTCGGCGCCAATGCGGTCCATCTTGTTGACGAAGCAGATCCGCGGCACGCGGTACTTGTCAGCCTGCCGCCACACGGTCTCCGACTGGGGCTCGACGCCGGACACCGCGTCGAACACGGCACAGGCGCCATCCAGGACGCGCAGCGACCGCTCGACTTCGGCGGTGAAATCGACGTGGCCCGGCGTGTCGATGATGTTGATCCGGATGTCCTTCCAGAAACAGGTCGTCGCCGCCGAGGTGATGGTGATGCCGCGTTCCTGCTCCTGCTCCATCCAGTCCATGACGGCTGTACCTTCATGGACTTCACCGATCTTGTAGGTGATGCCGGTATAGAAAAGAATCCGCTCGGTCGTCGTCGTCTTGCCGGCATCGATGTGCGCCATGATGCCGATATTGCGTGTCCGGTCGAGCGGTGTCTGCCGAGGCATTGCTGCGTCCTTACGCGGTTGAAAGAGGTTGTCCTGGGCTACCAGCGATAGTGCGCAAAGGCCTTGTTGGCCTCCGCCATGCGATGCGTGTCTTCGCGCTTCTTCACGGCGCCGCCACGCAGGTTCGACGCATCGAGCAGCTCGTTGGCGAACTTCTCCTGCATCGTCTTGCCGTCGCCGCGTGACCGCGCATAGGAGACCAGCCAGCGGATGCTGAGCGACAGGCGGCGGTTCGGGTTCACTTCGACCGGCACCTGGTAGTTGCTGCCGCCGACGCGCCGCGACTTCACCTCGAGGCTCGGCTTCACGTTGTCGAGCGCCTTCTTGAACACCTTGAGCGGATCGTCGCCGGTGCGCTCCTTGATGATGTCGAACGACTTGTAAAGGATGCTCTCCGCCGTGCTCCGCTTGCCGTCGTACATCACCGTGTTGATGAACTTGGTGACCAGCGTGCTGTTGTAGAGCGGATCTGGCGCCAGCTCGCGCTTCGGAATTTCTCGTCTACGAGGCATGTTCCTGTCCTACTGCTTCGGGCGCTTCGCGCCGTACTTCGAACGACCCTGCTTGCGGCCCTGCACGCCGACGGCGTCGAGCGTGCCGCGGACCACGTGATAGCGGACACCCGGCAGATCCTTGACGCGGCCGCCGCGAATCAGCACCAGCGAGTGCTCCTGGAGGTTGTGGCCGACGCCGGGAATGTAGGTCGTCACCTCGATCCCGTTCGTCAACCGGACACGCGCCACCTTGCGGAGCGCCGAATTCGGCTTCTTCGGGGTCTGGGTGAACACGCGTACACAGACGCCGCGCTTCTGCGGGCTGACCTGCAACGCGGGACTTTTCGTCTTCGTGACGATCTTCTTGCGTCCCTGGCGAACGAGCTGACTGATAGTCGGCATTAGCTTCTGGCCTTATCCTCGGAACACGTACGCACGCGGCAGCTAGCCTTTGCGGCCGCGACGTCGTCTCAGGCCTGAAGGCAGCACTGCCGCCTGGCGCCGGAGACTACTTGACCCTATTTAGTGAATGCTCGAGGAGGGCGCCGGCTATGCCGGACGCGTCCGTCCTTACGGGAAAAAACAGCCTTACGCGGCTTCTTCCACTGCGGTTGGATCCAGATAGGGTGTCCTGGACCCAAGAGAACCTGACGAATATAGCACGGTGAGTAACGACGGGCAACCAGGTACCCGCCGTATTCGCCCTATTTTCGGCTGGCCAGATAGCTTGAGAGTTGCGTCAACTCGTCCGCTGACAAGCGATCGCCGAATGGGGGCATGTTCGCGGCCGGGTCCACCGTGCTGGGGTCCGCAATCCACTCCTTCAGCCACTTGGCGTCGTGCTTGGCGCCCTCGTGGGTCAGATCCGGGCCGGCCATGCCGCCCTCGCCCTCGATCATGTGGCACGACGCGCAGTAGCGCCCGATGACCAGCGATGCCGTCCGCGCCTCATTACTGATGCTGGGGTAGGCCGCCCCCGTCCGCACCTTCGCCATGTAGCTGACGATCGACCGGCCGGCCGACTCCGAAAATGCTCCCTCGGGCGGTGTCCGGGTGCCGGGGGCGATTACCTGGGGGTCGCGAGCGTGCGCGATAAGCCATTCGGGCCCGTGCGTCATTTTGATGTTCGATATCGGGTTGGCTACCCCACCTTGCGTGTGACACGTCACGCATCGCTCGTCGCGACTGAACTCGTGGCCGGCGATCGCCATTGGCGTCCAGCGCGACGGATCGGCGTGAGCCGGGGTGTCCTTGTAGCCCAGGTAGGTCAGCACGCAGATCGCGGTCCCGATGATGGCGAACCCACCGGTGACCAGCGGACGCGTAAACGGATGCCGATCCGGATGCGAATCCAGGAACGGCAGCAGCAGGAGCAACCCGACCACCAACCCGGGAATCACCATCGTCGCCACGGGCTCGAGCGGACCCGGGAAGTACTTGAGCATCTGGAAGAGACTCAGGAAGTACCACTCGGGCCGCGGCACGTACGTCGAGTCGGTCGGGTCGGCCACCGCATCGAGCGGCGGCCGGAACACGATCGCAAAGGTGATGAGCACGGCGAACACCGCCGCGCAGACCACGGTGTCCTTGAACGCGTGGTAGGGATAGAAAGGCTTGTCTTCGCCAGCAACGGGCTTCAGCGCACCGGAAATCCCGTGGCGGCGCATCAGGTACAAATGCGCAACAACGAAGGAGATCAACGCGCCGGGAAGCAGAAACACGTGGGCCGTGTACCACCGCAGCAGGGTCAGCGAACCGAGCGTGGTGCCGCCCATCATGAGGCCTGACACCCACTTGCCCATCGGCCCGCTCTTCGCAATGTTGATGGAGACGGTAGTGGCCCAGTAGGCCTTCTGGTCCCACGGCAGCAAGTACCCGCTCAGCGCAAACCCGAGGATCACGAGCAGCAGTACGACCCCGGTGATCCAAGTCACCTCGCGCGGCTTCTTGTAGGACCCGAGCGCGACCACGCGCAGCATGTGGATGACCGCCGCAATGACGATGAAGCTGGCGCCGAAAAAGTGGAGACCGCGCAGCACGCGGCCGAACGTGACGCGCTCCATGATGTACCGCACGCTGTCGTACGCCGATTCAGGCGACGGCACGTAGTACATGCTCAGAAAGATGCCCGTGACCAGCTGGACCGTCAGCAACAGGATCAACACGCTGCCGGTAACAAACCACCAGCCCACGCCTGCAGGAATGGGCTCGTCCAGGAGGTGTTTCCGCGCGGTGCGGATGCCCGTACGCGAATCGAGCCAGTCGACGATGCCAGTCAGCCGGCTCATTACACCTGCACCAGGATCTGATCGCCCTCGACCTTCGTCGTGAGCCGCGCCAGGGGGGCCGGAGGCGGGCCCGATTTCACGGTGCCCATCCGATCATAGATACCGCCATGGCAGGGGCACTTGATCAGCTGCTCGTCGACGTCCCAGCTCACGCGGCAACCCAGGTGCGTGCAGGTCGAATCGATGGCAATCACGCCTGACTCGCCCGACCGCACCAGGAAAATCGACCGACGCTCGATGATCTCGTTGTAGCCGTCCTCCCGCGCGACCCGCAGTGTGACGGGGAGCGGGTCGTGCTCGGGGAGGTTGGCCAGTGTGCCGGCCGGCAGCCAGTTCTCCTCCTGCTTGCCGAACAGCGGGGAAAGAACGGTGCCGCCAAGGATTACGCCGAGGGTCGCGGCGATTGCCGCATGAATCGCCGTTATGACGCGCGCAAGGAAACGGCGGCGCCCTGTATCGCCCGAAGATGAGTGCATGACCTCCTAAATTTATTCCACGCCATTAATGCTGTCCATGCATTAGCACGCCGGGGCCTACTTCGGCGGCACCACGGGAACCGCTCCCGGGAAGACGTAGGCGTACATCATCGAGAGCATCGCCATCGCGACCATCAGCAGGATGCTGTGCTTGATCGTGAACCGGAACAGCCGCCCTTCGTCATCGCGCGACATGCCGGTCGCGGCGACGGCGACGGCAATGCTCTGCACCGAAATCATCTTGCCCATCACGCCGGCCGCGGAGTTGACCGAGGCGGTGAGGACGGGATTCAGACCGAGAGCATTGGCGGTCACGACCTGGAGATTGCCGAACAGCGCGTTGGCGGACGTGTCGCTGCCGGTCAGGAAGACGCCCAGCCAGCCGACAAACGCGCTGAAGAACGGGAATGCCTTCCCGGTGCCGGCCAGCGCCAGGCCGAGGGTCGAGGTCATGCCCGAGTAGTTCATCAGGTAGGCGAGGCCGAGCATCGAGGCGATCGTCAGCAGCGCGAATTTCAACTGTCGGAACGTCTCGACATAGGCCTTGACCACTCCTGCGGGCCTGACGCGGAGCACGAGCGCGGTGGCGATGATCGCGAGGAAGCAGGCGCTGCCCGACGCGGTCAGCCAGTTGAAGGTGAAGACCGCGGCGTAAGGCGACGGCGCGGTCGTTACCGGCGGCACGCGGGTGATCAGGTTGTGCAGGCCCGGTACATTGATGCCATTCAGCACGGTGGCGCTCTTCGGCAACACCGAGGGCATCAGATTGTTCGTCCAGCGATCGATGGCACCCTTGATCGACGGCTCGCCCCACGCCAGGACGAACACCACGAGCAGCAGATAGGGCACCCAGGCCATGACGATCTCGCCGGTCGTGTGCTTCGACAGCGCCAGCGACACGGGCTGGTCGCCCTCGAGCCGCACGATGTTCTTCGGCTTCCAGACCTTGAGGACCACCACCATCACGATGATGCAGGTCAGCGAGCTCATGATGTCGGTGAGTTCCGGCCCCATGAAGTTCGACACGTAGAACTGCATACCCGCAAACGACAGGCCGCACGCGATGATGGCGGGAAGCACTTCGATCGCCTTTTTCCATCCGGTCATTACGACGATCAGGTAGCCGGGGATGATCACGGAGATCGTCGCGCAGAGACGGCCCACCATCGCGCTGACGGGCAGAAGCGGGAGACCGGTGACGTTGGCGAGCGTCACCACGGGAATGCCGATCGAGCCGAACGCCACCGGCGCGGTGTTGGCCAGCAGGCAGATACCCGCCGCATAAAACGGGGAGAAGCCGAGGCCGGCAAGCATCGCGCCCGATACCGCGACGGGCGCGCCGAACCCGGCGGCTCCCTCGATGAAGGCGCCGAACGAAAAGGCGATGAACATCGCCTGCAGGCGACGATCGTCGGTCAGTCCGCCGACCGAATCCTTGATGATTTCGAACTTACCGGTGTCAACGGCGATGCGGTACAGCATGATCGACGCGAACACGATCCACGCGATCGGAAACATCCCGTAGGCGGCGCCGTACAGCGTCGACATCAGTGCCAGCGGCACCGGCATGCCGTAGGCAACGAGCGAGACGATCAGCGCGGACACGAGTGCGGTCACCGCCGAGAGCCACGCCGGCTTCCGCAGTGCCCCGAGCATGACGAACAGCACGAAGATCGGAATCGCCGCCACGACGGCCGACATCCCGAGACTCCCACTTACGGGTTCATAGTTGTGCTGCCACACAGGGGCGGTCTCCTTCTGGTTCGAATCGTTCGAATCGTTCGAAACGTTCGAAACGTTCGAAACGTTCGAAACGTTCGAAACGTTCGGGTCGTTCTAACGCTCAGTGCGCGGGTCGACACCGCGAATCGAAGCGTCGATCAATTGGACGGGGTGGAAAACCGGCCAGTTATACCCCAAGTCTCGTGCGGCCGCAGCGATCTGCAGCGTGCAGCCGGGATTGGCGGTGGCAATCAGGTCAGGAGTCAGCGCGGCGATGTTGTGGACCTTGCGCGCACCCAGTTGCGCCGCGGGCTCCGGCTGCACCATGTTGTAGATGCCGGCACTGCCGCAGCACAGTTCGGGCTCCGCCGGCGTGACCAGCTCGATCCCGGGAATCGCCTGGAGTAGCGCCCGGGGTTGCGTGCGAATGCCCTGGCCATGCGCCAGATGGCAGGCGTCGTGATAGACGAGGCGCGCCCGGATCGCGTGGCGGGCCGCACGCGGCTCGCCAAGCTCCGCGAGCACTTCCGACACGTCACGTACCTTCGCGCTGAACGCCGCCGCGCGATTGGCCCACTCCCCGTCGCCGGCAAACAGCTGCCCATATTCCTTCATCGCCGACCCGCACCCTGCGGCGTTCACGACGACCCGATCGACGTCCGCCGTGTCGAACACCGCGATGTTATGCCTCGCAAGGGTCCGCGCCTGTTCGCGGTAGCCGGCGTGCAGAGCGAGCGCTCCGCAGCAGCCCTGCGCCCGCGGCGCCGCGACGCTGCAGCCCTCGGCCACCAGCACGCGCACGGTCGCCTCGTTCACGTCGGCAAACGAAATGCGCTGCACGCAGCCGGTGAGCACGGCGACGTTCATCCGCTCGACACCTGCCGCCGGCGTCCGCTCTGCTGTCGTCGCAAACAGTCCCTGCCAGGTGACGGGCGGCGACACAGCAATGGCTGCGCGAACACGATTGAAAAGCGTGTCTCCGGCTTGCCGCGGCACCGTCCCCGGCGTCACGGATCGAGGCGTGCGCGCGACCAGCTTCCTGATCAGGCTGCCGAGCAGCAGCAGCGGCAACAACGCTACGCGCATGCGGCGGGGGTAGGGCACCACCGACAGGAGCGCGGCCCGGAACAGACGGTCCAGCGGTGGCCGCTGGTACTCACGTTCGATCTGCGCGCGCGTGCTTTCGATCAGCGGGCCGTACTGGACGCCAGACGGGCAAGCGGTCACGCAGCTCACGCAGCCGAGACAGGCGTCGAAGTGCTGCACGTATCGTTCGTCGATGCGCGTCCGCCCTTCGACGGCGGCATTCATCAGGTAGATGCGTCCACGCGGCGAGTCCATCTCCTCGCCCCAGAGAACATAAGTGGGACAGGTTGGCAGACAGAAGCCGCAGTGCACGCACTGATCGATCAGCGCCGGATCCGGTGAATCCCCAGTCAGATTGGCCCCCTTCCGGCGTTCAGGATGCCTGCGGGATCGAGCGCGCCCTTGATCGCACGCATGAGGGGGGCTGAATCGACTGGCGCGCCCCACACGTCGATCGCCGACTTCACGGCAGCCGGCGCGCGAAGGACAACGACGTTCGCGACGCCGTCGTCTTGGCGCAGCCGCTGGACGACCGAGCGCGCCGAGTCGGCGGGCCCATCGACGCGGACGAGACCTGCTCCGACGGCGGCGCGACCGGTAAACGTGAGCGTGGCTCCCGTGTCACGGCTGACGCGCTCGAACAGCGTCAGGACGTCGACGAGCGACGCCGGCAGCCATGCCAGCCGGATCGTCGTGGCGTCGCCGAACCACGGGGCGCCCACCTGATCGCGCCACAGGTCGTCCTCTGCCGCGCCGGTAATGATCTGCGCGTCACCGCCGACCAGGTGCTGCACCGCCGCGAGCTGGGCCTCCGTCGCCGCAGGGCTCGAGGCGACCTGTGCGAGCAGCCGGTATTCCGGCCCGTCCGCTGCCGGGGTCATCTGCACGTCGAGCGCGGTGAACTCGAACTGGTTCGACGCGAGGAGTTGCGCATCTCTCGCGAGCGCCACGCGCTCTCGATACAGCACCCCGACCGTGCCTGATGCCGCTGGCAGCGGCGACAACTTGAACGTAGCCGTGGCGATCGCGGCCAGGCTGCCGAACGAACCGGTGACGAGCCGCCCCAGGTCGTAACCGGCGACGTTCTTCACGACCGTGCCGCCGGCCTTGACGAGACGGCCGTCCGCCAGCGCCAGGGTGACCCCGATCAGCAGGTCGCGAGGCGCGCCGAACCGGTGGCGCAGCGGACCGGCATCATTGGTTGCCACGATGCCGCCGATAGTCGCCGCGCCAAACGCACTGTCGAGGGGCAACCATTGCCCGTGTTTCGAGAGCTCCCGATTGGCGTCCACGAGCGTCGCGCCCGACTCGATCGTCGCCGTCAGATCGCCGTAACGGTGCGCAACCAACCTGTTGAGCGCCTTCGTCGAGACGACGACATCGACCTGGGACGGCGTGCGTCCCCACGACAGCTTCGATCCGCCCCCGCTGATCACCGTCGCGGCGCGGGCACGGCCGCCGGCCGCGAGCGCGGCCGCGAGCTCCGACACGTCGCGCGGCGTCACGACGCGGCCCGGCTGGATGCCGTCAACGAGCATCAGAACCGCTCGCCCAGGCCCGCGCGCTCGAGGGGATGCTCGCGATAGGGCCCAGGCACCTCGCCGCACAACCGCGGCGTCGGCAGCACCTTGCCCGGATTGCACAGCCGCAGCGGGTCGATCGCGTCACGCACTTCCTGCATGACGTCGAGGTCGTCCTCCGAGAACATCCGGGGCATGGAGTCGCGTTTGTCCGCGCCAACTCCATGCTCGCCGGTAATCGACCCGCCGGCCTCGACGCAGTAGGTCAGGATCTCGGCGGCGACTTGTTCAGCGAGGTCCGCCTGTCCCGGAATCCGTTCGTCGAAGCAGATCAACGGATGCAGGTTGCCGTCGCCGGCATGAAACACGTTGCCGATCCGCAGCCCGGAGCGTTGCTCGAGCGCCCTGATCCGTTCGAGCACCTCCGGCAGCATCGTCCGCGGCACGACCCCGTCCTGGACGTAGTAGTTCGGCGAGATTCGGCCCATCGCCGCAAACGCCGCCTTGCGTCCCTTCCAGATGCGCATGCGCTGCTCGTCGTTCTGCGCGACGTCGATGGTCGTGGCGCCGGCACGACGACAGATGTCTTCGACGGTGCCGAACATTTCCCGTACTTCTGATGCGGGACCGTCCAGCTCGACGATAAGGATCGTGTCGGCCGCGGGAAAGTTCGGGTGCACGGCTGCTTCGGCGGCCTCTATGGCGAGCCGATCCATCATCTCGACCGCCGCGGGGATGATCCCGGCGGCGATGATGTCGGAGACCGCATGGCCACCGGCGCTGATGGTATCGAAGGCGGCCAACAGCGTCTGGACCGCCTCCGGCTTACGCAGGATCCGGACGGTGATCTTGGTGATGATCGCGAGCGTCCCTTCGGAGCCGACCATAAGGCCGATGAGATCGGGCCCCGGTGCATCGGGCAGGCTGCTGCCGATGCGGACGAGCGAGCCGTCGGGCATCACCGCCTCGACTTCCAGGACGTGATGCGTCGTGAACCCGTACTTCAGGCAGTGCGCTCCGCCCGAATTCTCAGCGACGTTGCCGCCGATTGAGCACACCTGCTGGCTGGACGGATCGGGGGCGTAGTAATAACCAAACGGCGCGACCTGCCGCGTGATTTCGAGGTTCGTCACGCCTGGTTCCACGACCACGCGCCGGTTCGGGATGTCGATGTCGAGCACCCGGTTGAGCCGTGCCAGGCTGATCACGATGCCGCCTCGAACGGGAAGCGCGCCACCAGACAATCCGGTCCCATGGCCGCGGGCGACGAATGGAATGCGTTCGCGACTACACGTGCGAACGACCGCCTGCACATGCGCTGCGCATTGCGGCAACACCACCACCGCCGGGGTTTCGCGCAGGTGCAGAAGCGCGTCGCATTCGTAGGTGAGCAGCTGCAACGGCTCGTGCAGGACGGCTTCCCCGCCGCAGATCCGGCGCAGTTCTTCGAGAACAGACTCGGTCATTTCTCCTGCGATGCTACACTCCGGCCGTCGCCCTTGGGGCGGTCGGCAGGCCGGCGCGACATGCCGCGCCGCTCCAAACGGACCAGACGTCATGCGCCTCAAGCTCGATTACGGAACCCGCGGCCTCGATGTCGAACTCCCCGACGACAACGTTACTGTAATCGAACCGGTCTTTCGCGCCCCGGCTCCGGACCCGATCGCCACGTTGCAGGCCGCCATGCACGCCCCGTTCGACAGCCGGCCGCTGCGGTCGATCGCGAAGCGCGGGCAACGCGTGGCCATTTCGGTGTGCGACATCACGCGCGCGCAGCCGCGGGGCGAAACCCTCTCCGCGATCTTTGCCGAACTCCCTGACATCCCTCGTCAGGACGTCGTCATCCTGATCGCGACGGGCACGCACCGCGCCAATACACCCGCCGAGCTCGAGAAGATGCTGGGCGAGGAGGTCGCGCGACAGTGCACCGTCATCAACCACGACAGCCGCGACGCCGACGCCGTCCAGTACGTGGGCCGGACATCGACCGGCGTCGAAGTCCGTTTGAATCGCGAGTGGCTGGCCGCCGACGTCCGGATCACCACAGGATTCGTCGAGCCGCACTTTTTCGCGGGATTCAGCGGCGGTCCCAAGATGGTGGCGCCGGGCCTGGCCGCGCTCGATACGGTCATGACACTGCACGACGCCCGGCGCATCGGTCACCCGGATGCCACGTGGGGAACCACTGAGGGCAATCCCGTTCATGATGACGTCCGCGAGATCGCCCGCATGGTGCCGGTTGATTTCGCCATCGACGTCACGCTGAACCGCGATCAGCAGATCACGGCGGCATTTGCCGGTGACATCCTCGCCGAGCATCGCCGCGCGTGTGCGTATGCGAAGGACGCCGCCATGCGCGCCGTACCCGAGCCGTTCGACGTGGTACTGACGACCAACTCCGGGTATCCGCTCGACCAGAACCTCTATCAGGCGGTGAAAGGCATGTCGGCCGCGGCGAAGATCGTCAAGCCTGGCGGCACTATCATCTGCGTCGCCGAATGCCGAGACGGCCTGCCGAACCATGGCAGCTACCGCGAGGTGCTGGCGTCACAGCCCGATCCCGAAGCGCTGCTCGCCATGATCAACACGCCCGGCTATGCGCGCCCGGATCAGTGGCAGGTGCAGATCCAGGCGCAGATTCAGATGAAAGCGCGGGTGCTCGTCAAAACCGGCGGGCTTCACGCCGACCAGGTGCGCGCGGCCCACCTCGAACCGATCGACGACCTCGCTGACGCCGTCCGCTCCGCCCTTCACCGCGCCGGACCCGGCGCGACACTGTGCGTGCTCCCCCAGGGACCGCAAACCATTCCTTATATCGAGGCGAGATGACCCACACGACGACGAACCTGCGGCCGGCGACTGAACTGGACACGGAGTTCACGCGCGGCCTCGGGCTCTATGCCTCGACGATGGTGGTCGTCGGCTCGATGGTCGGCTCAGGCATCTTTCTGGTGTCGGCCGAGATGGGGCGTCAAACCGGCAGCCCTGGCTGGCTGCTGGTGGCCTGGTTGATTGCCGGCGTGCTGACGCTGACGGCCGCCCTTTCGTACGGCGAACTGGCAGCAATGATGCCTCGCGCCGGCGGCCAGTACGTCTACCTGCGTGAAGCGTTCTCGTCGCTCTGGGGATTCCTCTACGGGTGGACGCTGTTCATGGTGATTCAAACCGGCACGATCGCCGCGGTCGCGGTCGGGTTCGCCCGCTACACCGGCTATCTGTTCCCGTGGTTTGCCGAGGATCACTACTTGATCCGTCCGCTGCACATCACACCTGGTTACGCGCTCTCGCTGTCCACCGTCCAGTTGCTCGGAATCGCCCTCGTCGCGCTGCTGACCTGGACGAACACTCGCGGCCTCGAATGGGGCAAGCTCATTCAGAACACGTTCACCACGGCGAAGACGGGCGCGCTGCTGGCGCTCATTGCGGCCGGGCTGCTGTTCGGATGGAACCGGGGCGCCGTCGGAGCGAATTTCGGCGATTTCTGGACTCCCCGCGGTGCGGTACCCGTCGCACCTGGTGTGAACGTCGCGACCGGCTTCGGGCTGCTGATCGCGTTGTGCGTGGCGCAGGTCGGCTCGTTGTTTTCGGCCGACGCGTGGAACAACATCACCTTTACGGCCGGCGAGGTCAAGGAGCCGCGGCGCAACATCCCGCTCGCCCTCGCGATCGGCACCGGCATCGTCATCACGCTCTACATGCTGGCGAACGTCGCCTACCTGGTGACGCTGCCGTTCGAGGCGATCCAGCATGCCCCATCTGACCGGGTGGCCACGGCAACCCTCGAGGCGATCTTCCCGGGGCTCGGCGCGACCATCATGGCGGTAGCCATCATGATTTCCACCTTCGGCTGCAACAATGGACTCATCCTGGCAGGCGCGCGTGCCTATTACGCCATGGCGCGCGATGGCGTCTTCTTCGCGAAAGCCGGAACGCTCAACGCGCACAAGGTGCCGGCGTGGGGACTGCTGCTGCAGGGGATCTGGGCCGCGGTGCTGATTCTGCCGCGCACGTTCAACGTGTCGACCGGCACGTACGGGAACCTCTACGGAGACCTGCTGACGTACGTCATTTCAGCGGCGCTGATCTTCTATATCCTGACGATTGCGGGGTTGTTCAGGTTGCGCGTGAAGCTGCCGAACTTGGAGCGACCGTATCGCGCGGTCGGATACCCGCTGATTCCGGCGCTCTACATCGTCGGCGCCGCGATCATTCTCCTCGTCCTGTTCACCTATCAGACTGCGACCACGTGGCCTGGACTCGCGATCATCGTCGCCGGGATTCCGGCCTACCTGCTCTGGAAGCGGTAAGCGCCGCCCGCGTACTCCTCGCCGTGGTGATTGCCGCGGCGGTGGCGTCGTGTACCGCTGCCGCCCGCGTGCAGCCGGTCAGCGCAGACAATGTCGACCTTGCCATCGTGACGTGGAACATGCACATCGGTGCCGGCGATTTGCCCCGGCTGGTCGATGACCTGGCCGCTGGCCGGCTGACCGGTGTCGTCCCACGGCAGTACGTGCTGCTGCTCGAGGAAGTCACCGACGGCGGGCCCAACGACCCGGCGCCGATTGCCCGGGATCGGAAGTTGTCGCTGCAGTTCCAGCCAATCCGTCAACGCGGCGCGCACAGGAGCGGCAATGCCATCCTGTCGACGCTGCCCCTGATGGATGTGCGGCCGATTACGCTGCCGCGCGAACGCGAGCCCCGCGGTTCCCTTCTCGCCACCACGACCCTCGCCGACCAGGTCCTCTTCCTGGTAGCTGTTCATCTGGAAAATCGCGTCAGCGTGCAGCGCGGCCTGCTGTTCAGTGACGGTCCGCGCGCCCGACAGGCGCGTGCACTCATCGACGTCCTGCCATCGGGGCACGGCATCGCGGGCGGCGATTTGAACACCTGGCTCGGCCCCGACGAGCCCGCCCTGAAGTTGTTCGCGGCGCGGTTTCCGGATACTCCGACCGACCCGATACAGCCAACGGTGATCGATCGCCTGGTGCTCGATCACCTGTTCTTTGACCTTCCGCAGGGGTGGCGGGTGCGCCGCTGGTCGCTGCGCGATTACTACGGCTCGGATCACCGTCCGGTGGTGGGCACCGTGTTCACGAGCGCTCGGTAATCGTTGTAGGGGCGACGCGGTAGATGGCTGGCAGTTGGGCGTCGACGTCGTCCTCAATGCGTCAGCGCATAGAGGAGTACGTCGACGCCCAAGGCATAACCACTCGGTGAGAACTGGAAGAAGAATTCCGGGTCCTCTCCTTCGCGCTCCCAGGAATCGGCGACGTCGGTGTTGTGCGTGGCCACGACGATGATGCGGCCGCGGGCATCGCGAATGATGCGGAGATGCGGAATCCGCGTTTCTTCGCCGCGCTCCGATGTTTCGCGCCCGCCGTTGCGACGCCAGAACTGGATATTCGTGATTTGCGGAATCCTGGTCAGTTCAAACTGCTCATGCAGCATCGGATCGGTCAGGTCGATGTCTTCGATCGGGAATTCCGACGACGGCAGCACCTTGCCAATCTCACGCGAAAAGGACGCCCACGCCGCCTCACCCCAGAAATCGTCCGCCCACAGGAAACCGCCCTTCATGAAGTACTCGTGCATCTGCGCCGCTTCCGCTTCGGTGAACCCCATGGTGCCGGCGTCCGACGCGACGAGGAACGGGCAGTTGAAGAGTGCCTTGTCGAGCGGCTGCACCGCATAGTGGCGCGGCTCCCCGTCTTCATTCCGGCTCACCCGTGTCTTGGTGAGTTCGGAGAACCTGGTGGTCAGGTTGATTTCGGCGTACGGGTAATCGGTCTGCCAGCCAATACCGGATTCCTCGCGACGGATTTGACGATAGGCAAGGCGGCACACGACGAACGACGCGTCCGGCATCTGCTCGGGCGCGGCGATGTACGGAAAGCTGCCTTCACGGAAGCCACGGAAGCCGCCGCGGAAGCCGCGCTGCGCAAACGCTACTCCGGACAGCACGAGCGCCGCGACCACGACGAGAAGCGCGACAGCGTGCCGTCGCGGCATGGTCATGGCGGGAGGTTAGCCCGATTTGAACAACGCGGCAACTTCGGGCTTGACGACCTTCCCCATCGCATTGCGCGGCAGCGCCGTGACGATCGTTAACGCCCGCGGAATCTTGTACGGCGCCAGTTGTCGTCGCGCCCACTGCTGCAGCGACTCGAGCGACAAGCTCGATCCGGCTCTCACCTCAACGGCGGCTGACACGCGTTCGCCCCATTCGTCATCGGCTACGCCGACGACCGCGCATTCCGCTATGGCGGGATGGGTGCGCAAGACTTCCTCGATTTCGAGCGCCGACACCTTGAAGCCGCCGGTCTTGATGATGTCCACGCTCATCCGGCCGAGCAGCCGGAACGATCCGTCCTCGCGGATGGCGATGTCACCGGTGCGAAACCAGCCGTCGCGAAACGCGGCGCGCGTCTCCTCCGGGCGCTGCCAGTACTCACGGAACACCGACGGGCCTCGTACCTCCAGTTCACCGGCTTCATCA
>Ga0308173_10000637_pt1 | contig 15525 bp, 15 predicted proteins | sample PhyPR1_FD_203716 | JGI IMG/M metagenome (GOLD analysis project Ga0308173, IMG submission 203716) | Soil microbial communities from UC Gill Tract Community Farm, Albany, California, United States - DLSLS.P.R1 | ecosystem: Environmental > Terrestrial > Soil > Agricultural land | place: USA...
TCAATACATTTTTTGTCGCTGCGCTTCAAAAAACCGGTGTCCCACCCCTGCCCTTTTCCTGCTCCCTGCCGCGCTGTTTTGCGGCAGGGAGCGCACTATATCAAAGGTTACGGAAAACTGGCAAGCGCTTGTCCATGAACGCTTTCATGCCCTCTTTCTGATCCTCGGTGGCAAAAGTGCTGTGGAACAGACGCCTCTCATATTGGACGCCGTCGGCCAGTGCTGATTCGTAAGCGCGATTGATTGATTCCTTGATCATCATTGCGACTGGCAGAGACATTGATGCGATGGCAGTGGCGGCGGCAAGCGCCTCATCGACCAGTTTGTCGGCTGGTACGACGCGGGAAACCAAGCCGGCACGCTCCGCTTCTGCGGCATCCATGATGCGGGCTGTCAAACACATGTCCATGGCCTTGGACTTTGATATTGCCCGTGGAAGGCGCTGGGTTCCGCCAGCGCCAGGCATGGTGCCAAGCTTGATTTCCGGCTGGCCAAACTTGGCGGTATCGGCGGCAATAATGAAGTCGCACATCATTGCGACCTCGCAACCGCCCCCCAATGCATATCCGGCAACCGCTGCAATCACGGGCTTACGCACTCGGCACAGGGTTTCCCAGTTACGGGTAATGTACTGGCCTTTATACACGTCCATATAGCTGTATTCGGCCATGGCGCCGATATCCGCTCCGGCGGCAAAAGCCTTGTCGCTCCCGGTCAGCACGATGCAACCTATGTCCTCGTCCTTGTCAAAAGACATGAGGGCCGCCCCGAGTTCGTCCATGAGCCGGTCATTCAATGCGTTAAGTGCCTTCGGACGATTCAGACGAATCAACCCGACCTTAGCATGTGTTTCCACAATGATATTTTCATATTGCATAGAGGTCTCTCTTGAAATATGCCGGATGGCGGGCCAATTGTAGTCTTTGAAACGCGGCCCAAGGCTTTCCGGACAGGCTGAATATGTACTGGCTGATTCTTGACATATTTAAAAGCTGCAGTATGTTGAACCAATATTCAGATAAGCGTACAAACCTGTACCTGCCGTCGCCATTCTTACGTTGTAGCCTGTCAAATCGTAATTTTGCAGGAGCCATTCATGCGACATGCCATGCTTACCCCTGAAAGTTCGACCGGTATAGTGATGATGGATATTATGCATCAGCAGTTGGACGATGCATTGCGCGTGACACTCGATGCAGAGGACGCCGATTTCACCAGGCAGTTTCATAACCTGGTAACAATGATGGAGGAGGTATTTTCCACAGAAGAATCGTGGATGGAAGAGATCGACTATCCGGCAATCAAAGCCCATCGCGAGCAACATGCCCGCGCGTTAAGCGGAATGCATCATGTGGATTGCAGCCTGATGGCAGGCGATGTCACCACCGCCCGCAAAGTGGTCACGATACTGCTGCCTGACTGGCTGCGACTGCACATGGCGACCATGGACGCAGCACTGGCAATGTATCTGCAGTTAAGCGGCATGCCACAGATTGAGACGACGCTGCCGCCGGTGCAATACTTACGCTGGCCCGAGTTTAGGCAATAGCACCCAGAGCATGCCGCGCTGCTTCATTTTTCCCGCCTTATCCCCCGCATCGTTGCCAAAACCCCAGAAATAATCCGCCCTTACCGCGTTCCGGATGGCGCCACCGGTGTCTTGCGCAAGCATCATGCGCTGCAAGGGGATATTGCTGCCAGGCTGTGTGGTCGACAGGAAAACCGGTGCCCCCAGGGGAATATATTGCGGATCGATTGCAACGGAACGCTGCGGCGTAAGCGGCACGCCAAGCGCGCCCTTAGGACCTTTGCGCGGATCCGTCAGCTTTTCTTCCTTGAAGAACACATAGCCGGGATTGGCGTTAAGCAGTTCCTGCTGGCGCTTGGGATTGGCCGCGAGCCATGCCTTGATCCCCTGGGCTGAAGCCTGATCCATAGTGATTTCACCCCTGTCGACCAGGTAGCGACCTATCGACTTGTAGGGATGCCCGTTCTGGTCGGCATAAGCGACGCGTATGGTTTCTCTTGTATCAACGAACTGGACTCGGCCTGATCCCTGCACTTGCAGGAAAAATGCGTCGATCGGATTATCAACCCACACCAGTTCATTGCCGGCAAGCGCGGGGGACTGCGCCAACTCGGCGCGCGCCGGATAAGGGACAACCTTGTTGCCGACCAGTCTGCCGCGCAGGCGCATATTCTTCAGTTCCGGATAGACGCTGGACAAGTCCACAGTCAGCAAGTCTTCAGGCGCACGGTGCAAAGGGGTCTGGTAAGGCCCGCCGCGCTTGCGCGAGCCGTTCAGCAGGGGCTCGTAGTAGCCGGTGATGAGCCCATTGTCGCTGCCGTCCGGGTTGTACACCTGGTGTGCCACGAAAAAACTCTCGAAAAACGTGCGGATTGCGCGAACGTTGCCACCATCCACCGTGCGCGCCACTGAGCAGGGTTCTTGCCAGGCGGGCCGCTTGGCAAGAACCTCGCAGGAGGCAAGGAAGGCAGGCCAGGCCTCGCGCAGGTCGTCGCGTTCCCACCCGGGCACGGCGCTGAAGGCAACCGGACGCAACACCGGGCCGGCCGGCGTAGACGGCGCTTGCGCAGGCGCACCTTCAGCACGCTTGGCAGGCGGCGTCGTGCCGCAGCCGGCAATGGTGATTGCGATGATGAATGAGGATGCGAGTAAACTGAGGCGCTTGTATAACATTGAGGATGAATGACATGTGGTTACTGGTAGTGGAGGCGTGCTTCGCATTGTTCATGCTGGTGTTTATCGTCTGGTGGACGATGTTCTCAGGCAGGAAGCCGGACCACGATGCGCGCAAGCCGCCACCAGCGGATGATGACAAACCAGCGTGAGCCACGCCGGCGTCAGTGTAACGTGCGAGGCAGCGAGAGCACAAATTCGGGAATTGCCGCATCAAACTTTGTGCCGTCCTCCGCAACACAAAAGTAGGTGCCGGACATTGATCCGTGCGGCGTCTTCAGCGACGTGCCGCTGGTGTATTCAAACTGCTCGCCTGGCTGCAGCAGCGGCTGATGCCCGACCACGCCCAGTCCTTTGACCTCCTCGACGTGGTCATTGGCGTCCGTGATGACCCAGTGGCGCGCAATCAGCTGGGCCGCCACCTGTCCCGTATTGCGGATCGTGATCGAATAGGCGAACACGAAGCGGCTATGCTCCGAGTCGGACTGGTTTTCGAGATACTGGGTACGGACCGAAACCGTAAACTCATAAGCTGCCATGGATTTCCTTTTCCAGCGCGGTTTATTGCCGCGAGTGCTGCAGTTAACAATGAAGCGCCTGATTCGACACGAAAACCCGGCCGGGCGCAAGGAACCTGGGCGGGCGCGCCAAGGTAAAATAATGAATTGTCCTGAAATCTGATTTCCATGCCTACCTATCGCATTGCTCCCAGCATCCTTTCCGCCGACTTTGCCCGCCTTGGCGAGGAAGTGCGCAACGTGGTCGCCGCCGGCGCCGACATTATCCATTTCGATGTCATGGATAATCATTACGTTCCCAACCTGACCGTGGGCCCGCTGGTATGCGAAGCGATCCGCCCGCACGTGCAGGTGCCGATCGATGTGCACCTGATGATCAAGCCGGTCGACCGCATCATCCCCGATTTTGCGAAGGCGGGCGCCAACATTATCACCTTCCACCCGGAAGCATCCGAACATATAGACCGTACCTTGCAGCTGATCCGCGACCAGGGGTGCAAGGCCGGCCTGGTGTTCAATCCCGCTACGCCCCTGCATTACCTGGACCATGTGATGGACAGGCTCGACATCATCCTGCTGATGTCAGTCAATCCCGGCTTCGGCGGCCAGTCCTTCATACCTGAAGCATTACGCAAGATAAGCGCCGTCAGGGAACGCATCGCCGCGTCCGGCCGCGACATCATGCTGGAGGTGGATGGCGGCATCAAGGTGGAGAATATCGCGGAGGCGGCCAAGGCAGGGGCCGATACCTTCGTCGCCGGCTCGGCCATTTTCGGCAATCCCGACTACAAGGCGGTAATTGACGCGATGCGGGCGCAACTGGCAAGCGTATGAACTCATCCGACAGTCTGTTTGCCGACGTGCGTGCGGCCATCATCGACCTTGACGGCACCATGATGGATACCGCGCCTGACTTCCTGGTGGCGATCAATGCGATGCGCGCCGAGTTGGGGCTGGCGCCGGTCGGCATCCCGGTCATCACCCGCTTCGTTGGCAAGGGCACCGAGAACCTGGTGCGCAGCATCCTTGCGCTGGACTACACGCACGACGAGGCAGCCGCCCGCTACGAGCAGGCGCTGGAAGCATATATGCGGCATTACCGCGCCATCAACGGCGAGCATGCGACGGTGTATGAAGGCGTGGCCGAGGGACTGAGGCACATGCAGCAACAAGGAGTGCGGCTGGCCTGCGTCACCAACAAGCCGATTGCGTTCGCCCTGCCGCTGCTGGAAAAGGCGGGCCTGCTTCCAGCGTTCGAAGTGGTCTACGGCGGCGATTCGCTGCCCAGGAAAAAGCCGGACCCGATGCCGCTGCTCCAGGTCTGCGCCGACTTCAGCCTGGCGCCGCACCGGGTCGTGGCCATCGGCGACTCGTCCAACGATGCCGAGGCCGCGCGCGCGGCGGGCTGCCGGGTCCTTACCGTGCCGTATGGCTATAATCACGGGCAGCCTATACAAGACGTAGATTCGGATGGTATAGTCGAAACGCTGCTAGACGCAGCGCAATTAATCTCGGCAGCAAGTTCCTATCAACATGTCTCTCATTAAAAAACGCAGCTTATCTGCGCCGGCCATTCTTGAGGCCTGGCCCTGGCGACGCTGGCAATCCTGGACTCGGTAGTCCCCGATTAGCTGTCGACCGCGTTCGCGCGCTCGATTACGTTTTTTGAACTCATAGACCGCCAACTTCCCCTCATGCGGTCAGGAGAGAACCATGACTGAACTCGAATTCAAATCGCTGGCCGCGCAAGGCTATAACCGCATTCCGCTGATCGCTGAAGCATTCGCCGACCTGGAAACGCCGCTCAGCCTGTATCTGAAACTGGCGCAGCAGCAGAACGGCGGCAAAAACACCTTCCTGCTGGAATCGGTAGTCGGCGGCGAGCGCTTCGGGCGTTACTCCTTCATCGGCCTGCCCGCTTCCACACTGCTGCGCAGCTATGGCACCCATACCGAAGTGGTAAAGGACGGGGCGGTCATCCAGACATCACAGGGAAACCCGCTCGACTTCATCACCGAATTCCAGGCGCGCTTCAAGGTCGCGATATTGCCCGGCATGCCGCGCTTCTGCGGCGGGCTTGCCGGCTACTTCGGCTATGACACCGTGCGCCATATCGAAAAGCGGCTGGCCGATTCGGCGCCTAAAGATGACCTCGGCCTGCCCGACATCCAGTTGCTGCTGACCGAAGAACTGGCCGTCATCGACAACCTGTCCGGCAAGCTCTACCTGATCGTCTATGCTGATCCAACCCAGGCTGAAGCCTTTCCCCGCGGGCGCCAGCGCCTGCGCGAACTGCGCGCCATGCTGCGCCGCGCGGTCGATGCGCCGGTGACATCGCCTTCAGTGCGTACCGACACTATCCGCGACTTTGACAAGGCGTCCTACCTGCAGGCGGTGGCGCGCGCCAAGGAATACATCATGGCGGGCGACCTGATGCAGGTGCAGATCGGTCAGCGCCTCAAGAAGCCTTATGTGGATTCGCCGCTGTCGCTGTACCGCGCGCTGCGCTCGCTGAACCCGTCGCCGTACATGTACTTCTATAACTTCGGCGACATGCATATCGTCGGCGCCTCGCCTGAGATCCTGGTGCGCAACGAAGGCACGCCCGACGGCGGCAAGAAGGTCACGATACGGCCGCTGGCCGGCACCCGGCCGCGCGGCAACACGCCGGAACGCGATGCGGAGCTGGCCAGGGAACTGCTGGCCGATCCCAAGGAAATTGCCGAGCATGTGATGCTGATCGACTTGGCGCGCAATGACATAGGCCGCATTGCGCAGACCGGCAGCGTCAAGGTGACCGACAAGTTCGTGATTGAAAAATATTCCCATGTGCAGCACATCGTCTCCAATGTCGAAGGCGCGCTGAAACCGGGCATGTCCAATCTCGACGTGCTGCGCGCCACCTTCCCGGCCGGCACCCTGTCCGGCGCGCCCAAGGTGCGGGCAATGGAAATCATTGACGAACTGGAGCCGACCAAGCGCGGCATCTATGGCGGCGCCTGCGGCTACCTGTCCTTCGGCGGCGAAATGGACCTGGCGATCGCGATCCGCACCGGCGTCATCAAGGACGGCATGCTGTATGTGCAGGCGGCGGCCGGCATCGTGGCCGACTCGGTGCCCGAGATGGAATGGCAGGAAACCGAGAACAAGGCGCGCGCGGTGCTGCGCGCGGCCGAGCAAGTGCAAGATGGCCTGGATGGGGGATTCTGACATGCTGCTCATGATCGACAACTACGATTCGTTCACCTACAACCTGGTGCAGTACTTCGGTGAACTGGGCGAGGACGTGCGCACCGTGCGCAATGATGAAACCACGCTGGAAGAGATCGCGGCAATGCGGCCGGACCGCATCTGCATTTCGCCTGGTCCGTGCACGCCGCATGAAGCCGGCGTGTCGGTGCCCTTGCTGCAGCAGTTCGGCGGCAAGCTGCCCATACTCGGCGTCTGCCTGGGCCACCAGGCGATAGGCGCGGCATTCGGCGGCAAGGTGGTGCGCGCCAAACAGGTCATGCATGGCAAGACCGACCTGCTGCATCATACCGGCGTCGGCGTGTTCAAGGGCTTGCCCAATCCCTATACCATCACCCGCTATCACTCGCTGGCGATCGAGCGTGCATCGCTGCCGGACTGCCTGGAAGTCACTGCCTGGACCCAGGACAACGAGATCATGGGCGTGCGCCACAAGGAATTCGACATCGAGGGCGTGCAGTTCCATCCGGAGTCCATACTCACCGAGCATGGCCACCAGTTGCTGCAGAACTTCCTGGCTCGCTGAGCCGGGACGAAAGGACATCATGTCGATCACACCACAGCAAGCGCTGCTGCGCTGCATAGAGCATCGCGAGATTTTCCACGACGAGATGCTGTCGCTGTTCCGCAAGATCATGTCGGGCGAGATGTCGCCGCTGATGATCGCCGCGCTCACCATGGGCCTGCGGGTCAAGAAGGAAACCATAGGCGAAATTGCGGCGGCTGCGCAGGTCATGCGTGAATTCGCCACCAAGGTGCCGCTGGACGACACCAGCGGTTTGCTCGACATCGTCGGCACTGGCGGCGATGGCGCGCATACCTTCAATATTTCCACCGCGTCGATGTTCGTGGCGGCGGCCGCCGGGGCCCGCGTCGCAAAGCATGGCGGGCGCAGCGTCTCGTCATCGTCGGGCAGCGCCGATGTGCTGGAGGCGCTGGGCGCCAACATCGATCTGCAGCCGCCGCAGGTGGCGGAGTGCATCGCCCGGACTGGCATAGGCTTCATGTACGCGCCCAATCACCATGCGGCGATGAAGCATGCGGCCCCGGTGCGGCGCGAACTTGGCGTGCGCACCATCTTCAATATTCTCGGGCCGCTGACCAACCCAGCCGGCGCGCCGAATATCCTGATGGGCGTGTTCCATCCGGATCTGGTCGGCATACAGGTGCGGGTGCTGCAACGCCTTGGCTCCCAGCGCGCGATGGTGGTGTGGGGCCGCGACAATATGGACGAGGTGTCGCTGGGCGCAGCCACCATGGTCGGCGAACTGATCAATGGCGAGATCCGCGAATATGAAATCCACCCGGAAGATTTCGGCTTGCAAATGGTCGCCAGCCGCAACCTGAAAGTATCGGACGCGACCGAATCGAAGCAGAAAGTGCTGGAAGCGCTGAACAATGTGGCGGGCCCGGCGCGCGACATCGTCGCCCTCAACGCCGGCACTGCGCTCTATGCGGACGGCTTGGCGCCCGACATCGGGTCCGGCATGGCAATGGCGGTCGAAGTAATGGCTTCCGGCGCCGCGCGCGCCAAGATGGAGCAGTTCGTCCGCGCAACGCGCGAAATCGGCGGCTGACGCAGCGGCAGGCACAAGCAACCACAGACAAGCAGACCATGTCCGACATACTCAACAAGATCCTGGCGGTGAAGGCAGACGAAGTCGCCGCCGCCAAAAAGTACCGCAGCCTGGCCAGCCTGCGCAGCGAAGTCGAGAGCAACCATGAAGCCCGCGACAACCTCCGCGGCTTTGAAGGCAGCCTGCGCGGCAAGATTGCGGCCGGCCGGCCCGGCGTGATTGCCGAGGTCAAGAAGGCGTCGCCGTCCAAGGGTGTGCTGCGCGCCGACTTCAAGCCGGCGAGCATCGCGGAAAGCTATGCCGAACACGGCGCCGCCTGCCTGTCGGTGCTGACCGACCAGCACTTTTTCCAGGGCGCGCCCGAGTATCTGCAGCAGGCCCGCGCCGCCTGCGAAATCCCGGTGCTGCGCAAGGACTTCATGGTCGACCCGTACCAGGTCTACCAGGCGCGCTCATGGGGCGCTGATTGCATCCTCCTGATCGTCGCCGCGCTCGACCATGGGCTGATGGCGGAAATGGAATCCTGCGCCCATGAGCTTGGGATGGACGTACTGGTGGAAGTGCATGACGGCGCCGAGCTGGACGCGGCGCTGCGCCTGAAGACACGGCTGCTGGGCATCAACAACCGCAACCTGCGCACTTTCGAGACAACGCTGCAGACCACCCTGGGGCTGTTGCCGCGCATTCCCAAGGACAAGCTGGTGGTGACCGAGTCGGGCATTCTGAATGCCGACGATGTCAAGCGCATGCGCGACGCCGATGTCCATGCCTTCCTGGTCGGCGAAGCCTTCATGCGGGCGCCGGATCCCGGCGTGGAGCTGGAGCGGCTGTTCGGGTAGGCGGGTTGGACTGCCAGGCCTCATGTAGCGGGCTTGGCAATCTCCACTACGACGTCGCTGCCGCCACGACGTTGGCTTGGCAGCCCAACCTACGCCAGCCAGGCGCTGCGCAAGCGTGCCATGGCTGCCGGCTTCATTTCGGAAGTCAGCGTCACCTGCGGCGCCTCGTCCGGCGTCAATGTCGCTGAAAACACCATCAGCTCATCGCGCCTGAAAGCGTGCACCGTCACTGTATCGCCAACACTGTAGCGCGACATCAGCGTGTCGAGATTCGTCGCGGTGACCCGCAGGCCATCGACGGCGACCAGCAGGTCGAGCGCTGACAGGCCGGCCCGGTGCGCGGCGCCGCCTTCATACACATTGGCCAGCTTGCAGTCGCTGCCTTCCTTCGTGGTGCGCACGCCCAGCGACGGATTGCCATTCCTGCGCTTGTCGGCGACAGTGACGCCGAACGGCGCCAGCAGCTTATCCAGCGGAACATCGTCGGTGCCGCGGATATAGCGGTCGAAGAAGCGCTTCAGGCTGACGCCGCTGACTTCCTCGAACAATGCCTCCGCATCGCTCTCGCCCAGACCGCGGCCTGCGCCTTCGCCAGTGCCATAGAAGTCCCTGCCATAGCGCTGCCACAAGGCGCGCATCACATCGTCCAGCGATTTTTTGCCGCCGCTTGCGGCGCGTATGGTGAGGTCCAGCCCCAGAGCCACCAGCGAGCCCTTGGCGTAATAACTGACGATGGCATTGGGCGCGTTCTCGTCCTGGCGGTAATACTTGACCCAGGCGTCGAAGCTGGACTCGGCGACGCTTTGCCGGGTCCGGCCGCTGCCGCGCAGCACGCCGTTGGCGGTCTTGGCCAGCAGCTTGAAGTAATCGGCCTCGGCGATCAGGCCGGCGCGCACCAGCATCAGGTCATCGTAATAGCTGGTGAAGCCTTCGAACAGCCACAGCAGCGAGGTATAGCCTTCGTTCTGCAAGTCATAGGGCGCAAAGGCGGCCGGCTTGATGCGCTTGACGTTCCAGGTATGGAAATATTCATGGCTGCACAAGCCAAGGTAGGTGCGATAGCCATCGGTCATCTCCTTCTTGCCTTGCACCGGCAGGTCGGCGCGGGAACAGATCAGCGCCGTGGAAGCGCGATGCTCCAGCCCGCCATAGCCATCCCCAACGGCCAGCGTCATGAACACATAGCGCTTCATCGGCGCGCGCCGGCTGTCGGGCTCGAACAGCCGGATCTGCGCATCGCATACTTTCTTCAGGTCCGCGCACAAGCGAGCCATGTCAAGCCTGGGCACCTGCCCGGTGATGACGACATCATGCGGCACGCCATGGGCCTTGAACGTCGCCAGCGCAAAGCCGCCAAGCTCCACTGGATGGTCGATCAGTTCGTCATAATCGGCCGCCGCATAGCGGCCGAAACCATAACGCTCGGCATCCAGTTCCGGCAGCGCGGTGGCGACGCGCCAGCCGGCGTATTCGCCGCCCTCGGGACGGCGGATGTCCACTTCATGCGGCGCCTGCTCCTGGCCTGTCACCCGCAGAAAGACGCTGGTGCCATTGAAGAAGGCATGGGTCTGGTCGAGGTGGGCGGTGCGCACCGACAGGTCCCATGCATAGACTTCATAAGTCAGGACCAGCGGGCCTTCGCAGCGGCCCGCTTGCCAGCTGTGCTTGTCGGTCTTTTTCAGCGCGACCTTCCTGCCGTTGGCCACCGCGGCTATGCGCACGATGTTGCGCGCGAATTCACGGATCATGTAACTGCCCGGGATCCACGCCGGCAGCACGAAGCGCTGGCCGGCGGGGTCCGGGGCCTCGACCGTCAGCGTGACTTCGAACAGGTGGGCAGCAGGGTCTTTCGGGATGATGCTGTAGCGTACAGGATGGGTCATGCGGTGCTCTGCCTCAGGCGTTGACATTGACAACCAGGCGGCCGCGCACCTTGCCGGCGATGAGTTCCGGCGCCTGCGCCAGCGCTTCGGCCAGGGTGATTTCGCGAGTGATCGCATCCAGCTTGCCGCGGTCGAGGTCGCGCGCCAGGCGGTCCCAGGCGGCGACGCGCCGCGCCGCGGGCGCCATCACGCTGTCGATGCCGATCAGGCGCACGCCGCGCAGGATGAAGGGCGCGACCGATCCCGGCAAGTCCAGGCCCTGCGCCAGCCCGCAGGCAGTGACCACGCCGCCATAGCGCACCTGCGCCAGGGCGTTGACCAGCGTATGCGAGCCGACCGAATCGATCACGCCGGCCCAGCGCTCTTTCTGCAGCGGCTTGCCGGGCGCCGACAAAGCGGCGCGGTCCAGCACTTCGGCCGCGCCCAGCGACTTTAGGTACTCCGCTTCGTCCAGCTTGCCGGTGGATGCCACCACGCGATAGCCCCAGCCCGACAGGATGGAGATGGCCACGCTGCCCACGCCGCCCGATGCGCCGGTCACCAGAATCTCGCCGCTATCCTTCTTCACGCCCTGCTCTTCCAATGCCAGCGCGGACAGCATGGCGGTATAGCCGGCGGTGCCGATCGCCATCGCGGTGCGGGCCGACATGCCATCGGGCCGCCGTATCAGCCAGTCGCCCTTGAGACGGGCACGCTGCGCCAGGCAGCCCATATGGGTTTCGCCTACGCCCCAGCCATTCAATATGAAAGGATCGCCCGGCTTCCAGTCCGGGTGGGATGACTCCAGCACCTGGCCGGCGCCATCGATGCCAGGCACCATCGGCCACTTGCGCACGACCGGCGCGCGGCCGGTGATGGCCAGCCCATCCTTGTAGTTGATGGTGGAATAATCGACGGCGACAGTGACGTCGCCGTCAGCCGGCAACTGCGCCTCATCCATTTGAGTCAGCTGCGCGACGGTGCCGCCATCGTCATTCTTGTTGAGCAGGATCGCATTGAACATGGGTAGCCTCCATATCGTGGAGCACCGATTATAGTGTGCGACCGCGGATGGCGTGCTGCGAGCAACGATGTGCGACTGGCGTTACAATCGCGACGCATCGACAGACGAAAGGACTATCCATGACCTCTGAAGCATGGCCGGAGGCAGCGCGGCTGACCCCGGCATTACGCCGCGGAACCGACCGGCGGCAGGTACAGGGAGCGCAGCCATGATTTCTGCCCATGAAGCGTTGCAACGTTTAAAGGACGGCAACTGCCGCTTTGTCGCCGACGAGCGCGGCAGTGAAAGCTATGTCAGCCAGGCGCATCGCGCCGAACTGGTCGCAGGCCAGGCGCCATTCGCCGTCATACTTGGCTGCTCCGATTCCCGGGTGCCGGTCGAAATCATTTTCGACCAGGGTCTGGGCGACCTGTTCGTGATCCGCGTCGCCGGCAACATCGTCGCGCCGTCGCAGGTCAGCAGCGTGGAATTCGCCGCCGAGCGTTTCGGCACGCCGCTGGTGGTGGTGCTGGGCCACTCGCGCTGCGGCGCCATTCAAGCCACGCTGGATGCGCTGCTGCTGCCGCCGCAACAGCGCTCGCGCGATCCGCACTCCATCGTCGACCGGGTGCGGCCCAGCGTCGAAGCGCTGCTGGAGACCGAGCTCAGGCATGATCATGACGCTCTGGTGCATCACGCGGTACGGGCCAACATCCGCGCTTCGGCCAATCACCTGCGGCATGGCTCGCAAGTGATCGAGCAGCTCATACAAAGCAATGGGCTGCTGGTGGTCGGCGCCGAGTATTCTCTGGAAACCGGGGTCGTCGATTTCTTCGACGGGCTGGATCAAGTCAGCTGAATGCGGGTCTGCAGGCGGCCAACGGCAAGTCGGCCGCCTGCACGTAGCGTTACTTCACGGAAGCCAGCTTGGCCTCAAGTCCCTTGGCGTCAATGGCGCCCGGGATGCGGGAGCCGTCGGTGAAGAAGATGGTGGGCGTGCCGGTCACGCGCATCTTGCGTCCCAGCGCGAGGATCTTGTCGTTCGGCGTGGTGCAGGCTTCCGGCGCGGCCGGCGCGGACTTGCCATTCAGCATCCAGTCATCCCAGGCCTTGCTGCGATCAGCGGAGCACCAGATGTTCTTGGACTTGACCGATGAATCCGGCGACAGGATGTTGTACAGGAAAGTGTAGACCGTGACGTTGTCCACCTCCTGCAGGTTCTGCCGAAAGCGCTTGCAATAGCCGCAGTTCGGGTCTTCAAAAACGGCGATCACGCGCTTGCCGTTGCCCTTCACTGTCTTCAGCGCGGACTCCAGCGGCAGGTCGGAGAATTTGATCTTGCTGATCTCGTCCACCCGCGCCTTGGTGTAGTCTTCGGTGGTGTTGGCATCCAGGATGCGGCCCACGAACAGGTATTTTGCCTGCGCATCGGTATAGAAAATATCGCTGCCGACACGCACCTCGAACAGACCGCTGTAAGGCGTCTTGGTGACCGACTCAATTACCGCGCCCTCGCCCAGGCGGGGCTGGATCAGTTTCTTCACTGCAGCTTCCTGAGGGGTCTCGGCAAAGCCGGAGGCAGCAGCGAGCGCCAGTCCCAGGACTACGGACAACTTCAACGTTTTCATCATTTCATCAACCTTTTTTTACAGAAGGCGCCAAGGGCTTTCCCATCGCATGGGACATCAGGCGCCGTTTTAGGACAGGCAGTTGGTCAAGCAGGTTCAATCCGAGATTGCGCGCCACCCGCACGGGTTCGAAGTTGCTTGCAAACAGACGTTCAAGGCCATCGGTTGCGATTTGCATCAGCAGGATATCTTCCTTGCGGGCCCGGGAATAGCGTCGCAGCACGCGCGCATCGCCACAATCGCGTCCGGCGCCGCGTTCCGCCAGTACCTGCAACAAGGCAGTCACGTCGGCGAAACCGAGGTTCATGCCGTGACCGGCCAACGGGTGCACCACATGCGCAGCGTCGCCGACCAGCGCTACCCGCTGGGCAATAATGGCATGCGGCCGCATCAGCGACAGCGGCACCGCCTTGACGTTTTCCGGTTGCAGCGGCGCCAGCTTGCCCAGGGGCTGTTTCGGCAGGGCCGACAGCCGGTCCGCGACTTGCGACAGTGATTCCTGCATTAGCGTATCAGCCAGATCGTCAGGCGCCGACCAGACCAGCGACACCTGCTTTCCCGGCAGCGGCAGCAGCGCAATAATGCCTTCGTCGCAGGTAAACCATTGATGGGCGGTGCCATGGTGCGGCAACTCGGTGCTGAAGTTCGCCACCACCGCCCGTTGGCCATAGGGACGGTAATCCATGTCGATATCGCATTGCGACCGTACCCAGGACTGCGCGCCGTCGGCGCCGACCACCAGCGCCGCGCGCAAGGCCTGGCCCTGTTCAAGGTGGACGATGGCCTGCTCCGCGGTCTGTTCCAGCCTGACCGCGCGGCCCGACACAACTTGCAGATTATGGGAAAAGCGCAGCGCCGTATCGAGCGCTGCATTCAGGTTGCTGTCTTCGACGATCCAGGCCAGCACGCCGGCGCGCGCGCTGTAGGCATCGAAAGCAAGTCGGCCGGCCGCATTCGGGCTGTCGCCATTGACTACCATGGCATCGACCGGCGCGATGCGCGATGCATCCAGCGCATCCCAAACCCGCAGTGAAGACAGCAGCGCATGGGCTACCTGGTTCAGCGCATAGACCCGCACATCCCATCCCGCCGGGGCAGGCGCCGGCCGACCTGCGGGCGGGGTCAGCAGAGTGACCGACAAACCGGCCTGCGCCAGGGCCAGAGCAGCCGCCTTGCCTATGATGCCGTTGCCGATAACGCAGATATCGATTGCTGAATCCATGGAGTGCGCATTCGCATGAAATAAATAGATATGCCCATTATAACGGCTGCGTTCAGCAAATATTGCCTGCGGGTCTTGCATAACGCGGCGAGTTTGTTATACTTCTCCGCCTTGGCCTGGTAGCTCAGTCGGTAGAGCAGAGGATTGAAAATCCTTGTGTCGGTGGTTCGATTCCGCCCCGGGCCACCAAAAAAATCAAGGGCTTGACTTCGGTCAGGCCCTTTTCCATTTCGCCGCTCGAAAAAAGGTAGCCCATAGGTAGCCGCGTTCTACTAGGCTGCTTCGAGCAGCCGACACCAGGTCATAGCGCAGGACACTTCTTCATCCCCATGCCTGGGCGGCGAACTCGACACTCCTGCCAAGCACCGTGTTCTTGAACGGCTCATCCCCGCAGACGCGCGGCAAACGCCTGGCGCGTATCGCCGATATACGGCCCGAACAGTCCGCCCCCGCGCTCGATGCCGGCGCCACTGCGCAAGCGGCCCAACGCCGCGCAACGCGACTATCTGCGCGCACCACGAGCGCTTCGGCCTCTTGCCGCAAGCACCAGCATAACCATACCGTGCCCGGTGCTGACCATCAGGCGCGCGCAACACAGGAGCACCCTGTAGCCTACATTTAGCGTCTGCTACGCTGCCCGTACAGCAAGCCCAGCACACCGAGACCCAGCAGCGCCAGTGTGCCCGGCTCGGGAATCTGAGCACCCTGCTGCACCCATTGACCAGTTGCCCCGCTGCAGCCCGGATTGAAGCAGGCCGGGCCGAAAAACGGCGCATCGCTGCCGAAACGGGTAATCGTGTTGCCGACCATCCGCATATCGGTTTCTCCGGTATTGGCAAACACATTCAGGTTCAGCGTTGATCCCTGAATCGCGAAGCTGGCGCTGAACCAGTCGCTCAGCGGGAAAGCCAGGCCGGTGCCTTCCA
>Ga0308173_10000640_pt1 | contig 15518 bp, 10 predicted proteins | sample PhyPR1_FD_203716 | JGI IMG/M metagenome (GOLD analysis project Ga0308173, IMG submission 203716) | Soil microbial communities from UC Gill Tract Community Farm, Albany, California, United States - DLSLS.P.R1 | ecosystem: Environmental > Terrestrial > Soil > Agricultural land | place: USA...
CGCGCAACGCTCCGAGTGCATTCGTTGCAATCGTGCGGCCCACGGCCTCAGGCGAAATGGTCAAAACATCCTGATCGCCATCGGGGATGATCGCTGCATTATTGATCAACACATCGAGTTGCTGCGCTAGTTTTGCGGCGCGTTTCACGCTGGCTTCTTGCTCGATATCCAGTTCGAGGAACTCGGCATTTTTGACTTTCGACGCTGCTGCCGAACCTTCCTCGCGTCGGGCGGGCGGTTAAAATGACCTTCCATCCTCTTTCCGAGAGCTGCCTCGCAACTTCGAATCCGAGCCCTCTGTATGCTCCGGTGATCAAAACTGTTTTCATATAGTCTCACCTTCAACTGTGTGAACCTGTTTAGCGGGCGATTTGCTCAGACATTTGTTCCATGAAAGGATAATCCGTGTAGCCCTTTGCTCCGGGCGCGTAAAATGTGGTCGGGTCCGGCGCATTCAGCGTCGCCTTTTGTCGGAAGCGCTCGGGCAAATCGGGATTGGCAAGGAAGGGCACACCGAACGCGACCGCGTCGGCCTCACCGGCCGCCAGCACCTGCGAGGCGGTTTCAAAAGTGAATTTCTCGTTCGCAATGTAGCGGCCTCCGAAGGCCGCTTTCAGTTGCGGACCGATGCGCTTTTCACCGAGCGACTCACGCGCGCAAATGAACGCGATCCGGCGCTTGCCCAGCTCGCGCGCGACGTAGCCGAATGTGGCCAGCGGATCGGAATCGCCCATATCATGAGCATCACCGCGCGGCGCCAGGTGCATGCCTACGCGCTCTTTGCCCCACACAGAGATAACCGCGTCAGCCACCTCGAGCATCAGGCGGGCGCGATTCTCAATCGGGCCGCCGTACTCGTCCTCCCGATGATTGGTTTTATCCTGCAAGAATTGATCGAGCAGGTAACCGTTTGCGCCATGGATTTCGACTCCATCAAAACCGGCGACTCGCGCGTTCTGCGCGCCCTTGCGGTACGCTTCGATGATTCCCGGGATTTCGTCCAGTCTGAGCGCGCGAGGAGTAACGAATGCCTTTGGCGGCCGGACGAGACTCACATGCCCCGCGGCTGCTATGGGGCTGGGCGCCACTGGAAGTTCGCCATTCAGAAACATCGGGTCGGAGACGCGGCCTACATGCCATAACTGCAGCAGAATTCTGCCGCCTGCCTCATGAACGCTTTTGGTGATCGATTTCCATCCGTTAATCTGCTCAGCGGACCATATGCCCGGCGTGCCGGCGTAACCTACACCCATGGGACAAACCGAGGTCGCTTCGGTGATGATCATCCCGGCGCTCGCACGCTGGCAGTAGTATTCCGCCATTAAAGCATTCGGGATGCGTTCAGCGCCGGCGCGAGCGCGAGTCAGCGGGGCCAGCACTATGCGGTTCGGCAGAGTCCAGGCGCCGATTTGCACAGGATCAAATAACGTAACCATAGTCCGGTAAGAGAGAACGACTTGACGCGTTTGGCAAGTCACGACCTTTCTCCGGTTGCATTCCGGCTGCAAACCGGTAACTTTCTCGCCAACGCACGTAAACAATAACTCAACCCATGAAAAAATTCCTTATCACCATTGCCGTAAGTTCGCTTTTGTCACTTTCGCTACAGGCTGCTGACGTCACGACCAAAATCACAGGGGTCCATCTCTGCTGCCAGAGCTGCGTCAAAGGCGTGCAGAAAGCTGTTGATGGCACCGGCGCCACTGCCACGGCCAGTCAGGATGATAGCACGGTCACTCTGAGCGGGCCCGACCAGGCCACCGTCCAAAAAGCGGCGGATGCATTGGTTGCGGCTGGTTATTTCGGCAAGAGCAGCGATTCATCGATCAAGCTAAACGCAAACACAGGCGCGAAGGACCAGAGCGTCAAATCTTTGGATATGGAAGGTGTGCATCTTTGCTGCCAGAAATGCGTCAAAGCGGTCAACACAGCGCTTGGCGGAGTTAAAGGTGTTACGGGAAACACCGCCGCGAAGGGCGCGAAGACGTTCACAGTAAACGGTGATTTCAACGATAAGGAAGCGTTCGACGCATTGCAGAAAGCTGGGTTGACTGGCCAGGCCAAGTAGTTTCGATCAAGGTGCGCTCATGGCGCGGTAAAAACGTTTCGAGAGCGAAGCGGCTTGTGAATCGGTGATCGTTGCTACGCCGCTGGGCGGTAGCGTGTTCGTCAAGAGAGCAGTCCAGCTCTTCAAATCGGTTGAGACTTGAATGGCGTATCTGGCCGAGGGTGCGCCAGCCAGCGTGAACGAGAATCCGCCGCCATTTTGCTTCTGCGGATTTGAAAGGTGAGGCGCTCCGTTGGTGCTGACCATGACGGAATTCGTCGCAAAAGCGCGGCGTCCGTCGGGCCATTGGACTTCGGCTTCGACCCAATAATTGCCCGGTTGTGAACCGGGCGTGAACGTGAAGCTCTGGCCACCAAATAATGGCTCCTGGCCCGCGGCCTCCCAAACGATTTTAGTCCCGGTGAGATTTGGGTCCGCCACGTTCAGAGTGAGAGTGATTGATTGACCGGGCAGGCTGGCGCCAGCGACCCCGATGCTCGCGTTGGTGGAGCGCCATGGCTGGGAAGCCAAGGCCGTTCGGCCAGCGAGCCAGGCGGTTGTCGCGAAGCTGCGCGCTGTGTCGGTTGTGGAACCCTCGGTCGAAACATTCCAATCGTCGCACCAGCGGTCGTAATAAGGATAAGGCGCGTTATCGAGGTAATCGCCCGGGTAAACGAGCCCGGTGAGTTCCCATTGATAAACCCACACCGGCTGGAAACCTGTGATGACGTTGCTGATCGGCACGCCGTCTTTTGGCAAAGTCCGCCGATCATTCAAGGAATATTGGTCCACCACATTGCGCGGACGTTTCCAGCCAGTGCCTGTGAGGTACGAGACGTTTACCGGATTGCAACCAGCCTGGAAATTGATGTTCTGGATAATTGCATCGAGGTATTGTGGGTCCGGGTTGAACTGATAAGCCACTACCATGTCGAACGCCTGATCGGCCGAGAAATACCAACCGCCGCCACGATATGCCTTGGTCGGTTGCGGGAAGCTGGTTCCATAAGCGTTTTCCTGAGACCAAAGAAGCATGTCGTTCCCACAGTTCGTGATGACGGTGATGCACTTGGCCAGGTACGCCTGCTGTATTTGGCCAGCGCTCAGCCGGCCGCTGGCGACGGCAAATGCGTAATCGCGCGCCGCGTTGCCGTAGCAGAAATACATGCGTTGCCAGCCAAAATGAAAGGTCGAAGCATTGCTCGGATCGGGAAACCATTGGAACAGGTTCGACTGGAACTGCGGGTCGCCGCTGGCGAGGTACATCTCGCAGGCGGCCCAGGAAAGTTCGTCCATGTGCGTGAAATCATCATCGAAGTGCTGGATTTTTTGGTAAGCCCCATTCAAGCCAAACCGGCCGATGGCATTGCTAACGAATTGCCAGCCACGCTGGGCTGCCGCCCAGTAATTGCTCGTGGATTGGGGATACGCTTGTTTAAAGCGCGGCGATGACGCGCATTCTGCGAGTGCCGCAACTGCCGCAGCACTGCACCCGGTGTTCTTGGGCCAGACTACTTGCGGGTCGCCATTCTCTGGCAGCACATCGAGTTCGTATTCGCGGTCACGCGGATAAACCGAGTAGTAAAATCCGCCGTCGGCGTCCTGCATTTTTACCAGGAAATCCGCTTCCCATTTGGCTTCTTGCAGCGCGTCACTGATTCCATCCCTGCTTTCCGGAATTCCCAGATTATCAAGCGCAGCCACGCCTGGGAGAGAATCGACCGCGAACATCAGCGTGTGAATCAGTTGAGCCCCGTTGTAAGTGACACGATTGTAATCGCCCGCTTCGAAATGGCCGCCCGAGACAGAGACCGAGCCCTGATTCACAAAGGGAAACAGTTGCGCCGGATAATTGGTGAGCGCGGGCGCGGTCTGGGGTGGGTTGTCAGGATTCACATCCGTCGCGTAATTCGAAATCGTTTGCCAGGTAAAATCAAAGGGTGATGTCGAATTCGTCGGCACGGCGGCGGGCGCCAGATGGTCTGCTGCATGGCTGAATCGGGTGTATGGCATACCGATGGCCGTGCCACCGCGCTGATGATACATGCCGAGCGCGTAGGTCCGCGCGAAGTCCATGCCAATTCCCTCATCGATGCGGAATGGCAGCGATGCTCCCATCCCGGGCACCACAAGCTGGTATTCGCCAGAATTGGTCCACGCACTGAAATCCGCTTCCAAAACAGTTTGATATGGTGTTGGGCTGTAGAGATAACCGCTATCCGGACGTAGCGTGAGAGTCCCCTGATAAACGGTCGCGCCGTTTTGAGTGCTTACGAGAAGGAATTTGTTTGTTGGGATTGGCAACTCGCCGAGGTCGCCGAGGGAATAGCCGACCATGGCTTTCTTTGGATAAGTTGGCAGGTAGCCTTCCTCATTCACGTGCACAGCCGGACTATACCGGAGGGGGGCGGTGACCGCCGAGAAGCTCATGTTGGTTGGCCACAGTGTTCCGTTATTTACGACCTGGACGGTAGCTCCATCGGGAATGGGGCTGTTCAGTTTGAGATAGAGTTCATTTCCGATTCGAAGGTCCCAAAAGAGCAGGGGAGCGTACAGCGGACGGCGTTTGAACCCTGCCCCGGTTTCCGCATCGGTTTGTCCATTCACCATCACGCGAATGCTCGACATGTCCGGCGGAATGAAATTCTGATTACTATCCACCCAATCCCAACTGTCCACGTGCGCTGGATCGGGCTGCTTCGTGTTCACCAGGAACAGCTCGAGCACTGTGGGTGTGAGAATCCGCAAAGTATGATCGCCCACCTGCGGTGTTTGGATATCTATATTAGGCGGGATTGCAGCGAAGGAGATTCGCGCGAGCAACAGGCAGGCAGCGAAGACCCACAACTGAGACTTGAGATCGTTGTTTTGCACCCCTCACAGGGTTTAATTTTGGGAGGAGCGAACCAATACGCAATCCAGCCCAAATTCGAGCAAAAGAACCCCTAATTAAACTCCAACACCCAAACTCCAGGGAAGCCTCAAATTCCAACCTCCACAGCAAGGCATTTTGGGCAACCGCCGCCCGAGGCCGGAGAGTGATTCCGGCTCAGGAGCGCAGTTTCCGTCGGAGGGATCAGCGTTCCGCAATCGTGGCGGGCGGAAGGGTGACTGTGATTGTGCCGCTTGCTGGAATGTTCACGCGGACCAACACCGCGGTTTTTGAACCCGCGTCATATTGCGCCAGGATGGTTCCGTTCTTCACTGTGCGATAATTGCCTTTCGCCAGCACGAACCGGAGCCGGCCATCATAAAAATTCTGAGGAAGGTCGTTAGTGATGGTGACCGTGTTTGCGGTCACATTCATGCTGTCAGGTTGGTCGCAACGAACTTTTTTCGTCTCCCCATTCGCAGTGAACAGAGGCCAGAAATCGTTCGTCGGACTGCGGAGTGAAACCGTTTGGTCGCAGCTCCAGCCGCTGGCTGTCCGGCGGAAGTTGAAGAAGCCTGTTGTCCCGTATTTGAACGCCGGACCGTCCTCATAGATGTAATAGGGCGAGGTCTGAACCGTGGTGCAAACGTGTCCATGTCCGATGAGCATCAAATCGCAACTGTCTGGTTGATACGCGGAATTCCCGGTGGCAGCCCCGTTCCACTTCGTATGAAAATGTTGTCCGAGGAGCCGGTACTTGATTGCCGGGTTACTCGTAGCGCCTTCGAAATCTTTGGCCGCCCACGCTTTGAGACCCGAATCGCTCCAGTCGTGCATCAGCACATAAAAATCCCCCATGCAAAACGACCACGAGCGTTGACCGAAGTAATTCTCGTAAAAACTCACGCCGATGGGAAACCATTCGACAGACGTACCCGCCAGCAGTTTGCCCGGCGGTGGCACGTCGTGATTGCCGGGTGTTTCGACGTAAGGCACCCGATAACCTTTATGGCAGTCCAGGTACATTCGTGTCAGGCGCTCCTCGATTGCGAGTGTCTCTTCTTTGGTGAAATGCTTTTTCCCGTGCGGCTCATACCCCCAGTTCGCCCAATTATTCCAGCCATCGAGCGCGCCGTTAAAATCAATCTGATCGCCGGTGACGATCACGAAGCGGGGATTGATCAGGTTCACCGGTTCCTGCATCCATTTCATTTCTTCCCACGTTCCGACGCTGTTGTAGAACTGGCCGGAGGGGTTGTTGTGATGCTCGTTCACGATTTGCTCGTCCGAGATGTGGAGCAGGTAAAAATCTTTTGCAAACTCCGGAGTGACGCTGACTGATTGCGGCTGAACACTGACCGTTTCGTTGTTCGAAAGCGTGAGCGTGAACAGTTCCGGCGACACATTGCCGGGCACCCTGACGCGCACCTGCCATCCGGGTTCAGTGCCTCGATTGATGGTCGCATGTTTCGACGAGACCACTTCACAAGGCCACGATTTCAAATCGTTGGCGATTGCGGCCGTCCAATTTTTGGCTGAGGCAGAAGCTTTGATTTCGGCAGTGAAAATGCGATTTGAGGCGGAATCGAGTGCGACGATCGCCGGGGTAGCGAACCGAGGACGCCAGAGCGCAGCATTATTGGTTGTTGCTGCCAGTCCTGACCCGGCGCTCGAAATAAAGGCGATTAAGAAAAGCGAATAGCCGAAGAGTCCGTGCGCAAACCGATTCATGCCACACCTTAGCAGCCATACAACGTCTCGCGAACCATAGGTTTATATGACTCTGGGAGCGCCGGCGTCCCCGCCGGCGAGTTTCGTTTCGGGGGTGAAACAATCGCCGGCAGGGATGCCGGCACTCCGAGGCTAACCCGTCATCCGGATCTCGCCTTGCCGATGACGCCGGAGCAATTCGATGTCCGCATCGACCATCAGTTTCGCGAGGTCCGCAAATCGAGTCTTCGGTTCCCAACCGAGTTGCTTTTTTGCCTTGCTGTAATCGCCGATCAACAGATCCACCTCCGCTGGGCGATAATAACGCGGATCGATGTGGACATATTTCTGCCAATCGAGCCCGGCATGGCTGAAGGCGACTTCGAGGAATTCCTTGACTGAATGGGTTTCGTTGGTGGCGATGACGTAATCATCGGGTTTGTCCTGCTGCAGCATGAGCCACATCGCTTCGACATATTCCTTCGCATAACCCCAATCACGCTTGGCATCGAGGTTGCCCATATACAGCTTGTCTTGCAGGCCCGCTTTAATGTGCGCGATCGCGCGGGTGATTTTGCGCGTTACAAATGTCTCGCCCCGGCGTGGCGACTCATGATTGAAGAGAATCCCATTGCTGGCGTGGAGTCCATACGACTCCCGATAATTGACGGTGATCCAGAAGGAGAAAACCTTGGCGCAGCCATATGGACTGCGAGGATAAAAGGGTGTGCGTTCGGTTTGTGGCACTTGCTGCACCATCCCATACATCTCACTCGAAGAAGCCTGATAAAACCTGGGCTGAATGCCCGTCTCGCGGATCGCCTCCAGTAATCGGACAGTGCCCGTAGCCGTAATATCACTAGTGTATTCGGGACTGTCAAAACTCACGCGCACATGGCTTTGGGCCGCCAGATTATAAATTTCTTCAGGTTGAATTTTCCCGATCAACCGCGCGAGGCCACTGGCATCGCTCAGATCGCCATAGTGCAGGAACAGCCCTCTTTTCCCCGAATGCGGGTCATCATAAATCGGCTCCAGCCGGCCTGTGTTGAACGTGCTCGACCGCCTGATGATCCCGTTTACTTCGTATCCCTTAGCGAGAAGGAACTCCGCCAGGTATGAGCCGTCCTGGCCCGTAATCCCCGTGATTAATGCTTTTTTTGCCATATTTAGGCGAGGCAAGGTTCCGCCAATACCCGCATCCGGGCAAGTCAGGAACTCATCAACTGCAGCAGCTTCGCAATGGCTTCTTCCCTTTTGACGGCGATCAATGCTCCAGCCCTTGGCTTGAGCTCCACTTCGCCTTTGGCGAGTGACTTCTCTCCAATGCCGATGCGTAAAGGAAAACCCACCAATTCCGAATCTTTGAACTTCACCCCCGGACGGTCGTTCCGATCGTCGAGAATGACATCAACACCTTTCGCGGTGAGTTCGGCGTATAGCGTTTCGGCCAGCTTCATTACCTCGCTCTCTGGCGCAACGCTCAACGGCGTGATGCAAACAGTGTAAGGCGCGACACTTAACGGCCACACGATCCCATTACCATCGTGGCTTTGTTCGATTACAGCCTGCAATGTCCGGGTGACGCCAATGCCGTAACAACCCATGATCGCAGGTTGCTGCTTGCCGGATTCATCGAGGAACAACGCATGCAGCGCCTCGCTGTACTTGGTGCCGAGCTTGAACACATGCCCGACTTCGATGGCGCGCTGAATCTTAAGCGGCTTGCCGCAGTTTCGGCATGGTTCTCCCGCCTGGACAAGGCGCAGGTCTGACCAATTGGCAACGGTAATGTCCCGGCCAATCGCGACATTGCGAAGATGGAAACCATCTTCGTTCGCCCCAGTCGTCATCCCCGAGGCATCGCGCAATCTTTCATCGGCTACAACGGTGAATTTCGAAACACCCACTGCACCGAGGCTGCCCGGATGAGCTGCCAGTGCGCTGAAGATTTCCTCTGCTTCCGCCGGGCGGAAAGTTGCCGTGCCGAGCGCGCCCGCAACCTTCGCTTCGTTGAGTTGGTCGTCCCCGCGCATCAGGATGAGCACCGGCTTGTTATCGGCCATGTAAACGAGCGTCTTAATCTGGCGCGAGGGCGGCACGTTGTGCGGCGCTTTGCTCAAAGCCTCAATTGTGACCACCCCGGGCGTAGGAAACTTCTCGATCGCGCCATCACCGTTTGCCGCAGCTTCCTTGGCGACTGCGCTGGAGGCCTTCTCAACGTTGGCGGCGTACGAGCAAGCTTCGCAAAACGCGACTTCGTTCTCCCCCGTTTCAGCCGGGACCATAAACTCGTGCGAAAACTTCCCGCCCATGACGCCCGTATCCGCCTCGACAGCGATCGTGCGCAAACCGCACCGGCTGAAGATGCGCGCATAAGCATCGTACATTTTGCGATAGCTGGCCATTGCACCTTCATCCGTCGCATCGAAGCTATAGGCGTCCTTCATGATGAATTCCTTGGCGCGCATCAGGCCAAAGCGTGGGCGGATTTCATCACGGAACTTGGTCTGGATCTGATAAAAGTTCTTGGGCATCTGCCGATAGGAGTTGATCTCACCAGCAACCAACGTCGTGATCACCTCCTCGTGGGTCGGTCCGAGCACCCATTCTTTTTTAGCCCGGTCCCGCACCTTGAACAGCACATCGCGCGCGGCTTCGTACCGGCCGCTCGCCTGCCAGATCTCAGGCGGTTGCAGAGCTGGCATCAGCAATTCCAGCGCTCCCGCCCGGTTCATCTCTTCCCGCACAATTTGCTCCACCTTGCGCAAAGCGCGCAGCCCGAGCGGCAGAAAGGTGTACAGCCCCCCGGTGAGCTTTCTGATCAAACCAGCCCGCAGCAACAGCTTGTGAGAAATGATCTCTGCCTCAGCGGGCGTTTCTTTGAGAGTGGGAATGAGTGTTTGGCTCCAGCGCATATAGGTTCCTTTTAACCGAGAGATTCCTACACTCGGCTACTTGACTGCGTTCACTAGCGGAGCAAGCCCCTGAATTCTCACCTCGAGCCGATCGCCCGATTCAATCGGTCCCACGCCGCTGGGAGTTCCCGTCAAAATGATGTCGCCTGGGAGCAGGGTCAAATTCGTGGAGATGAAACTCACGAGCTTGTAGCAATCGAAGATCAATTGGGCAGTATTTGAGTTCTGGCGCAGTTGACCATTTTGGAAAAGCTGTATGTTTAAGTCGTGCGGGTCGATCTTGGTTTCCACGTAAGGCCCCAGCGGCGTGAACGTATCGAACGACTTCGCCCGCGCCCATTGACTTTCGGCGTTTTGAATCGTGCGGTCGCTGATATCCTGCGCGGTGGTGTACCCAAAGATATACCGCGCGGCCGCCGCAGGCGTCACGTTGCGAATCCGCCTGCCGATCACGATGCACAGTTCCGCTTCGAAATCCGTGCGGTGATTCGGAAAAGGAACTTCGATCTTTGCGCCGTCCGGTATAAGAGAAGTCGTCGCCTTGAACCAGAACAGGGGCTCCTTCGGTAAAGCTTTGCCACCTTCGCGGGCATGGTCTGCGTAATTGAGGCCCACACAAATGATCTTGCTCGGGGAGACTGGTGTCAGTGTGCGAACGCCTTTCAACTTCGTCGGTTTGCGTTCAAACGATGGGGAGCCGAAAACATCACCGTTCAATCGAAAAATCTCGCCATCCACCACCTTGGCGTAAAATATCTCGTCACCCTTCTGAAACCGGCCAATAGCTGCCATAAAGGCGGTCATATGTAGCAAGCCGCCAACCCGCGTATCAAGGTCAATTATAGCCCCACCGGTGGGCGTGATTAATTGTGGGTGTGCCGAAAGGCTCGGAGCGCGAGCGGTCCTCCGCTCGTAGCACGCTCGAACGCGAGGGCAGTGCAGGATAACTGGGCAGCCTCCACTCGGCAGATTGCACCCACTTCTAATCACGCCGCCCTGTTCCCGGCAGGTAAATTGTCTTGCTCACCACCGAAGTGATTCGTTCAATATTGGCGCAAATCCTGTGATGAAGCCGAGCCTCTCCGCCCTGTTGATGCGTACCGCAGCGGCTGTCCTGTGCCTGCTGGGTTGTGGAATTCCTTCTGACTCGCATGCCGGGGGAGTCATCATTCTGACTCACGGTTACGACAGCGATGTAAACGGCTGGGTCAGCGGCATGGCGGGGTGGATCCCCCGTTACCCGTCCTTTCCCGGCACAAATTACACCACGTATACCATCACGCTGACTTCCGATGGGACGAGTTATTTTTATTCCTGGTCACGAACGAATAGCGCTCCATCCACTACCGATTCCGGCGAAATCATTGTCAAATTGGATTGGAGCCAACTGGCCGGCGGGTCCGCTCCCTATGATATCAGCACTTATACGGTAGCCGGGGTGGCGGCTTTTGTGCTCTTGCAGACGAACGCGATCAGTGACCTCGGCGGTCATGCCCTAGCTGAATTCCCGCTCCACCTGGCCGGCCATAGCCGCGGCGGGTCATTGATCGCTGAAATGAGCCGACTGCTTGGGACCAACGGGATTTGGGTGGATCATCTGACGACACTCGATCCGCATCCGCTGAACAACGATGGGAATTTCGAACCATTTTTTCCAACGGACGCTTCCGCAAAACATGTTTACGCGAACGTTTTATTTGCGGACGACTACTGGCAGAACATGGGGAACAACCTCACTGTGCCCAACGGCGAGGCAGTCGTCGGAGCTTATACACGTCAACTCACGAATCTTTCTGGCGGCTACTCCTCTTCCCACTCGGATGCGCACCTCTGGTACCATGGAACGATTGGTTTGGCCACCCCCGCCAGCGATACTGAGGCCTCGATTACGGCTGCCGAAAGAACGGCGTGGTGGGTGACATCCGAGCAGCGAGGCACTAATACCGGCTTTCAATACAGTTTGATTGGCGGCGGCGATCGATTGTCCACGGCACAACCTTTCGGGGCAGGGTATCCAATGATCCGGGACGGTTATAATCAGCAATGGGATTTTGGCGCGGGCCTTTCAAGCAATCGCACGCTGCTCACCACCAACACTGGCGCCTGGCCGAGTCTTATTCGGTTGAATTGCAGCACGACCAATGCGATCGCGCAGGGCCAGAACTTACCACTGCAATTCTATTATCAATGGGCGCGGCCTGCTACGAGCAACGCGACCCTCGCGTTTTATTTGGATACTGATGCGAATTCGTTAAATACGAACGCCAGCTTCATCGGGCAATTGACCGTGCCAGGGACGGGAACGGACGTGAAACTCGCGAGTTCGTCGTTTCCTTTGGTATCAAGCAATGCGACGCCAGGGTGGCATTCGATCTTTGCGGTAATGACTGCGGCGGGACACTCGCGTTTCATGTATGCCCCGGAGAAAGTGCTCGTAATCGCGACTCAGAGTCTACAACCACCGACTTTAGACATCGGGCCGATCAATGGCTCCTCGGTTCGTGTGGGCATCAACGCCGTGGTTGGCCAGACCATCGTCCTTCAGACCAGCAGTAACTTACTGAACTGGCAGAGCATCGCGACGAACACCCTGAGCAGCACCCGATGGAATGTGACCAACCACACCCCGGCGGGAATGAGCAGCATGTTTTTCCGGGGACTGCTCGGTAATTAACTTCCTTTAAAAAATCCGATTGCGCGATAGTCGCGGGTGGTCTTTAAACGAAATCCCATCTTCTGAATCTCGTGCGAGAGTTCTGGCATATGGGCCGCCCCCCACGGCAGGACAATCGTATCGGTATCGGTCAGGCGCGCGCGCATTTCCTCCAGCAGATGCCGGTTGCGTTTGTGCAGGATGTCGTCCCAAAGTTGCCGCTCGAAACCCGGTGGCGGGGCGAATTGCGAAAACTTTGTAAGCGTTTCAATGTTGATGCCTTTGGAATAAAGCAGCATTGCAACATTCAGGAGCGCGATCGTCTCAGGGCTGAATTCACCGATATCAACATCCGCGCGCGTGACCTCGACCTCGCTCGGCTTAAATTCCTTTTGTTGCTCGGCAACCCCCAGCGATTTGGCCATTCGCTTGTAGCTTAGGGTGTTCGTGAGCAGATGATTATGGTCCGTGACCCCCTCCATCAACACGACGGAATTGGTCGGGAACGAGCTGCTCACCTTTCGGTAGAAACTTGCATCGGCCACGTGAGCCATCGGCACCAGTTCCACGGTTTTGCCATCGTCTCGGACGTATGTTCGCGCCTGGAGGGTGAGCCCGCCGGGACGCAGGGAAACAAAACCTTCGGTTAAATGTCCGATCCCGAGCGAGGCGCAAAAAAATACATACGCGAGGACGACGGGCGCGAGAACGAAAATGTTCGCGAGTATGAAAACCGAGAGGTTTAACCAGCTAAATCCCCTTCCGCTGAGTTGATTCTCGGAAACGAGCGGCATACCAAAGCCCCGCCCGCCCCGTAATCCGACCAGAACGGCAACACCGAGCAGAATCTGGCAAATGGAAATCACCAGGCTGGCCATCCCTTCAGCACGTTGATGGAAAATTAGCACGGGGATAATTGCCAGGGCGGCGAAAGGGTTGAACAATGCAATCGGGAGAAAAAAGCGTTTCGGAATCAGCGGAGTGCAGGCCATCAGGGCGTAAATAAATATCGCAGCCAGGATGGAAAAGAAAAAGGCGACGCCGCGGAGCGGCGAAAGTAAATGGCTTTTGAGCAGCAATGTGAGGATGTCATCGGCCAGCGACACCACGCCATCAGCGATGAAGAGGAACAGGCAGAGACTCAAAGCAACAGCGACAAAGCGGCGTCCGGATGAGCGGGGTGGCGGCGTGGGACCGCCTATCAAAGGTGGAGCAGACGCTGCGTCCATTCCCGTATTGGTCAATACCGGAGGGAGAGGCGCGCCTGGCGGTTGCGGCAATGGCGAATCCATTCGGCTACTTTATACGGCAGACCGAAGGTTTTTGAAAGGCGGGTTCTAATTTGATCCGTAATACCAATCTTTTTGGTATGGCCCGGGTTTCCAGAAATCTGGATTCCAGAACTTCCACTGGTCAAACCCTCCATGATGCTGCGGCCCTTCTTGCGACTCAGGCCCATAGCCGAACGATTTGAAATGAACCTGTTTTTTGAGCCGCTCCTGGGCCTTTGGTGATTGCTGTAAAAGAAACCTGGAGCTGCCAAGGACTGCATTATCCCATTTGCCGAGTGTCCAGCCGTAGTCCGTGTCGGCGGACGAATAGTAATAATCGACCCAATCGAGCAAGCTGCCGCGCGGTGAGATGGGAATGAGCCACGGCGAAGGCATCTCCGAGTTGTCGTTCCCGGGATGCAGACTCAAATTATAAAAGCTGGTTTCAGGATGCCGCAGTAAATGCGAGATGACGGTCTGTTCGAATTCATTCACGCCACAGGCAGCTCCCATATAGACAATGTCGGAAATGTGCAGTCGCTCTCCGTAACGGCGGATCATTTCGTTCGCGACAATGCTCCCCATGCTGTGCCCCACCAGGACCAGGCGCTTGTTGAGATTAGTGTGCATGTAGTTTGCCAGTTCCTCGCAGAAGAAATCCATCGCGCCGCGATCAAATCCTGGGTTGGAAAGCGTGAACATTGTTCTCGTCCGGCGCAGCATGAAATCCCATCCGATTTTGCCTCCGGTATCGACCGCGCCCTCGATGGGTGATTTCGGCAGGCACGCGAGCATCATCAGGCTGCCACGGCCTTTGAAGGCGCATGTTTCGCGGCCAGGTTCAAACTGCACGTCCCAACCTTTGCTCCTGAGAGTTTCGCATTGATGGTTGACCTGCTCGGGTCGCGGTATGCAGCAGGGCTCATTGGTTCCTTTCCCGTAAGCTCCCGCGCGCCACGCGCGAGCGCCGGCGTAGCCTTGTTCAATAACCGACAGCGGCAAGCGCGCAAGCATGCGGCCCAGATTGGCGAGGGCCGTGAAAGGACTCAGCATGATTCCCATTCCCGTGTCCGATTGTCCGCGGTGCGTGGTGAACTGTTCGGCCCAGGCGGAGAACAGATTGGCGTCCCACGCGATGAAGATAGGATAAGCGGGATGGGCGGGGTCTTTCATGATCGCTTCGGTCAATCGGTCCGCTCGCGCTACGCCCGCGGGCAGCGTGTTAAGTCCTCCGTGAATGAAGACCAGGATGGTTTCATTTGTGTCCAGCGCGTGATTGCCATGGAACATGTAGCCAAAATGTTCCTGGTTCCGCTTTTGGTACACTTCCCGGTCGGTCTCATGCTTGGGCGCCCGGGTCTTTGTCAGACGACCTTTGGAGACGTGGTTAGTCGGAATTTCCTTTTGATTCTCGAGTGTCCTCAAAGTGCCGTCCGATTCAATGGCGACCACGTGGCGAGGGACACCGGTTTCGGGACTGCTGCAGCCGCCAAGCAGCAAAGTCGTTAAACCGGTGAGCGAGGCCAGGCTTACTTGTGAAAGAATGGCTCGCATGGCTGGATCCCACGGATTATGACTCGCTGGCGTGCTTTGACCAGCGGAAATATAGAGGCGTAGCGTCTCCGGCTAACCGATGGCTCTCAAAAGCCGTTTCCAGGCATCGGCCTTGCGCGGTAGAACAAGATCGTTTCCCCACGCTGTTTCATGTTCTGATATTGAACATGGCCCTGGGAATCGGCTGGCACTGTGTCGAGTTCGGTCCAATCCAGAAGATTCGTCGAGGTCTCGATGATAAAGGTATCCCCAGGTGAGGCGTTGACTTCGAGCAAGGTTTGATTCCCGGCGAGGCGGATGCTCAACTTCAAGGTTTGTTGCATCGCATTTTTCCACGCATTGCGATAATGCGAGATCCCGGATTCAAATTGTCCATCGCCAACATCAAAGTCTCCCTGCGCAAGTTCATCGGTTGCCCGAGCGAGCGAGCTTGCGTCAGCGCCGCCAGCTAACGCATCCGCGATAGCCACTGCAGCGAGGAGTCGGTCGGATT